>Ga0335069_10000739_pt1 | contig 52960 bp, 44 predicted proteins | sample Lox_Sample_11_FD_206714 | JGI IMG/M metagenome (GOLD analysis project Ga0335069, IMG submission 206714) | Soil microbial communities from Loxahatchee National Wildlife Refuge, Florida, United States - Lox_Sample_1.1 | ecosystem: Environmental > Terrestrial > Soil > Wetlands | place: USA... | reverse complement strand
GGACGCGTGATGAAAATCGCCAATAAAATCAATGCTGGATGATGGGTGAGGACGTCTGAGAATTCCGTTCTTCATTTAGAAGGCAGATGCTCTATCCAACTGAGCTACGGGCGCAGCCCAAGGGACATTAGTCTCCCCCTGCCGCCCGCGCAAGCACCGCGATAATGGGATCGGCTGAAAAGAAAGCGATGCTCCACCCAGTCCCCGCAAAATTCATGGCCCGATGACACGAAAATTTACCGGCGGGAGCAAACGGTGGTTGGGTTCAAATCCGGATAAATCAAACGGCGTCAGCTGATAATCGCTGCCCGCATTGCAGTTGGTGGAAAGATTGTGCATGGCGGCGTTGAGATCCGGGGTGTACCAGGAGACATCGGGAGCCGTGGCGCCCGCATCGTAGGCGGTAACACAAACCAGATTGGTGCCCACCAGAGCCATGATCGGACAACCGCTGTCGCCGCCCACATGCGCCCGGTTCCCGTTGGTTCCCAGCCACATGGCACTGTCATCGTTGAAATAGACCAAGTGAAACAGGCCGTTGTAAGCCGACATTTGCCAAAGGGCGGGCTTGACGGCCCGCCACTGGTCGCAAACCACCAGTTGCACCTGCCCGCGCAACCCCGGCAGGTTCAATTCCGGCAGATAATTCGTATAGCCGAGGGGCAGGACGGTAAACGGATGGACCGTCGGCGGCAGATCCGCATTTAAAATTCCCACATCCAAATCGACACTGGAAAGTTCCACCACGCCAATCAACCAGCGCACCACATTGGAACCTCGATCGTCGATGAACAACAGATTCTGGTCATTGGTGTTGCCGGCCCCGAGCATGTGATTAACCGTTAAAATGTGGCGCGGAGAGACGGCCACGAACCCGCCCTGCCCGTTCAGTTTAAGAGCATTCGCCCCGCCGGTGACGGCTGTCGCAAATCGTTCCGGTATGGCTGTGAGCTCCGGCGCAAAGTGCAGCCAAAAATTCGTGTTCCGAACCAGGGGTTGAGTCGTTGACCAGTTCGTCGAGGCGACATCTGCCGGACTTCCATCCGGATACTGCATCAAACACGGATTGGCTGAAAAAATCGATTCCGCCCCATTGACACCCAATGGGTTGGCCCCCCAGTTGTTCGTCTGAGCGATCGTATTGGTTCGGATGTTATAGGACAAATCCCCCAGCACTTGCGCGGAAAGACCCATCGGGAAAACCAAGGCGATGACCGAGATAAGCAGACATCCATTCATGTTACTGAGCGTCTATCTCCCCGGGACCAGCGGGGGACCATGCCCCGATCCAAGGGCACCAGGCGCGCTCTCACCGAGAGGCGGCCATCGGCTTCTGAAATCGCCGGCTTCATTGATCGCTTCCGTCTCATCGGTTTATGAATAGCAGGAACCAAGCCGCGCCGAACCAATGCGGTCAACTCGTCAGGGCGCATCTGGCGTGCCCGCGTCAAAATGGAATCTGCGCCCAATAACCACCCAGCCTGCTACTCGAGCAGATGTTCCATCCGACCGAGCTTCGGGCACAACGCAAAGGACGATAATCTTCAGCCCCGATTCGCGCAAGCGCGGTTGTCGGGCAAGCCGGCCTTACCCGTCGGCTGCAACCATTGATTGAAAACGGCTGCCGGTTTTCGCAAGCTGACGGCGTGAAGCCGGGAACACTCATCCTGCTCCTGCTGGCGACCACGCTTTTGGCCGGCTGCGCCGGGCTGTCGGACCAGACCATCACCGTCGGGCCCCCGCCGCCTTACGCCCCCAAAGAAATAGTCGTCCCGACCCGAGCCATGCCGGATGCGGCAATTCATATCGGCCCGGGCGCAACCCGCGTCGCCGTCGGCGAGAGCGCGGTCTGGATTCTGCAAGCCGACCGGTTGCTGAAGATCGATCCGCAGTCGAACCAGGTGCAGATGATTGTTTCGAAGATTCGCAGTTCGTCATCCATCGCGGCCGGCGAAGGCGCCGTGTGGGTTTCCGACCGCTCCAGGCTTTTGAAGCTCGACCCGCAAACCGGTCGAGTCCTTGCCCGGCTCCCCGTGGCGTGCGACAACGTGGCGGTGGGCGCAGGCAGTGTCTGGGCGGCCAACCCCGGAAAAGGAACGGTGGTGCGGATTGATCCGCGAACCGGCCTGACCCTCGCCACGATTGAGGTGGATCGGACGCCCATGGTATTGGCCGCCGGCGAAGGCGCCGTGTGGGTCCTGTGTTGGGAGACCAACGCGGTCTGCCAGATTGACCCAGATCTTAATCGGGTCGTGGCCAAAGTGCCGCTGGGCGTGGGCATTCCCATCGGCGGCATGGCCGTCGGCGAGGGCGGCGTTTGGATTTCCAAACAGGCGCAGTTGCCCCTGGGCGCGGTGAACGCGCTCGTGGTGGTGGACCCGCGCAACCAGCGGGTGACCAAGGTGTTCAAGACCTGGTTCGACGGCGCCTTTGCGCTGGGCGGCGGCGCGGTCTGGGTCGCCACCCCGGACCAGGTGGCCCGGGTCGATGTAGCCAGCGGCCGGGTGGTGGAGAAGGTGCTCGTGCCCGTGGGCGAATACGCCGACCTGGCGGCCGGCGAGGACGCGTTGTGGTTGATTTGCGATCGGAGCGACACCCTGTGGCGCATTAACTATGCACCGCCCGCTCCGTAGCGGGCGGTGCATAAAAGCAGACGGCATGAAATCATCGCAATTCCGGAGTCTGATGGCGGCGGGTACGGTCATGTGGCTGACCGCCAGTTGCACCGCGCCGGCCGGCCATCTGCAAATCACCGCTCGGCGGAGTGAATCCTTGCAGGTGAATCCGGCGGCATACAAACGACTGGCGATCGTCCCGCTCTGGTTTACGACCTCCGCGTACAGCAACGGCGGCCTCGACAGCAGTGAGCTGGCGCAGATTGCCAATGTGGCCGGACAGAAAACCGCCGTCTGCCTCGCCGCCACTATCACCAACCGGGGTTATCAACTGGCCGGGGGAGCGCGCGCCCTGTGCAGCGAGGAAGACCTAGCGACGCTGGATCCGGAAACCCGCCAACTGCTGGATGCGGTGCGGGTCGAGTTGGGCTGGTTGACGCAAAGCGTCCGCGCCACCGCCAACGCCGGCAGCCAGGAACTGCCTTTCCGCTACAAGCTGAAGGCCCCCCTATTGCCGCTGCAAAAAAAACTGGGGGTGCCCCAGGCCGATGCGCTGGTGCTGGTGGACTCGACGGTGTTTGTGGAAACCTCCACCGGCCGGGGGAAACGCCTGCTCTGGAACTGGACCGGCGCGCCGCTGGCCACCGTCGCCAACCAAACGAAGGCGCTCTTCGGGGGCCCGTCCGACACCAATGCTCCTGCCCGCAGGGCCGCGTCGGGTTCCCCGGCCGCCATCGAACACACCATCGCCATCGTCGATCCCTACACGCAGGATGTGCTGCTGTGGACCTCGGTCCTGACCCCCGGCGCGGACGTTCGCGATCCGGCTGATGTACGGGTCACGGTATTTGATCTGTTGTCGGCGTTGCCGCTGCTTGAGCCGGCGGCCGGGAAGCCGTGATGGCGCCCGTCCGGCGAAAACCGCGTTCGGCACTGTCCCAATCTGGACAGCGTTGAGCCTCCCGTTCAACAGTCGAGCCAGAGGCTACATCAGCCAAATCACGACACTGCCCCACGTTCACGGCAGTTGAAAATCGCCGCGACCTCTGGCAAGCTGTCCGGGTGAATGGCGTAAAGTTGATCGCCGGGTTGTTGTTGATCGCGGCGCTGGGGGCCGGCTGCCAGAAGTCCACCAACGTCGCGGCGCCGCCGTCGATTGACGAGTTCCTCCCCACCCGGGCGCAGCCGAAACTGCGCACGATGAAGATCTATCTCGGGGCCGAGACGCTGGACGCGGAGCTGGCCCTGACCCGGGAGCAGGAGATGACCGGGATGATGTTCCGGACAAACATCGCCGAAACCGACGCGATGCTGTTCGTCCTGCCCTATCTGCAACGGGCGTCATTCTGGATGAAAAATTGTCCGGAGTCGCTCTCGGCCGCCTACATCGATCCTGACGGCGTCATCGCCGAAATCCATCACTTGGAAAAGAACGACACCAATGCCATCGCGGCTTCAACGGAGAACATCCAGTACGTTTTGGAGGTCAAGGATGGCTGGTTCGCCCGGCACAATATCAATCCCGGCACCGTCCTCCGCACCGAGAAAGGCTCGTTGCGGGAGACGTTTTTCGCGAATTAGCGGCGGACCGCATTCGGTCAGGCCAGGCTCACCGCCTGGCCCGTGCGGGCGGATTCGTAGATCGCCATCATGATCTTCACATCGCGCAAACCTTCCTCGCCCGGCACGCGGGTCGGCTGGTTGTTCAGAATGCACTGCGCGAAATCGTCCAGCTCGGCGGCGAACTGGCAAGAATCCCCCAGCGCGTCCGCCTCGGGAAAGCGGATCTCCTTGCCGTCACTGCGCAAGCCGTGGTTGCCGGCATAGAGGAAGGCGGGGTTCAGCCCAAACCAGCCCCGGTCGGCCTTGGCCGCGAACCGGCTGAAGAGTCCGGAATGGTAGCTGGTGCTGCAGTACGCCACCACGCCGCTGGGAAATTTGGCCGTCCACACGATCGTTTCCTCCACTTCCTTGAATCTGACCGGGTCGGTTTTGGTCTCGATGGCGGAGACGAGCACGGGTTCCTCGCCGGTGAGGTAGCGGGTGGCCTGCAACGCGTAAATGCCCACGTCCATCAGGCAGCCGCCGCCGGCCAGCGCCCGGTGCAACCGCCACGCCTCGGGCGGCTGGTCGTTGTGAACGTCGAAACAGGCATCGATGATCCGCAGTTCGCCGAAGGTCTTCTCGCGCGCCAGCCGGATGCACTCGAGATTGTGCGGCTCGAACCGGCAGCGATAGCCGATGGCGAGCTGGCGGCCGGCTTTTTTGCAGGCGTCAATCATCTGCTGGCACTTCTCCACCGACACCTCCATCGGCTTTTCGCAGAGCACGTGTTTGCCGGCATTGGCCGCCTTGATCGTGTGCTCGCCGTGCAGCGCATTCGGGGTGACGACGTACACAATGTCAATGTCCGGGTTGTCGGCCATTTTCCCCATCGTGTCGTAATTGTAGATGTTCCGGTCGGGCAGGTTGTATTGCGCCTTCCATTTTTCGGCCTTGGCCGGCGTGCCGGTGACGATGCCGGCGAGCCGGCAATACTTCGTGTGCTGCAGCGCGGGCGCAATCTGGTGCGTGCTGAGATTGCCGAGGCCGACGAGGGCGACGCCGAGCTTTTTGTCCGGCTCGGCAGCCAAGGCGCGCGGGATCAAGGCGCCGGTTAGCGGCAGAGCGGCGGCGGCAAGGGCGGTGGTGGCAAGGAAGTCCCGGCGGGATTGCGACGGCGTGCTCATGGTTCCCCAGCTTACGAATGGCCCGGTTGATTGCGCAATGACGGAATCGGAGACGCCATCGAGACGTCGAGCGACAGTTTTCAGCGATGGGGGAAAGAGTGTGCCGTGCGGGTTTCGTCCCCCTTTTCGCGAAACATTGCCTGGCGACTGACCTTCCCGTATTCTTTCTGCGAGCCATGGCGAGGAAATCACAACCGAGCAAGGTGAAGGGTTCCTGGATCGCCAGTCATCCCCGCCTCGTCATCGGAATCATCCTGGTGCTGTGCCTGGGGCCCTTCGTCAACAAGGCCGTTCACACCGACGACGTTCTCTTCGTTTTGGCCGGGCAATGGATTCAAAAGCATCCGGCGGACTTTTTTGGGGGCGAGGTGAACTGGTGGTCATCGGCCATCCCCATGTGGCTGGCCAATTACAACCCGCCCCTGCTGTCTTATTTTTTGGCGGGAGTGGCTTCAATCTTCGGCTGGAGCGAAATCGTGCTGCACCTGGCCGGCCTGGCCGTCGCTGGCGGGGCCGCCCTGGGGATTTATGCCCTCGCCCGGATGTGGTGCAAACAGCCGTTGCTGGCCACGGTCGTCGCGATATTCACCCCGGCCTTCCTGGTTTCCAGCACGACCTTGATGTGCGATGTGATGATGCTGGGTTTTTGGGTCTGGGCGCTCGTGCTCTGGGAGCAGGCCCTGCAAAAGGGACAAGGCCGGTGGCAGTTCCTCGGCGCCGGAGCCCTGGCCGGCCTGGGCATCCTGACCAAGTACAGCGCCGTCACCCTGCTGCCGCTGTTGCTGCTGCTGGCGGTTTTGCGGACGCGCAAGCCAGGCTGGTGGTTGCTGGGGCTGGCCGTGCCGGTGTTCATGCTGGCGGGCTACGACCTGGCGACCGGGCAGATGTACGGGCGGGGATTGTTCTCCAGCGCCGTCCATTATGCGCAGACCACGCATATCACTTTTCCCGGCGGCTGGCGGGCGAGTGGAATCATTGATCTGGCCTTTGTCGGCGGCAGCCTGTTGCCGCTGCTGTTTTTTGTTCCGTGGTTGTGGCGGCCTCGCGAGTGGCTGGCGGGTGGCGTCATCCTGCTGGGCGGATTGCTCGTGTCCTTTGGGTTGTGCAGCAACGTCAAGTTGAACAATGCCGCCCCGGACCTGATGCAGTACTGGGGATTCGTCGTCCAGGCGGCGCTGCTGACGGCCGGGGGCCTGCACGTGCTGCTGCTGATGGCCGCCGAAACCTGGCGGCGCCGGGATGCCGTCACCCTGACCCTGGTGTTCTGGGCCGCCGGCACCATTTGTTTTGCGACGGTTTTGAACTGGACCGTCAATGTCCGGAGTTTCCTTCCCGCCGTGCCGGCGGCGGCCATTCTGTTGGCGCGACGGTTGGAGGCATTCCCGCGTAATCGGCCTGGAGACCGCCGGCGGCTGTGGCCGCTGGTACCGGCGGGGGCCGTCGCCTTGGCCGTAGCCGCGGCGGATTATCTGCTGGCCAACTCGGCCAGGACCGCCGCCGCACAAATCATGGCAAAATACAAATCGCCAGACCATACCGTGTGGTTTGAGGGGAACGGGGCGTTCCAATATTACATGGAAAAATTGGGCGGCGTACCGGTGGACATTGCGCGTTCCGGCCTTCACCCGGCGGATATTGTCGTTGTCCCGGAAATCGGCATTGTCGTCCACCTCCCCCCGGGAAGCGTGGGCTGGGTGGACCATGTCCAATACGGGCTCTCGTTTGGCGTGAATATCATGGGCGGGGACCAAAGGGGGCTGGCGGGTTTTTATGGGGCACACGCCGGGCCGCTCCCGTTCATCGTTGGCCGACCGCCGAACCAGGCTTACAACCTCGTGCGGGTCTTTTTAACGATGCAATTCAAGCTGCCCGCCGCCGAATCGGGGGAGAAACATCCGGACGAAATCCCCGATCTTTCACACGCCACCTGCGTCACGGAAAACCGGCCCGTTTACACCGCGAGTCCGGAAGTCATCCAGCAAATCCAGGCTGTCAACCAGTTGGCCGCCGAGGGCCGGGTCGAAGAAGCCATGCAACGCTGCCGCGAGCTGCTCGATGCGGATGCCGCCAATCCCATGGCCTTGACCAGCCTTGCCTGGCTTCTGACGACGGCCGCCAAGCCGGAATTGCGCAATGGCGGCGAAGCCGTGCGGCTGGCCACCCGGGCGGTTGAAACGACCCATTACCGGCAGCTCGAACCGATGCAGGTGCTGGCCGCCGCTTACGCCGAGGCGGGCCAGTTTCCCCGGGCGATTGAAATGGCGCGCATCACGCGCACGCTTGCCTTCATCACCGGTCAGAACGAAATCGGCGACCGCAACCTGAAATTGCTGGGCCTTTACTCCGCCGGCGAAACCATCGCCGAAGCCGGCCTCGCCCCCAACGGGATTCCAGCCAGCCCGGATCCCATGAGTCCTCCACCCTGACGAGCCGGAGCAACGATTGCGAACTTCAGCCTCCGATCCGGCGTTCCGCGGACAAGCGGCTGCCTCGATTCATTCTGCTGCCCGCCAGCAGGAGACAACCGTCACCGGCTCTGCTATCTTCGCCGCATGGAAAAGAACCGGTTGGAGGCATTCAGCGACGGCGTGCTGGCGATCATCATCACCATCATGGTGCTGGAATTGCATGTGCCGGAAGGCTCGGACCTTTCGGTGTTGCTGCCCAAGCTGCCGGTGTTTCTGACCTACGTGCTGAGCTTCATCTACCTGGGCATCTACTGGAACAACCATCATCATCTGCTCAAGGCCGCCCGCCGGGTAAATGCCGCAATGATGTGGGCGAATCTGCATCTGCTTTTCTGGCTGTCGCTCTTCCCGTTCGTCACCGGCTGGATGGGCGAAAATCATTTCACGACCGCGCCTACGGCGCTCTACGGCGCTGTGATGCTGCTGGCGGCCATTGCCTATTACATCCTGCAAAGCGTCATCATTGCCGAACAGGGCTGCGACTCGAAGCTGGCGGCGGCCATTGGCCGCGATATCAAGGGGAAACTGTCTCCCGCGCTCTACGCCCTCGCCATCGGAGCGGCATTTTTCCGGCCCTGGATTTCCTGTGCGCTCTACGTGCTCGTGGCCTTGATGTGGCTGGTCCCGGATCGCCGTATCGAACGTGTCGTGCGCGAAATCGAGCCTGATTAAGCGTTGATTTTTCAGCGGGAAAGGTGCATAAGCAATTATGCCATGAATGCGTCGCCCAGCCCTAGGCGTCATTGGTTTCGAAGCGGCTTACTCCCCGGACTCCTGCTCCTGCTGTTGACCGGCACGACCGCCGCCACGGCCGCCGGCAATTTCGTCGTGGACACGTTCGATTCCAACATCATCAAATGGTATGGGATGGTGGGCGCGCTCAATTTCGATGCGGCGGAAAACAATACACCCAACTTCGGCGGCTCGTTGCAGGTGTCCGCCGATTTTGGCAGCGGCCAGAGCTTGATCTTCATCGGCACGTACGGGCCGGGCGAAACCTGGGGACCGGACCACACGCTGCTGAACTTGTCCCAGTATGGATCCCTCGACTTTGACATCAAATGGGATGCCAATTCCACTATGTCCCTCGCGGATTTCAACCATCCTCCGACCGGCGGTTATTCTGCCTTTAACCTGTCGTCGCTGATGCCGGGCTGGACGGGGTGGTCGGACATTTTCGGTTCCTTCGTGATCCCCGATGCGGCCACAAACGGCTGGGCTCACGTTTCTATCCCGATCAACCATTCCGCTTCCAACATCGATCCAAGTCAGGGCCTCCGGTTTGACAAATGGATTCAAAACGGGGGCGGTACGGCCATGTTCTGGTTGGATAATGTCGTGCTCGTCTGTTCCAACTGTGGTGTTCCGCCGCCGTTTCTTTGGTTGCAGCCGGCTGTTCCGGGCCTGAACCTGTTTGCCAACGGCACTTACGCCTACCAACGCAACAATATCCGGACCGCTCCGGGAATCGGCTCGCTTTCGTGGGTGGGTAATAAAGCGGCCAGCTATTCTTTCACGGTGAGGCGTTTCAACGCCTCGAGCGCCAACTTCCAGTTGCATCTGTTCCTGGTGCCCAATGCCGACAGCTCGCCGTTCCCGGATTGGAGCGATCCGGACGTGCTTGAGGCGCTGTTGCTCCGCCAGCCGGACGGGAGCGCGGCGTGGCGAGTGCTGGCGAAAACCAACAGTTCCAACATGATGCCCGCCACGGTTTACGGCCAGATCACCAACGCCAGCCTGGTCGGCACTTGGACGCTCAAGTTCAACGACGACACCAACCTGACGCTGGTGGCCCCCAACAGCAACGGTGTCCCCTTCACGTTGCCGGTGGAGCTTGCCGCCCGCTTTGCCGATCCGCTCTCGGTGTATTTCGGCGTGATGCCCAACGACTCGGCCAGCGCCGACCCGTCCGTGGTGCTGTCCCGCGTGCAAATTTCCGGGCCGCTGATCACAACGGTGCAGGACGACTTTTCGACCGGCCTCGACACGAATGTCTGGCAGGTGAAAGCGGATTATCCGCCAGGCGTCCAACCCGTGCCCAGCAACGCCTGGCGGCTGATGTGGACAACGCCGGACACCGGCTACCTCCTGGCGACGAATGCGAATCCGGCCAATCCCGGCGGCTGGGGCACCAACCAACTGCCGGCGGCCGTCCAACTCGGCGCCCTGAAATACGCCTTGCTGACCACCAACCCCAACTTCGCCCCCCGGCCGATCGCCCTGCCGGCCGATGGCAGCCTGTTTTTCCGAATGCAGAAGCCGTAACCAGGGTCAGCCGGACCGGATGCGCTCGAATGCGGCCAGAGCGGCAGTCCGTGCAACGGCGTGATTTACGATGGGCCGGGGATAATCGCGCCCGAGTTCCACACCTGCCGCCGCCAAAACCGCCGGCGGCGCCTCGGCGGGACGGTGAATCCATGTGTCGGGCAGCTTCGCCAATTCCGGACACCAGCGGCGGACGTAATCGCCGTGCGGATCAAATTTCCCGCCCTGGCTCGTCGGATTGAAAATGCGGAAATACGGCGCGGCATCCGCGCCGCAGCCGGCCGTCCATTGCCACCCGAGCGTATTTGAGGCAAGGTCGGCGTCCACCAGCGTATCCCAGAACCAGCGGGCGCCTTCCGGCCAGGAAACCAACAGGTCTTTGACCAGAAAACTCGCGACAATCATCCGCACCCGGTTGTGCATCCAGCCCGTCCTCCACAACTCGCGCATGCCGGCATCCACGATGGGATAACCCGTGCGGCCCTCCTGCCAGGCTTCCAGCCAGGCTGCGTGTCCCCGCCAGGGGAACTTTTTAAATGCCGGCCGCAACGGCTCGACGGGCGTGTGCGGGAAGTGAAACAGCAGATGATGCGCAAATTCGCGCCAGCCGATCTCGGCCAGGAATTGCGAGTTCCGCCACTCCGCCGCCGGCCATCCGCGCCGGGCTGCCAGCCGACGTGCCCCATCCCAGATCTGGCGCGGGCTGATCTCGCCAAAATGCAAATGCGGCGACAGCCGCGACGTGCCCATGACGTCAGGCCGGTTGCGCTGAACCGGGTAATTGTCAAAGGCCTCCCTAAAAAACCGGCGCAGGTTTTCTGCCGCGCCGGCTTCGCCGGGCTGCCATGCGGCCTGCAGTCCCCCGGCCCAACTGATTTTAGGTTCGAGTTCCAGTTCAGCCAACGCGAGCGACTTCGGCCATTTCGATGGTGCCCGCAGATGTTTCGGCGCCGGCAGCGGCGCGGTGGGCTCTGCCTGGTTCAGGCAATGCCGCCAGAACGGCGTGAAAACCTGGAACGGTCGGCCGCTCTGGTTTTGAATCATCTCCGGCTCGTGCAATAGCGCGGCGTTGTAGGTTTGCACGGCGAGGCCATCGGCGCTTAACGCCTCCTGCACTTTCCCATCGCGCGCCATGACCGCCGGCTCGGAACGGCGATTCCAAAAAACGGCCTGCGCGCCGGTTTCCTTCACGAGCGCGCGCAGCGTTGCGAGCGTCGGCCCGTAACGAATCACCAGCCGCGAGCCGAGTTGCCGCAGACTTGCGTCCAGCGCAGCCAGCGACTGGTGCAACCACCAACGTGACGCCGCACCGGGCGGCCAGTCGCCCTCTTCGTCCGGCGACCAGATGAACACGGGTACGACAGCTCCACCTCGTTTGATAGCCGTTTGCAGCGCCGGATTGTCCGCCAGCCGAAAATCAAGACGCAGCCAAAGAAGCGCGGGTTTGTTCATCCGGGACTCACTGCTTCGAAGACGCTTGGGGTGCGGCGCGAATGGCCGCGACTTCCAGCCGGAACGGGCCGGCCTGCTTGTCCGCGATGAGAAATCCCACCGTGGACACTTTGGCTGGATTCAGCGGCGGCACGTCGGTCAACACCCGTCCGCGAAAGGTCGGCACAAAATCCTTGAACGGCAGCCGCACTTCCTCCCATTCGCCGCGCCGGGTCGTGAAAGCGCACTGGTAAATTGGCGTGTCAAAACCGGATTCCGTCCGCACGGTGAATTTGTAGCGCCGGCCATCGCCCCGCACGCGCACAATTAACGCCTCGTGTCCGGCAAGATTCTGTAGCACGGGCGACGACCGCACGGACGCGAAACCGCCGTTGTTTTCCAGCGACACCGTGCCGCGAAACGTCGCCACGCCGTTCGTCATGCTGAAACTGCTGGTGGACACGCCGCCCATCACGTCGTCGTTCACGATTTGCCAGGCGGCGTTTGTGGCCGCCGAGAAATCGAAGAGGGTTTTTTCCGAGGCAGTTTGTGCATCCACAGGGAGAGTAAACCAAAACCCCGCCAGCGCGGCGATGACACAGTTAAGTTTGAATCGAATGAGAAACATGGCTCGTGCGATTATCAGGAATTCAAACGCCATAACGTGAAATTCAATACCGCGGCAAAACTCACCCAAGCGAGATAGGGCGCGAGCAGCCAGGCGGCGGTGCGGCTGACGGGACGGAAGGCGGCAATCGTCGCGGCAATCGCCAGCCAGAGCAGCGCGATCTCGGCAAAGGCCACGCCGGTCCAGTGCAGCCCGAAGAATAGCGGCGTCCAAGCCGCATTGAGCGCCAGTTGCACAAGGAAGAGTGTCAGCGGCCGGCGTTGCGCCGCGAATCCCCCGCGCTTCCACACGAGCCAAGCGGCCACCGCTATCATCGTGTAGAGCGCCGACCACACCGGCCCGAAGATCCAGCCCGGCGGATTCCACGATGGCTTCTTGAGCGCCGCATACCATTCGCCCGGCAGGAACAACCCGCCCGTGGCTGCGGCAGCGCAGCAAACGAGCAGCCAGCCGGTAAGGGCGGCGGCGGCGCGGAGATTGAAACGTTTGCGGCCTATCGCGCTCACGGGATTTCAGTGGACCGAAGCCGCTTCAGGTCCGCAAGCAGTTTCAGCACGGCCAACTCCTTGGCCTTCGCTTCAACTTCCACCGTGAGCGTGCGATTCTTCCAAAGGTTCGGAAAATCACGCGGGTCAATGTAATCGTGATGCCGCGCCGGTCTTGGCCCGCGCCAGCCTTCGATGGGACTGGAAATGTGAAACAGCGGCTCGCGATTCCAAGTCGCCCGGGCGCGTTCGGTGGCGGCCTCGATGCTCAATCCGTCGGGCAGGCAGCGATGATGATGCACATCATAAACCAAGGGCACGCCCGCGCCGGCACACACGGGCAGCAAATCCAACGGCGTGAAAACCTTGTCATCGTTCTCCAGCGTCAGCCGCGACCGCACGGGCGCAGGCAGTCGTTCGATGTTTGCGCGTAGCGCCTGCAGGGCGGCAGTCTTGTCGCCATACGCGCCGCCGCCGTGGATGTTGATGGTGTCCGCGCCAATCCACTCCGCCACCTCGGCCTGGTAGTTTAATTCCGCGAGCGAATGTGCCAGCGTTTTTGGGTTCGGCGAATTCAGAACCACGAACTGGTCCGGGTGAAGCGACAGCCGCAGGTCATGGGTACGGGCAAATGCGCCGCAGACCTGAAAACGTTCAACGATTGCCGCGCCGCCGGGCAATTCATTTACCGCGTATCCGGCCGTGGGGTGGGTCTTGACTGGCAGGATCTGGCTGTTCACCCGAAACGCGCCGATGCCGCGCCGCGCGCAAAACTCCAGCGAAGCCATCAGCGCGCCGGCGTTGTGCTGGCATAACTCCGCCAGCCGCGCCAGCCGCGCCCGCTGGCCGAGCCGCAACATAGCCGTGACGGTCGTCGTGCGAAACTTGATGGGCTCGCGCGCGAACTGGCAGCACAAGCCGAGGCGCAATCGCGTCCCGGGATGTGGGGCAGCCGCAGAGTTGGAGCGGGAACGATTCATGGGCGAACCGGTTCTGAAACCCCAAAACGGTTTTGCAATGCCTTCATGCGAAACTGGAAAATCCGTTCGATGTCCGGTCGCACGAACCAACGATGCAGCAGGAAATCCAGCGGCACGGCATAGCGCACGTGGTCGCGGGCGAGCGTGCCGCCGTCGCGCGCCTCGAAGGCGTGCTCGTGAATCCACTGGCGATACGGCCCGCGCAGTTGCTCGTCAACGAAGCGATGCGGCGGCTGCCAGACGTTGATGCGCGTGCGCCAGCGCAACGGCAAGCCGCGCACCCGCAGCTGGTAATCAATCAACGCGCCGGCTTTCATCTCAATGGGCGGCCGCGTGACGATGTGAAAATGCAACCACGGCGGCGTCAGCGCGTCGAGGTTCGCGGCATCGGCGAAAAACGGAAACAGCTTCTCCGGCGGCAGCGGCAGCCAGAGCTCGGATTGGAATTCATGGAGGGTCATGCCTTTTTCTCCGCTGACTTGGAGATGCCGCGCAGCATTCCCGCAAACACAAGTTGATGCAAGGGCCAGACGCCATACCAATAGGCCAATCCCCACAAACCGACCGGGTCGAACATGGCCGTCTGCCGTAGCCTCGTCCCGTCCGCGTCGGGTTGCACCTCGAAGTCCAGCCACGCCCGGCCCGGCAGTTTCATCTCGGCCGCCAACCGCAGCCCTTGGCCGGGCTGGATGAATTCCACGCGCCAGCAATCCAACGTGTCGCCCACCTGCAACCGCTGCGGATCGCGTCTCCCCCGCCGCATGCCGACGCCCCCCATGAGCAAGTCCAACCAACCTCGCAAAGTCCAAAGCCAGTTCGCGTAGTGCCAGCCGGTCGCGCCACCGATGCTTTCCACCGTGGCGAACACCCTGGCGGGCGGCGCGGCGACCCTTGCGGAGCGCGAATCCACCAGCCGGTTTCCAAATCGTGTGCCGCCCCATTGCCGGGGCGCGCTGGCGGCGGCGGACACTGCGTCCGACCAGCGCGTCTGGGCGAAACTGAAGTCTTCGTTTCGCAATGCCCGCGCAATTGCCTCGCGCACGCCGATCGGCCTGATGGAAAACAGACGTTGCGCGGAATCGTCGCGCACGATGGTCGGGTGGCGGAGGCTGTCCACCAGCTTGCGGCCCACCCGGGCATAGAGCGGCGTCACCAAGCCCAGCCAGAGACTGGAGAGCCGAGGGGTCAACAGTGGAACGGGAATCATCCACCGTCGCAGCCCGCGCTGCCGCGCGTATTCCCGCATGAGTTCACCATAGGAAACGCGATCCGGCCCGCCGATCTCGATGGTCACGCTGCCGCTGATTTCAAGGGACAACGCCGCCCGCAGATACGCGAGCACATCAGCGACCGCGAGGGGTTGCGCCAGCACCCGCACCCAGCGCGGCGTCACCATCACCGGCAACCGTTCCACCAGGGCGCGGATCATTTCGAAGGACAGGCTGCCCGAACCGATGATGATGGAGGCGCGCAACTCGACGACCGGCACGCCGGATGCCCGCAGCCTCCCTCCCGCTTCATGCCGGCTTCGAAGATGTGCGGACAAGTCCGGCTCATCCTCGCCCAATCCCCCGAGATAGATGATGCGCTTCACCCCTGCCGCACGCGCGGCCGTGCCGAAGTTCTCCGCCGCCTGCCGGTCTAGTGCCTCAAAACTCCCGGTCGCTCCCATCGAATGAACCAGATAGAAAGCCGCGTCCACGCCCGTCAGGGCAGAACGCAACGATGCCTCATCAAGCACATCGCCTTGCACCACCTCGACTTTGTCCGGCACGCGCGGCAACAGATTCTCCGGCGACCGGGCCAGACACCGCACCCGCCAACCCTCCGCCGCGAGCAACGGCAACAGCCGCCCGCCGATGTAGCCAGTCGCACCCGTGAGCAGAATGAGTTTATCTGAAGCCATTCGACTTTACGGGCGGATGAAGCCACCGGTCAGGATTCACGGCAAATCAACGCGCCTTTTTCCGCGCCGATTTCCACTCGTCCAACACGGAAAAGAAGCTCAGGGCATCCGCGTCATTTGGGTTGACGCGCAGCCTTTGTTTCAAGCGCAGAGCTTCAAGCTCCGTCACATCTTCCTGCTCCGCCACGTAGTAGATCGGCTTGGGCCGCTCGCCGTAGATGGCATAGCAATACCAGTTCATGAGGAACGGTTCGCCGCTCTTGCGGTAGTTCCAAGTCTGCCCGTGAAACAGTTCGCGGTTGAGCAGCTTTTGTTTCAGCGAACCGACCACGGCGCGGTCGGTGTGCTTGCCTTGCAGGATGCGCGGTGTTTTCCCGCCGAGCTCATCGCGACTGTAGCCAGTCATCTTGAGCCACGCGCTGTTCACGTAAATGATGCGCGGACCCTCCGGGCCCTCCAGCGTCACGTCGGTGACCATGATGCCGCGGCGCAGGTTTTCCAACACGATCAGCCAATCGAATTTCAGTTGCATCGCCGTTTCCTGGTTTCCTTACGTTTCCACTTCAAGGTGCGCCGCGCCGCCATCGCGCCGCAGCTTCGGCGACGCGCCGGCCCAAACTTTCACCGGTCAATTTATCGGCTTCGCTTGGAGCAACTTCGGGCGGCTCCTGCATCGCCTGGCCCATCGCGCCACTGTAACTGCTGAGGCGGTTGATGCCTTTGTCATTGAATGGCGACTCCGTCAATCCGACCCAGACCATTCCATGTTGCATGGCGAGTGTGAAGAAGTAATGCAACGTGCTCAATTTGTCGCCGCTCGGCCCGCCGGAAACGGTGAAGCCGGCGCCGAGCTTGTCTTTCCACGCCGCCTTGAACCAGCGCTCGCCCGTGGCGTCAGCGAAGGCTTTGAATTGGGCAGCGGGGCCGCCCATGTAAGTGGGCGAGCCAAAGATCAAGGCATCGCTGGCATCGAGTTGGGCCAGCAAGGCTTCGTTCTTGAAACGACCGCCTTCAATGTCTTCCCCGCGAATGGCGTGAAGCTGAACCTGCGCGCCCGGAACGGCGGTCGCACCTTTGGCCACAGCCTCGGCCATCTTGGTTGTGTGCCCCGAGCCGGAAAAGAAAACAACAGATATGATGCTCATGGTGTTGGTGGTGCGGATGGTTGCTGGCAAGGCGGAGGCTCTCTCGGTCTCCGCCTCACCGAACGGGCAGTCAGGGCTTCGGCAGAATCACGCTGTCAATGACGTGGATGACGCCGTTGTCGGCCAGCACATCAGTCTTGACCACCTTGGCGCCGTCCACCGTCACCTTGCCGTCCTCAACTTTGATGCTTAGTTCCTTGCCGTTGACGGTCTTGGCTTTCATCGTCTTGACGTCGGCCGCCATGACTTTGCCCGGCACAACGTGGTAGGTGAGAATGGCCACGAGCTTTTCCTTGTTCTCCGGCTTGAGGAGTTCTTCCAGCGTGCCCGCGGGTAGTTTGGCAAACGCTTCATCGGTTGGGGCAAACACCGTGAACGGCCCTTCGCCCTGAAGCGTCTCGACCAAGCCGGCCGCCTTCACGGCGGCAACGAGTGTCTTAAAGCTCTCAGCGCCGGACGCAACGGCCACGATGTCCTTGCCTGACGTGCTAATCACAGCGGGTGTGTTCATGCTGGCGCTGCATTCGCCGGCGAAGAGGCTGGGGGTGAGGGTGAAGGCAGCAGCAAGGGCTGCCACGGAGTGGATGCGAATTTTTTTCATGAATTGTTTTCCTGGTTGCTTGTTGTTTTTTGTTTTTGGTGTGAACCTCGACAACCAACCCGAAGGCGACCGGCTGGGCGAAGTGGCATTCTACCACCCGGTGCCCAGCGGCATTTTCGCTTGTGTTTCGATGTTCACGTTTTGTTTTCATGTTCAGCTTGCTGCCGATCAGCATTGAATTGTCTATATTTTGTCTAAATTGACTGATATTGTCAATAGTTTGTTCAATTTATTTTCAAGTATTTTTCAGCCTCCGGCTTTGCAGTAAAATGCGCTGAAATCCATTAAATTGCTGGCATCTTGAGCTATTGCTGATTCTTCTTACTTGCACGAGTTGTCATAATTGTCTATTTTATGTCTAGTTTATGCCTGAAGCTCATCACGCCATCAAAGTCGTCGCCAACCGGACCGGGTTGACGGCGCACGTCATTCGCATCTGGGAAAAGCGCTACGGCGCCGTCACGCCGGAGCGGACGGCGACGAAGCGCCGGTTGTATTCGGATGAGCAGATCGAGCGCCTGGGGCTTCTGCGCGACATCACGAAAGCCGGCCACAGCATCGGGCACGTAGCCAAGTTGCCAACGGAGAAACTCCGCCGACTCGCCAGTGAGTTCCGCGATACCAACGGCCTCGCCGCACGCAAGCCGCCCGCCGTCCCGACAGCCCCATCCCTTGTTGACGAATGCACTGCGGCGGTGAAGGCGCTCGACGCCCGGGTGCTGGAAGAGACTTTGAAGCGCGCCTCAACCCTCCTGGGCACGCAGGGATTACTGCAACGCGTCGTCGCGCCGCTGGCCAAGACCCTTGGCGAGTTGTGGCGCGAGGGCAGCCTCACCGCCGCGCACGAACATTTTGCCAGCGCGGTGCTCCGGGTCTTTCTCGGGCAAGCGGCCAAGCCGTTCGCCGCGGCCGACCATGCTCCCGTGCTCGTGGTTGCGACGCCGACGGGGCAGTTGCACGAGTTGGGCGCGTTGCTCGTCGGGGCGGCGGCGGCGAATCTCGGCTGGCACGTCACTTATCTCGGCGCGAGTCTGCCCGCCTCGGAGATTGCTGGCGCTGCTCGCCAAAACCACGCGCGGGCGGTGGCCTTGAGTTTAGTCTATCCGGAAGACGACCCCAAGCTGGCGGGCGAGTTGACGCTGCTGCGCGAATTGCTCCCGGCGGAAACGGCCTTGCTGGTGGGCGGACGCGCCATGCCGGCCTACTACGATGACCTGGTTCGTATCAGGGCCGTGCTCATCGAAGACCTTGCGCAACTGGGCTCGGCTTTGGACGGGCTGCGCCAGCCAGCGAGAAAGGCCAGGCAATGAAACGGTTCTTTACCCCCAACATTGATCGCAAAGGCCGACTCGTGCGCGGGCTGATGGGGTTGGCGCTGCTCGTTGGCGCGGCCTTCGGCTTCCACGAATCGCTCTGGCTGGGTGCACTGTTGGCGGCGGCAGGTGTCTTCGCGCTATTTGAAGCCTCTCGCGGCTGGTGCGCGGCGCGGGCCTGCGGCATCAAGACCAAGCTCTGATTTCTGCGTTGGATAACATCTCCCTCGCGGCGCGGGTGCAGAAGTTGCAGGCAGCAGCCACAGCTCGGTTTGAAATTCGCGGACCTGCATCAGCCGGTGCTCTTCATCCCCGACGCAACGCCTTTGACGGTGAGTGCCAGCAGCCGGCGCAAGTGTTCGGTGCGCTGCGCTTCGTCGGCCGTGCGCCAAACCGCCAGAAAGCGGATTTGCAAATAATTCAGCGGGTCAATATATGGATTCCGCAGCCGGATGGACTGTGCCAGGATGGGCTGGTTTTCCAGCAGTTGATTCCGTTCATTCACGGCCAACACCATCGCAACCGAGCGCGCGTGCTCGGCTTCAATCAGGCCGAAGATTTTTCTGCGCACGTCCGCGGATTCGACCAGCGCGGCGTACTGGCGCGCAATACCGAGGTCGGCCTTGGCCAGCGACACCTCGGCATTGTCGAGCAGCATCCGGAAAAAGGGCCAGCGGCGATACATTTTGCGGAGTTGTTCGAGGCCGTCCGGCTCGGCGTCGGCATATTGTTGCAGCGCGTGGCCGATGCCATACCAGGCGGAAATCAGGTGGCGCGATTGCGTCCAGGAAAAAACCCACGGAATCGCGCGCAACTGCCGGATGTCGGCGCTCTGCGCGCGGCGCGACGGCCGCGAGCCCAGTCGCAAATGCTCAATCAAATCAATCGGCGTGGCCTGCCAGAAATATTCCGCAAAATCCGGCGTGCCATAAACGAGCCGCTGGTAATGCTCGAAGGAGAATTGCGCGAGCTGCGCGGCGCCAGCCTCCCATTTTGCGAGGTCGTGCGCCTCGGTTGCCGGCAGGCATTGGACCGCGATAACGGCGGAAGTCAATTGTTCCAGGTTCCGCTGCGCGATGATGGGATTGGAATATTTGAGCGAGATGACTTCGCCCTGCTCGGTGATGCGCAAGCGCCCGCCATGCGCGGCGTGCGGCTGCGCGCGCAAGCTGCGGTAGCTGGCGCCGCCGCCGCGATCAATCGTGCCGCCCTTGCCATGAAAGAACCGCAGCTTCACGCCGCACTCGTCGGCGACGCGCGACATCTCCTTTTGCGCGCGATAGAGAAACCAGTTCGCCGCGAGATAGCCGCCGTCCTTGTTGGAGTCGGAGTAACCGACCATGACCTCCTGAATCTGGCCGCGGTGTTTGAGATGGCGGCGATACTCGGAATTCGACCAAAGGTCGCCCAGAATCCGGGCGGAATTTTCAAGATCCTCAATGGTCTCGAATAGCGGCACAAAATCCGCTTCGTGAACGCCCGCCAGCCGCGCCAGCTGGAACAGGCGCAGAATGTCGCCGGCACCGCGCGTCATGCTCACGATGAAATGGTCGGCGGCCGCCGCGCCGAACTCGCGCTGGATTTCGCGGACGGCCAGCAACTGGTCTAGCAACTCCGGTTGAAAATATTCCAGCTTGTCCCGGTGATCCCGGAAATCCAGCTCGGCCAGATGCGTCCCGAATGTTTGTGCCTGATTCAGCAAACGCCGGATGCGTCCCTCGGCCGCGCGCCGGGCCTTTTGCCCCAACAGGCCGGCGCGGATTTCTTCCAGCGTGCCGACAAAATCGCCGTGGCTCAATTTGCCGGCGGAGATTTTTTCGCGCAACTCGGCGATTTTCGCGCGAAATATTTCGTAAGGCTGATGCGTCTTCACATCCCGGAACAGATGGTGCGGCCGGGATAAATCCTCGTTCGCGTCGGCCTGCGTAAGTTCCTCCTCCAGCTTGGCGCACTCGCGGCGATAAAAATCCAGCGCGACTTCGTGATGCCGCCGCGCCGCGATGCGGCTGACTTCGGGCGTGACAAACGGGTTGCCGTCCCGGTCGCCGCCGACCCAGCTCGCGAAGGTGAGAAACGGGCGCACCCGCTTCACGCCCGGATAATGCGCCGCCAGTTCGGCGTCGAACGTGGCGTAAAAATTCGCGGCGGTCTCAAAAATGGTCCGGTCAAAATAGTAGAGCGCGCTCTCGACCTCCTGCAATGGGCCGACTTTCTGTTCGCGAATTTCCTGTGTCTGCCAGAGCGTTTCCAGCACCTCTGCCGGCTGTTCCCATTCCCGCGACAGCCGCCAGATTTGGTTGAGCACCGAGCGGCGCTTGGCCTCCGTGGGATGCGCCGTGAGCACCGGCTGGATTTCAAGCTCGTCGAGGCAACCCTGCAATTTTTCCGCCGTGACGCCCGCCTGTTTCAATTCCCCAAACAAATGCCGCAATGACATCACCGGCGCTTTCTTCAGGCGCAAATGCCGCTCGCGCGCCCGTTCCTCGCAAAGATTCACCAACTCGAAAAAGAGGCTCAACGCGTGCGCAAGCTCGTAGGCTTCGCCGACTTCCAGACGGTCAAGCAAGGAATGCTTGCTGCGCCGGCTGCTTTCACTGCCCAAATGCCGCGCCCGCCAGGACAGTTTGCGGACTTGATCCAGATGGTTGAAGACCTTTTTGCCGGCCTGCTCAAGAATAATCTTGTCCAACCCGCCGACCAAACGCCGGATTTCCTGCTTCAAAATTTTACTCATAAAAAGGGGCGGACCAACTTCCCCGCCGCCGCAAGTCTAGCTGACTGCGGGCGATTTCACGAACTTTTGATGGAAAGGATTTTACGCGGGGCGAGTTTACGAATGACCGGCCCTGCAACTGCCGATCCGTTTTGCGCGACTTGTCCGCCATTTGCTTTTTGAACTCAAGCCTCTGCCGGCGAATTTTCAGGTGCTCCGCACCCGGTCGGGCGAGAGCCGCGGCGCCGGGTTGTGCGGATTGTGCTCCAGCGCCACCACCTCCACGCCGAGCGGCAGCGCGGCGGTGGGTCATCCGCGCGAGTTGACCACCACCGATGATGCCGAGGCGGGCCGGATAATTTTTCGGTCCGGCCAGGCGCTTGAATTCAGAATCGTAGGTTTCGTGCATGATTGTCGGATTATTGTTCCGGTCTGTTTTTCATTTATGCGCTCAAGCAATTCGTAATCCACCAGCGCATAAAGCAGTTTTCCATCTTTTCGGCGCAGCAGTTCGTTGTCCCGAACCAAGCGCAGGATGATATGCGCCGGCTTCATGTCCAGCACGCGAAAGCCGGCGGCAGCCAGCTCACCGGTGACATGGTTCGTGGCTTCGCCCAGAAAGGCTTCCCTTTCACTGCCGGCCAGCTTCAGACGATCGGCCACCTGGACCGCATCCAAGCCGTCAATCCATCCATAGACGACGATGTATTGCCGTCGGATATCGAGTTGCGTTTCGGGATAACGGGCCAGTTTTCGGGCGATTTTGGATTCCAACCGGCCGGTCTGCCAAAGCTGAAGCAAATCCGGCGGGACAAACACGGCCAGCGGCCTCTTGGTCGGAATGGTTCGGCCGCTGCCGCTCAAATGCGCCTGGCGCAACTCGTTCAAAATGGCAATTTCCTCAAAGGGGCTGTTGAACTCTGCGTTGATGAACTTCTCCAACGTCAAGGTGTCCACGGGCAATTCTTCGCCGACGCGATTATAGCGCACCACCATATCCAGAGCCGGGCCGCCGACCGGCTTGGTTTGCGTGCGGTAAATGGTGCTTGTGCCGCGCAATTGCTGGCGATGAGCCAAAAACCACTCCTTTTCGCGCCAGTTTTCCGGCAGCAACTGCTCTTGGAAAGGCAGTCCGAAGCGGGTCAGATACAAATCGCCTCCATCCGATGTCCGGGCATGATGATATTCAATACCCATGATTTCGGTTCGAGTAAGTTTGACCGTGCCGTTCGTCAGCATTTCAATCCTTTTTAAAACCGTTCCCGGTGTGGCGATAGAATTTCTTGCCCGCTTCCTCGATGGCGAACAAATGCACCCAGCCGTTTTGAATCAGCTCGAGCACGCCCGGCTGCTTCGCGAGAATTGCGGAGATGTCCGCGCGTGAAGCCTCAACGAACACGCTCAGCCGCAGCGGCTCGTGCCTGAGGCGCGTTCCATCGTGGAGGGATTGGAGCGGCAGGCCGGGCTGCAAATCGCCGCCATTGCCCTGCCACACGCCGAACGTGCCGACGACATTATGCAGCACCTTGTTGCCGCTGCCGAACCGCCGGTTGTCCACGGTCGAGCCGTAGTATTGCAGGTTGATCCAGCTTGCCACGATCATCGGCCCGGTGAGAATCAGCTCGAGCGTGGATTTGTCGGCGTCGAGGTCCGCGTGGTAATTGTGCAGAAAAATCCTGCCGCCGAGGTTCAAGCCTTTGGTGCGCTCGCGCGGCGCGGCGATGAACGCGGCGTTGCCGGCCAAACCCCACTCCGGCCGCACTTGCGACCAGTCCCGGCTGCGCGCGAAAATTTTTTCGTCCAGCTCCGCGTCGGTCCCTTCGGCCAGACCGAGCGAGGTCGCCCGCTCGCGCCGTGCTCGCTTTGAGGCGGCCGACAGCCAGCCTTTGATTTTTTTCAGTTCCAGCGCCTGGCCCGCGGAAAGAGCTTGGTCTTCGTAGATCAAAATTTCGTCCGTGGTCGTGTTGTGCAGGCCGGCGATGAAAATGGTTTCGTTCGGAATTTCAATGCGCTGTTGCGCCAAACCTTCACGCACGACGGGCTGATTCAAGATGGCCGCCGCCACCCGCGCGTTGGCATCGCCGGTGTGGCCGCCGCAAGCGCCGCAATCGAGCGCCGCGCCGTAGGGATTGTTGGCCGTGGCGCTGCCGTGGCCGCAGATCAAAACCACTTGCGCGAAATTGGAAACCAACCCCATGTTTTTCAGCGCGCCCGCGGCCAACGAGATTTGGTCGGCGAGCGCGATGCCGGTTTCCCCGTAGTGCCCGGGTTGCTCCGGGCAGTAAAGCTCGCGTTCGATTTTCGGGCAGAACCGCCGCCGGCCACCGCCCGCGTAAGCAGGTTCCGCCGGCGCGAGGGCGAGCGAATCCCTCGCCAGCTTCACGCCGAACCACAGTCCCGCGGTCTCGACAAACGAAAAGCATGAAATAGCCGAGGTCTTGAACGCGTTCCACGCGCCGTTGACGGTCTGACGGAAATTCATCCGGCGCAGAAGCGGCGCTTCGCCGTCCGCTTGGCGCAGCGCCTCGCGCACCTTGAACTTTGGCGTGAGCAGCACGGGGCATTGCGCGCCGCCGCTGGCCTGGCCGAATTTCAGATACTCAATGGGCATGCCGCAAAATCCGGCGAATCCAATGGTTTCAATTTGGTCGGACTGGGCTTCGAGCGCGCGGCGGAACACTTCCGAGCGAACATCAATGCAGAAAATCGCCTGCAATGATTTTTGACCGGCCGCGGCGGGCTTCGGCGCATGATTTTTCAACTTCGCAATCAACTGGTTTTGGTAGGCGCATTCCAGCGCTTCCTGCGCGACGAAACGCGCGAGCAGGCCGGACGAAAATTCTTCACCGGAATTTTCCGCGCCGGCGAGTTGTTTTTGCCATTCGCCGAAAACTGCTGGGTCGCTGCCGAACTGTCTTAGCAGCGCCAAATCATAGGCCAGCCGGATGGCGAGCAATTGCGCGAGCGAGTCGTCGGCCTGGCCGGCCAGGCTCTTTTCGCGGACGAGGTATTGCACATACCCGCTCCAGCCGGGCAGGCTCATCAACTGCCGGTGGAAAAAATCCGGCAGCAAATCGTCCGGCACGCCAAGCTGGCCAAGCGCACGATCAATCCATTCCCAATGGTCGTCCGGCAACGCGTCGGCAAACGCGCGGAATTTTTCCAAGCCCATCAACTCGGGGTTGGCGTCGAGCCGGGCCGCCGCCTTCCACGCGGCGAACAAACCAAGCTGCCGCCAGGGCATCCGCCAGGACGACTGGCCCTGGTCGAAATACGCCGAGCACCACTTGGAAATTTCCTCGACGACGCACGCGGCCCAGCCGGTTTGATTGCGCGCATCCACAAAGTCGGCGAACGTCAGAACGCGCGGTCTGACCTTTTCCGCCGCCGCCTTTGCTAGTGACTTTTGGAGCGCGGCCAAACTGGGAAAATTGACTTTATCAGCCAATCCCGCCGGCAAAGTTTTTTCGGAAACGGCGAGGGCGACTTGAAAATCGTTATCCGTGATTCGTCCCGATGCGATTTGGTCGCGGTAAAAACCGGCGGGCATCAGCATTTCGCCGTGGCCGACCTGCTGCATCAGCCGCGCTGCCTCGAGGAAATGCCGGTCGGTCAGACCGACGAACGGATTCACGGCGACAAAATTCTTCAATGACCACAGCGGCGGAATGCGCTTGCAGGCGGCGTTGACGATTTCGGTCAACGGCCGGTCTAGTTCCCGGATTTCGGGTTCGAGGATGGCGTTCATAAATCTAATGCCTGGGCGGCTTATGGCTCACCGGCCAGAGCGCGGCGACGGTGCGGTTGGCGAGCGTGTTGAAATAAAATCCGTTTCGCGCGTGGACATAGAGCGCCTGGAAAGACGGGCGGTTTGCCCATTGCGGCAATTCGGTCTGGAGCACGAGCACAACAAGAAACAGCGCCAGCAGCGTCGCCAGCGGCAGCAGGCCAAGCAGCGAGTCGAGCTGCGAATTTACCCAATCGTTGCTGCCGAGCAGGCTGGCAAAGGCCTGGTGCAGCGAAAAATAGGTGATGACAATGCCGCCGCCGAAAATCGCGCCAAACCCAACCCGCGGCAACGCCACCGACCGATTCCAGAGATTCCACAGCGCGTAGGCCAGCGCCATCGCGAACGCGCAGCCCGGCACGATCTGGCCGGGTTCGTGCCGCCAGTCGACTCCGAAAATCCACGCGCTGCCCAAGGTGAGCACGCCGGCGACAGCAAAGGACGCAATGAGCGTGAGCGGATGCGCGTTGGGCTGTGCCGCCGGCACCCAGGCGGATTTCGCCAGCCTGACGATGCTGCCGGACGACAGGAAGGCATGGGCTTTGTAAAGCGAATGCGCGACGAGATGCAGCACCGCGAGGCTGAACGCGCCCAAGCCGCATTCGAGCATCATGAAACCCATCTGCGCCACGGTCGAGAAGGCCAGCGAGCGCTTCACGCTGGCATGCGTGAGCATGACCAGCGAGGCGAAAAGCGCGGTGAACGCGCCGAACAAGGCCAGCACCGACAGCGCCGCGGGCGAAAGCGTGACCAGCGGATTGAGCCGGATGATGAGAAAGCCACCCGCATTGATGATGCCCGCGTGCATCAGCGCCGAAACGGGCGTCGGCGTCTCCATCGTATCCGGCAGCCAGCTGTGGAACGGGAACTGCGCGGACTTCAGCATCGCCCCGACGACCAGCAGGATGCAAATGGCATTGATTTCCCAGCGGTCGGTGGTCATGCCGGTTTCGTGGAGCTGCCGGGCAACGGCGAACATTCCGGCGAAATCCCAGGTGTGGAATTTCTCAAACACCAGCGCGACGACCGCCAGCAGGCAGGCATCCCCCAGACGGCTGATGAGGAATTTTTTCCGCGCGGCCAGAAGGGCGCCGGGGCGCTCGGGATAAAACACGAGCAGTTGCTGGAGGCACAGGCTGGTGGCGGACCACGCCAGCGCGAACTGGACGAGGTTCCCGGAAATCACGATCGCCAGCACCGAGCCGCCGGTCAGTGACAGCCATTTGGTGAAGCGGCCCTGGGCGGGATCGCCCGCGAGGTAGTTCACGGAATAGCGCGAGACAACGGCGAGCAGGAACGCAACCAGCGTCAGCCCGATGGCCGAGAGATTGTCGAAATAGACGCCCAACTGGAACGGGCCGGCCACCGAAAATTTAAAATTCACCTTGCCGACACACGCGAGGCCGGCATCCGCCAGCAGCGCGCAAACCAAGGCGGCGAGCGCGACCCTGGCGCCAAGCCGGGCGGCGCGCAACCCGTGTCGATTCAGCACGCCGGCGGGCAGCAGTCCAAAGACCAACAGGGCCAGCGGCCCGGCGGCGGCGAGGACCGCGGTGAAACTGGGTTGCGATTCGGTCATCATCATTGTTTGGTATGACAACCCCAGCCTAGCGGCTCTCCATAATTCGTAGAAATAGATTGTTCCAATTGATATTATCGGATATTCCGATGGCATGAATTCGGCGTTCGAGAATCCGCAGTGGCTGAACTACCACCACCTCCGGCATTTCTGGATGATTGCGAAGCACCGCAGCGTGACGCGCGCGGCGGAGAAGCTGAAAATCTCCCAGTCCACCTTGAGCGAGCAGTTGGCGGAGCTGGAGTCGTGGCTGGGCCAGCCGCTCTTCGACCGCCGCGGCAGACAACTGCAGCTGACCGACGCCGGGCGCATCGCGCTGGAGCACGCGGAAACGATCTTCACCACGGGCCACGAACTCATCACCCGCTTCCGCCAGTCGGGCGGGACCCGGCAGCGCGTCTTGCGCATTGGCGCGGTCGGGCCGCTTTCAAAAAATTTGCAGTTTGATTTCATCCAGCCGATTCTCACGGACTTGCGGACGAAAGTGGTGGTCGTGGTGGGCGCGCTGGATGAATTGACGCGCCAGTTGCATGAGCACAAGGTGGATTTGGTGCTGTCCAACATTCCCCTGCGCGCCGATCAGGAGCAAGACGTCTTCAATCATCTGCTCGGCGAGATGCCGGTGTTTTTAATTGGTGGAAAAACACTGAAGTTGTCGCCGGGGAAATTCCCGAATTTTTTGAAGGATGTTCCGCTGTTCCTGCCCAGCCGCGAGAGCGACGTGCGGGCGGACTTCGATTTGATCCTGGACAAGGCCGGCATTGAGCCGTTGGTTCGCGCCGAAGTGGATGACATGGCCCTGCTGCGCCTGCTGGCATTGAGCGGCGCCGGGCTGGCGCTGGTGTCCAAAATCGTCATCGAACGCGAACTGCATTCGCGGGAGATCCAATTCATGCAGCGGGTGCCGGGGCTTGCGGAACGATTCTTTGCGCTCACGGTACGCAAGCGTTTTCCCAATGCCTGGCTGGCGGAAGTCGTGGAAAGCTTCCGGGCGCGACTCCGACAACTCTCCACAAGCGCGGCGCGCTGATTGGACCGCGGGCGCCAAGCCCGTGTCGCAGATTCCGCAATGAACTGTCGCCTGTCCCGGGCAGCGCGGCGCAGTCCGGCCAGCGGCCCACCCCGTGGTCGCGCGAACGGATTCACCGCCAAGACGCCGAGAACGCGGAGGTTTGACCACGGATGGACACAGATGGACACAGATTTTATTTTCCACAGAAGGAAACGAAGATAACAAAGACAGGAAATAACTTCGTTACCTTTGTTAGCTTCTGTTAAATCCCCGCTTTTCAAACTCCGGTGTCCATCAGGTGGGGCGAGGCTACTGACGAGCCGTGTTTTAACCGCCAAGGCGCCAAGACGCACACGTAAACCGCTAATCCACACTAACCGACGCTAATTTTCAAAGAAGGCAACCAAGGGAACGAAAATGCAAACAGCTTTGACGCGAATTGCGCCAATTAGCGCTAATTCGTGAAATTCGTGTCCACGCCTTCGTTAGCCTTCCATCCTCCGTAGCGGAGCGCTACTGCGGAGGACGGGCCCCCACAAAATCAGCGTTCATCAGCGTAGATCAGCGGTTTCCACCTTCATTGTACCAATTTTTCAAACTCGCCGATGAAGCGGCGCATGTCGCGCAGGAGCACGGCGTCCGGCTTGCATCGCAGCACCATGCCATCCAGATACATCAGGCTGCGGATGATGGCAAAGATGCCTTTCTCGAACGTCATGCCCGAATGCACGCCCAGCTTGATGGTCTGCATCATCTTCCGCGTCAGGCTCACCTCCGCCACCGTGCGGTCCTTGAAGTCGGCGTACAATTCCAGGAATTTTGCCCGGAACGCGTCATAGGCCGGGCCCGCCAGCTCGCGCTCGGACATCCGGTTCAGGGCGGCGGCGCAATTCGGATAATCGTACTCCGACAGCGCAGCGAAGAACTCGAAGAGGCCGCGCCGGATTTTCGGGCCGACGTGCCCGATGTAGCCGGTGTCAATGAAGCAAAGCTTGCCGTCCGTGAGCAGCACGTTGCCCGGATGCATGTCGCCGTGAAAGGTGCCGACGCAGAACATGCAGAAGCCGTGAATGTGAAACAGCTCCAGCAGCGTGGCGTAATCCAGCGCGCCGGCTTCGAGCAATTCATCAAAACTGCGGCCGGGAATGAACTCGGACACCATCACGTTTTCGTTGCAGAGCGGCTCGTGCACGCGCGCGAAAGCGAGGCGAGAGAGATCGAACGTGTCCCGGTGCTGCTCGTAAATCGCGCGGAGCGCCCGCTGCCCGGCGACCTCGTGGCGCAGGTCCAGTTCGCTGAGCGTGTATTCCTCGATGTCGCCGAGAATGCCGACCGGGTCGCCGACCTGCCGGAGTTTGGGATAAAGAAACGTCGCCAGCCGGAACAACCGCTTCAGGCTGGCGACGTCGGCGACGAATTCGTTGCGCACCTTGCGTTTGATGGCCTTGATGACGACGGTCTCGCCGGTCTTGAGCCGCGCGCGATGCACCTGGCCGATGGAAGCGGAGGCGAGCGCCGCCGGCTCGATTTCGGCAAAATGGTCGCGGAACCCCGGAACGGCTGACGCGCGCAGCAGGCCCAGAAAATCCTCGGGCGCCAGCGCAGTGTTGCGGCGGTAAAGCCGGGCGAGGTGCTCGCATTTTTCCCGCTCCAGAAAATCGATCCGCAGCGCATGCACCTGGCCGAGCTTGACGGCCAGCAGGCCCAGGCTTTGAATCCAGTCGAGGTCGGGCAGCTTGCCACCGCGACCGTAAATCGAGTGGATGAGCCGCCCGAATTGAATCCAGTTCATGGCCGCTAAAGGGTTTTCATGAAAGTCATAGCCGCAAAAAAGCGCAAAAAGCGCAAGATGCGTTGTTTTTTGTGCTTCTTGTGCATTTTTGCGGCCACAGTATTTATAAAAATGCCCTAGACTTGAGTGTTTTTGGAGACGAACTCCACGCCGTAACGCCGCGCGATGAGGTTTGCCGCAATGCGGCCGGACTCGTAAATCGTCGGCAGGCCGCTGCCCGGATGCGTGCCGCCGCCGACCAGATAGCAATTGTCCAGCTCCTCGAACTTATTGCGCGGCCGGAAATACAGCATCTGGCCGAGCGAATGCGCGAGGTTGAACGTGGCGCCAAACTGGATGTTCATGTCCTGCCACGTCTGGGGCGTGAACACAATTTCCTCGCGGATGTGTTTCGGCAAATCCGTCATGCCTGCGCGCTTCTCCATGGCGTTGATAACGCGAGCGCGGAAACTTTGCTTTTCCTTCGCCCAGTCAATTGCCGCCGTGCGGTTTGGCACCGGCACGAGAACATAAACCGCGGAGTGCCCCGGCGGCGCGAGCGCGGGATCCGTCACGCTTGCATTGCGGATGTAAAAAGAGAGGTCGTCGGACAAGACCTTGTTCTGGAAAATGTCACGGATGTTCCGCTGGTAATCACCGGCGAAGAAAATCGTGTGGTGCGGCAGGTCATAGACCTTGTCCAGCCCAAGATAGAGCATGAACGTCGAGCAGGAATACTCGCGCCGATCCACGTTCGCGGGGCTGTATTTTCGCAGGACACCCGGCGGCACCAGGTGTTTCATGGCGTAGCCGAAGTCGGCATTAATGACCGTTTCATCGGCGATGACTCTTTCGCCGTTTTCCAGTTCCACGCCGCGCACCCGGCGGTTATCCAGCGCGAGCTGTTTGACGGGCGCGTTCAAGCGCAGGTTTACACCCAGCTCGCGGCACACCTTCGCCATGGCCTCGGAAATTTCGCTCAGGCCGCCCATGACGTGATAGACGCCAAAGGCGTGCTCGACGTAGGGCAGAATGGCAAACGCGCCGGGACAATCCCAGGCCGACATGCCAAGGTATTTGGATTGAAACGTGAACGACAGTTTCAGCTTCTCCTCGCGAAAATAATCGCCGAGCACGTTGATGAGCGAGCGGCCGATCGAAAGCTTGGGGAGCGCGCGCAGCATGTCCCGCGAGAGATATTGCCCCAGCGACGCGTAATCCTTTTGCAGGCAGGGATACATCCGCTGGAACCGCACCTTTTCGACCGCCATGAACTTGTCGTAACCGGCGCGGTTGCCGGGGAAATGCGCGTCGAGCTGCTGCAGCATCGCCTCGCGGACCGTCGTCGGCTCCAAGCGCACGTCTTCGAATTGCAGGCGGTACATCGGTTCGAGCTTCACGCACTTGAGGTAGTCGTCAATGTGCCGGCCGGCTTCCTCGAACACCTCGTCGAGGATGAATTTCATCATCAGGAACGTCGGGCCGGTGTCGAACTTGTAACCGTTGCGCACGATGGCCGCGTTGCGTCCGCCCACGCACGGCCCCTTTTCAAGGACGGTGACCTTGAAGCCGCGATAGGCCAGCAACATGGCCGCCGTGAGGCCGCCGGGTCCGGCGCCAACGATGACAATATGTTTTGGCGACTGGCTTGTGTTTGCCACGGGGCGTCATCCTAACGCAAAGCGTCCCGGATTTCAAACCCCAACCCGATGCTCTAGGGCCCGGTTTCGGGCCTCCCCGGTTAAACGCGCATGCGTTCAGCCGCCGGCGATTGCCCCGATAATCAGAAAGGGTTCGGTGCCATCGATGACGGCTTCCGGCAAAGGGGTGTCCGGCGGCTCGAGCGACCAATCCTCCTTGCAGGCGAAGAACCGGATGAATGGCCGGCGCTTCAACGTGCCATGGTCACGGATTGTCCCGCGCAGCACCGGGAATTTTCGTTCCAAGGCATCAAGCACGGCCGGCACGGTGGCGGGAGCAGCTATTTCGAGCTGCACTTCGCCTTCCACGCGCGCGAGATTGCGCAGATGAAACGGCAGCATCACGCGAATCATGGCAACGTTTGCACCTCGACGGAATAAACCGTCGGCAGGTCGCGGACCACGGCATTCCAGGAATTGCCGCCGGCGGCCGACGCATAAACCTGGCCGCCGGTGGTGCCGAAATACACGCCGCCTGGGTCGAGCTGGTCCACCGCCATCGCGTCGCGGAGGACGTTCACGTAGCAGTCTTTCTGCGGCAGGCCCTTCGTGAGCGGCTCCCATTCGTTGCCGCCGGTCTTGCTGCGATAGACGCGCAGCTTGCCGTCCGGCGGGTAATGTTCAGAGTCGCTCTTGATGGGCACGACAAAAATCGTCTCCGGCTCATGCGCATGCACATCGATCGGGAAGCCGAAATCCGACGGCAGATTGCCGCTGACTTCAGTCCACTGTTCACCGGCATTGTCGGTACGCAGCACGTCCCAGTGCTTTTGCATGAACAGCACGTCCGGCCGGGACGGATGCAGGGCGATGCGATGCACGCAATGGCCGACCTCGGCGTCCGGGTCGGGCAATTCGTAAAGCGATTTCAACCCGCGCGTGATGGGCTTCCAGGTTTTTCCGGCGTCATCCGTGCGAAAACAGCCGCCGGCGGAAATGGCGACGAAAATCCGTTTTTCATTTTTCGGGTCCAGCAGAATCGTGTGCACGGCCATGCCGCCGGCGCCGGGCTGCCAGAGGTCGCCTTTGACTTTGCGCAAGCCCGGCAGCTCCTTCCAGGTTTTGCCTCCGTCGGTGGTCTTGAAAATGGCCGCGTCCTCCACGCCGGCATAAGCCGTGTCCGGATCGGTGAGGGATGGTTCGATGTGCCACACGCGTTTGAATTCCCACGGATGCTGGGTGCCGTCATACCACTTGTGCGTGCCGGCCCCGCCCTCGTACACGAACTTGTTGCTTTCGCCCTTCGGAAAACCTCCCGCGCCTTTCAGTTCCTCCGGGCTGCTGCCGGGCGTGTTCCAGGTTTTCCCGCCATCGTCCGAGCGCTGGATGATCTGCCCGAACCAGCCGCTCGTCTGCGACGCGAATATGCGGTTCGGGTCCGCGGGCGAGCCTTTGACGTGATAAATTTCCCAGCCGGCAAAATGCGGGCCGCTGACCTTCCAGTTTTTGCGCCGGCCGTCCGCCGTGAGGATGAATGCGCCCTTCTTCGTGCCGACCAGTATTCGTATCGCGCTCATGGATTGCCTGTCTCCTTGTGTTGTTGAACTTCTGCCAGAGAAACGGCAAAGGCGCAAGCGTGTTCGTGAGAAACTGCCGGCCGACAAGGGTGCCGCTTGACGCCGCCGGCGTCGGTCCTCAACGGGCGGAACACTGCCACTGGTCGGCCGGTTCCATGACCGAACGCGGGCCGGCCCCGTTCAGCCACGCCAGCGCGCCGGCGTCACCGCGCAGGTACGCATCCCAGAACGCCGTGGACAGCGCCAGGATCACGCGATGATGATTTGGATTGCGCGGTTCACGGTCGCCCGGCAACGCGCGGTCGGTGAAGACCGAGTGTTCCGCATTGTTCAGCACCACTTCGTACTTCGGCGCGCCGTGCAACGCCGGATACACCGCCAATCGCGAGGCCAGGTCCTGATGTCCGATGGGCGCCACATCTCTCGTACCGGTCATCAACAGCCAGGGGATTCTTACCGCGCCAAATGCCTGGGCAGCGTTTCCTCCACGCGGCGAGCTGGGGCTGAATGCGATGGCCGCCCGGATGCGCGGGTCGGTGTAGCTTTGTCCGCCGAGCGGCAGGGTTTCGCCGCTCACCGCCTCGGTCGTCACTGCGCCAAAGGAATGACCGGACATGCCGATTTTGTTCAAATCCAGGCGGCCGGCCAGCGGGCTGGAGCGGTTGGTGTTCCAGACGGCAAGCTGGTCCAGCACAACGGAGACGTCCTTGACTCGCAACAGGAAATTGTCCGTCGATGCCGCCTGGTTCATGGCCGACATCCGCTGGCCCGGCGGCTCATTTTTCCAGACTGAATCATCGCTGCCCGGATGCTGAAGGAACACGGCCACGTAACCGCGCGCCGCCCAGTGCTCACCCAGAAACACGCTGCCAGCGCGCGAGCCGCCCAAGCCGTGACTGAACAAAACCACCGGTTCCGGCGTGCGGTTGGCGGGCAGATAAACGCGGATAGGGATGTCGCGATTTCTCGCTGCATCGTGAACCGCCAGGTCCAGGTGAACCGGGTGAAACGCCGGATCCACCGGCAGTGGATCGTAATTTCCCGCGCAGGCGCTCACCGAAGCCAACGACAGCAAAAACAACGAAATCCGCATGGTCATGGCCCAAAATCCTTTCATGCCTTTCCAGACGGCGATCGGCATGAAAATGTTACTTCAACGGAAATTGCAGCCGGCGGAAGCCGCAAGTTACATGCCGCTTTGATACGCTTGCGGCTCGCCATCTGTTCGCATCGAACGGTTGACAGCGTCGGGCAGGCGGGCACAATTTTCCCCATGAACGACAAGGCGCCCAGGAGTTTCCACGACCAGGTCGGTGGGATGATGTATTTTCCTCGGATGCTGGACAAAATCCGGCTGTTTGCGAAGGGCGAGCTGCGCGAGGATTGCCATGCCAACCTCGGCCTCACCAACAAGGCCGACGGGTTGTGCTGCCGCTATTTGCGTGTGTCCTACGAAGCGCTCAAACAGCGCGTGCTGGCCGGCGGCTCGGACGAGGAAATCCTGGCATGGTGCTTTGCCACGGGCCGGCGGCTCGACGAGGCGGATCTCCTGGTCTGGAACGAGTTCATGCGCAAACGCGGCTGGAACGACGAGGCCAGCGGCCGGCTCGCCGCCTGGAAACAGGAAAGCGGGCACGCCCAGCGCGCCGATCTGGTGACCATCCCCGATTACACCGACGTGCTGGAGGGGCGGAAATCCTGAGGTTGCAGTTGTTATTGCGCGAGGCGATAGAACCGCGCGCCCGGCACCGGAGTGACGGTGGTCTCGTACTCCAAACGGGAAGGATTGAACACCGGCCGGTCGGTTACCGGAACCCAGTTTGTCGTGGTAAGATCCGAGTTCTGCTGCAGCACAAAAGGCATCGAAGGGACTGTCCAGGAAAACCGCAGTTGGTTTCCGGAAACGGCTGACTTGAGGACGGGTTGCGGTGTGGTCGCCAGCGAATAAACCTGGCCTCCCCCAACGACAAAGAGCCGGCAGCCATCGGCGGAGGCGGCCACGCTTCTACCGTAAAGGGCCGGATTGCTGTTGGTTGACCAGGTCATGCCGAAATCGCTGGAAAGCGAAACCGGTAATGGCAATGCATCGCAAACGGCAGCCAGCGTGTCACCATCGGCAGACACCGCAATAATGGTGAAGGGCTGGAGAAGGTTGTGCGCCGTCCAAGTGACTCCCGTGTTCGTGGAGGTCCAAATTTGCATGCCGGCGTCCCCGACCACCATTTTCCTCCCGTCGGCTGAGCACGCGCAACCCGACATGTAGGGAGGTGGGCTGCCGAAGTTCCAGGTAAGGCCGCCGTTGGTGGAAATGCAAACGCCCGGAAGACCAGAAGCCATCAGGATATTTCCATCCGCCGACGAGGCCACTCCAATCCAGTAATTCGTTGGTGCGGCAGTGGGAGTCCAAGTGACTCCGGCATCATGTGACACGTAAATCGGAGCGTTGTTCTCCCCTGCTGATGCACAAGCCACCCACCGGGTACCGTCCGCGGATCCGGCCACGCCGTTCCAAGCCGTATCCGGCACATTATTCGACCTCCAACTGGCGCCGGAATTGGTCGAGCTGTACACCACGCCCATACTGGTCATAGCCAACAGTACGTTCCCGGTTGCCGAACAGCCCGCAGCGTTCCAGTAAAGGCCGGGCAGATTATTGGTGATCCAAGCCGCGCCGCCGTCGGTGGAAAGGAAAACGGAGTTGGTCGGCTTGTACCAGGCCGACTGCAGCGCCAGGATGATTGTGCCATCGGCCGAACACGCAAGCCTCACGTAGCCTTCGATGGGATCATTGGGCGCATTCAGGTTTGTCCACGTCTGGGCAGTGAGCCGGCTGCAACAGGAAAGAATTAGAACCAGCGCAAAGAACGAATTTTTTCTCATTATCCTCCTTATAAAAGGCAGCCGTTTCCGGTTCAAGACAAAACGCGCGACGCCGCCGCGCCCGCATCGCGGCTGGAACGGCGGAGTCCCTGAACGGGGAATCGCCATTTGATATTCCGGCCAACCTGTTCAACATTGGGCCATGAAAACCGCCACAGTCATCGCCCGCGTTCTGCTCGGGCTCGTCTTCGTCGTTTTTGGTTCCAACGCGTTCCTGCATTTCATTCAGGCGCCGCCGATGTCCGGTCCGGCCGGCGAATTCATCAAGGCGATGATGAGCACCGGCTACGTGAAGGTGGTGGGATTCTGTCAGGTCGCCGGCGGGCTGCTGCTGCTGATCGGGCGCTTTGTGCCGCTGGGCCTGACGCTGCTCGGGCCGGTGATTGTGAACATCCTCTGTTTCCACATCTTCCTGGAACGCCAAGGCTGGCAACTGGCGGCGGCCGTCGGCGCGCTTGCGCTGTTCCTGCTCTGGCGTCACCGCGCCAATTTCGCGGGATTGTTGAAACCGTAGGAATCCCGTCTGGGTTTCGCGCGGGGAACCAACGAACCGGATTTGTGCTTACCCAGGATCCAGATTCCGGTACCGACCAGGATCAAGGCTGCGCCGGACGGTTCCGGGGCTCCGATGTTATCAAAGCCAACTGCGAAGGTGCTCGGCGTGGCAACGACGATCCGGCTCATGGGCATGGCCGCGGAGAGTGTGGGATGAATGACCGACAATCCCAACGAGCCACCCGGCAACGGGACATTCGCGCTGGCGAGAAGCTGCCCGCTGCTGGAGTAGCCGGTGATCGTCATATTCCCGGCCGAAGACTGTTGAAAGTAAAGCGCATCCATCTGCACGAAAGTCGATGGGGCGGGTAAGATAAAAGTGAATCCGAACCCGGCGCCGAGCCCCACTCCCCCTCCGGGACTGTATCCGCCGCCGGTGAGATGATTTCCCGGCAGGACGGGTGGCAGGACCGGAGCGGCACCGTAGTCCACACAGAAAGTCGCCTGGCCGAAATTGTAGATGCCGTCCGTGAACGCAATGCCACTGAGCGGATCAACGAAACTCGTGCCCAACGGGCCTTCGGAAATATTCTCAAACGTTGCCAGCTGGGCACTGGCGGAGAATTCGGTTATGAGCAAACCAAGGCACAAGCCGACACCAAACCGCGCTTTCATTAGAAGAATCTGATTTTTTCTTAGGGTTAATTAGAAAATAGCGATCCGCGGCCGCAAATTCAAGGAAAATGTCGCGCCCGACCGAAGGCGAATTGTAGCAACATCAGCACCAGAGCCGGCGCAGCCCGGTTCCAGATCGAAGGACGCGGAGATTCGCCCATCAACTGTTCGGCGGCCAGTCCACGCCGGTCAGTTCCTTCGGCAACTGTTTCGGGTCAACGGGATAGATGAGCGAAAGATCCATTTTGGACTTCGAACCTTGGAGAAATTCGAGTTCCTCCGGCGCGCCGACGATGAGCCAGAGCGCCTCGGCGTCGGTGTCATTGAACACCTGGCGCAACTCCCCCGGCCCGACGAGCACGCCGCCATATTTCGGCACGGTCAAGGTCTGGTCGCCCACGCGCATCCGCCCGGTGCCTTCGAGCACGAAATAAAATTCCTCCTGGCGGATGTGCTGGTGCAGCGTGTTGGCGCTCTTGGGCGGCAGCCGCCAGAGCCGCGCGCCCAGATTTTCGCTGCCGGTGCGCTCCAGATAATCCGCGTTCGGAATTCTCATCAGGTTGGACGGCCGCCAGTGCAAGTCCGCCGGCGCAATCAGGAAGTAGCCTTTAATTGTTTTCACGGGTTTTGGATTTTACATGGTACGGTTTCCCGGTCTGGTAAAGCTCGCGCAATTGGCGGTCCTTTTCCGCCAGGGACGTTAGCCCCGCATCGGTGGCCAGCTGTTCCGCCTTTTCCACAGTGGTCACCGCCTCCGGGTAACGCCCGGCTTCGGCATAAGCGGCGGCCAACGTCCCGACAAACAAAGGTTGGCCATGACGAGTCGATTCACAAGCGCGTTCGGCCAGACGAACCGCCTCGGCCCCGTTGCGAAGTTGGTCGTCGGGATTGGTGGCCAGAGCCCATGCCAGGTTGTTCAGCGCATCGGCCTGGTTGGGATCCAATCGCAGGGCCGCCCGATATTGGGCCATCGCTTCCCGGGTGCGACCGGTTCGGTCAAGCGCCATGCCTGCATGCACGAACGTCTCGGGCTGTGCCGGATTGATCCGGATCGCTCTGCCATAGTTCTCGATGGCTTCATCAAACCGGCCCAGGGCGGCCAGGGCATCCGCCAAGCGGGTCAGCGCTTCGCATGAATCCGGCTTGAACTGGAGGGCTTTGTGGAAGTTCTCAATGGCTTCATCAAACCGGCCCCGGGCGGTGAGGGCCAGACCCAGGCTGTATTGCGCGTAGAAGTAATTCGGTTTGAGCTGGAGGGCCTTTTGATAATACGCGATCGCGTCGTCATACCGGCCCTGGGCAGCGAGCGCGACCCCCATGTCATACTGGGTTTCATAAAGGTTCGGATTGATCTGAGCCGCCTTCTGATAGTGTTCGATTGCCTCTGGGATGCGCCCCGTGTCATACAAATAGACGCCCAGGTTATGGTGCGCCAGCAGGCAGTCCGGGTTCTTAGCCAGCGTGTCAAGCCATAGGGTTTCCGTATTCCGGTAAATCCCCGCCTGCCGCCACGTCAGCATGCCGAGTGTGACCAGCAAGGCTCCGCCACAGCCGAGCTTGAGAACGGGTTGGGTTTTGAAGGCGAGCGTTATTCCCGCCGCCGCGAGCGCCATCAGGCCGATGCTCGCGACGTACTGGTAATGGTCGGCCACAAATGTATACCGGAACGTGTAAAGCATGATGAAACCGAGCAACGGGCTCAACGTGGCCACGTAAAACAAGGCCGCCACCTCGACACTGCGCCCGACGAAACGGCGGGTGAAAAAAATCACCGCGCCCGACCCGATTCCCAGGACCAGCCAGACGTAAGCGGAGGGCTTGGCGGGATCAATCGCCCAGCGCGGATAACTGAACGTCAGCTGCACCGGCCAGAATAATTTGCCGGCGTAAAACCAGAGCGCATGGCTGGCAACGAGCAACCGCTCCAGCCAACCCATCGAAAAAGATTTCCCTTGCACGCCTTGATGAAATCGCTCCCACCACACGGTCAGCAGTCCCATGCCCAGACCCATCGCCAAAAATGGAGCCACTTGAACCATCCGCCGCCAGCCAATCGGTTTGGCTTTCAGCCAGAGAACCAACAGCAGCGCCGCGGGCAAGGTACAGGCCGTCGTTTTGCTCAAGAGGGCCAGCGCGTAAAATCCGAGCGCCAGCCCATACCAGATTCGATTCGATTTTTCCCCGATAAATTCAATCCAGCAGCCCAGCGCCAGCAAAATAAAAAAGAGCGACAACACGCTCTTCAATTCCGTGATCCAGGCGACCGATTCCACGTGGACCGGATGCAACGCAAACAGGGCCGCCGCCAGCCAGGCGCCCGGCACCAGCAATCGCTTCAGCAACAATCCGACCAACACCGCGTTAATGGCGTGAAGCAAAATATTGACCGCGTGATAACCGGCCGGATGCAAACCCCACCAGGAACGTTCGACGCGGAAGACCGTGTAGGTGAGCGGAAAGTATTGCGAGGGCGAATCCGTCGAAAACCAAATCCGGCGCAACCCATCCGGGGCCGTGAGCAGCGGGTTGTTGGTGACATAACAATCATCATCCCAGATGAAACCGGCGCGCAACGCCGGCAGGTAAGCCAGAAAAACCAGGAGAACGATCAGGCCGGCCGGGACAGCAAGGCGCACCCATTGATTCACGGGTCGTCCCAAATCGTTCGGAAATGCCATCCCGTCCATATAATCGGAAACGCTCCGAATTGACAAGACGGACCACGGCGCCGCGAGCCGCCGCAACTTCAACCACACCCGGCCCTCCGGCCAAGGCATTCATCGCTTGACGGCCAAATGGGTTTCTGCCACTGCTCTGCCCCGCCGGCGCCGAGTGACCATGATAATGCGCGACATCAAAAAGCGGGAGCCGTTGGCGGTGGAAGCCGGCGTGTCGCGGCTGGCCCGCGTGGAGTTCGCGCGGCATCCGTATCCCGCCCTGCTGAAGGAGCCGGCCCATTTTTGGGACGAGGTTTTCATCGCCAACGAGGCCTATGTGCTGGGCGAGGTGACGCACCCGCGCATCCGCCGCAAACTGGCGTACGATGCCGCCACGCACCGGCTTTTCCTGGAATACATCGAGGGGCCGACCTTGCACGAGCTGACACGGGCGGGCGTCACCCGCGCGAACCCGGGCCGGACGCATCGCCTGCTGCAAAGCGTGGCAGAAACAGTGGCGGACTTGCACGCGGGCATCTTTTGCGGACGCCCGATCGTCCACAACGATTTGAAGCCGATGAACGTGCTGGTGCCCGACGCCGCGCCCGAGGAGGCGCGGCTCATTGATTTTTCGCACTCGTATTTCGAGGGCAACCTGCCGCCCTTCATCGTGGACAAGAAACACAACCCGGCGGGCACGGCCAAGTATTCCGCCCCGGAGAAATGGGACGGGGATTTTACGAAAGGTTTCCAGAGCGACGTTTTCGGCTTTGGCGTCATGGCTTATTATGCCTGCACGGGAAAACATCCGTTCGACGGCACCCGGGCGCAAATCGAGCGGGCGATTCAGGAAACGACGCCGCCTACGCCCCTGAAGCTAGCGCACAACCTGCTTCGCAATACTGTGGTCATCATCATGGCGTGCCTGGAAAAAAATCCGAATCGTCGCCCGACCATGGATCAGGTCGCCAAAATCTACGCCGATTCGGCATCGTTGTACAAATGAGAGCGGACAAAACGCAAGGACGCGAATTCCACGAATTTTCACGAATTGAATTCGTATCCATTCGCGTAATTCGCGTCTGATCTGATCTGTCCGGCTGATAAATTTATTTGCCGACAAATTTCCCCAGCGAATCGAGGCAACGACCCCAGCCCTCATTGTGCCGGTCGCGACTTTCGGTCGAAGCAAATTTCTCATGCGTCAAAACCAATTCCGTCTGCTTGCCGCGCGCCTTGAATACGATCGTCACCAGCATTTCGGGCGGCTCGACTTCGCCAAATTCGTCGCCGCTGCCGTCCTTTTCGAATTGCCAGGTGAAAACGAGGCGGTCCGGCGGTTTCACCTCGCGATAGACCCCGACGGTCGTGAAAAATTCGCCGTCGGCGCGTCGCACCTGGATGCGATATTTGCCGCCGGTGCGCGGGTCCAACTTCACTGATTGCAGCGACGACCCTTCGCACGCCGCCGCACCGAACCATTGCCGGAATTGGTTCGCATCCGTCCACGCCTGGAAGACCAACTCGCGTGGGGCGTCGAAGACACGGGTAAGTTGCAGTTTGATGTTGTTGTCCTTGATGGTTGCGATGGTGCTCATTGTTTCTCCTTGGTTTGTAGTTGTTTCAAATACTCGTCCAAACGGTCAAAGCTGCCCTCCCAGAACTTCCGGTATTCCTCGATCCACGCCTGCGCCTGCTGCATCGGCCCGGCTTCCAGTTTCAAACGATGCACCCGCCCGTCGCGCTTGCGGCGGACCAGCCCGGCGTTCTCCAGGACGCGCAAATGTTTGGAAACCGCCGGCAGCGACATCCGGTGCGGCCGGGCCAGATCCGTCACGCACCGGTCGCCGCCCGCGAGGTGTTCGAGGATGCGCCGGCGCGTCGGGTCGGCCAGCGCGCCGAACGTCCGGTCCAACCATCGGGTCGAACATTTAACCATATGGTTAAATATTAACGCAGGATCAGAATTGTGCAAGCAGAAATTTAGGAAATTTTCTGAAAGCGAAAATCTAAACGAATTTCACGAATTTTCACGAGTTAAACTCGCGTTATTTCGCGCCATTCGCGTCTGCGTTTAGACCCTGAGCCAGCCACGGAATCCCCGGCCGCTGTAGTAAGACTCCGCGCCGTTGTGCCCCACGAAGACGCGACCGTAGCGGCGATCACAATAAAGCGCGCCGCCCAACCCCCTGATATCAGCCGGTGTTTCTATCCAGCTTGACGATTTCGTATCGAACTCCCCCAGCTTTTGCAGCGCAAAGTATTCCTCTTCCGTCAACAGCTCGATGCCCATGGCCGCCGCCATATCCATGGCGCTATTTTTGGGTTTAAATTCCTTCCGGGAATTCAGCGCCTCCCGGTCGTAACAGAGGCTGACGCGACCTTTGGGACTTTGCGCCGAACAATCGAAGAAAATGAATTCGCCCGACTTTTTGTCGTGACCGACCACATCCGGTTCGCCGCCGGTGCGTTCCATTTCATTGAGCGACCATAGCTTTTCCGGATTGGTTTCCAGTCGGCCCTGCACCTTGGCCCATTCCAGACCTTTGTGGCGGTTCAGGTTTTTCTCAAAGCGGACTTTCAACGCTTGGAGCAGCTCTTCGCGTTGTTTTGGGGACAATTCACATTTGGTGTTGGCGTTTGTTTTCATAGGTCGGGCAATGGTCGGCAAAGTAAATCAATTCAGCGAACAAAGCTCAAGCCGAGCGGACTATTCGTCGGCGCGCGGCTGTGTCGAAGACCAGCGGCAGCAACCCTCGAATTTAAACTGCGCTTGAATCTTCATCAGCCACTTGTCCTGAAATATTGCTGCGACTGGCTTTCAGCCTAGTCGCGCTCCGTCACAGTTTCAACACTCCATACTCATCCCGAAACCGCGCGCTGCTCCAAGGCCACGTTTTCGGGTCGAGCACCAAGCCCGCCTTCGCCGGATTGTTCTCGATGTATTTGCGCGTCTCCAACTCATGCTCGCTGGCGCACATGTAGGTATCCCAATAATCCGCCTGCCAAAACTCACCGCGCCGCCCGAGCAGCCGATTCGCCTTTTGCGCCGTGTGCTTTTTCCAACTCTCCAGGATTTCCACCATCGGCGTGGCGTCCACTTTGAACAACGCGTGAACGTGATTCGGCATCACCACCCATGCGCGCAAATCGTAGCGCTGCCCGTGGAAGAACCGCACCGCGTCCTCGACGATTTGGGCAATCTCTATCCGCCGCAAATGACAATCGCCACGCCCGCGGTCGAGATACGCCTCTAATTCCGCGCGACGGTGCTGGTTGTCTTCAATTTTCCAGAGATGCTCCCACTCGGTACGATGTGATTCGGGAAATGAATCAGCGAGACGAAAGGTAACGAACTGCGTCAGCCCCGGCTCATCGCGATGTGGCAGATAACCGCGCTCGTTCCAGCCGCGAAAACCTTGTTTGAGATTTTCTGCCTTTGGTGGCGACGACCAGCGACGCTTCCCCTCGACCAAATCACGCACGCCAGGATTGTGCGGCGGACCGGGACGACGCGGTTTGGGTGGCTGACTCACGCAAACATTGAGCCGGAAACTGTGAAACGCGACAAGTCTGCGATTGGAGCGCGACTGTGTCCCGCGCAGCGGGATCAGTCGCAGCAGCTACGCCAACGCGGGCAGGTGAAAAAATCTGGCTCGTCTGGAAGTTCGAACGTTGCTGCGGCTGGTCCGTTGGACACAGCCGCGCTCCAGCCGTCCGCGTCGAGAATATCCATCCAGCGCAAAGCGCACAGCCTCACAAACGGACTTCGGCAAAAGGAAGTTATGACACTCTTAGTAGCCGTGTGTAAAAGCCCAATCTTCCTTACGCAAAACCAACACGCTAAGATAAGCTCCGCCTAAGATGAATGACCAAGACGATGCCCGATCTGCCCTCAACCGACAGAGAGTTTACTTCGCGGTGGCCGACGGCTACGACACGCAGCGCCTAATCAAAGCTTACGCGAAGCGCTTCTGAAAGTTGCTCCGTGCTGCGGCTGGTCTTCGACACAGCCGCGCTCCGGCGCTTCGCGCGATTCACACCTTCGCGTAAAGCTCGCTGCCCTTCTCGGTGAACTCGCGGGATTTTTCTGCCATTCCTTTTTGCAACGCAGCTTCGTCAGAGATTCCTTGCTCTGCCGCATATTTCCGAACGTCTTCCGTTATCTTCATGCTGCAAAAATGTGGCCCACACATTGAACAAAAATGAGCCGTTTTCGCACCTTCCTGCGGCAAGGTTTCGTCGTGAAACTCGCGCGCCGTAACGGGGTCGAGGCTCAGGTTGAATTGGTCTTCCCAGCGGAATTCAAAGCGCGCCTTGCTCAACGCGTTGTCGCGGTATTGCGCGCCGGGATGGCCCTTGGCCAGGTCGGCGGCGTGCGCGGCAATTTTGTAGGCGATGACGCCGTCTTTCACGTCTTTCTTGTTCGGCAGGCCGAGATGTTCCTTGGGCGTGACGTAACACAGCATCGCGCAGCCGTACCAGCCAATCATCGCCGCGCCGATGCCGCTGGTGATGTGGTCGTAGCCGGGTGCGATGTCGGTGGTGAGCGGGCCGAGCGTGTAGAACGGCGCTTCGTGGCACCACTCGAGCTGTTTGTGCATGTTTTCCTCGATCAAATGCATCGGGATGTGGCCCGGGCCTTCATTCATCACCTGCACGCCCTTCGCCCAGGCGCGCTCAGTGAGTTCGCCCTGCACCTTGAGTTCGGCGAATTGCGCTTCATCGTTGGCGTCGGCAATTGAGCCGGGCCGGAGACCGTCGCCGATGGAAAACGAAACGTCGTAGGCGGCCATGATGTCGCAGATGTCGTCCCAGTGGGTGTAGAGGAAGCTTTCCTGGTGATGCGCGAGGCACCATTTGGCCATGATGCTGCCGCCGCGCGACACGATGCCGGTCATCCTGCGCGCCGTGAGCGGGATGAAGCGCAGCAACACGCCGGCGTGGATGGTGAAGTAATCCACGCCCTGCTCGGCCTGTTCGATGAGGGTGTCGCGGTAAATTTCCCAGGTGAGGTCCTCGGCCTTGCCGCCGACCTTTTCGAGCGCCTGATAAATCGGCACGGTGCCGATGGGCACGGGCGAGTTGCGGAGAATCCATTCGCGCGTGGCGTGGATGTTCTTGCCGGTGGACAAATCCATGACGGTGTCCGCGCCCCACTTGGTGGCCCAGCGCATCTTCTCGACTTCCTCTTCGATGCTGGATGCGACGGCGCTGTTGCCGATGTTGGCGTTGATCTTCACGAGGAAGTTGCGCCCAATGATCATCGGCTCGAGCTCGGGGTGGTTGATGTTGGACGGGATGATGGCGCGGCCGGCGGCGACTTCAGAGCGGACGAACTCAGGCGTGATTTCGGCGGGGATGCGCTGGGAGAAGCGGCGAAACACCTGCGGTGTGGTTGAGAGTTGAGAGCTGAGAGTTGAGAGTTGGGCGGAGCCGGCGTGTTGTTTGTTCAGGTCACTGCGAGCGATGTCATTGCCTAATTCCGCAATCCGCAATCCGCAATCCGCAATCCGCATTTGTTCCCGGATGGCGATGAATTCCATTTCCGGCGTGATGATGCCGGCGCATGCGTAAGCGAGCTGGGTCACTACTTTGCCTTTTTTGGCACGCAGGGTCCGGCGGCGTGGAGCCGTCAGGCCTTCGAGCCGGAATGAGGTCTCATCCTGACGTTTGGCCCGGTCCAGGCCGCGATGCTTTTCGGAGAGGTAACCGTCGTCAATCGGCTGCACTTCGCGTCCGGCGTACTCCTCGACATCGCCGCGGGCGCGAATCCACTTCGCGCGCAACGCGGGCAGCCCCTGTTCAACTGTGCCCTTGAATCCGGGGTCGCCCCAGGGCCCGGAGCAATCATAGACGCGTACTGGCTCGTTAACTTCGACGGCGCCGGTATGGGATTTGGTGGGTGTGAGTTCGATTTCGCGCAGGGGCACGCGGACGTCGGAGTGCAGTTTGCCGGCGAAGTAAACGCGTTTGCTGTTCGGCAGCTGCTCGCGGCTATGCGGTTCGAACGATTCTTTGGTCGCAATCATAAATTTGGCTCCTGGTTCTGGCGTCTGGGTTCCGGGGAACCCAAAACGCACATTTAACTCAAGGAAAATGCTTTTGAAGGAAGGTGGCCAGCACGCAAGTGCCTCCCTTCGCCGGCATTATCCGGATCAGGTTCAACGGGTCTTTCGCGTTCCGCGCGAAACTCTCAGCCTTCGTCGTTCCGCCCAGCGGAACGGCCGGTTGGCTCCCCATGTCGTTGAAATTAGGCCGCCTGGGCCAAAGCGTCAAGCGTTCAGGTGGTGTCCTGATTGAGCTGCCGTAGAATCGAGCCTCGGGCTCGACAATTGAGCCGGAGGCTCAACGCTACACAAATTCGAACCGTACTGGTTCACTTGATTTCCGGCAGGGGACGGTGGCAGACCCAGGCGAGTCCGCGCATCAAACGTTCCTGGAGATGGTCGGTGTGACGGCCCGGCGGTTCGCAGAAAACACACGGCGCCGCGCGGCCGCGGAGGACGTCGTAAATCTTCCGCGCGCCGACATTCGCGCTGAACTCGTCTTGCGCCGCGCCATCGAGATAAACGGACTGGCTCGCGTGGAAGGCGTTCGGGTTGCGCCGGACGATGGCCAGCAGGTCGTTGTCCAGCCAAAGCTGCCAGACTTTTTGCTGGAACCGGCCGCGCTTGTCATAAAGCCATTGAAATTGCCCGGGCTGTGCTGGCCCCACCGCGGCGTAAGCGGCGGACAAACCCAGCGCATAGGCAAGATCCCCATTCGTGGGAAATGGAACGGTCATGTGCGGCGCCATGTAGGATCGGATTTGGGGCGGGCTCGCGTTGGTGACCCCGGGCATTTTCACCAGCGGCAAATGCGTGAGCGGAAAATCCGAGTCCGGGCTGAGCGCGATGACGCCATCGAACAGGTCCGGCCGCGACATCCCCAGGCGCAAGGCGCCGAACCCGCCGCTGGAATGCCCGGCGACGATGCGCACCGGCCGGTTCGTCGTGATGCCATAACGCGATTCCACCCGGGAAACAATTTCGTCGCAGACGTAATCCGCATAATTCCCCTGCGCGGACGAGTTGAGATACTGGCTGCCGCCCCAGCGGTTGCGTCCGTCCACGACGACGAGCAGGACCGGGATGATTTCGTCGGCCAGTTTTTGGGTGAACGCGCGCCAACGGTCCGCGTCCTGGATAAACGATTCCGCCGAATTGCCGTAGCCGGGCAAGTAATAGACGACGGGCAACGCGGCATGATTGGTGTATTGGTCCGGAACAAACACCGCGAGACGGCGGACCACCGGATCGTGGAGCGGATTATCCTTGAGCACCTGGCTGGAAAACTCGATGACATCCAATCGCGCTTGCGCGAACACCAGAAAGGGGGTCAGCAAACCTGTTGCGGCCAACGCGAGCTTTGTGCTTCGTCCGAGAATCAAGGATTTCATCATAACACGCCGTGCGGCTTATTAAAGGTCAGGTTGAAATAAATGACAATGCCTCTCATGTCCACCTGCGTGGCGGGAAGGACGTATCGATTCCGGTTAAAAGGGCGAGGCCGGGAACTTTCCGGCCGGAAAAAACATTTAAATTACCAACAGCCGGGGCTGGCCAAACGAATGCGCGATGCGATATTTTACCGGTGTTCGACAAAGGTCGTGACCGACTGATTTATGGCGGGTATGACTTCAGCCAATCCAAAAGCATCCGATCCGGTCCGCGAGGCCGCAGGGCAGGAAACCGCCGCGGTGTTGCAGGAATTGGGAACCTCGGTGGCCGGCTTGAGCGAGGCGGAGGCAGCGCTCCGGCTGGAACAATGCGGCCCCAACGAAGTGGCGGTCGAGAAAAAGCACGAGTGGCTCTATCGGCTTTATATCGCCGTCCGCAACCCGCTGGTGATTCTGCTGACCGTCCTGGCCGTGTTGTCCTACGCCACCGGTGATTTCCGCGCCGGAACGGTCATGATGATCATGGTGATTCTGGGGGTGTCGCTCCGGTTCGTTCAGGAAACCAAGGCCGATAATGCCGCGGCCAAGCTCAAGGCCATGATCAAGGTCACGGCCACGGTCATTCGCGACGGCCAACCGCGGGAGGTTCCGCTGCAACAACTGGTGCCCGGCGACGTGGTGAAGCTGTCGGCCGGCGACATGATCCCGGGCGACGTGCGGCTGATTTCGGCCAAGGACCTCTTCATCATCCAGGCCACGCTGACCGGCGAGTCCCTGCCGGTGGAGAAAACCGACGCCTGCGACCCGCGCACCAACATTTCATCGATCGAGCACACGAACATTTGTTTCCTCGGCACCAGCGTGGAGAGCGGCGCGGCGACCGCGGTGATTGTCGCCACCGGCGCTCAGACCTATTTCGGCCGGATGGCCAGCAGCCTGGCGGCCCAGCATGTGGAAACGGCCTTCGACAAGGGCGTCAAGAAGTTTGTCTGGCTGATGCTCACCTTCATGCTGGTGATGGTGCCGATGGTTTTCCTCCTCAACGGCCTGCTCAAGCACAACTGGAAGGACGCGTTTTTCTTCGCCATGGCCGTCGCCGTGGGACTTACGCCGGAAATGTTGCCGATGATCGTGTCGGTCTGCCTGTCCAAGGGCGCCCTCGCCATGTCGAAAAAGAAGGTCATCGTCAAAAAGCTCAACTCCATCCAGAACTTCGGCGCCATGGACGTGCTCTGCACGGACAAGACCGGCACGCTGACGATCGACCATGTCATCCTGGAAATCCATTGCGACGTCTTCAAAAACGAGAGCGAAACCGTCCTGCGCGACGCCTATCTCATCAGCCACTTTCAGACCGGGCTGAAAAACCTGCTGGACCGGGCGGTGCTGCGGCACCAGGGCCTGCACCAGGAACTGTCCCTCGAGCGCTACAAAATGGTGGACGAAATCCCCTTCGATTTCTCGCGCCGGATGATGTCGGTGGCGGTCGAGGGTCCGGACGGAGAGCGGCAACTGCTGACCAAGGGCGCGCCGGAGGCAGTCTTCGCCAAGTGCACGCACTTCGAGAGCGAGGGTGAGATTTTTCCCATGGAACCCATTCTGGCGGGCGACCTGGTGCAACAGGTGGATGAATTGAGCGAAGACGGGTTCCGGGTGCTGGCGGTGGCCACCAAAAAGCTGGGCCGCCAAACCACCTTTTCCAAGGCCGACGAATGCGAGCTGGTGCTGACCGGGTACCTGGCGTTCCTGGACCCGCCCAAGGACACGGCTTCCAAGGCGATCACCGCGCTCCGGCAGAATGGGGTCACTGTCAAGGTGTTGACCGGCGACAACGACCTGGTGACGCGCAAGGTGTGCAGCGAGGTCGGGATTGAAGCGGAAAAGATATTGATCGGCAACCAGGTGGAGGGAATGTCGGACGAGCAACTGGCCGAGGCCGTTGAAGCGACGGACGTGTTCGCGCGCCTGTCGCCCGCGCACAAGAAACGCGTGGTGCAGGCGTTGCAGCGCCGGAAGCACGTCGTGGGGTTCATGGGCGACGGGATCAACGACGCGCCCGCGCTGCGGGCGGCCGACGTGGGCATCTCGGTGGACAACGCAGTGGACATCGCCAAGGAATCGGCCGACATGATTCTGCTGGAAAAGAACCTGATGGTGCTGGAGGAAGGCGTGCTGGAGGGACGCAAGGTGTTTGTGAACATCCTGAAATACATCCGGATGGGCGCGAGCTCCAACTTCGGCAACATGTTCAGCGTGCTGGGAGCCAGCGCCTGGCTGCCGTACCTGCCGATGCAGCCCATCCAGGTGCTCACCAACAACCTGCTCTACGATTTTTCGCAGGTGCCGATTCCGACGGACAACGTCGGCCCCCAGCAAACCGCCAAGCCGCGGCCGTGGGCGATGGGCGAGATCGCCAAATTCATCCTGTTCATCGGCCCGATCAGCTCCATTTTTGATTATACGACTTACTGCCTGATGTGGTTTTTCTTCAAGTGCAACCATCTGGGGCTCATGCCCACAACCGCCGACCTGGCCGCGCGGTTCACCAGTCCGGTGGACGCCGATCACACCTATGCGGCCGCCCTGTTCAGCACCGGCTGGTTTGTCGAATCGCTGATGACCCAGACGCTCATCGTCCATGTCATCCGCACGAACCTGTTGCCGTTCATTCAATCGCGGGCGAGCTGGCAATTGACGATGACCACCCTGGCCATCATGGCCATCGGCGCCTGGCTGCCGTTCTCGCCGCTGGCGCAATATCTGGGGTTCGTCCCGCTGCCGTGGCAATTCTGGCCGTTCCTGGGTCTGACACTGGTCTGTTACGTGGGCCTGACCCAGGTCGTCAAAACCTGGCTGATCCGCAAAGCCTGGGTGTGATGCAGAGCGCGGGCGACGCGGTTTTCAGGGCGGGCTCCCCCCATTCGTCCGCCGCGGGTCAGGCAACATAAAAGCCGTTCCGCATCGCACGGAACGGCGCTTTGGGGCGCTGCAGTCGGCCGCCTCTGCTCCAATCCTTTAAACTGACCCCAGCGGACCACCTCCTTGCCCGGAGGCCGGGCCGATCGTTCGCCACTCCAACCTAGGCCCGCCGGAGTGGTCTGTCAAATGTCCGGTCAATTTACCTTCTTCGGCGCCAGCATCGCAGCCCTTTTCTTTTCCAGCAGATCCTGCAGCTGGGGGAAGAGCTTTTCCAGATTGTCAAAAAATTTCGCCGGGTCAGCGACGCCAAGCGCCTCCACCAGGGGCAACGACTGCAAACCGGCCTTTTTGACCCAGAAGGGGTCAGCCACCTCGCCGTCGCGCAAGTTTTTGCCCAGGCTGGTATCCATGACGTCGAGATAAGATTCCAAGGCGAGCTGCAACAACTGGGTCCGGTCATTGCCGGCGACGAGGTCCGCCTTCTTCTCCAGCGCGAGGCCGAAGCCAATCTGCGCCCGGCTGCGGGCGGCGACGTCCGCATACGGCGAACGGAAGACCTGGGCATAGGCATTGGTGGCACCGTCGTAGTTGGTCAATTGCAGGTTGCAGTCGCCGATCCCGTTCCAGGCCAGCACGCCGGGTTCGTTGGTGGGATATAGGCGGCCGAGCTGGTTGAACACCTCCAAAGCCTTTTGAAAATTGGCCAGCGGGTGGTTCGTGTCGCTGGACTCCATTTGCATCAGAACGCTGCCGTAGGCAAAGAGGGCCTGGGCGTTCAGGACCGGAGGGCAGTTGGTATCGCTGGTCAGGGCGGTCAACTCGTCGATCGCGTCCTTGTAACTGGACAGGCCCATGGCCGCGCGCCCGGCCATCAGGCGCGCCTGATAATCCAAGTGCGCCCCCTGCCAGTTGGTGTTCTGGTAGAAGGCCTGCCAGTTGGTGTTCTGGTAGAGGATTTTATAATTGCGCTCCGCCTCCACGTAATTCGTGCCGCCCAGGTTGAAATAATGGTCGGCCACCCAGAGCTGCGCCAGCGGCGCGAGATCGTTGGTGGGAAATCGGCTGACGAAATTGGTGAACAACCGGAAGGCGTTGGTTTCATTGCCGGCATGGTAACACGCCGAGGCGAGCGCGTACTCCACGCGGGCCTGCAACGCGTTGGTCGGATAATCCTGCAGCCAGCTTTCGTACTGTGCGATGGCGGCTGGCCAGTCCGGGCTCGGGTCCTGCTCGTAAGTGCGCGCAATGGCCAGCTCGACCTCCGGGCGCAGCGTTGAATTCGGAAATAATTCTTCAAACTTCCGGAACTGGGCGCGGGCGGCAGCGGGCTGGGCATCCGCCAGGCTCTCGCCCACCAGCAGCAGGCTGCTGTCGGCCAGGTCGTTGGCGGGATAAAGCCCCAAAATCCGCGCTAGGGTATTGCTCGCGCCGGCCAGGTCTTTCATTTCCAGGCTGGCGCGCAGCATCTGATAGAGCGCCTGGTCACCCCGCGCCTGCGTCACCGCGGGAAACGCGGTGAAATCTTCCACGACGGCGCGGTAACTTTCGAGGGCATTCGTAAAATTCCGCTGCGCAAACAGCACATCGCCAATTTTGAAGAGGGCTTCAGCCCGGTCCTCCGACGGCGGCAGGTTCGTCGCCGCGTGGCGGAATGCATCCAAGGTGTCAGGGGCATTGGTTTTCCCCGCGAGCCACAAACACCAGCCGAGGTCCAGGTACGCTTTTCCCACGAGCGGACTGTGCGCCTCAGTGCGGAGCAATTGGTCAAATCGCGCCTGGGCGGCCGCCAGCTGGTTCGTGGCCAGGGGCATTTGATTCGTGGCCGCCAGCTGCGCGAGGTAATCCTTCACCTGCAATTCTCCGAGCGTCAACAACGCCACATCCCTGGCCGCCGCCGGGAACTGGACGAGGTAGCGTTCCAGGGATTGCACTGCGTTGGAAAACTGGTTCTGGGCGATGGCCAATCCCGCCATTTTCAAGATGGCCTCCCGCGCCTGCTCGGCCGACGCGTTCAGCTCCAGGATGGCCTGGCAGGCGGCGAGCGCGCCCGCCGTCTGGCCCTGTTGTTCCAACAACGCCCGGCGCAGCGCCAGGCCTTCCGCCTGCAAGACGTCATTGCCGGCCGACTGCGCGATCAGGACGAGATTGGTCGTCGCCGCCAGCGCCGCGGTGAAGTCGCCCGCCGCCCGTTTGACCTGGAACCGCAGGAAGGCCCGTTGCCAATCCAGCTCCGGCTTGAGGATGGGCCGATTCAGCGACTCCAGCACCGACCACGCGCCGTCAAAATCCTTTTGCGCCATCCGCGCCTGCGCCAGCAACAAACTGCCGCGGATCACCAGTTCGTTGGCCGGGTCTGACCGCAACGCGAGCTGAAACACGCTGTTGGTCGGCTCCAGCAGGGCGTTTACCTGCGGCCATTGACGCAGCTGCGACTGGGCGACGGCCGCCGCCACCAGGGCCCGGAGCCGCAACGAGGACTGGGGGAAATCGCGCAACAGGGAAAGGAAGGTGGCCGTCGCGGCCGGCAGGTCGCCGCCTTCAAACTGCGCCTCGCCCGTCCAATAGACATATTGGTCGGCCAAGGCTCCCGCCCCGGACCGTCGGGCCGTGAGCAGGGCGATGGCGTTGGTCAACCGGCCTTGTTTGAATTGGGCCTGGGCCTGCAGCAAGACCGCCTCCGCCACCCGGCTGGAGTCGGGATATCTCCGCACGAAACCGGCAAACCCCGTTTCCGCGCGGCTCCACATGCCGTCCTGAAACGCGGTGACGGCGGCGGCGTAGGCGCGGTCTTCCCGGGTGCCGGCGGCGAAACTGTTTTCGCCGGCCAGCCAGCAGAGAGCCCCGACCAATAGCCATTGCCAACGAAACGCCATGCGCTGCAATTTAGACAACCTCGGGCGGGGACAAAAGCGGAAACGATTTGTTCCTTTGGCAAGCAGTTCTCCGGACCGGCAGGGAAGAAGCCCGGCGAAACCCGCGGGCGGCCATCAGGCGGAACTCCGGATATTCGCCGGCGCTCACGGCCATCCTGAACCGGGGCCTTATCGGTTGCCCCCGCGGAGCGGAGACGATTGTGAGTGAACCATCGGCAACGTCACGATAAACGTGGAGCCTTCGCCTGGTTTGCTTTTGGCGGTGATGTCCCCCCCGTGGTACAGCGCAATCTTCCGCACAATCGCCAGACCCATTCCCGTTCCCTCGTACTCGTTCCGCGTGTGCAACCGCTGGAACACGTTGAAAATCCGATC
>Ga0335069_10000736_pt1 | contig 53208 bp, 52 predicted proteins | sample Lox_Sample_11_FD_206714 | JGI IMG/M metagenome (GOLD analysis project Ga0335069, IMG submission 206714) | Soil microbial communities from Loxahatchee National Wildlife Refuge, Florida, United States - Lox_Sample_1.1 | ecosystem: Environmental > Terrestrial > Soil > Wetlands | place: USA... | reverse complement strand
AAGTGCCGCTATCGGAGCGTAAGGGGTTTGACGAGGTGTATCTGACGCTAAGCGCAGAGGCAGCGATGGAGGAGGCAAAGCGATGCCTTAACTGTCGCCGGTGCCTCGGATGCCGCATCTGCGAGGAATTCTGCAAGCCTCAAGCCATTGACTACCTCATAGAACCTACCGAAGAAAAGATCAACGTGGGGAGCATCATCATCGCCACCGGTTTTGATGAATACGACGCGAACGCAAAGAAAGAACTAGGCTACGGTATCTATAGCAATGTGCTGACGAGCATCGAATTTGAACGTGTCCTCTCGGCAACCGGACCCACGGGCAGCGTGATCATGCGCCCCTCCGATGGAAGGATACCCAAAAAGATCGCCTTTCTTCAGTGCGTGGGGAGCCGCGACAAAGTAAACGAATACTGCTCGTCCGTGTGCTGCATGTACGCCACAAAAGAGGCGGTCATTGCCAAGGAACACCAGCGGGATATCGAGGCCGCCATCTTCTATATCGATATACGGGCCTTCGGTAAAGGCTTTGACCAGTACTATGAGCGGGCAAAGAACGAGTACGGAGTCCGCTACGTAAAATCGACCATATCGCGCGTGCTCGAAGACATTAAGACCAAAGACGTGGAGATCACCTACATCGATGAGGACGGCGTGCTCAAGACCGAGATGTTCGATATGCTCGTGCTCTCCGTGGGGTTGAGGCCGCCGAAGACGCTCGCAAAACTCTCGTCGGTGCTCGATGTGGCGCTCAACGAATACGGCTTCGTGAAGACTGACACGGGTAGTCCTCTTATCACCTCCCGGCAAGGCATCTACGTGAGCGGTGCGGCGGAATCGCCCAAGGACATCCCGGAGACGGTCATGCAGTCCGCGGGCGCGGCATGTGAAGCGGCATCTATCATAGCGGACGCCCGGGGTAAAGACCTCGTGGTCCTAGAGCTGCCCGAAGAAAAGAATGTGGATGAAGAAGAGCCACGAATCGGCGTCTTCATCTGTAACTGTGGGATTAACATCGGCGGCGTGGTCAATGTGCCGGAGGTGCAGGCCTACGCAAAGACGCTACCCAATGTGGTGCTGTCCGATGAAAACCTCTTTACCTGTTCTCAGGATACGCAGGACAAGATGAAGAGGGTCATCGACGAATACAAGATCAATCGCGTGGTCGTGGCATCCTGTTCACCCCGTACCCATGAGCCGCTCTTCAGGGCAACTATACGGGAGGCGGGCCTTAACAAATACCTCTTCGAGATGGCAAACATCCGCGATCAATGTTCCTGGGTCCACATGCAGGACAAACCGGGCGCCACCGAAAAGGCAAAAGACCTGGTGAGAATGGCGGTCACCAATGCCAACTACATTCGGCCGCTCAAAGAAGTCACGATCCACGTGAACCACAGGGCGCTCGTGGCAGGCGGCGGCATTGCCGGCCTGACGGCGGCGCTTAAACTTGCCGGTCAGAACTTCGAGGTCTTCCTCATCGAAAAAGACGCGGAACTTGGCGGGAACTTGAGACACATATACCACACCGTGGACGGCATGGATGTGCAGGCGTTCCTCAAGGATACGGTCGAGAAGGTTCTCAGTCATCCGTTGATCCATGTGGAGCGCGAGGCCACAATCGTAGGCCATTCCGGGTTTAAGGGTAATTTTTCTACAGAGATCGCAATCGGACCGACAAAAGAAAGAAAGACCATTGAGCACGGTATCATCGTGGTGGCGGTGGGAGGCGAGGAATTTAAACCCCACGGCAAATATCTCTACGGCGAAGATCCGCGCATTATGACGCAGACCGAATTCGAGAACGCGCATGCGGAAGGAAAACTGCATCAGTTTCAGCGTTGCGTCATGGTGCAGTGCGTGGGCTCACGGGACGAAGAACGACCATACTGCAGCAGGGTGTGCTGCTCCCTGGCCGTGAAAAATGCCATCGACATCAAAGAAAAAGACCCGAATACCGATGTAGTTATCCTGTACCGGGATATCAGGACCTACGGCTTTCTGGAGAAATATTACCTCAAGGCGAGAAACCTGGGTGTCAGGTTCATCCGCTTCGAGCCGGAGAACCCTCCCGTGGTAAAGAATGAGCAGGGTGAACTTTCCATAGCCTGTTTTGAACCGTCTGTGGGCGAGAATATCACATTCAAAACTGATCTCTTAGTCTTGAGTAGCGCCATCGTGGCAGGCGACAACAAAGGGCTGGCCACTCTTCTCAAAGTGCCGAGGACAAATGAAGGCTTCTTCTTCGAGGCCCATATGAAATTGCGGCCCGTGGACTTTGCCTCCGACGGCATGTTTCTCTGCGGACTCGCCCATTCGCCCAAGAACATTCAGGAGAGCATTACCCAGGCTGAAGGCGCCGTAGCCAGGGCGCTCACCATCCTTGCAAAGGACACCATGGCCGTGGGCGGTGTGGTGGCGACCGTGGATGCAGACAAGTGTGCCGCGTGTCTCACCTGTGTCAGGACATGTCCATATTCCGTCCCGGTCATAAACGAAAAGGGTGAGGCCGAAATAGATATCAGCAAGTGCAAGGGGTGCGGCAATTGTGTGGCCGAATGCCCTGCAAAGGCGATCGATCTTATGCATTACAGGGACGCGCAGCTTATCGAGAAGACGAAAGCGCTCTGTGTGGAGAGATAGAACGATGAGCAGTAAACAGACTATATCAGATTTGAAATCTGCAGCAAGGAAACCAGTTCCTTTGCTCGCGCTGCGGGTGCTTTACCCTTGCTACGATTCATCTGCGCTCAATTCTCGAACTCGCTTTGTCGCTCCAAACCCAACTATTCGCTGTGTCACAAGGAGCATTGATGGGCAATTTTGAACCGGATATCATAGCCTTCTGTTGCGAATACTGAGGATACGCGGCCGCGGACCTGGCAGGTTCGATGAGACTTACGTATCCGACCAACATCAAGATCGTAAAGGTGCCCTGCACAGGCAGGGTCGATATTATGCTTATGATGAAGGCATTTGAAAACGGGGCAGACGGCGTCTGTCTCGTGGGTTGTCTGGAGGGCGATTGCCATTATCTGGTGGGCAACCTCAAGGCAAAAAGACGCGTGGAATACGTAAAGAAATTACTTGATGAATGCGGCATCGGCGGCGAGCGCGTGGCTATGTACAATCTGTCTTCTGCCCAGGGCCAGCGATTTGCCGAGGCAGCGCGCGAGATGGGAGAGAAGATAAAGGCACTCGGACCAAATCCTGCAAAGCAGGGATCAGGGGCCAGGGATCAGGGACCAGGAAACCAATGAACCAAATACGTGATAATAGTTTGTCGGGTTTGTCTTGTTTGTACGGTTTGTTTGGTTTCAACCAAATAAACCAAAAAAACCAGAGAAACCAGATCAACAAGAATAGTTTGTATGGTTTCAACCAGATAAACAAAACAAACCATATGAACCAAATAAATAAAGAAGGTTTGTCGGGTTTGTCTTGTTTGTCAGGTTTATATGGTTTCAACCAGATAAACCAAAGAAACCAAACAAACAGAGATAATAGTTTGTCGGGTTTGTCTTGTTTGTACGGTTTGTTTGGTTTCAACCAAATAAACCAAAAAAACCAGAGAAACCAGATGAACAAGAATGGTTTGTATGGTTTCAATCAGATAAACCAAAGAAACCAAACAAACAGAGAACGGGAAGGGCAGTCCCGCAGAATAAAGGAGTTATCATGATAGTAGCAGACAGAAAACCGTTTGACGAGATTATGAAGATGCTCGCGCCGTACACAAAAATTCTGCTTGTGGCGTGCAACGAGTGCGTCACGGTCTGTTCCGTGGGCGGCACAAAAGAGGTGGAAGTGCTCGCATCGGAGATACGCATGGCCCGCGCCAAAGACGGCGTGCCCGTAGAAGTGAAAGAGCACACGCTCGAGAGGCAGTGCGACCCCGAATATGCCGAGGAGTTGAAACCCTTGATAGACAACTATGAGGTCGTGATCTCCATGGCCTGCGGGTGCGGCGTCCAGACCGTAGCCGGAACGTATCCGAATAAATATGTGGTGCCCGCGGTGAACACAACCTTTATGGGCTCCTCTGAAGAACAAGGCGTGTGGAAAGAGATGTGCCAGGGATGCGGCAACTGCGTGCTCGACAAAACACTCGGGCTCTGTCCCGTGGCGCGCTGTGCCAAGAGTCTTTTCAACGGTCCCTGCGGGGGATCTCAGGTCGGCGGTTCCTGCGAAGTAAACAAAGATACGCCCTGCGTGTGGCAGCTCATCGTCAAAAAAATGAAAGAGATGAATATGATGGAAAAATATATGGAAATTCAGCCCGTGAAGAATTGGTCAACGGCGAGAGACGGGGGTCCGAGAAAAAGGATCAGGGAGGACTTGAAGATATGAGCACAGAGAGCAATCTGGAAAAAGTTCTCTTAAGCGGGGCCTTTGCGGTGACCGGCGAGTGCGGCCCTCCGCGCGGCGCCGACACCGAAGTAATCCGGAAGAAGGGCGCCTTTCTCAAAGGCTATGTGGATGCCGTGAACGTGACTGACAACCAGACGAGCGTGGTCAGGATGAGCAGCTTTTCCGCATCCCTGGTTTTGAAGGAAATGGGCTTCGATCCGGTCATGCAGATGGTCTGCCGCGACAGAAACCGTATCGCCATACAGAGTGATGTGCTGGGTGCGGCCGCACTCGGTATCAACAACCTCGTCTGCCTCTCCGGCGACCACCAGACCTTCGGTGACCATGCATCGGCAAAGAACGTTTTCGATATCGATTCCATGCAGCTCATTCAGACTGTGTCACAGATGAAAAACCAGGGCAAATTCATAAGCGGCGAAGACGTCAAGGGCAAACCAAATCTCTTTATCGGCTGCGCCGAGAACCCCTTTGCAGATCCGTTTGAGATACGCGCCATGCGTCTTGCTAAGAAGGCCGCAGCAGGCGCCCAGTTCGTCCAGACCCAGTGTGTGTTCAATGTGGACAAGTTCGAGAAGTGGATGGAGATGGTCCGCGATCTCGGCGTCCACGAAAGGATGTATATCCTCGCAGGTATTACGCCATATAAATCAATCGGCATGGCAAATTACATGAAAAAGTCCGTCCCCGGGATGGACGTGCCCGATGAGCATATCGCGCGTCTAAAAGGCGTGGCCAAAGAAAAGGTCGCCGAGGAAGGCGTGAACATATGCCTGGAGATTATAGAGCGCGTGAAATCAATCAAGGGCGTGGCGGGCATCCACATCATGGCTATAGAATGGGAGCAGATAGTGGCAGACATAGTTACGCGCGCTAAGCTGCATCCGCGTCCATAATGTTTGTTTTAATCGGCTGATGATGTCTCAGCCTAGATTAAAACAAACATGGTGCCATCTGGCCTCGATCTTTTCGCGCCTGATCTCGTTGCGCTTCGTACCGTGACTCTTCGACGTACACTTCAGTACGCCTGCGATCCCCGGCACTCACGCGCCTAATCATCCATCGCAAATCTCTTCGGCCTGAGACTCTCTTGAATTAGCGATTTCACCTGCTAATCTTCACATTATTGATTGGATAGGAATTGAAGATACAGATATGGCAGACAATACTCACCGCGAATATTTAGGAACACTAGCGAGTGACTTTTCTGCAACGGCGCATTGTTATGCAGTATCTTGATTTTCTCTTAAGCTACCTTATGTCAACTGTTGTTGCCTAATCTCTCTTAACCAAAGTGAAGGTCTATCGTTGCCTTTCTTAAGGTACTCACTTTCCGCCTCTCTAACTTTTCGCAGCCCTTCAGGGCCCATTTTGAGTAAATTAGTAAATATGATTCTAACAGCTTCTTCTGGATAATCTGGTGCAGAGCCTTCTAACATCTTCATCCAAATTTCATGGGCTTCGAAAGGTTGCGTCTCGCTGATTTCGGAAATACTTACTAATAGCTCATACGAATTGTGAGATTCATCGGAAAAAGGTGCTATTGCGAGAAGTAGTTGTCTTCTTTCTTCATCGATCTGCTCGACAAATACAGTCCAGTGGCATAGCTGCGAGGCCATCCTTCGTCCTTCCCTTGTCGATAAATCAGTATTGTGCAGAATCTTGGGCCACAACTCATAAATTTTGTTTTTTAGTTTGTCATCGCCTTTCTTTCTGAGAGTCCACATAAACCATATTAAATGGCTTATTTCTTCATGGTCATTCCTGCTTATTAATGTATTAATGAGACTATTGTCTTCCTCGAAAGACTCAAAATCACTTATATAGGCAACAGCAATATTTTGAATTGCCTTTTCTTCTACTCTTTCTCTAATATTCTCATCTTCGAGTGCTCTTAATAGGTCGCCATGCTCTTTTAGATATTTATAAATTTCCTGATATATAGTTCCTACATAAGCATAACCCTTCATGGCACACAGCCACTTCAGATAATTATTTTGATCAAACATTCTGTTGAGGTTTTCAAGCACCCACTCTCTTGACATATATAAGAAATTGGGCAAATAGTTAGTCACTAGCGTAGCAAATTCATATTCGGGATTTTCTGAATCCGCACGATCCAGCTCGGAATCGTAATAGTGTTGAAAGTGCAACCAAACCTCTGAGTGATCTTTATTGTTGTTCTGATCTGCAAGCCTGCATGAACGTAGCGTCAAATTAATTAGGGCCTCAAGACAACGCCCCCGAGGACTATTAATAGATATAAATACGGCATCGCTATCCTTTTTATACTCGTTCCCCTTCTCCCGATTTAATAGATGTGCAAGTATTTCTTCCGCATCCTTCAAATACTCCTCGTTGAATGCATGTTCGTCTGATTTTGTACCAGCCTCTATCAATCGCCCGATACTACTTACTATCCAAAATCGGTTCCCAACAAATAATTTCTGTTCTGCATTCTCAGGCTCCCAAAATCTTTCTTTCGTGACAACGTCCAAACAGAATTCGAGTAATTTTCTCCATATTTCATCCCAGGGTATTTTAGCCTTCTCCGCCCATAAGTCCCCATAAGCCTCGATAATTTCGTATATATATGCCAAATCAAGACTGATGAATTTGCTTAAGTTAAGATAAAAATTAAGTGGCGTAGTTTTGACTAATTGTTTAAAGACCTTTACTAGCCCCTCTAAACCGGGCTCAGTAAACCCACCCGGATCTTTGTAATTTTCTAAATACTGAGCCAACTCACCAATTGATAGTGATTGCAATTCTTCGAGAGTTTTGGGTGATTTTCTACCCCCCCATCCTGCTGACATGAAGCTAGAAAAATCGGGGTGATCTGGCTCTGTTTTTGCTATTTCTATATTGTTTGCATAAAGCTGTGCTTCCCTATCTCCATGATCCTTTATAGCAGAAAACCAAATGGCTTTATTGTAGGCTGATGCACCAGCATGATATTCATTCTTGTCATCGTACGTTGTTATACCAGATACTAATTCAAGCACTTTTGCTTTTTGTAGGCCTGAGAAATGCGGGTAGCTTTTATTTAAAAAATGCCACATCTCATGTCGATGGTTACTATCCAAATACTTCTCATCCAGTAGTCGGCCAACTACATCTGTAAATAAGTGATAATTTCTAGTGATTACGTGTATAGCCAACCTCTGAATAGTTTGGTATTTTGACGCAAGCATGTTTTTGACACATTCGGATGCCTCATGGGGGTGGATACGCATGAAACCACCTATCGAATCACGATACGCCCGGATTAATATGTTCTCTGCATGCTCTCGGTACTTATTTTGTTCATGGTCTTCGATAGCTGGTTGCCAATATGATGACCATAAATCATTTTTAAGTTGATCTAGTATTTTCTTTAAGGAGGCATCGAATATTTCAATAACGTCTAAACCTAATTTTTCGCCGGCTAGCGCAGCTATTTTTTCAGTAATTTGCTGAGCGTGATAATAGTCGAATCTCAGAGAGGTTTCTTTCTTTCCTTTCTCACCACGCTCACCTTCGACGAATATTACTTTATAGAGAAGTTCGATAATTCTCCTGGCTAGTTGCAATGCGTGGCCATCGTTTATTTGCAACAATTTTGGCAACCACTTTTCACCAATAACCTGAGCAACAAGTCCGCGTTCATATTTATCGTCTAGCCAGTAATCGACAATATCTATATTTTCAATAGGAATGGAATCATGTGGTACTTGGGAGATTATTTCGGCAAATTGCCACCAAGTGCGGTAATTACTAATCTCATTTTGTTTAGCGTAAACAGTAACGTCCGTAAGAACCCGAAGGAATTTTTCAGCATATTGTCGATTCTTCTCATCAGCGAGTTCTGGGACTGTTTTAACAAGATAATCAACGGTGAACCAAAATGGTATAATCACATATCCTTCCTCTTTAGCGGGCACAGGTTTTGGGTTTGCGTTTGGTCTAAAGTAGCCCAGCTCTGCGAGAGGATCGAACCATTTCAGGCCCTTCACTTTACGGAAAAATAGGGGGCGTAGCTCTTCCTTCTCATTAATACGTTGCAATAAATCCAGTTCTTCTACTGATAGCTTACTCGCCATCAAGAACCTCATTCATAAAATCGTGATCAACAGCTAACGGAGGCTTGCGTACCTTAATTTGATTTGCCCAGCTTTTTATTATCTTTTCCAGACATTGGTAGTCTTCGTGATCGCGGATAAAGCCTAGCAGGTGCACGCCAAATGACTTCTCGTAGTAAGCATGAAGATTTTCATAAAGCGGTTTTTGACTCATGAAAAAACCCTGCAATGCAAAGCGCTTTCTATTACCGGTCGGTTCTACTGATCCCCTTCTTAATATATGTTCTAATACTTCTGTATCTTCCAGACCGTATCCAAGAAATAAGACGGTCTTTTTTTCAAATAATTCCCCCAGGAATTCTTGGACATTTTTGTGATCGTAATTATCAAGATAGTCCTTCGTAGTAACAATCATTGTTTCAGGTTCACTAATTGCACCATGTAAATGAACGACCGTCCCAGGCTCATTTAGCAATTTCGCGAAAAACCGATCTCTATTATATGCTCGATTCACCGGTGTTGCGGTTGCAGATCCATCTTTCGTGTCAACGAAGCGAGGGGCCAATAATTCGTCATAGTTTGTTGTTACGCAAGAGCAGCCTATGTCATTAATGGCTTTATAAATACTATCGCCTTCGCTTTTACCAGTAAGATGTTTTATAAGATCCAATTCATAGTTATTATCCTTAGCAATTAATTGTGCAATTGACAACTGCTTCTTAGGATCGAGCCTATTTAGCTGCTCGATTTCTGAATAATTCAAATACCCGTTCTTACGTAAGTCTTCAAGGACTTTGACGGCTAACCCAGACCAAGACGGCAAACCAAGAAGCATAGACGCGCCTGCTCCAACAAAGAAAATAAGATCACCAATCAAGCCTGCCTGGACTATCTCGTCAGGAGGGTCAAAAATTTCTCGTAAGTCAGGCGCCTTTCCCATTGTTTGTTACCAATTCCTTTCGCTTAAAGTGCATATCGAGGAGTTCAGCCCGGTTTGCAAGGTGTCGGTTCCATCACATGATCAGAATTTATCTCCATATCTGTCCTTTAAGAATACAGATAGCCCGCTTCCTGTTGGTGGGTAACATAGCTACTTTGCATCGATCAGTTTTAGGGAAATTGCGAATCTTCCGAGTTATCCAGCTATCAATGTACCAATCCATTCCGTGCTTCTTGAGTCGCTCCTCCACCGTGAAACAGTTCTTAAAGGCGTAGCCGGACGCTTTTAGAAAGATGAATTTGGGCTGTCCGTTTACCTCCGTCCCATAAGCACATGGCGGCTCTGGTATGGCCTGACCCTTTACACAAATAGCATAGCTATGCCGGATTTCATCAAATCGAGGTTTGACTTCATTTAGCTCCCGCATTACGGTTTCGTAATCTCCGTTCGTCTTCGGAAAGGCGAGAAAGATGGCAGAGTCGTTCCATGCATAAGCATGACGGTGGAACGGCATATCGATGTTGATACTCTTGTGGGTCAAGGCGTGAAGTTGCCGCATAAGCTCTGTGGCCTCGCTATTCTCAGATGCGATCGTCTTGCGTGTGTCGATCAGATCAAAGTACGATACTATGCAATCCTCCCAGTTGCTCACCAGCATTCTCCTGCCGTAACAATCAGTATACAGCCATTTATAATTGTCACATTTCTAATACCTTGAGTCGGTGAATGTCAGAGTTGTGGGGTCAGTGACTCGCGCCGGGAAAAAGCTGTTAAATACTATTAAATTAATGATACCAGTGTTTCGGAACAAAGCAAGAAAAATCTTCGATTCCTTTGCCCATCTCTCCATCGGAGATGCCAAAATAGAAAGCTGCGCTATGCGCTGCGCACAGTCATTGTATGGTTCAGATGCAATAACCGCGAACTCAGCAATGTAGCTGAGGGCCGCGGGTGGAGTGGAGACAGGCTTGGAGTGAAAAGATGGAGATACGATGCACCGGCGGGTTTTGCTGACCGAGAACTATACTGTATGTATGTTCGAGGACGCAAGGCCCGACGGGGCGCGTATAAACGCTTTTCCGAACAAGCCTGTCTCCAAACACACATCATACACGCCTTTGGGCCTTAAGCAGTTAAAAAAGCAAGCGGGCGACGCGGACGCGTTCTCTCGAACACGCCCTTACCGGAAATATAATACCATTTGTAGTGTTGCACATCCGGTTAGAACGATGAAACGCTGCCTTCAGAAAGAAGTTAACTAATGAGAACGAGGCTCCCGTCCTTGGATGCCTCCGCTACTCATCACCAACTCTTTATTAGAATAAAAATGCCTGCCACGGCAACGAATAGTCCCACAATTCTTATTCTCCATTTTATGAAAATAGATACCCAGGGTCGATCATTGGAAAATGGAAGAACCTTCGAGTCGATATACGAGCCGAAACGAAAAAGTTTTTTGTAAAAGAAAAAGTCCGCCAGGCCCAAGAGTATTAACAGTATCGCCAATATCCTTTCGAAAATGGTAAGTCTCCCCATCGATTACATCCCCTCGTACGCCTGCTCCAATTCCTGCCGAGTTAAATATGCTGATTTAGCCTTTTTTGCCATCCTACACCCGTTCGCCAAAAGATTGCAAGGTCTTCTTGATGATTACCGAACAAAATACTGTATATTTGGGAAAGAGACTGAAGTGAGGATTTCAGTCAAAAGTCGGCCGGAGCTGTGGCAGCGCCTCAAAGGTTTCTACTTTTGCAAACGTTTTGCAACGTCTTTTTGCATTCCGCCCCTTCCCCCATGCTTTTTGGAATTATAACTTTAATGTTATATATCATGTGAGTTATAATACTACCCGTCGATTGGTTGGCACCATGGAGGTAAACATCTATGAAAGGAAGAACTTTGAAAGACCACATTCAAACAAGAATGAGAGACCCCAAATTCAAAAAGGCATGGCATGATCTCGACGATGAATTTGAGCTGCTTGAAAGCATAATCAAAGCAAGAGAAGTGGCCGGATTGACGCAGGAGGAACTCGCAAAGAGAATAGGAACCAAACAGCCGGCCCTGTCTCGTCTTGAAAGGGGAGGATTTCAGAAAGCAAATATCGAGACCCTGAGGAAAATAGCTGAAGCCCTGGACGTGAAGCTCGTAATAAAGCTTCAGCCCAAGGCTGCCTGAGACGGAAATCTCCCAATTGGAGATGGTAACCTCCGATGCTTAACGGGCCTGACGCTTAAGGTTAACGATGTATCGTTACGGCACAAACCGACCATCCGACCATTGGAGGTGCCGGAACTAGAAGCTGTGCTATGCGCTGCGGATAGTCAACGTATATTCAGACGCAGTATCCGCGGACTTAAGGCGCCATGGCTTAAGGGCCGCGGGTAGAGTGGAGACAGACTTGGAGTGGAAAGATGGAGATACGATGCACCGGCGGGTTTTGCTGACCGAGAACCGGGCTTATATCCTGAAAATAGGTTTGCCGGGTACCCACGCGTTGAACCGGATTGAAGGGCGACCAAACTGACACGTGGGTGGTACATGTTCGAGGACGCAAGGCCCGACGGGGCGCGTATAAACGCTTTTCCGAGCAAGCCTGTCTCCAAACATAAAACTTACACGCATTTGAGCCTTTAGCCGTTTCAAGCGGGCGGCGATCCCAACAATTTTGCTTGCATTTCTAAAATTACCGTATAATAATCTCTCAAAGGCAATCAGTACGCGAGCCAGACAGGCAGTCGAGTCGGCCGCTTATAATATCGTTTATGCGCGGTTGGGGGCGTTGAAGGGGGAGAGGCGTCATGTCTATTTTGGGTCCCTATATTCACCATGTCGATCCCGTCATCGGCACAATCCTCGGCGTTCATCTCTGGTGGTATGGTTTCAGTTATACCCTGGGTTTCTTAAACGCCTACCTCTATATACAACGCAAACAGACCCATCTGGAACTGCCCCTCAAGTCCACTTACAATCTGAGCATTCTGCTCGCCATCGGCGTTCTCCTTGGCGGACGTTTCGTGGAGGTGGTTTTTTATGAATGGCCGTTCTACCAGGAGCATCTCTCTCTGATTCCGGCTTACTGGCTGGGCGGTATGGCAACGCACGGGCTCTTATTTGGCGGCCTTATCGGAATCTGGATATTTGCCCGCATCCAGGGGATGTCCTTCTTGAAAGTCACCGATACGCTTGCCATACCGGGGGCCGTGATCATGGGCGTAGGGCGCCTGGGTAACTTTATTGACGGACAAATAGTGGGGAGCATCACGTCCGTGCCCTGGGCAATTAAATTTCCGGATGCCGAAGGCTTCCGTCACCCTGTGGTGCTCTACGACGCCATAAAGAACCTTCTCATCGTGCCCATCCTCATGCTCGCCGAGAGAGGGCAGCCGCCGGACGGCGTGCGCACAGGCATCTTTCTTTTCCTCTACGCCTTTCTCAGGATCTTTGTCGATGTCTTTCGTGAATACCCGACAAGTCTCCTCGGGCTCGCCACGGGACAGGTATTAAACATAGCGCTCTCAATCGTCGGCCTTTTGCTTATATTCATTCCTCTGTTCAAACGTCGAAATAGATCGAAAATCTTTGTAGGGTCTTTACTCAGCTCGCGACAAGACTATATGACTTCGGGACTTCTGTCAAGGCAGATCCTATTCACTGCCCTTCTTCTCTTTTCGCTTGTCATGCCGAGTGATTGGACGCAGGATGTTCCGGCGCGATACGGGAAACGACATGCCTGTCTTAACTATTCGGCGATCTATCCTCAAATAGACACTTCACCGAAGAAACATTGATGAGCTGCAGTCGCGAGACGGGAAATCGTTGAGCGGTGGAATAGTCGAATAGCCAACTGGTCGAGTCGCGAAATCGTTGAATAGTCGAATTGTCAAATGGTTGAATGGGGAGAAGAAACTGCGATCGGGAAACGACAAATCGTCAAATGGTTGAATAGTCGAATGGGGAAAAGAACTGCAATCGTGAAACGAGAAACGCGAATCGAAGAGCGCGAAACTGAAAAAAGCGAACCAATCATCGAGAGCTCAACGACCGCTGCATTGACAAAAGTTAGTGTGAATTATACGATCTCCTTACTATGACGAAAAGCGAACGGGATATCTGGTTTCCGGCGAAGAAATACGGATGGGGCTGGGGACTGCCCTGCGCCTGGCAGGGATGGCTCGTAACGCTGGCGTATATCGCGCTTGTTGCGGCCGCCATAATCTTCGTTCGACCGTCAGCGCACCTTCCGGCATTTGTGGGCGTAATTGTAATGCTCACGATCCTGTTCTGTCTTGTCTGCTGGTGGAAGGGAGAGAAGCCTGTCTGGAGATGGGGGAACAAGAAATAGAACTCATGGATATTCTGACGCGATAGGGGAAACATGAAGAGACGAGAAAAGTTATTCGGCATGGGACCGAGAGGCACGGCCATCAGCATTATTCTACTGGCAATAGCCTTTTACGTAAATGGCAGACTGGGACGCCCCGCCATGCTGGCAAATCCGGCGCCTCTCAAGGTTGCCGGCATGTTGTTTATCTGCGTTGGATTGATGCTCTACATCGCAAGCGTACACAGGCTGAGAAACTGGTGGCGTAATGATGAGCTCTGCACATCCGGTCCCTTCAGGTGGTTTCGCCATCCCATGTACGCCTCATGGATTACCTTTATATTGCCTGGCGTAGCCCTTTATTCGAATTCCTGGGTCATCCTGTGCTGCGCTATAGTATTGCATCCGATCTGGCATCTCTTTGTTGCGCGAGAAGAGAAGATGATGATGGAGACGTTTCAAGACCAATACAAAACGTACGCAGCAGGAACGGGAAGATTCATCCCGCGCATACGGTGCAGTTAACCAATATTTGTAATGCGCAGGATTCGCATCTTCTAAGGCGCGTATAATGACAGAAGAACCGGGATTATCGAAGAACCGGAATTGGTCGGGAAGAGTGACCAGAGAGAGTAACGCACTTGACCTTGAGGAGGGCGTATTCACCTGGTCAGACCCAAGAAAGATCGCGCTATCGCTTAAACGGTCGGCTGAGGCGAGTGCCCGCCGGAAATCGGCGCCATTTCGTTCGGCCATGTCCATGCTCGTGTTCTACATCAATCGCGCGGGCAAAAATCTCAACAAGGACCAACTCCGCATTCTGCAGCAGGCCAAAGAAGAGTTGCGCATACTATACGGAAAGGCCCGTCCGTAACGCCCGATCGAGGCCGGTTGACCTTCCCTTTCCTCTGTGTTACGTTTTGAAGGTATATGGCTGATACACAATCTCCGCACCAGAAACTCCGCATGTTCCTCACAAAGGTCGATATGACCGGTAACGAGATAACGCAACTCGATTCCTACAGGCCCCTTTTCATCAGCAAGAAGGATGCCTTTGCCGATTATTTCTATGATTTCTTTCTTGGTATAGCGGACACCAGGGCGATCCTGGAGAACGAAAAGACACCCGGCCTCATGAAACGTGTATGGGCCTCCTGGTTCGAATCATTTTTCCGGGCAAACCCGGACGACAACTTTCTCGCATATCTGTGGAAGATAGGGGTGAGGCACGTGGAGGTTAATCTCGATCAGCGATACTCGAACCTCGGCTTCGCCATGATACGTCAGTTCTGCCACAAGATCGTCTCCGAAGAGGTCCCGCTCGGTGAGAGAACAGGGCTCCTCTCGGCGATCAATAAGATGCTCGACCTCTGCCTTTTGACGGAAACCACCGCCTATATCGAGAATACGATAAGCTGCGATATTGAGGTCATGAGCGAGGTGGCCGACCGGGTGAGAAACCCTGCAATGATCATCGGATGGAACATAAAGAAGCTCCAGGGAAAGGTCTCAGAAGGAACTCCGGAATTTAAGACTTACAAAATGCTCATGGGGGAAAACGAACGGCTCGAAAATATGGTTCATGACATCAAGGTCTACATGGACCTGTTCCAGGGCGAACCCGTTTTTCAGACCATAGATATCCCGGAATTAATAGACTCCGTACGCAAGGAAATCGACGCCAGACATGTCTATGAACATGTTCGGGTGACGGTGGATTGCCATAAGACCGCGTGCCGCGTCAAGGGCGATCCCAAATGGTTCGAATATCTTTTTTACTATCTTATCGAGAACGGCATGGAGGCCGTGGACAAACAAAATCCCGTCATCAGGATAAGCTCACAGGTTGAAAACGTTCCTCCCTTCAACGTCCGCATTGAGATCTTCAACACCGGCTCCGTACCCGAGGAAGAGATGGAGAAACTCTTTTCTCCTTTTTTCTCAACCAAGATTTCAGGTACGGGTTTCGGCCTGCCCATCGCCCGACTCGTGGTCAAAAAGCACCACGGGACCCTTTCCCTGGAGACGGCTAAAGGTGAAGAGGGCGTGAGCGTGGTTATGAGTCTGCCTAATCCTGAATAGTGACGATACCCGGGTAAGACCTGCGTGCCCGCTACCGTAGGCCTGTGCTGTCTTTGTCTTCGAGGGCCTTTCTTACGGAGAGTTCCTTTTCAAGTTCTTTATACAATTTCCTCACATAACGCTCGGGAAACTCCTTCATCTCCAAATATCCGAGTGCGCTCTCCTCAAAGGCGGCGACGAGAGCGGCCTTTTCATTCACCAGGTCGTCAGCCCTGACCCCGCTCTTGGCAATTTCCCTGCGGTACTCTGTCACGGGAATGAGCATGTTCACGATCTCAGAATAGTGCGGGGCCTTCTCGAAATCGGCAAGGTACCCGCTTTTGACGGGGATGGTACTCTGGATGATAAGTTTTATGGTCCATGAATCGGCGCCGTAACATATGGATTCGTCGAGTATCTGAATCACGAGACCGTTGGTGGGCCACCATGTTTTGAGCGTTTGAGCCATTTTCAAGTATACACTGAAAATGGAATCCTTGGAAGCATAAGCGGCAAAAAGGTAGGGAGGTGATTTGTACAAATTGAAAAGTCCCGCACATTTCCGTTGCAAAAGACCTCCCCGGTGCAGTAAGAATTAGTATGAAATCGAGAAGAGTACTGTTCTTCTGTCTCGGATGGGTCGGCATGGTCTTTTATTTCATGCAACGATGGATATATGGCCCGCTCATACCATCGCTCATGGAAGAGTTCAAAACCACGAGGACCGCTTTGGGTGTCGTGGGGTCAGCCTCGCTCTGGGGCTACATGTTCACCACAATCCTCGCCGGGGTGATTTCAGACCGCTTCGGCAGAAAACATGCGGCGCTCTTCGGCATCTTCGGGTTCTCTCTTCTTACGGCGCTGTGCGGACTCGCGACGAGCATTCACCAGATCTTCGTGGTACGGTTCTTTACCGGCATGGTAGAGGCCTTCTATTTCGTTCCCCTCATCGCATTTACCCTGGAGCTCTTTCCCGAGCATCCCGGATTTTATCTGACGTTCATGTCGTCGGGCTCTTCGCTCGGCTGGTTTACAGGGCCCGCACTTGCGGGATGGCTGCTCGGTCTCACGGGAAGCTGGCGGGCGCCCTTCCTCGCGACAGGGCTCTCGGGCCTCATCGTGGCTTTTCTGCTTCTCGCTTTCTGGCCGGAGCACGCAAGACCCACAGGTCCGAAGGCCCTTTTTGACAGGAAATTTTTGAAACCCTCGTACCTCATGATAATTCTGCTCGCGAGTCTTACCGCCATGTTCCAGATATCGGCCGAGTTCGGCTTCACCATGTGGTACCCCGTCTTTCTCAAAACCGAAGTCGGTATGGCCATCGGCACGGCCGGGCTTATTGCAGGAACGTATGGAATCGGACAGTTTATAGGAAGACCCATAACGGGGTGGATATCGGATAAGCTCGGCTACCGGAGGACAGGGGCGACCGGCGGGCTTCTTCTGGCCTTGTCCACCGCGCTCATCCTTTCGGTACATAATAACACCCTGAGAACAGCGTTCACGTTTACCGCCGGCTTCACCGGCGCAGCCGTCATGGGTACGCTCTGGACCTTCACCGGTCTCATAGTTTCAGAGTACAAAGGTCTCGTGCTCGGCATCATCCTCACCTTTGGGTACGTGACGTCTTCGCTGGCGCCGATTACCATCGGGTATCTGGGGGACCACTATTCGGTACATTTCGGTCTTGCCTCGGTGTGCGTGCCCGCATCATTTCTCGCATGCGTGGCTTTAGCGTCAACCTATCTCGTTAAACTGGGACGGAATCAGACAAAGTAAGGGAATGTGTTGGCGCGAAAAGTATTCTCGTCTACTCGAAGGAAAAGTTTACGTAGAGGATGTCCTCGCCGTAATCTGTGGCGAACTGGAACGGCAGGGATATGATCGGCAACTTACACATAAAGTGCAACTCGACGTTCTTACCGACCACCACTGTGGGGATTGACGCGGTGAGGTTCACGCCTGCATTTTCAAGTTCCTTTCTCGATTGCCCTGATATGATATTGGTGAGCTCACCGATGGCGTCAACGACCTCGGGACTTATCTCGCTGCGTTCATCGCCCATGAGGGTCTTATACGCATAAAGAGCGCCCTGGCGACTGAAGCTTATACACATCATGCCCCTCTTGTCGTTGTCGCCTGCAACCCCCATAACACCTGTCACGTCACCGGATGTGGTCTTGTCAAGCTTGAGCAGAGGCTTTTCCATGGTCATGTCGATATTGAGCATGGCCTTGAATACCATCTTGGTTGCCAGGATAAACGGGTTGATATACTTTACATCCATCTCTGAGCTCCACCCATCAGATTATTTTAGCGCCTTTCTCTGGCCCTTCTCAAGGTTCCCCTTGAGCCCTTATCACTACGTTGAAATATGTCCCCGGAAGATAAAATTTATCTTCCTAATGTTATCGTGCATTCTTCCGTAAACTTTAATCGCAAGAGCCCTGATTTGACCCGTTTTTGTGCCGATTTGCGTCTTTTTTGGCGCCCGTCGTACCGATCTGACGTATTCTATATATCCATTTTCCTGCAATATCGATCTAATTACAAGTAAAAATTTTGGTGATTGTGTCTAATCGCCAAGATTTTTCAAAATAAAAGCTTCACGCATTAAGATCATGGGCCGCAATGAGATCAAAAAGGTTGCAACACGGCGCGCTCATATGGAATACTTATGACGCCATGAACACCGAAGAAAAGACTTCGTCACACTCACTCCGAAACATTCTGACCCGTGATTTCGTGTGCTCCTTTCTCGCCCTCTTCACATTTATCGTTGCCTATCATGCCTTGATCCCCACCCTGCCCATATATTTTTCACGACTGGGCTCCAACGAGGCAGAGATAGGAATCCTCGTCGGGGTGTTCGGGGTTTCGTCGCTTATTTTCAGGTTTGTTGTGGGCGGAGCCCTCCAGCGTTACTCGGCAAGAAGCATCATGATGTGCGGCGCCGTCTTATTCGGCCTCACCTTTGTGGCTTCGCTCGTTGTGCGACCTTTCTGGCCTTTCTTCGCCGTGAGGTTCTTCCAGGGCGCAGCGTTCTCGTGTATGGATACAGCAGTCCTCGCCTTTGTCGTGAGTGTTACTCCGCTTGCGAACAGGGCACGCGTGATCGGCTATTTTGTGCTCGCCCCTCCGCTTTCACAGGCCATGTCTCCCGCGTTCGGCATGTTTCTCATCAACCAGTACAACTTCACCGTTCTCTTCCTTGTTTGTATGGTGCTGACTCTGTGCGCCCTGGCCTCTTCCTACAATGTGAGTGCTCAGGAATCGCACCGGTCCGACAAAGACGATCCTCCGCGAAGCACCCATTATTTCGATGGTAAGGTAATCATTCCTTCGCTCGTAAGCCTGCTGCAGAATTTCGTCTGGGGCGCCGTCATCGCCTTTTTGCCTCTCTATGCAAGCAGGTGCGGGGTTAGCAATCCCGGACTCTTCTTTTCGGCGAACGGTGTTATGCTCATCGTGGGCCGCGCCTTAGGCGGCAAGATTCTTGACTCCTATAACAAGGAAAAGATGCTCCTCATCCTCGTCTCCACGCTGACCTTCGCCGTTATCCTACTCGCGTTCTCAAAGACGCTTACCATGTTCATTATTGTGGGGCTCATCTGGGGGGCGGGAAGTGCCTTCTTCTTTCCCGTATCCATGGCTTATGCGCTTGACTATACCGGTACCTCGGACGGCACTACCGTGGGGACTTTTCGGGCGATCTCCGATCTGGGGATAGCGATGGGACCGGTGGCCATGGGGGTTATTATTCCGGCTACAGGTTATCAGGGCATGTTTCTCTGCCTTGCCAGCATCAACTTTATGAATCTTTGCTGCTTTCAGTTCTATGTGAGGAAGCGAGGACGAAGACCATAAAGGCCACGGTCGCCATCACGGCCGCAAAGTAAAAGGGGGCCGCGGCGCCCACATATTTCCAGAGAAATCCGGCAATGAGAGAAGAGAAGAAGGTCATAACGCCGATCAAGGTCTGGTAGATGCCGTATGTGGTGCCCGCATAGTCCCTGTCCGTGAGATGCGAAATATAGGCCTTGCCCACGCCCTCGGTCAACGCCATGTACAGCCCATAGAATGGAAAGAGAATCCAGAGATAAGCCGCCTGCGTGACCAAACCGAAGAAGAAATAGATGACCGCAAAGAGAAAGAACCCGTACAGGAGAACACTCTTTTGTCCGATTCTGTCGGATAAGATACCGGCGGGAAATGAGGTGAGCGCGTAGGCCGCATTAAAAACCGTGTAGACGAGAATGGTGAGGCTCAAGGAGAGCCCCAGGTTTTGCGCCCTTAAGATCAGAAAGGCATCCGAGCTGTTGCCCACGGCAAAAATGGCGCTCACCCAGAGAAAGACTTTGAAATCCCTGCTGAGTTTCATGCCCTTGAGGGTAAGCCGCGGCTCGCCAGCAGTCTGTTCTTGCTTTTGGATGTCCTTCACGAATGCGACGAGAAGCCCAACCCCTGCCGCGGCCGGTATAATGGCAAGAATGAAGATGAACCTCATGTTGTCGCGAAACGCCTGAAGAAGCGCGAGGGCGGTGAGAGGCCCTACCAACGCGCCCATCGTATCAACGGCCCGGTGGAACCCGAAGACTTTTCCCCGTGAGCCCGCATCCGAGCTCTGTGCGAGCAGGGCATCGCGGGCCGACGTCCTCACCCCTTTTCCGAAGCGGTCAAGGAAGCGTCCGCCCATGACAACCGACCAGTGAAAGGAAACCGCTATAACTAATTTTGAAAGGGCAGAAAGCGCATAGCCAGCCACCATAAAGGGTTTTCTGCGTTTGAATTTGTCCGAGAACCAACCTGAAAAGACACGGAGGATGCTCGCCGTAGATTCTGCGAAACCCTCGATGAGGCCCACAACGGTTACCGGCGCTCCGAGCACACTCGTCAGAAAGATAGGCACTATGGGATAGATCATCTCTGAGGCGATATCGTTGAAGAAACTCACGAGGCTGATACCGACTACGTTTTTCGTGATCCCCGAGCCTGCCTTGCGCATAAACGACTTCATCTGCTCAGTCTATGATAGCGCAGAGGATAAATCAATCAACAAGATAGTCCGGATTTGCCTTGATGAGCATTGTAAGCTGCGCGTGGCGCTCCGAAGAGTCAATTGAATACTCCGCGACTATTACCGAAATTTCCGGCCTCTACTGGGAATTTCGGTGTGAAACTACAGAACCAAAACAGAAATCGAACGCCTTCTCTGTTGAATTTCCCCGGCACTCGCGGTAGGATATTGAGAAAGTTGATCTAAAAGCGATATCACGCCTCGAAGGAGAAATATGCAATACATCATCGCGCTCCTGCTCATCGGTCTTGTGATCCTGGCCCACGAATTCGGTCACTTCATCGCCGCCCGCATTGTGGGTGTGCCGATCAGAATCTTTTCTATCGGGTTTGGTCCCAAGCTCTGGGCCACAACAAAATCAAGAACTGAATACCGCATAGCCGTGATCCCGCTCGGTGGCTATGTGATGCCCGATTGCGAGGACGACAAGGACTTTCTTGCCCTGCCTGTTTACAAGAGGATCGTCATGACGGCAGGCGGTCCGGTCGCGAGCATGATCCTGCCTCTATTCTGCTTTGCCGCCGCCAACTGCGTTTCAACCGGGGCAGATTTCAATGCAGTTTTGATAAAACCCTTGCACCAGATATACCACATCTTTTCTCTCGTAATCGTCTCCCTTCTTGGACTCTTCTCTCAACATGGCCAGTTATCGGGCATCATCGGTGTGGTCGCTCAGGGCGGACAGTTCATCGGCGTAAGTTCCATCAAGGCCCTTCAGTTCACAGGGCTTATCAGCCTCAATCTTGCCGTGCTCAATCTGGTTCCTCTGCCCGTTCTCGACGGAGGCAAGATACTCCTCTATCTCGCAGAGGGCCTCCATCCGCGGTTTGCAAAGCTCCACTATCCCCTAGCAATTGCCGGATGGTTGCTTATCATGGCCCTCATGCTCTATGCGACGGTCATTGATGTGGTAAGGCTCATATAGCGGCGATCTTAACCGTAGCCGAGTTCCGCGAGTCTTGCCTCGGTCATGCCGATGTAGTGCGCCACCTCGTGAACAACTGTGATCTCAATCTCTTGTTCCAGTTCATTAAGCGTTTCACACATTGCTTCGAGAGGCTCCTGAAAAAGATAGATCATGTCCGGGTACAAGGGTGGGGTGGTGACAGACCGGTCTATGAGCGCAACCCCTTCGAAGAGGCCGAGCAAAGGCTCCTCCGGCGAAAGCTCCATCTCCTCCCTCATGCGTTTTGAGGGCCGTTTCCTCACGGTTATAATAATGTTGGTCAGATGTTGACGGATTTCTGCCGGTATTCTCGCCACGGCCTTTTGCACAATCCCATCGAACTCCTTCTCACTCAATTTAATCGTTCCCACGATCTCTCATTGTACCATCTCAGACAAAAATAGACAGCAGTTTAGGAAGCCGAGCAGGGGGCGTTGTTATCGACTGTAATCCGTATTTTACTATGTTCTTCCAGTGTAAAAGATTTCAAGGCTTAATCAACGGCAGAAAGGAAATTCTTATCTAAAGAGGCGGGTCACTTCCCTAGTGCGCCGCTTTAAAGTCTATATATCCGCGCTCCACGTCCGTGTTGATCAACTCGACACGTATTCTGTGTCCGACGTCAACCCCCTCAAAACCGTGAACTAATCTCCCTTCCACAGGAAGATTAAGAAGACGAACCCAGGTGCCCTTGTCTGCAGCACCTGTCACGATAGCGTCAAACCGTTCACCGATGCGCGATTCCAAAAGCATTGCAGCAGCGGACTTTTCCACCTGCCGTTCGACCTTCTTAACCACATCCTCTTCCTCTGTGCAGTGGGTGGCAAGCGCTTCCAGATCGTTTGCCGTGTAGGGAAGGGGTCGCTCGCTCATGGCAGCCTTGAGCATTCTCTGAGTGATAAGATCCGGATACCTGCGATTTGGTGCGGTGGAATGTGCATAATCTCTAACCGCAAGGCCAAAATGACCTGGCGTATGGGTGTCCCCGGGGAATTCAGCAACGTACTCTCCGGGTCCTAACAGTTTGATGATAGAGAGGGAGAGGTCGGGAAAACGAAGCGGATCCGACGCTCTCGCCTGTTCCAGGAATCTCTCCAATTCCTTGGCATCCGGCGTGTCTGAAAGCCCAAATCCGTGTTCTCTGGCAATCTCGACTATTCGAGGCCATCGTTTAGGCGTCTTTACTACGCGGCGCAACGAGGGAAAATTCCGTGAAGAGAGATACCGGGCGGTTACGCCATTTGCCGCAATCATGAAGTCTTCGATAATGTCGGTCGCGCGGCCCTTGCTTTCCGTTTTCAGTTCGCGAATTTCTTCGCCATCAAAGACCGGCCGTGCCTCAACGGTTTCGAGACTGAGCGCCCCATGAACATGCCGAAAATTCTTCATGCGCTGCGCCACATTGTCCTGCATACGGAGATTCTCATCGAGCCCGGCCACAGCCGCAATGCCTTCAGGCACAGCGCCGCTGCCTTCAAGCCATGCTCCGACGCTGTTGTATGCAAGCTTGGCGCGATTGCGGACCCACGCCCTGTAGACATCAGAATTCACTACGGATCCGTCAGCGTCAATGACCATTTCCATAATAATTGCCAATCGGTTTTCGTTAAAGCTCAACGAAGTGAGGTCGGTGGAGAGCTTCTCGGGAAGCATGGGAAATACCTGTGCCGGCGTATACACCGAGGTCGTATTGTGGCGGGCATGACCGTCAATCGAAGATCCCTCCACAACAAGCGCATCTACATCAGCCACCGCAACGAATATCTTGGCTGTGTTTCCCGGCATTGTTTCCGCCAGGGTAAGCTGATCCAGATCAAGGGAGTCGTCATTATCGATAGAAGCCCAGAGACAATGTGTAAGATCACGAATCTGTCCGTCACTCCCCATTGCGGGAGCTTTAAGTCTGTCAAGCTCTGAGAGGACTTCGGCAGAAAAATCAGGGAAAAGTCCCTTCTCGATCATTGCTTTCCGAGCGATTCTCTGGAGTATGGCGCGGTGTTGTTTTTCTGTTCCGGTCATATTATTCACCTCGTTGGCAAGTATAGCATAACGCTTAGAGCAGGGAGGGAAAAAATCTTGCAATTACTCTTGTAAGATAATCGCAATTATGGGAAAGTAAACTGTATTTAAGTGAGAACGGATAGAATGACAAAACATGAATCTTTTTTGTTGAAACCCGGTAGTTCGAAGGGCAAAGGACCCTCCAATGCCATCCTGACCGGTTTAGCTGTTTTCATCCTCGTTCTCGTGAGTTCCACTGGCCTTTCCGCTCAGACGGCGACCGACCTCGACGCCTCGGGCAATCTCAGGCTTTCTATCTCCGGATCGACGTTCTATCAACCCAAAACCCACGTCAGCGGGGGCGGCGACATCACTGTAGGCAGCTATCGCATCTCGGCAAACGGGTTAATCCCTATCAATGACAGGTTTAGCTTCGGATTGGGGCTGGCGTACGAGTTCGACGATTACAACTTTTCCGGACTCACCGGTTTTGCCGTCCCGGATCCATGGAACAAGATACAGAGAGTGGGTTTATCGCCGCGGCTCGTTTACAAGCTCCAACAAGACTGGAATCTATCTTTCAGCCCCATCGTGCAGTACGCCGGGGAGCAAGGCGCCGCCTTCGACAAATCCCTGGTGTACGGTGGAGCGATGAGTGCAATGCATAGAGTGAACCGTAACCTTTTTGTCGGCCTGGGTGCGGGTGTGTTCTACCGATTGGGGGAGACACGGCTGTTCCCTTCACTCATGGTTTCCTGGAGGATAACTGATCAACTTCGTTTTGGAAACTCAAACAGGTTGGGGCCATCCGGGCCTGCAGGTCTTGAGTTGGCCTACACGCTCGACAAGAACTGGGAAGTGTCGGTAGGTGGGGGATACCGGTCGAATCGCTTCCGCCTCGATCACAACGGTACGACACCTGACGGCATCGGTCAGAACGCTACCGTGCCTGTCTGTGCCCGCATTGGACGAAAACTCGGTCAGGATTTTCACCTTGATCTTTATGGCGGCGCGGCCCTCGGTGGAAGTCTCCGGCTTGAGGACAAAAACGGCAACGGAATAGATAGTGTCCATTATAACACTGCGCCCATAATGGGGCTAACGCTTTCGTCGTTTTTTTAAAAAAAAGACGCAGATAATCATTGTTCTGGTTGATCTGGTTTCTCTGGTCTTTTTGGTTTGTTTGGTTGGAACCACATAAACCGGACAAACAAGACAAACCCGACAAACCATTTTTGTTCATCTGGTTGATCTGGTTTATTTGGTTCATTTGGTTGAAACCCGATAAACCATACAAACCCGACAAACCAGACAAACATTACAAACCGTACAAACTTTCTTTGGTTCATTTGTTTGAAACCGTCGTTTGCTTTTGACGGCAAAATGTTTTTTAATGGTGTGGTTATGAACAGCTTGTATTAAGGGAGGTAGATGAGTTGGACGACAAAGACAGATCGGGCAATCTTGCGGAATGGATTACCGACGTAGTCACTACATTTACCGTCAGTCCCGAGAATACGCTTAAAAACACCGGAAATGAGCCTGCCTGGGCAAAGCCACTTATCGGTTTCGCCCGCGGCGATGAGTCGCTCTGGGATGAGTTCAAAAGAGACATCGGCGAGTTCTATCACACGCCCATCGAATTTTTCACCCAGGCTTTTCCTCGCAGAACCGTGACACCTCAGGAACTCGCGGTCATCGTCTGGATACTTCCCCAGACCGAACAAACGAAATCCGACCACCGGAAGGAGACGGCTTTCCCATCCGAGCGATGGTCCAGGTCACGCAAATACGGCGAAGAGTTTAACGTGAAGCTCCGCGTCCATCTCGTCGAGAAACTGAAGGAGGCGGGCTACGAAGCCCTGGCTCCGCAGCTTTCGCCCCTCTGGAAGATGGCAAAATCAGAAAAATATGGCCTTTGTTCTGCATGGTCCGAACGGCACGCCGCCTACGTCGCGGGGCTCGGCACGTTCGGTTTATGCGACGGACTCATTACCGCTGTCGGAAAGGCCATGCGGTGTGGCTCCGTGATCGCGCGACTTTCCGTTCCCCCCACGCCGAGACCATATGAGTCCCGCCATGCCTACTGTCTGTTCTATGAGAAAGGCATCTGCGGAAAATGCGCGGACCGCTGCCCTGCCCAGGCGATAAGCAGGGAAGCCGGACATGATAAACTGCGATGCCAGGAATACATAGATACAAAAACGCCGCAGTATATCAAAGAACATTACGGGCTTGATATTTACGGCTGCGGTCTGTGCCAGGTTGCCGTACCCTGTGAATCGAAGATACCGGTAAAAACCCGACCCAAGCCTTATCTGTCCTCACGCCTGCCAATCGGGCCGTAAATGAGACCGATGAGCCTTGTTTGCACGATCATGCTTGATTTTTGCCCTGTTTTCGGGTATATTATCAACTCGTAACCGTACATCGCTTCATCAATCGTTCAAGAGGGGACATGGAGCCGGAAAACATACGTAATATTGCGATCATAGCCCACGTCGATCATGGGAAGACGACTCTCGTGGATCAGCTCTTTGCACAGAGCGGCATGTTCCGCGACAATCAGGTCGTGGAAGAGAGACTCATGGATTCCATGGACCTCGAACGGGAGCGAGGTATCACTATTGCGTCGAAAAACGGATCTTTCCGGTACAAAGACCATCTCATCAACATTATCGACACACCGGGACACGCGGATTTCGGTGGCCAGGTGGAACGGGTGCTCAAGATGGCCGACGGTGTGCTACTCCTTGTGGATGCCGCCGAAGGGCCCATGCCCCAGACCTATTTTGTTTTGAAAAAGGCGCTGGCGCTCAACTTGCCGGTTATCGTAGTCATAAACAAGATAGATAAGCCGGCTGCCCGGTGCGACTGGGTGGTAAACGAGGTTTTCGATCTTTTTGTGAAGCTTGAAGCGCCTGATCACATACTCGATTTCCCCATTATTTACAGCTCGGCCAAAGAGGGTTTTGCGACCCTCGATCCTCAAGTCCGCGAGGGCACCATGGAGCCGCTCTTTGAAATGATCACAGAAGCAGTGCCCGCGCCCTCGGGCGACCCTCAGGGCCCGCTCCAGATGCTCGTGAGCTCGCTTGACTATTCGCCTTTCCTTGGCAGGCTTGCCATCGGAAAGATTACCTCCGGTGAGTTGAGGCTCGACCGCGACGTGTCGGCGGCGAGCGCGGACAAGGAACCGTCACCCGCGCGTATCACCAAGATTTATCGCTTCAAAGGCACCGAAAAGGTGGAGACGGAAAGGGCCGGAATCGGAGAAATCGTGGCAGTTGCCGGTATGGAATCCGTTACTATAGGGGAAACACTCACAGACCCCTTAAACCCCATCCCGCTGCCCGGTATCCATGTGGACCCCCCAACCGTTGCCATGAATTTTGTTCCCAACGATTCTCCGTTCTATGGAAGGGAAGGACGGTTTGTCACCTCACGGCATCTGCGGGACAGGCTTTTCAGAGAGACGCTATCGGACGTGGCCCTGGTTGTCGAGGAAGTGGAAGAGTCACCCGGATTCAGGGTATCAGGAAGAGGAGAACTTCATCTCTCGATCCTCATCGAAAAGATGCGCCGGGAAGGATACGAATTTCAGGTCACCCGGCCGCAGGTCCTCTTCAGAGAAAAGGGTGGTGTGAAGCTCGAACCGTACGAAGAGTTGACCATCGATGTGGACGAGAACTACGTGGGCAAGGTTATAGAGAATTTGGGCGCGAGAAGGGGACTGCTTATCGATATGAGACAGGAGAACGGCATGGCCCGCCTCAAATACAAGATTCCCACCAGAGGGCTGCTCGGCTTTCGCTCGGAATTTCTCACAGAGACGAGAGGCATGGGGGTCATGAATTATGTCTTTCTCGAATTCGACGCCTACGCGGGTGAAATCAAGAACAGGACCAAGGGCGTTATGATCGCCATGGAGGAATGCACGACGGTTGCCTACGCGCTTTTTAATCTCCAGGAGCGCGGGAGGCTCTTCCTTGGCCCCGCTGAAAGGGTCTATGAAGGTCAGATCATCGGGGAACACTCGCGGGAGACAGATCTCGTGGTCAATCCGGCAAAGGGCAAGAAGCTCACCAACATGCGAGCGGCCGGCTCCGACGATGCGGTAATTCTAACCCCCCACGTGAAGATGAGTCTCGAAGAGTGTATCTCCTATATCAACGATGACGAGCTCGTGGAAATCACCCCTCAATCGATCCGGTTGCGTAAGCAGATCCTTGCCGATCTCGAGCGGCGCCGATCCCGTTCCGCAGCCTGAAACGGGCATTGTTTCCCTTTTTTGAAATCCGTCTTCGCTCCCGGGAAGCCAAAAGTATCCCCTTGAATTTCCCTGCTCGCTCATGATAATCTACGCCGTCCGTCCGAAGAGATTCCGTCAAGCGCAGAAGTATCGTCAGCCTCGCAGAGCGAGTGCGGGCGATCCCATGTGAGCCGTTGAGAATTAGGCACTAAGAAGGGCGAGCAGACACGGTTCGAACCGGTCGATAGTTATTTAAGTTGATTTTCATCATCTTGCATGCATGAGGAGGCTTTTACATGGGATTACGGTATGAAGAGGTCACGTCGACAGCGCTCAACTTGCTTAAGACAGTGAGGGCAAAGGACTTCCCCGAACTGAAGAATGCCAAGATCAAGGTGCTCTTTGACCTGAAAAAGAGGAAGTCGGGGGGAAGGATCGTTCTTGGCAGGATCATGAAGACAAACGACCTTATACGCCACCTCACAAAGGACGAAGTGGAAGTAATTGAGGGGTTCGACTACATCATCACCCTGGACAAAAAATGCTGGGACAATACTACCGACGAAGACAGGACGAGGATCCTGCGCCATGAGCTAAGGCACACCTTCTTCGACATTGAAGCTGAAAAGGACCCTTACAAGCTCATGACTCATAGCATATCGGACTTCTACGAGGAAGTAGAACTCAACCAGAAGGACCCGCGCTGGCGCGAACGGGTAGCGATTTTAACCGAAGACATCTACGAACAGGAGAAAGAAGCACAGGCGGAGAAACGAAGAAAGAAAAAGGACCGCGAATAACACGGCTTTGTTCTCCCCGGCACGTCTTTTCGTTATAGGCCTACTTGACGCCCACCATTTCGGGGCCCAATATGGCGTCTACCGCTCTATCCTGCAATAATCTCACAATCTGCACCTTTTTCCTTAATCAAAATGAAGCTTACGCGATAAAAAGGGTACAATGTTGCGTATGGGCGTAAGGAGAATTATATTAGTATTATGACAACAGCTGAAAAACAAAAGATTACGATCTGTGCGGACCAGGTATTTCACGGAGGAACCATACGGCAGGAGTATCCAGTCTGTGAATGCGGTAAGATTTATACCGAAAAAGAGCTTTACAATGCTCCGGGGGTATTCTTTAGAAAGATAGATATCTTCGGTAAGACTTATACGCTGATAGAACCCGTCTGTCCGATATGTAAACAGAGGATCCCCGCAAGCTTTAACGTACTCAACTAAGATTCCTCCGGGAAAGAGGTTACTGAATACGCCTCGTTCGGCCTTTGCCTGTCTGTGGGTGACCGACGGCGGCCGTGCCGTAAAGAGCTTTACACTTCACGCACAAGAGGATTACCGGATCATCCCCGACGAAAACTTTAGAAACCCAATCATTGCCGCAGGGTGAGCGGGATTTACGCCTCTTCTCTTCGAATTTTGCCCCGCACAAGCGACGCGAACATGCCCAGAAGACAGAGCGCGGCGAAGATCAGGAACGATATCTTCATGCTCTGAAGAAACTGTGGATGGTTCTCCTCGGTGATCATGCTTTTGCCCATGTGAAGCATGAACGTAAACATGACAACCCCCATGCTCAGGCTCTGCCCCACGAGCCGCATGGTCGCCATAATACCGGAGGCGAGCCCGTAGGATTTCCTTTCTACTGAACTCATGATCGCATTGGTGTTCGGCGCTATGAAGAGGGCGAAGCCGAAGCCGAGCAGCGCCAGGTCAAGAACCACATACGTCAAAGTCGACGTGCTGTGCAGGAAAGCAAAAAATAGAAGCCCCACAAACAGGGATGCCATGCCGGCAGACGCGAGGACCCGCGGCTCTACCCTGTCGGAGATCTTTCCCGCCATGGTAGACAGGGCCGCCTGCACAAACGGCTGGACCACGAGGATGAGCCCGGCATGTTCCGGGCTGAACTTCATAATGTACTGCAGATAGAGGCTCAAGAGAAAGCTCACGGCAAAAGTCGCGCTGTAGTTAATGAGCGCGGCAAGGTTAGAAAAAAGAAATGGCCGGTTGTGTCGGAACAGGTGTAAATCAAGCACAGGATAGCGTGCCTTCGATACCCAGAACACGAATAAGACAAAGCCTGCGACGCCGGGCACAACGAGTATGAGGCCGATCAATCGGGGTAAGAGAGAAAGTCCGTACATGCTGAGCACCAGGGAAAATACGTAGAGCACGGACCCCGTCAGATCGAGCGACTCGCCACGGGCCTCAGCCCACTCCTGTTTGATTTTCCAGAGGGTCGTAGTCAGGATGACAGCTCCGATCACGACATTGGAGAGAAAGATACTCCGCCAGCCAAGATGGGTCGTAAGAAATCCTCCGATAAAAGGACCCGCCGCAAGCCCTATGTAGGTAGTGGTCAGTACGATGCCCAGGGCCTTGCCACGCTCTTGAAGAGGATACACCGCTGTGACCATGGAGATGCCTGTGCCGAAGATCATGGCGCCGCCCACCCCCTGAAGCACCCGGCAGAATATAAGGATAGAGCCGGACGGGGCAAGGGCCCCGAAGATCGAAGCCGCATTGTCGATAATGATGCCCCAGGTAAAGATTTTCTTCCTTCCGTATATATCAGATGCCCTGCCGAAGGGCACGAGAAACGCTGCAGCGGAGAGGATATAGGAGGTCGCAACCCAGCTCAACGCAATGGCGTCCATTGAGAGATCGCGCCCCATGGTGGGGAGCGACACGTTCACCGAGGAACCCATAAAGGGAGTGAGAAATGAGCTGAGCGAGGCAACAAGAAGGGCGTTTCTTTTCAGGCTGTCATTGTTTTCCATGGATACCCGATGTGTTCAGAATATGATCCGTCTACTATATCACACTTTATCCAATCGTTTCATATAATTTCACTCATGATAAAATAACACTTGATTCTTGCTATACTTTAGTCATAAAATCGGATATAGTATTATGTGTACTATTTCACAACCGGATTTTCGGTAGCGTATACGGGATTTCGCGTGATCAGGTTCCCCAGAAATGACAATAAGGTTTAATTCTCCAGGCGTTGAAAGCAAGATTGGATCACGGAGAGTTTTAGCTCCGAAACCAAATAAATAAAGTCCCAAGGAGAGTAAGTCATGGCAAACGCGGTTGAAAAATGGGTAGAAGCACAGGCAGCCCTGACCAAGCCGGATAAGGTATACTGGGTCCAGGGCACAGAAGACGAAATGAGGCGGCTTATCGAAATCGGGATGACCAAGGAAAAGACAGGCCCCCATCAAACCTTTCGGGAATTGAATCCCCAGGCCTTCGCCAATTCGTATCTCCATCGGAGCCATCCAAACGATGTGGCCCGCACAGAACAGCTCACCTTTGTGTGTACGACGTCAAAAGAAGAAGCCGGTCCCAACAATAACTGGATGGAACCGAAAGAGGCCAAGACCATGGTCTCAAAACTCTTTGACGGTTGTATGAAAGGTCGCACGCTCTATGTGATCCCTTACATGATGGGCCATCCTGAATCTCCTTATGCAAAACCCTGTATTCAGATCACAGACTCGATCTACGTAGTCGTGAGCATGTATATCATGACGAGGGCAGGAAAAAAGATACTCGACAGGATAGGCTCGTCGGATAAGTTTGTGAAAGGCCTTCACTCCATCGGCGAGCTCGATCCCAATAAGCGCTACATCATGCACTTCCCCCAGGAAGACCTTGTTATGAGCATTGGTTCCGGCTACGGTGGTAATGCGCTCCTCGGCAAGAAATGCTTTTCGTTGAGAATAGCGTCCTACCAGGGCCGCCAGGAAGGCTGGCTCGCCGAGCACATGATTATTATGGGCGTGGAAGACAAAAAGACCAAGGAAACCATGTATATCCTCGGCGCCTTTCCTTCCGCATGCGGCAAGACTAATCTCGCCATGATCGATCCCATTCTCGAAGGTTATAATGTCACCACGTTGGGAGATGATATCTCCTGGATCAATGTGGGTCCGGATGGCAGGCTCTATGCGATTAACCCGGAAGCCGGGTTCTTCGGCGTGGCGCCTGGAACCGGGGACAAGACAAATCCTCAGATGATAAAGACGCTCAAGGCCGGTAAATATTACCCCACGCTCTTCACCAACACAGGCCTCGACACGGACACCAATTCCCCCTGGTGGGAAGGATTAACCGACGTGGCCCCCGCCCATCTTCTCGACTGGCAGGGTAATCCCTGGGACGCCGCCTCGGGCAAGGTTGTGGCCCATCCCAATTCCCGTTTTACCGTAGCGGCATACAACTGCCCTACCCTTTCAAAAGAGTTCGATAACCCCAAAGGCGTGCCGATTTCGGCCATCCTCTTCGGAGGAAGGCGCTCCGACACGGTCCCCCTGGTCTGTGAAAGTTTCGACTGGAACCATGGAGTTTTTAAAGCGTCGTCCCTGGGCTCCGAGACAACAACTGCTGCAGCCGGCCAGGTAGGTGTGGTGAGGCGTGATCCCATGGCCATGCTTCCTTTTTGCGGGTACAACATGGCAGATTATTTCCGCCACTGGATGACCGTGGGCAGCAAGCTCACAAATCCTCCGAAGATCTTCTTCGTAAACTGGTTCAAGAAAAACGCTCAGGGCAAGTTCGTCTGGCCGGGATTCAGGGACAACTTCCGCGTGATTAAATGGATGATGGACAGGGTCAAGGGAACGGTATCGGCGAAAAAGACACCCATCGGCTACATGCCGGAGATGGCCGATCTCAACCTGAGCGGCCTCGATATCTCAAAGGAAACTCTCGATATGCTCTTCGAGATAAAAGGCGAGCACTGGAAAAAAGAGATCGAAGGGATCGAGACGTTCTACGCCCAGTTTGGCGAGAAAATTCCCAAAGAACTCACCCAGTATCTGGCTGAGCTGAAAAAGAACATATCATAACGGGCATATAAACAGGAGGAGGCGCGCCGAAACAAGGCCACCTTCTCCTGTTTCTCAAGAACAATAGTAAGACCGGCCATCATCTCACGAGGCCAAAAACCCTGCCTATTTCAGCTTTTGCACCCACCTCGCCAACGCAGCTAGAAGCTCTTTGATTTTTTCCCGCGTCGCTTCGTCGGCGAGTCTCCCCTTTTCGTCAAATTTCTTTTCGGCGAAGGGTACCATAATCTCGGGACGGTTCAAAGGAAACGCATTGAGAAAGACCATGGTCTGCCTTAGATGATACTGCGCCCGGGCCGTGCCAAGCATACCGATTGAGGCACCCATGATGGCCACGGGTTTTCCTTCAAATGGACTTGTACCGTAAGGTCTGGATGCGGCATCGATGGCATTTTTCAGAACTCCCGGCACAGAATAGTTGTATTCGGGCGTTACGATGAGCAGTCCATCCGCCGCTTTTACTTTCTCCTTGAACGCCTTTACCGTGGGATGAGGATCGTTCTCAAAGTCCTGATTGAAGGGGGGAATGCCCTCAAGGTCGAATGTGTCGAGTTGTAGTTGCTCCGGGACAAGCTCGCTGGCGGCTCTGAGCAGCATTCTGTTGAATGACCCTTTCCGGAGACTTCCAGCAAAGCCAAGTATTGTGAGTTTATCCGCCATTTCATACCTCCGCTTTTATGTCTCAGGCGTCCCCCAAGGGGACATCCTGGAATGAGAAAACCTTTATGCCGCGTGTAGAAGCATACTAAGACCTCCTCGGGATAATGTCAACGATATCTCTTGCTCGTCATGACACAGTTCCTACAGCGCCATGGCCAGGCAATGGTGAGCTTCGTGGTCTTGTTCAATCCCTCCCATGAAAAGAACTTGACTGTCAGACCATTTAGATATAATAATTTTCAATAATACAATTGACCGTGGGCAGACAAACAAACTGAAACTCGTGAAGGGGGAGTCATGAATTTACCTTTTAGATTCAGTCTGCTGTTGATATCCGCAATCATCATGGTTTTGCAGGGGTGCGCCGCCCCTGAGCAACGCCTTGACAGGCAGATGCTCGGTAATCCTGCATCCATAAAAGTGGCCCGCTTCGAGCCTGTGAAGCTAAGAAAACCGACTTCCGGTTCAAAGGTAGCCGCAGCTACCTCCTACCCACTGGCCGTTCTTACCGGAGGTATCGGGGCAGGTGCAGCGGCCGCAACGACCCTTGCTCTTGAGTCGAACGCCGGAGAGGAACTGTCGGTACGGGTGCAACTGCCTGACTACAGCGAGATCGTCATGGGCAGATTTGTCGAGACGGCACAGTCCGAAATATCCGATTGGCCTAAAATGTATATTGATAATAACGTCTTAAGAACTAATGAGGCCCAAAATGAATGCCTCATCGCATTCCGCGTGGTACGTGCACGGGTCGCCCCTGCCTCGGGTCTCACGATAAGTACCGATGCCGAGATGTTTACACCGGATAAGAAAAGAGTGTGGGCACGCAGGTTCACGTACAGGTCATCGGATTTCAGAAGATGTACGGACCTTGGGATGTTAGAGGCAGATCAGGGCAAGCTCCTGCACGAAGAATGGGAGTACGCTGCTAAACAAACCGTGGCCGATTTCATTGCACATCTTAAGGGCGCCACAGGATACGCGGCAAGGTCAGAGTGATGTCTGCGCATAGCCGCAAGCAAGAGACGTGTAAAAGTTGATCTCCAGAGTACCGGGAGGGATGAAAAAAAATCGTAGGGCACGTGCCGGTCGATCACTTCGATGGAAGGTACTTATTGATAAAGTCCTTCAATCCCGATTCATACACCAAAAGAGACTGATAAAAATCTCCGTTATGCGAGCCCGATAAGGCCAGGAACTCTTTTTTACCCAGGGCTATCTCATAGAGTTCCTGCCCGTGATGAAAGCGGACTATTTCGTCATCGCGGCTGTGGATAACAAGAACAGGGCATCGCACGCTTTTCAAGTATTCCTGAGTATTGTAGGCATTGCCGAGGATAAGTCCCGCCGGGGCCCATGGAAAAAGATCGTGCGCTACGGCGGCAATCCGGGTAAAGGAAGAGTGGACGATGAGCAAGCCAGGCGTGTAAGTTTGAGCAAGCCGAGCCGCAACTGATCCGCCGAGAGATTTTCCATAGATGATTATGTCCTGCGGGTCTATGACCCTCTGCTCCACAAGATAGATCCAGGCCGCTTCAGCATCCCGGTACGTCCCTTGCTCCGTGGGATGGCCCGCACTCAATCCATAACCGCGATAATCAACGGAAAGGGTGCTGAGTCCCAGTCTGTTCCAGACTACCGCGTAGTCGAGGAAATGAGAAATATTTCCGCCGTTGCCGTGGAAGAAGAGCACCACCGCGATCGGTTTTTGCGCAGGCATCCACCACGCTGAAATCCTTACCTTGTCGCTTGTTTCAAAAAAAACTGTTTCGTAGGCAAGGCCAACATCAGCCGGGGTTATCCTGATTTCCTTATCAGGCTGGAATATAAGCTGTGACCGGCAACCAAGGAGGGTCGCAAGCGTTAGCAGAGCCAGGACGCAAAGAAGATAACCTTTACGGTTCATCACACGCCTATTCTCGCGATAACATCTTGCAAATGCATTCCAGAGTTCTTCTTCATTCAGAAAAAAAGATTGAGGCCGCACTTGAATTCGGTCTGATAGAACTCACGGGTCTTGCTTCTCGCAACCTCGAGAGAGATACTCGAATTCGTGCTAAGAACAAGGTTCTGAATAAGCCTTGCCTCAAAAAGGTTGTGTTCGTTTCCCAATCCGTAGTAGATGTCTCTCACATAAAGATGTGTTTTCCAGAAGTCGGTCATATTCCGGATAAGCCCCAGGGAAGCGCCGGCGCCCAGGGCATACTTCTCCTTGAAGGCGCCGCCCACATCCAAATCCGACTCCATCATAAAATAATATAGGCCAAGAAGCCTGTTCTTCCACGTAAATCCTCCCGCCGGATTGAGATGAGCGATCATGTGATCTTTGCCGTCTTCCATGATTCTCTGTATCAAACCGGTATCCACCTTCCATGAAATTGGTTTGAAGAAAAGGTCTCGTGGAGCGAGGGAAACAATATTGATGGCGTCGACGCTCTCCAGTTTCAGCTTATCGTCCTGAGAATAATACCTCAAAGCGGTATCTGCGAATATGATCTGCGCCCCTTCTTTATATCCCTTTCCATTATCCAGGAGGCCGTGGTAGACAGGCCGATAACTTACCTCTTGAAATGGTCTATTCATTTTAGATCCAATCGCAAACCCTATCCGGCTTGAATCATGCCCCTCGTCCGGCCTCGGTGGAACGGGGATTGAGCGTTCTTCGCTTTGAGGCCCTCCTAAGGCGCTCCTGGCCCGTAGCATTTTCATAAATCTTTGGGTATAGGTATCGTTTGATACCTGCTTGCTCGTATGAAGATACTGGAGGTACTCGATAGCAAGGTCGTAGATCTGTATCTTTTGCGCCTGTGAGACCCCCGGTCCGGGTTCGCCGTCAGGCTCGATCTCGCCCATCGCGAGCATACGGACTCTTACCTGGCCCTCCTTCGGCAACAGGGATGCCAGATATTCTATCTTTGATGTCCGGGAGGGTCTGTACTCAGCCCCGAGAAATATACCTTTTTTCTTGATTGCCTTAACCGTATCAAGGGGGATCACCCATACGCCCTGGTTGTCAGTCAGGTTAAGGGACGGACGGGCGGCATCAAGAAGAAAGAGCAGATCGTAGGAACAGTTCTCATCAAAGAAATAATAATCGGAATAGATGTTGTCGAGTTCATAGAGATGCATGAGAAGTCTTTTTGTTTCGTCTTTGGTCAAATCGAGTGGGTACTCCCAGATATCCCTCCTGTCGATATCGCCGTACTCCTGTAATTTGCCGTAGTAGGGGAGAGTAGAGAAGTATCCCCTGTAAAAACCAAAAAGACCCTTAACGGCATAGAGAGGGCCGAATGTCTCTTTGGTAACTGCAGCGTAGTTGACTGCATAGGCGAGGAGTTTGCTTTTCGATGCAGTCTCAACGGCGAGCAGGGTATGACCGAACATGGAGGCGGGGCTGTTTATGTGGGCGTCAGGAAAAACCAGGGTGACCGATTCAGGTTTAATGTCATCGACGAAATTATCGAAAGATTTGATAGGCGTGTTGAAATTTCTGCATTCAGGACGGGGAATTCGTGACTCGTCAAGATGGAGTTTCTCTTTAATCCATTCATAGCGTGCCACGAATGTGCAGACAGCAGGCTTTGTGTCACCGGTTTCAGTATGAAAGATGGCCCTGATCGTGGCATCGAGCTCTGCCGCGGGGTCATACTTGCCGTCCGGTGCAAGGAAGAATTTTGGATCATCGATGAGGCTTCTAAAACCGCCAAGGCCTCTTTTGTAGTGAAGCAGAATGTGCCAGTAGTGATCTTTGGAAAGGCCCATCTCGCGGGCATTATTCAGAACAGACTCAAGGTAGGAGGTCTCCTCTGCGCGAAGACCAGCATTGATATTGACACAAAGAAAGATAAGGCAGGTGAGAAGTGTGGAGATGCAGCACCTGTTCGGGCGCCACATCTCCCTTAGACGGCTCAGGTCAGAAAACTTACGTAGAAGAGATAACAGTCTCTATGTTCCTGATTACCTCCGTGCTGGTCACGGACTGAGATGTGTATATGCGGGAAAAATTCTTCTGGAGTTTGGCGTTGAAGGATGTCCTGTCTTTCTCCGCAATATTCAGAAGCGATGCGAGCGTGTCGAGGTGCTCTCCCTCACCCTTTGCGATATCCCGTGCCAGGCTGTCCATATTGTCTGCCACAAAAACGTTCGCCTTTTCATTCGAGGTCCAGGTTGAGTACTGCGCGCAGTTCGACGTGCCTGAAGTTATACCGAAGGTCTGATTGCCAAAAGTGCCGTTTGTTGTAGCTGCCGAGATCTGGGAAATGAGCCCATCATTCCCTTCAAAGGCCATAGAGCCGAGACCACAGCCATAATTCTTCTGGTCCGCAAGGGCTGCCGTGCTGAAACCGACTATGATGAAAGCGACGAAAGACAGAAACAGAACCTTTTTCATACAAACCTCCCCGTTTGGCTTTATTGAATACTCAATAATGAGATTCTAACGAGTTTGTCATATCAAGTCAAGTAGATTTCCAGAGGCTGCGGGAATGGTTTTCTCTACTTCAGATGCAGTCGTCCCATACCAGAACCGTCAGATTGTAAATGATATCACTATCCTTTCCGGGACCAATTGAAACGAGTGGGGTCTAAATTGTTCTATCTTGTTTAGCGTATATCGGGCAATCGCAAACAGAAAATTACGCCGTCGCACTCAGTGCACTATATTACCGATCGTTCGAATCGTTCTATCAAGACATGGCCCCGGCATGGCACCCTCTTATAGATAATTTTACCCTTTTGCCTTGAGCACGTGGACCGCTGTGGCCTTGAAGGACGCGGCAATTTTCTTATCAGCGGAGAGAGACATATGTTCCAGCGAATGTTTGGTCACATAGGCCACAAGGGGAAACCCGCAGTCCATTTCGAGCCGGTAATGAAGACCAAGCGGGGTAATCCTTTTGATCACGCCCGGAAAATGATTTCGCGCGCTTGTTTGCGCATCCGAAGAGCCGTCCAAAAGCGTGACATTCTCGGGCCTGATACAGAGGATCACCTGTTCGCCGGGTTTGTTGTCACCGATCGCCTCAATCTGTTCGCTGCCCACGGACACGACAATCTCCCCTTCCTGCGCATGGGCCACTCTTCCCCTAAGGATCGTCTCCACACCGACAAAAGATGCAATGAATTCATTTAACGGATGATTCATTACCTCTTCCGGATAGCCAATCTGTAGGGTCTTTCCGTTGTTCATAACGGCAATCCTGTCTGAAAGCCTGAGCGCCTCCATGCGGTCGTGGGTCGCAAAAATCGTTGTCGTCCGTGACTCGCCGAGGATCGCTTCGAAATCGCTTATCAAAGATTCGCGCGTGGGCGGGTCCAGGGCTGAGAAGGGTTCGTCGAGAAAGAGGATATCCGGGGCGATGGCAAAGGCGCGGGCCAGGCTTACCCTCTGCGCTTCCCCGCCTGAAAGCGTTCGCGCCGAACGGTCTCTTAGATGTGCGATGCCAAACCGTTCGAGATTCTCATCCACGATCCGCTTCGTCATCGATTTCTTTGTTTTACGGAAGTTGAGGCCCGAGGCTACATTGGCAAAAACCGTGGTATCGAAAAGGAGCGGCTCTTGAAAAACCATGGCGATCCTTCTCCGATAGGCATCAACAGACATCCCCCCGCCGACCTTTTCGCCTCGGAAAAAGATCTGCCCTTCAAGCGATTTAGTAAGTAAACAGAGGGCCACGAGCAGTGTGGTTTTGCCCGCCCCGTTGGGACCGACAAGAGAGAGAACTTCACCTTCGGCAATCAAGATGAGATCGATCTCGAGGATTGAAAAACCGCTTCTCGCAACCCGTAAACCTCTTCCTTCAAGAACGGGAACCACTGTGTCTGCAGGATGAATCGATTCTTTGCCGGACATGTTATCGAGGTCTTTCTTTCTGTTGGATGTGGGTGAGGATAAAGTTAATGGCGTAAGCAAGAGCGAGCAGAATAATGCTCAACGCGATGGCGACCTCAAAATTGCCCCTGCCTGTTTCCATGACCGTGGCCGTGGTGAGCACCCGTGAATACCCCTTGATATTGCCGCCCACCATAATTGAGGCCCCAATCTCGGAGATGACCCCGCCAAAACCGGCCATGACTGCAGCGAGGAGCGGTAGTCTCGCCTCATTGATCAGGGTCCAAACCATCTGCACCCTTGTGGCGCCGAGTGCGAGAATCTGAAGCCTCAATTTCTTTGGAAGCTGTTGCACGGCGGCAACGGTAATCCCCATGACGATCGGTGTTGCAATGATGGCCTGGGCGATGACCATGGCGAGCGGTGTGTAGAGAATGCCCAGGAAACCGAGCGGGCCGTTTCTCCAGAGGAGTATGGAAACAAAAAGACCGACGACCACGGGCGGAAGGCCCATGCCCGTGTTGATGAGACTAACAACGAGCTTCTTTCCCGGAAAGCTGGAAAGGGCAACCACCGTCCCCACGGAAATGCCTATGACGAGGCTCACGAGCGTGGCCGCGCCCGACACCTTGAGCGAGAGAAACGTAATGCCCATGACCTCAGGGTCCAGGGTAAAGAGCAAGACAAACGCTTTTCTTATGCCTTCAAAGATAAGTTCCATTTACTTCCCGAGATCTTCGTCTTTCTTGCCTGCGTCGGGAAAGAAAAGGGGCGCCCCGAATTTTTCCACGCCGAATGTCTTGATAAGGCCCTGGGTTTGCTGCGACACCATGAAATCGGAAAAGGCCTTTGCGCCTTCCACGTTCACTTTAAGCCACTTCGAGGGGTTCACTTCGATCACGTGGTAGATGTTAAGCAGCACGGCATCCCCCTCGACGAGTATTTCAAGACCCAGGTTCTTCTTGAGAGACAGGTACGTGCCCCGATCGGTGAGCGTATACGCCTTCTTCTCGGACGCCACGTTCAGGGTCTGGCCCATACCAAGACCGGTCTCCTGATACCATTTCTCGCCTTGATATTTGGTACCCGCCGCTTTCCAAATTGATTTTTCCTTGGCATCGGTACCCGAGTTATCGCCTCGTGACATAAAAAGGCTCTGCGAGGCGGCAATTTTCCGGAATGCATCTACCGTGGGTTTCGTCCCCCTGGTTTTGGCTGGGTCGGTAGCGGGTCCCACAAGCACAAAATCGTTATGCATGATGAGTCTCCGATTTACCCCGTAACCCTCGGCCACAAATTTCTGCTCCGCTTCAGGAGAATGGACAAGGAGTACATCGGCCTCACCCTTCTGGCCCATGGCCATGGCCTGGCCCGAACCAACCGCGATGGTCTTCACAAAATACCCCATCTTTTTTTCGAAAGCCGGAATGAGCACATCGAGCAGGCCTGTATCCTGTGTGCTTGTCGTGGTTGCAAGAATGATGTTCTTCTCGATGGGGGCACAAAGGCCAGGGATTGCAAAAAACCCCACAAGCGCCAAAACAAATGCCAGCATATAATTGATGCGTTTCATGGTAATTCTCCTTCAAGTGACGTTTTGTTCAGCTATCTGCCTCGCCCCTCTCTGTCTCTCCATTGTTTCGAATTGGGGAAAAAAAGGGGGCTTCCGAATTCCGCCTTACCAAAATCGCGAACGATAGCCTGGCCCTTGGCCGCATCCGTGAGCCAGGTAATGAAGGCCATGGCCGCTAAATAGTTTGCACCTGGAATCTTCTTCGGGTTTACCGGAATGAGGCTGATATAATTGAGTAAGGCTTCGTCTTTTTCCACCAGAACCACGAGCTTGATTTGTTTCTGCAATGTGAGCAAAGTGGCCCGGTCCATGACCGTATATGCCCCCTGCTTGTCGGCCTCGAGCAACGTGGGTGCATTCCCTTCGGCGCCTCTCTCGTAAATCCTATACCAGGGGCCCGCCGGTTTGATGCCGGCCTCCTCCCAAAGAGACATCTCAGCAACGTGCGTGCCCGATTGGTCGCCACGACTGATAAATAGGACCCTTTTTTCAGCAATTCGCCTTAATGCCTCGTCTGCCCTTTTCACGCCTCTGATTCCGGCAGGGTCATTAGAAGGACCCAAAATGACAAAGTCATTGTACATGAAATCGATCCTTTCCGTTCCGTATCCCTCTTTCATGAATTTCTCTTCCAAGCTTTTGGCGTGCACCAGGACAAGATCGATATTCCCTTTTCGGGCAATATCAAGTGCGGCGCCGGTCCCGGCGCCAACGTGGCGCACCCGTATGCCCGATTCTGCTTCAAATCTGCTTTCGAGAACGTCGACAATGCCCGAATCGATGGGGCCGATCGTACTCGCCATGAGAATAAACTTGTTCTCTTGTGCCCCGCAAAACTGAGGCAAACCGACGGCCAAGCAAAGGACAGTGAAAACGAACCATTTCTTCATAGTTTCATCCCCATATGGCATGCTTAATATGCGATATAAAATAATCCCACCAGGACCGTAAGTCAATATAAATAGACAACTTATAATTACTATCGATAACCAATAATAACCAATTGATACAACCATATGAAGCGTCGCTGGCTGCTCAAACAACGGGCAAATCCAAAAGGAGGATCTCAAACAATCCCGATCCCCGCTCGTCCTGCCCGATAGGAACGGAAGGCGCAGGAAAAAACGCTCTTTCTTGGCCGTCCACCGTCTCGCAGGCGCGGATCCCTTATAATTATGAGCTAAAAAGGGGCCCGTGGGTGCAGTTGCCAATAGAGCTTTTTTTCGATATAATCACTATGTGGAAATTCTTTCTGCCAAAGAACTCTCAAAATACCTGAAGATCAATGAGAAAAAAATTTACAAGCTCGCCCAGGAAGGAACACTGCCTCATGTAAAAATCGGAGGCAAGATAGCCTTCGCCAAGGAACTTATAGACAAGTGGATATTGGAAAATACCGAGCGTGAAAAGCATGTGCTCATCGCCGGCAGCGACGATCCCCTGTTAAGACAGGTCATCGATCTTTTCAATGGGAGAAACGAAGGTGTGATCTACTACGCCCCCGTGGGGAGCATAAATGGCTTGAGACTCCTCGAGGCAAAGGCCGCCAACATGTCCTGCGTGCATATGCTTGATTTGGAAAAGAAATCATACACCCTGTCTTATATAGCCCGGTACCTCTCAAAAGACGATTATCGGGCTCTCCAGTTGTTCTACCGGACCCAGGGGCTCATGTTGAGGAAGGATAATCCCAAAGGCATTCGTTCCATTAAGGACCTATCCAACAAAGGTGTCGTCTTTATGAACAGAAATCAGGGATCCGGAACGCGTCTGCTGTTTGATTTCCTCCTTCGGGAACAAAGTGTTGCCCAATCGGCGGTGAGCGGTTACGGCAACGAAGCGGCATCTCATATGGAGGCCGGCATCGCGGTGCTCAAAGGAGAGGCCGACGCGGCTCTCGGCATAGAGCACACAGCGCATATTCTCGATCTTGATTTCATCCCGCTTTTTGAGGAACGGTTCGATCTTGTCATCCCTATCGATTATTTCCATACTGCCCAGGTCAAAACCTTCCTCTCCTTGTTTGAGCACCCTTCGCTTCTCCATCATATACGGGACTTCACGGGTTACGATCTCAAGAACACGGGAAGCATCCTGGAAGCAGATGCATGACGGGGCAGAAAAGGGATCCTATGGCCTTTTCTTCAAAAAAGGACCCCCCCGTGACACCTCAAAAGAAATTGCGAACTCGTGTTGATATTAAAGTCTTAAAAGGGGCCGAAGAACTCCTTCCGGAGGCTTTCTATGAATCCCTTTGCGCGTCGGGCATATGGGTGGAGGACATGGGCCGCTACTCGGTCGTCAAATGCTATCCCGAAAACGTCAAAACCTTTCTCAAAATGATCAAAGCTTTGCACGTACCGGCCGAGGATATCCTGGTCACAGATGAGCCCGAGCGCGATTACGCGGAGCTGTCAAAGAAATATTTTCGTCCAATCAGAGTTGAAGGACTCACAATATTAACGCCCTGGAACAAGACAAGACGCGATGGCCCTCGTATTCTCATCGAGCCGGGTATGGCGTTCGGCACGGGCAGGCATGAATCGACCCGATTGATGATCAAACTGATGAGCGGCATGAACATGGAGGGCAAGAGCGTGCTTGATCTGGGATGCGGGTCAGCAATCCTCTCATTGTATGCTGCGCTCCTTGAGGCAGGCCACGTCCTTGCTGTGGATGTCGATGAAGATGCCGTGGCCTCGGCCCGTAAGAACATCGCCTTGAACCGCGCCGCCGTCGATATTACCTGCTGCGATCTGCAACAGGTGACCGGGGGCTACGATATTGTTCTCGCCAACATCGACATCGCCACGTTCAGGGGCATGTCAGCCCATATCATCGACCTTTTGAACAAAGGCGGGTATCTTCTCGTTTCGGGCGTGCTCAGGCGCAACAAAGAGGAATTGCTGTCCCTTTTCGCCCCCCTTTCCTGCCTTAACGCGGAGCTAAAGAACAGCTGGTGCGGGTTTGTTTTTCAGAAAGATGCCCACGGCGCTACGACGCGGAGAAATTTACATACAAGCTCAACAGATTCATACCCTGGCAGTTGAGCTCGGCACATTCTTTATTACACAGGTGAAACTATGAAGATAGGATTCCTGGCATCGCACGGCGGAAGCAATATGCAGGCTATCATCGACGCCTGCAAATCGGGAAAACTTGAGGCCATACCGGCAGTCGTTGTGAGCAATAATAGCGATTCAGGCGCTATCGCCAGGGCAAGAACCGAGGGCGTGCCTCACTATTATCTGAGCGGAAAGACCCATCCCGACCCCGTAGAACTCGATCAGGCCATTCTCGATGCCCTTTTGCGCCACGGCGTGGATATCGTGATCCTGGCCGGGTACATGAAGAAACTCGGTCCCAAAACGCTCGCTCACTTCCGGGGACGGATTCTCAACGTCCATCCTGCGCTTCTTCCCAAGTTCGGCGGCGCCGGTATGTATGGTATTCACGTGCACGAGGCGGTGATCGCCGCCGGGGAAAAGGAGAGCGGAGTCACCATCCATCTCGTTGACGACCAATACGATACAGGCCCGATCCTTGCGCAAAGACGAGTGCCTGTGATGCCGGACGACACGCCCGAAACGCTCGCAGCGCGCGTTCTGACTGAGGAACATATCTTGTATTCAGAAACATTACAACGAATCGCGACGGGCGAGCTCAGCCTTCCTACCTGAAGGCTCTTTACCGGGGTTCTCCCGCGTCAGAACGTGATCACTGTCGATGAGATGAGTAAGCCCTAAAGGATAGCCTCGGCAAAATCTCTGGCGCTGAATGGTATCAGGTCATCGACCTTTTCGCCCACCCCCACATACCTCACCGGAATCTTGAGCGTGTGAGCGATAGGCAAAATGAATCCTCCCTTTGCGGTGCCGTCAAGCTTCGTAATGATCATGCCTGTCACGTTCAGGGCCTCGTGAAATGTCCTGGTTTGTGCAATGGTATTCTGCCCATTTGTTGCATCCACAATGAGGAGCGTTTCGTGGGGGGCTCCGTCAAGCTCTTTGCTCACTACCCTCTTGATCTTCTTCATTTCCTCCATAAGGTTCGCTTTGGTGTGGAGTCTCCCGGCGGTGTCAAGTATGAGAATGTCTATGTTGCGCGCCTTTGCGGCTTTTACCGCGTCGAATGCCACGGCAGCGGGGTCCGACCCCTGCGCGTGTTTTACCACGGCGATATTGAGCCTTTCTGCCCACACCTCGAGCTGCTCGATGGCTGCGGCCCTGAAGGTGTCGCAGGCCCCGAAGAGGATCGTCTTGGCTGTATGCTGGTAGATGCTCGCCATTTTCGCTATGGTCGTGGTTTTACCGACGCCGTTTACGCCGAGGGCGAGTATCACAAAAGGGTGCGTGCCGTCTACGACAATCGGCGATTCAACAGGCTTGAGTATCTTTTCGATTTCCATTTTCATGGAACGTTTGACATCATCGGCCGTTTTGATCTGACCACGCTTCCACTGATCTTTGAGGGATGTAATGATGAGTTCCGCCGTCTCGAAACCGGCATCGGACAAAAGGAGCGCTTCTTCGATTTCCTCGAAGGCCTCTTCGCCCATGGGTTTACCCGTAACAGCCCATTCTACGCGGGTTATGAGCTGGTCTCTCGTCTTGGCGAGACCCTGTTTTACCTTTTCAAATAAACCCATGCACCGTCTCGTCTGTGCTAATGGAAGACCCCGCCGTTGTCCCTTCCCAGACGGTCATAGAATCCGGTACCCGTGGACAGATATTGCTCCACCTCGGTCTCATACCACCATATCTCATCGTCGATGATCTTCTCGAGGCGCGCCTCATCAACGGCACCGGTGGCTACCATTTTCTTTAGGTCTTTAATAGAAGGGAGCGGGTATGAATACTCGTAACGGCTGATGTAATCTTTCAGCGCGACGAGCCCCTGGGCCTTGTCTCGCTTCATAAGTATAATCGCCCTGTACCCGAACGCCCTGATATTGTAAAGTGTGCTGGTTTTACTTTGAGCCGCCTCTTGTATCAGCTTTTCCGCACTTTCCAAATTACCCATTCTATATTCTGTAATGGCCAGGAAGGCTAGCGAAGCTTGATCCCTTTGGTTATTCACCGCGTCCTGGAAAGCACCCTCAGCCTTGGCATATTCCTGTTCGTTCAGGAATTCCTTTCCGTCACGAATGTCACTGGAATACTTCGTATAGGTTGTGGAACAGGACCACAGGGTAAAACCGAAGAGAATTGCTACGATTCCGATGTGTATGGTTTTCCGCATATCTTACATACCCCCTTCTCGACTACGCCGATGCAGGCCCCATCGACACACAGGAGCCTTTCGGTAAAATCGACGGTATCGGCCTCCTGTTTGTCTGCTGAGGGAACAATCTCCCTGCCGCAAGAATAACAAAAAGGGCCGAGCTTCACAATTACGTTGCCGCACTGATCGCAGGTAATACTTTCAATCGCACTTCCGCATTTTTCACAAAGCATAGTCCACCTTTGCTATTCCTTTACCTTAAGAACTTTAATCACTTTGCCATTTTCAAACTCTACATAGACGGTATCCCTATTGTCAGGCATCAGTTTCCACGAGGGCGTATACGTCCAGAGGATATGGTTCTCAGGCGTGATACTCACCATGGTAGGTTCGCCCAGTTTTGCGCGAATTTCTGTTTCGTTCATGGATATAAGCGCATTCTCAAGGACCGGTGTTGACTTCGGCTTCTCCGTTGACTTCGGCTTCTCCGTTGGCTTCGGCTTCTCCGTTGACTTCGGCGTGTCGGTTCCCTTCATCTTTTTCAGGTAGGTACATGAACCCAGGAGAAAGAGGCAGAGGAATATGATGCAAGTTTTAAGAACAAAAGAGGTTCCAGGTTTTTTCCACATTTTCTGTGGAAAACCTGTGTATAAATAGTAAAAACCGGTTTTTATCCTCTTGATTTTATTCATTATCATCCTCTTTTGCGCGTTTTGACTTAATTAGAATACCTAAATAATATCAACTAGTTATATTTTATGAGATCCTTATGCACGCCCATATTTTCATGAAAATTACCATATCATGTATTGTCCAAATTATCAATGGGTCGTGATGAGCCTATCGGATACCCCTTTTCGAGGCCTTGTTGAGCCGTTCCATGATAGCCCTCCCGATGCCCGTCGGGGGCACTTTTTCCGCATAGATGATGTCCACATCTTCGCGGTCAAGATCGATGAGACTCGAAAAGAAATTTGCCGCCGCCTCGTTCAAGTCTCCCGTGGCCGAAAGCACCTTCATATAGCGCGCCCGCGTCTGGCTCTCTGGCGTGCGAAAGGAGAGAAACGAAGAGTTGTCTATTTTGACGTCCTCGGGACCGGCCACGATCTTCAGGGGTTTCATTGGCGCATAATGGTAAGGAAGCTCCCCCGGGGACCGGCAGACCGAACCATCATCAATGCTCTCCACTATTTCAACGTGTTCCCTCAAGTCTTCCTCGCTCACGGCCCCGTGTCTATGAATGTAGACCCCGCGGGTCTGAAATGAAATGATCGTCGATTCTATGCCGAAAACGCTGTCACCTCCGTCCAGAATCAACGGGATTTTCCCCTTGAGCATGCGGGCAACATGGGCAGCCTTCGTGGGACTCATGTAGCCGAACGGGTTGGCGCTCGGCGCAGCGATGGGCCTGTTAAGCGTATCGATGAGGTTAAGAGCCGCGCCGTGGGCCGGCATCCTCATGCCTACCGTTGACAGCCCGGCCGTAACGATGTCCGGTATCAGTGATTGTTTTTCAAGAAGCAGGGTGAGAGGACCCGGCCAAAACACCTCTATCAGCTTTCGGGCATCCGACGAAACATGTTTAGCATAGCGGAAAATCCAATCTTTTTGGCTTATATGAACGATCAAGGGATCAAAGCGAGGCCTGTTTTTGACCTGAAATATCTTTGCCACAGCATAGGGGTTCTGCGCATCGGCGCCGAGACCATAGACGGTCTCCGTGGGAAAGGCGACCACATCTCCCTGGTCGAGCAGACGCACGGCCTTCTGTATAGAAGAGCTCTCGAAACCGTTTACGATTTCCATGGCAGCATTGTACGAATATTTCTAAAGATTATCAAGGTACTGTGAGGGGGATGCTTGAGGCACACATCAAGCGCCGTGCCTCATCTGACACGGAGCCGCTACTTTGGTTCCTCCTTGCTCTTCTCTTTTTCATCCTTTGGCGGGGTAACGTCAATCTCCGGAGGTTCATTCATGGACTTCTTGAAATTCCTGATACCTTTCCCTATAGCGCCCCCTATGTCGGAAATCCGTCCCGCTCCAAAGACAAGGATAACAATGATTAATATGACTATCAGTTCCGGCATTCCTAAGCCAAACATTCGTCCTCCTTCCAAAACAGGTGTCAATCTGCGCTATCTTTCTCAAACGGGATTTACGCCACGTGTCTTCATTATAATAGCAATCGGAACAAATGTATAGGGGTATCTCCCCGTGCAGTGAAGCCGGCGCCCAACGCTCAAGCGCCCGCGGGGTACTTGGGCTCACCGCCTCCTGTGCCTTTCGGTTTACATTTTTGTGGAAAATTGGGCGCTTTTCTGCTACTATTCTTCACACTCGGTCCCATCGTCTAGCGGCCTAGGACGCTGGCCTCTCACGCCGGAAACACGAGTTCGATTCTCGTTGGGACCATTTCTTCCATTCACCCGGGATGTTATGAATGTGGACCACGCTTGCTACGAGCCTTGAGTTCTGCCCGCCTTCGCGCCGTTCTCTCGCGTTTCGTACAAGATGGCATGTGGTCTTCGACAGAAGATCGGAAAGACCACGGACAGCGTCTAGATGCTAAAACCTCTGGATCCCCGGAAAAAATCCGTGTTCAGAAAATTCCTGAGGGCCAAAAGGGCTTTTCCCCTGTGACTTAAAGCGTTCTTCTCCTCCAGGGAAAGCTCCGCAAGATATTTATTGCGTTCGGGCAGATAGAAAACCGGATCGAATCCAAACCCTCCTGTCCCATGCCTTTCAAACCCGATGTACCCCTTAAGGTCTCCGTAAAAAACATAACATCTCTCCCGCTCCGGCATGTAAAAGACCACGTAGGACTTGAAGACTGCCTTTCTTCTCTCAAAGGGAGTTGCCTTGAGCTCGCTGAGCAACCTCGTCTGTCTCTCATCATCGTTTTTTCCGTATCGGGAAGAATAGACCCCCGGCCTGTTTTGGAGGGCTTCGACCTCAAGGCCGGAATCATCCGCGAGCGTTGCCATACCAAACCTGTCGCCCACTTTCCTCGCCTTCTTCAGCGCGTTTGCCACATATACCGGGCTGTCTTCATCAACAAAGACTTTCTCAGGAAAGTCATTGAGTGAGTAGAGCGTCTCAAATATATCCCCAAGTAACGATTTTATTTCCTGGAATTTGCCCCTGTTTTCTGTGGCTATGATGACCTCTTTCATAAGGGAAAGAGCGGCCCGAGGGCAATCTTCTGGAGCCTTGTTATTTCACTCGCGCCTTTAGCCGCATACTGGTACATCAGGTCAAAATGCTCCTTTGTAAAGGGCTTTTTTTCCGCTGTTCCCTGCACTTCAATGAGGAGGCCTTTGCCGGTCATGACAAAGTTCATATCCACTTCTGCACGGGAATCTTCTTCGTAGGAGAGATCGAGAATGGCTTCGCCGTCCACCAGCCCCACACTGATTGCCGCCACGCTGTCACGCAATGGTATCTTCTGGATGAGCCCCTTCTTCTTCATGCTCCAGAGCGCCTCAACCAGGGCCACGTATCCGCCGGTAATACTCGCGGTTCTGGTTCCACCATCAGCTTGAATGACATCGCAGTCAATCCATATGGTTCTCTCGCCTATGATGTCGAGGTTGACAACGCCCCTGAGCGCCCGGCCGATGAGCCTCTGGATCTCATGGGTTCTTCCACCGATCTTGCCGGAAACCGACTCGCGCATGGACCTTGTATGAGTGGACCGGGGAAGCATCGAGTATTCCGCGGTAAGCCATCCCTTACCACTGTTCTTCAAGAAAACCGGAACCTTTTCTTCCACGCTGACCTGACAAATCACCTTGGTTTCACCCATTTCCACGAGCACCGATCCCTCGGGATATTTCAAGAAATTTTTCTCAATTTTGAGCTGTCGAATGGAATCATTCGCCCTACCGTTCGCTCTCATTCTTCACACCTCTTTTCAGATATTTCTGGATGCCCTGGTCAAGCTTATTAAGCACCTCGCCAATTTTATCCCTGGGACAATCAATCCTCAGAAAGACGCCAGGCATATCAACCCCCAGCAAAACGAAGACAGGAATCCTCTTCACTTTTTTTCCGAAGGGTGTAGCCACGTCCTGGGCGAGTTCCTCAGATTCGACCCCGTGAGCAGCAGGAACTTCGTCAATCTCAAGAATAGCGCCCCTTCCTTTCTTTGCGTTCGATATGGCGACAAATATATTTTCTGTGTCAGACGGAGCGAGCTCGATGGCCATGAGCAGGGCCGCCTTTTCTCTGTTCATTCTGTTTGCGTTCGCCACCTGTTTTTCTATGCTGTCCGCTCCTTCATAGATGCTCACACCGTAACCTTTGCCGGTGAAATACTTCTTCACCATGTTCCATAGGGCAGGATCACGCTCCCCAACCTGACAGAATATGATGCTGTCCCGAGCGTACAGGTAAGAAAAGGGCATGAGCAGAAAGACGCACAAAAACAATGAGGAGGCTTTCATTCCTCACCATCTGACGCTTCCAAGCCGATTTCTCTTCGCATATTCTCGCTCATGCAAATAACATTCTCCGTATTGCAGTTGGCACGACTAAACACAAAAACGCCCTCCCGCAATGTGCCCTGCTTGATGGCACCCTTGCCGTGCTCGTCAAAGGAAATAGCCACATCTTTCAGAACGTCCGTTTCCCTGCTGATTACGACATATTCAGCGTTGAGTATCGCATGCCTGTTCCCGTTGAAGCTTATGGAGAGCCCTCCGTTCTCCATGATAAGGGTCAGGGCGTCCACATCGGTTGCGCTATCACCCACATAGACCACATCCCGGAGCGATTGGCCGGCGCGTTTCGTAATATTGATAATCGTATCAGCTTTGCTCTTCCCGGCGAGAAGGCTCACGCTCTTGATCCATTGATTGGCAGGCAGGGTAGGGAATCGTTCAAGCAAAAACGCCTTGAGAGAGTCTATTGAGAACTGAGCGTGAGGGGGAATAAGGCCCTCCGGGCTCCATGAAATCATGGGTAGCTGCAAGAAGGCGTTACGAAGTCCTGTAAACATCTTTTGTTCCCTCTCACCCATTTCATAACTATCGAAGGCCACCTGCGTGCCATAAACGTTGGCGGGGTCTAGCCCAATCTGTCTTCCTACTTCGTCCACATGGTGCACGTAACTCGTGCCGATGAGATATACGTCCATAGTTTCTCGGATTGAGCCCAGGGTATCCTGAACCGTTTTCATCACGTTTACGCGTTTACCCGAGAATTCCCGCACACCCTTGTCGGTCACGCCCGCCGCTTTAAGAAAAGGAAGCATGTATTTCAACGAGCTACCGGGCTCATGGCCTCTTGCCTTCTCAATATCACTGAGATACTCATCAAACTTGGCAAGCAGCGCAAAAAGCCTTTCACCTTCCGGAACAAATTCCTGCGCAACCTCGTGACCGTTGTTGTTCGTCGAAACAGGACCTTCGCAATCAGTGATGTAGAGCTTTTTCATTACCCTGTGACCTCTCACGCAACGTATTGTTTTCCGAAATTGGTGCTCCTTTCAAATGATGAACGGGGTCCAGCCTGAGAAGACCGGTTCACCTATTTCACAGTTTCTTCTCGAGAATGTATTTTTCGAGGTTTACCGCCGCAAGAGCGCCGTCTCCCACGGCGGTGGTAATTTGTCTGAGTGTCTTCTTTCTCACGTCTCCTGCGGCGAAAAGCCCTTCCGTCCTGGTGGAAAGCTCTTGATCGGTCACGATGAATCCGGCCTTATCTTGCTCTGTTAATTCTCTGAGGAAGGCGGTATCGGGAGCCGCACCGACGTAAATGAAGACGCCGCTCACTTCGAGTCGCGAGCGCTCACCGGTCTTTGTATCTTCGATGAGAGCATACTCTACCTGGTCCTTGCCTGCTATTTCAACGGGCTTCTTGTTCCAAAGAAATTCAATCCTATCGTTCTTGAAAGCCCTGTCGCAGAGTATCTTTTGCGCCCTCAATGTATCTCTTCTGTGGACAATGTAGACTTTCTTTGCGATATTTGCGAGCAGCAAGCCTTCCTCAACCGCCGCATCACCCCCGCCGATCACCGCTACATTGAGGTCCTTGAAGAACATTCCGTCGCACGTCGCACAATACGATATGCCCCTTCCCACAAGCTCCTTCTCCCCGGGAATATTCAGCTTCAGCGATTCGGTCCCGTTCGCAACGATAATGCCCATGGACTCAAAAAGGCCGCTCGAGGTCTTCATAACGAATCCCTTTTCCTCTCGACTCAAGGACTCCACCTGTGCGAACTCGCGCACGGGAAGACCGAACGTCTTTGCATGCTCTGCAAACCTGTCCATCAACTCCTTGCCCGAAATCCCATGCGCAAATCCGGGATAGTTCTCTATCCGTCCGGTGTTAAGCGGGGTCCCGCCGGGAAGCACTTTCTCGACAAGCAGCGTATCAATGCCGGCCCTCATGAGATAAATTCCGGCCGTGAGCCCCGCAGGCCCGCCACCGATAATGATCGCTTCGTGATATTCAGACACCGTAGCCTCCCACATGATTGAGTCTTGCGGCACACGACATAACATCATAGTTTAAATGGAAAGGCCGCGAAATACAAGTACTGGGGCTTGCGTCGCCCCCTCCAACGGCAAAGCCGTATGGAGCCTCCCCTTCTGTCTCGGTTACCCGAGACGCAGGCTTACGCCTGATATCTAATACTGGGGCTCACGTCGCCCCCTCCACCAGCAGAAGCTGTCGGAGCCTTCCCCATCTCGCTCAAGAATGAGCTAGGAGATCCTTAATAAGGGGCTCGTCATCGGCCCTTTAACCAGCCGAAGCACGCACCCCCAGCACGCGCCCCGCGTTACCCATCACACGTCTCTCGCCGTTACGATTCAACAGATCTATGAGATTTCCTTCTGCATTGGGTCCTACAGTTCTTACACATCAGATTGGCATTATAGATGTCGTAGAACCTCTCGGGATGCCTCAAATAAAGATACTCCCACTGGACCAGGCTCGCCACCGAAAAGAGCAATATGGAATAGGTCCAGAATGTCGGGATAAATACAAATGGTGAAAAGGCCATAC
>Ga0335069_10000735_pt1 | contig 53213 bp, 55 predicted proteins | sample Lox_Sample_11_FD_206714 | JGI IMG/M metagenome (GOLD analysis project Ga0335069, IMG submission 206714) | Soil microbial communities from Loxahatchee National Wildlife Refuge, Florida, United States - Lox_Sample_1.1 | ecosystem: Environmental > Terrestrial > Soil > Wetlands | place: USA... | reverse complement strand
GCGGAGGCCAGGTCGACATCACCAACGGCAAATTCGTCTTCTCCGCCAGCGAAGCCTACCTGATCGAAGACGGCCAGATCACCGCCCCAATCAAAGGAGCCACGCTGATCGGCAACGGCCCCGACGTTCTGACAAGAGTAAGCATGGTAGGCAACGACCTGAAGCTGGACGAAGGAGTAGGCACCTGCGGCAAAGACGGGCAAGCCGTGCCGGTAGGAGTGGGGATCCCGACGATTAAGGTGGATCGGCTGACAGTGGGTGGGACTGCGCGGAAGGATACTGGCGGGTACATGCAGTGAGGTCTTCTACGAAATGGCTGATCAAATTTACGAATGCGAAGCTCGTCGGTTTCACACCGATCCCTCTACCGGTAAACGCGGCCTAGCGTGGGTAAGAATGCCTGTGGCGAAAGTAATGCAATTAGGCGAAGAGCCCCAAACTCGCTGCCTTGAATGTCATGGTCCGGTTCGCCTGCACAAGGCTGGCCCGAATGGCGTCCCCGCCGCCCACGCGGAGCATCGCGTTGGCCACAAGGGCTGCTCCCTAGGGTGCTACTTCGAAGGTACTAAGTCTTCTCACCCCGACGCTATAAGCTGACCGTCGGAGGCGAGTCAACACTCGCGAACAAGTTCAGGATCCGTTTGTCGTCGAAAAGACGAGCCAAATGTATCCAACGATGAAACAGACGAGCGACGAAAAACCTAGCATCTCGTTCAGTGCGTATTGATTCGCCGTGTGAGGATTTCCGTGCAAGACCTCTTCATAAGTCAAAACCTGACATGCCATGAAGGCGATGCCGTACACAACACTCGCCGCGATAAGAACGAGTGGTGAGGCAAAGAACCAAGATAAGCGACCACCCTGACCATGCAGGGCAGACGAGCCAACAATCAGCACTATTGACCCGGTTGCTGCCCCAATTACAAACTCCGAGAGCCGTAGGTAGCGATTAAGAAGTGGCTCGTAAGCGTGAGGATCGCCGCCAGGCCCCAGGTTGTAAGCAGCGTGCCTCTTAGTCGCACGGCGAAAGCACCACATTGCAACGCCTACACCGACTGACGTGACTGATCCGCTAAAACCCGGAAAAGGGTGATACATAAGGTCACCTCATGGAACACAGCCGCTCTGGTATTGGGCAACCAAACATCTCGTCTACAAATCAGACGGCTCCAAGCCCGTGCGCTTTCCCGTCTTCGCGAGCATCCTCGGTCCGATTTCCTCGTTGTCGTGGAAGCCAAACATGTAATTGCCGTGCGATGGATGGTTCAGCTTTATGTGGAGACCACGCTGGGATACTACAGCCCAGCCTTTCTGAGAAGGCCCGTAATACAGTTTTTGCTTTGACGCTTGCCCACTGGCTCAAGCCGAAACTCGGGGCACGCTGATCGTATCCGGAATTTCTTTATCTTGCCGCTCGACGTCATCCGCAATCGCGTATAGCGCCAATGCATACGCTTTCGCTTTCGCCTCTTCGGCGGACGTACCGTACGCAAGCGCTCCGGGAACTTCAGGAATCTCGGCGATCCATCGGCCGTCGGTCTCATGATCGAGCTCGAAGTTGAACTGCATATGTCTGCCTCCGTCGCTTTGTGGTGGTTTGCGTCGCAGGGCAAGATCTCCAATGTTCTGAACATTACCAATCTGTCATGGGAAGACAGATCGGCATAGTGCAATTCTGCGCTCTTATAGCAGCCGCGCCGACTTCCCCTCCGCCTTCAGCAACTCCACCGCTTTCTTATCGAACGAAACGAACGTCTCTGCGCCCAACCATTCTCCCTCATGCGCAATAACACCGTCGGCGAAATCTCCGCCCGCATCGAGCGTCGCCAGCCCAGCCTCAACCGCCGGACGATTCGTCTCTACGTTCGCAGCTTTCAGCAGCTCGCGTATCGCGGCGGCAGTTGCCGCATGCGAGAATTTATAACCTCGCCGCAATACCCAAACAAATTCGCACAAACACGACATTCCTACGGCCAGTATTTCCGCTTGTCTGAGCGTTGTTGCCGCGATTTCGCTCTGCCTCGGGTCGTCGCGGACAATGGCCCTCACCAGAATGTTCGTGTCCACCGTGATTTTCATTTCTTGCGGGTCCGTACCTCTCCAGCCCAACCGGCTGCCGCCGCCTCGTTCATCTCTTCGATGGTCAATACTTTCTTGGTCTTTCCCGCCAACATTCCGATAAAGCTTTCTATAGACCCCGTCCGCCGCGCCGCCCGGATTACGCCTCGACCGTCCGGCAAAAGATCAAGCTCAATTTTCCCGCCCGGCTTCACGCCCAAATGTTCCATCACGTTCTTCCGAAATGTGACCTGTCCCCGCGCCGTCACTGTCAATGTCGACATGGCATACTCCCGATGCTCATTTACTCATTGTAATGCAAAAATGCATTACTTTCAAGCTTCGCCGCGGATGGCTCGCTCACTCGCTTCACTCAACTCGATTGATCTCCCTCGCCCGCCGCATCATCTCTCGGGAATCCTCCCACACCATCCAGTGCCGGTTCAACGGAGTCGCCCCGAACTTCTCGTAGAGCCGCGTCGCCGGCGCATCCGGGTCGACACAGACTCTCATCGCATTCTGCTCAACGAACCAGCTCGCGATCTTTTCGATCAGGAGGCCCGCGATTCCCCGTCCGCGCTTCTCTTCAATTACGTTGATCCATTGCAACTCGGCATCACAGCGGAAACGATCCGTCAGGTGGCCCGCAACGAACCCAACGACGACTTCATCTTCCGTCGCCACAAAGACGGCACGAGCCGCTCGACCCTTTTCGGGCGAATGATCTCCGGCAAGGTACGCACCAATCCGGGCAGTCCAATACACTTCGGTCTCCCATTCGCGAGCCCGAATCCGAGCCATCGCAAGAATGTCGCTTTGATTAGCCGCTCGCAAAGTAACCGGCATTCTGCCCCGCGCTCCTCCGTGAAACCCCGTGTACTCCGTGGTTAAAGCCTCAAGCCGACAGTGCCCAGAACTCCTCAGCCCGCAAAGGCCCGCGAACTCCAATTACAACACCAGAAAACGCCAAGAGCATAAATAGCGGAGACGACAAATCCCTTCTGCACTCCCTCGCTCTTCCTCCGAAGTGAAACTCCTTTCACCACCAGCCAAAGTGCCATTCCGCCGCGCATTTTCCTGCCGTACGTAAGACAACCTAAATAGCCTGCTCTCCGTCGAATAGCCTCCGCGTCCCGTCTCTGGACATGTTTCGGCAAAGCATAATCCTGCCCAACTCCGGTTCCCAAGCTGCATTTAGTAAGCACAGCGATCTCCTCCCGGACGTTTGGCAGGCTCCTTTCCTGCGGAACATTTGTCGCTCACTTCGGCATGGTTCGAATGCCCGGAATTGTTGAGGAGAAGCGGTGAAAGGTTCGTCGGTTCACGAAAGCAATCTCTCTACATCCCCAGATAGCCGCCCGGGTTCGCCCTCGCGCCGCCTGCTTTCCATCGGCAGAATCGCGCTCACCTTCGCATCGCTATTGCTTGTCTCGTGTGCTCTCGCCTGCGCCCGCACCTGGAAAGTCGCGTCATTCGCCGGGCCCGACGCGTCCGCCAAAATCAACGCCGCCGTTCGCGCCGCGTCCCCAGGCGACAAACTCGATCTCTCCGGCTTCACCGGAACTCAAACTCTCGCCGAGCAGGTTCTCATCGACAAGCCGCTCACTCTGGTGAACTGCAGCGCGCAATTCGTCGAGACCATGCCCGACCCCGGCATTCAGTCGAACGGCGGCGGCATCAACATCGACGCCGACGCTAACATAGCCGCGAAGCGGCGAAGGAATAAAGCCCACGGCGTCAGCCGTGGGTGCCAAGCGGCATAGACACAAGCCCCGGAGGGGCGAAAGAAGAATTTTGTAATAGACTCCTCGCACTTCGCCGCCACCGCAATCTCCGCCCGGGCGCTCCTCCGTGAAACCCCGTGTACCCCGTGGTTAAAGCCTTTAAGCCGGCAGCGCCCAAGCTCCTCGGCCCGCAAGAGCCCGTGAACTCGTGATAACGTTGATTTGTAGATGACCACAACAGTAGAAAGCACTACACAGCAATCCGCAGTAGATCTTAAAGATCTAGCGCAAGAGGTCGTCGCCCGCGCCACCCAGTCCGGCGCCACCGCCGCCGAATGTGTCGTCCGCGAGGGTGACGAGTTCTCTACCGTCGTCCGCCTCGGACAGGTCGAAACGCTCAAAGAATCCGGCTCGCGCTCCATCGGCGTCCGCGTCTTTTTCGGACAGCGCGCCGCCTCCACCTATTCCAGCGACTTCTCCCCCGCCGGCATCGACCGCATGTTGAGCTCCGCGCTCGAGCTCGCCAAAATTACCTCCGAAGACCCCTTCGCCGGCATCCCTCAAGCCGCGCAACTCGGACAGCTCACCGCGCCGCTCGATCTCTATCACGAAGACGTCTACTCGCTCTCCGGCTCCGACCGCATCGACTACGCCCGCCGCGCCGAAAAGGCCGCGCTCGATACCGACCCGCGCCTCAAGAATTCCGACGGCGGATCCTTCGACGCCGCCACCGGCCGAAAGATCCTCGCCAACTCGCACGGCTTCGTCGGTGAATACCGTCGCTCTTACTGCTCTGTCGCCGCCGTTCCAATCGCGCAAGATGATCAAGGCAACATGCAGCGCGACTATTGGTACTCGGTCGCGCGCAGCCTCGCCAAACTCGACTCCGCCGAGTCAGTCGGCAAAGAGGCCGCCCGGCGCACCCTTCGCCGGCTAGGCGCGCGCAAAGTGAAAACCGCGCACGTTCCCGTCGTCCTAGACCCCATGGTCGCCGCCTCCATCCTCGAACACATCTTCGAAGGCGTGAATGGCGACTCCGTCTATCGCGGCGCATCGTTTCTGGCAGGCAAGCTGGGCGAGCAGATCGCCGGCACAAATGTCACCGTAATCGACGACGGCACCATGCCCGGCGGCTTCGGCACCAGCCCGTTCGACGGCGAAGGCATCCCCACGCGCCGCACAGTAGTGGTAGAAAACGGGATCCTGAACTCGTATCTGCTCAACACCTACACGGCAAAAAAGCTGAAGCTCGAAACCACAGCCAATGCCTCAAGAGGCCTCGCAGGCACGCCTGGAATCGGCCCGGGCAATTACTTCCTCCAGCCGGGCAAGAAAACTCCAAAAGAAATTATTGGAGAGATCAAAGAAGGTCTCTACGTAACAGAATTTCTGGGCCACGGCGCAAACCTCGTAACCGGCGACTACTCCCGCGGCGCCAGCGGCCTCTGGATCGTCAATGGCGAGTTGACTTACCCGGTAGAAGAAATCACGGTCGCAGGCAATCTGAAAGAGATGTTCAAAAACATCACCGAAATCGGCACCGATTTAGAATTCCGAGGCAGCGTAGCCGCCCCCACAATCCGCCTAGACGGCCTAACAGTCGGCGGCGAGTAAGACCCGATCTCATCCGATCGGTAAGTATCGATGTCATCCTGAGCGCAGCAGAAAGTTAGCAAAGCTAACTTTCTGCATAGTCGAAGTTGAGGCGCTTGCGCGGCGTTGGAGCCGCGCGCCGAAATCCCGAGCGGCAGCGAGGGATCTTTCGATCCAGTTCGGTCGCCCCGTCATCTAAACTCCCATCATGAAATTCGCCAAAACCATCTTCTGGATCGCCGCCATCTGGGGCTTCCTGATCCTCGCGCCGCTGTACTTCATGTTCAACGTAATCGGCAAGCAAGACCCGCCGCCCATCACCCACCCAGGATTTTTCTACGGCTTCGTCGGCGCGGGCCTGGCATGGCAACTAGCGTTCTTGATCATCGCCACCGACCCAATCCGCTTCCGACCAATCATCCCCGCCGCGGCAGTCGAAAAATTCGCTTACGCGATCGCGATGATCGCACTCTATTCGCAAGCTCGCGTTCACGCCTCCGACATGGTCTTCGCCGCAGCCGATCTCCTCTTGGGCATTCTGTTCATAGTGGCGTTTATGGCGACAAGAGCCCAGAACGCGCGCCCATCATGAGGTTTGAAATCGGTAATCTGAAATCTTCAATCTGCAATGCCAAAGAATTCACACGGTTTTAATGACCGCTCGTTCACTTGCCATTAATATTTCGGGATGCCAGAACAGCCACTGACCATCGAAGAAAGCGCCGGATCCCGGGAGGGCATCCGCATCTACCGCCTCTCGGGACCCCTGTCGTTGCAGAACGTCTTCGGCTTCCAATCCAAAGTTCGCGCCGACCAGTCGCGCGCCCTCATCCTTGACTTCTCCAACGTGCCGCTTGCCGACTCCGCCGGAATCGGAGCGCTCGTCGGCGCCTACGTCACCCGCCAAAGAGATGGCCGCACCCTCGGCCTCGTCGGCGTCAATCAGCGTATCCATCAGGCCCTTGAAGTCACCCGCGTCGACGGCTTCTTCCGCTTCTTCGACTCGGTCGCCGACGCCGAGAAGGCCGCCTGACGTCGGCATCGGCGAAGTGTTCCATGTGGAACAACAGTTGACATAGTTGTACGTACATTTCGTATAAGTAGTTAGCCATCAATAGGTTGCCAAAAGCGCGCTTTGGCGTGGAACATGAGATTTCCGCGGGGTGCGCTCCCGATCACTCCTTTCGGGTTAACCTCCACTGGCACAGGACGTTACGTTTCTTTCTCTGTGTTTTCATTTACACTGGGCTGCCGATCCTATGCCGCGACTTGGACTGATTGCCGGAAACGGAAAGTTCCCCTTCCTTGTGTTGGAGGCCGCGCGGGCTCACGGTTTTGAGGTTGTTGTCGCCGCGATCAAGGAGGAGACCGACCCCACCATCGAGGCGAAGGGTGCCTCGTCCGTTTACTGGCTGTCTTTGGGCGAATTGTCGAAGCTGATCGAAACCTTTAAGCGTGAGGGCGTGACTCGGGCCATCATGGCCGGACAGGTCAAGCACAAGCAGATTTTTTCTTCCATCAAGCCGGACTGGCGTCTGGCGAAGCTTCTGCTTTCGCTTGGAACCCGGAGCACTGACTCGCTGCTGGGAGCGGTGGCAAAGGTTCTGGCGGATGAAGGGATTGTGCTGGAGAACTCGACCGCGTTGTTAGAGCCGTTGCTTGCCAAATCGGGCGTTCTGACGCGGCGCGCGCCTTCGAACTCGGAACGGAAGAACATTGAGTATGGCCGGGCCGTTGCCGGGCGGCTTGCGGAGTATGACATCGGACAGACTGTGGTGATTGCCGAGTCGGCGTGTGTTGCGGTCGAGGCTATGGAAGGCACCGACGCCACGATTGCGCGGGCGGGGGAGATTATGCGCTCGCTCGAAGGCGAGGCTTCGACGCTGGAACGCGCGCTCACCGTGGTGAAGATCGCAAAGCCCGCCCAGGATATGCGGTTCGATGTCCCGGTGATTGGACTCGCGACGATCGAGGCGATGAAGAGCGCGGGGGCTGGCTGCCTGGCGGTCGATGCCGGGCGATGCTTGTTGCTTGACGGGGACGCAATTGTGCAGGCCGCTGATGAAGCGGAAATTTGTATCGTCATCGAGTAAGCGCTCATCTCAATTCTGGATTCTTTTCCTGACCATTCTCTCAGGGAGCTGACAATGCCTGAAACTTCACGTATTGCGGATCAGCTGAAACGCGCTTTCTACGGGGGCGCCTGGCATGGTGATTCTCTGTACGAAATTTTGACCGGGGTCCCGGCGGCGCAGGCTGCGGCGCGACCGATTAGGAATGCGCACTCGATCTGGGAACTGGTGCTCCACATCTCGGCATGGGATGCGGCGGTGCGGAAGCGCATGACTGGCGTTGCCGTCCAGCTTTCGGACGCGGAGAATTTTCCTCCGGTGAGCGACACCAGCGACGCGGCTTGGGGCAGGGCGCTTGAAGATGTGCGGCGTGTGCATGACGATTTGATTGCCGCGGTTACGCACTTTCCCGAAGCGGATTTGATGAAGCCCGTTCCGGGCAAGAGCGGGGCGCATTACAACTTCAGCTACATGCTGGACGGGCTGGCGCAGCATGAGCTTTATCATGCGGGGCAGATCGCCCTGCTAAAAAAGCTCTGAGCTTCGAGCTACGAGCTTGAACCTTTCCTCGCTGATACAGATTCACTTCGAGTTGGGGTTCGCGGGTTCGAGAATAAGATCGACGCTGCGCTGGGAGAATGCCTTGCGGTGGGGTCGGTTCCGATAAGAGAGTAGGGATCCTTCGACTCCGCACAGGACGACATTTCCGGTACAACGGATGACTCGGTTGTGCTCTACGCCGGGTTGTTGAGAGAATAGCCGTTCCTCACACTTCATTTTTTCTTCAGGAGTGCTCATCTGAGTTCTGCCAGTTCTCCGATCAATGTTGCGGTGGTGGGCGTGGGGGCGTTTGGACGCAACCATGCGCGCGTCTATCACTCTTTGCAGGCGGTGGGCGGGGTGCGGCTTGTGGGCGTCGTCGACTCGGATACGGCTCAGGCTGACGCCGTGGCGAAGGAGTTCGGGTGCAAGGCGTTTGGATCCGTCGAGCAGATGCTGACTACGCATAGCGAGGTGCAGGCTGCTTCGGTGGCTGTGCCTACGGTTTTGCATCTGGAAGTTGCGCGGACGCTGCTTGAGAAGAACGTCGATGTGCTGATCGAGAAGCCGGTGGCCGCGACTTTGGCTGAGGCCGATGAACTGGCCCGCTTGGCCGCCGCGCACAGGCGCATCGTGCAGGTTGGGCATCTGGAGCGTTTCAATCCGGCAGTGCGGGCCACGTTGCCGCTGGTCAATCATCCCATGTTTTTTGAGGTGCACCGGCTGAGCGTGTTTTCCCCGCGGGCGCTCGATGTGGATGTCGTGCTCGACCTGATGATTCACGATCTCGACATTGTGCTGACCTTTGTGAAGTCTCCGGTGAAGGAGATTCGGGCGGTGGGGCTGCCGATTCTGTCGGGCAAGGTCGATATCGCGAATGTGCGGGTAGAATTCGAGTCGGGATGCGTGGCGAATTTTACGGCGAGCCGCGTTTCTACCGAGCGCGTGCGGAAGTTGCGCTTCTTTCAGCCGGGGCAATATATCTCGGTCGACTATGGGCGGCAGGATGTGCTGGTATTCTCCGTCGAAGCCCCACTCAAGCCAAAATTGGGCTTGAATGGGGCACCCTCGCTTCAACCGTCCGAGATCCCGAGCGTGAATCCGCAGATCCAGATGGCGAAGCCGGCGGTTACGGCTGAGGAACCGCTACTGGCGGAGATCAACGCATTTCTCGACTCCGTGCGTTCGCGGAAGACTCCGGTGGTTTCATTGGAAGATGGACGGCGGGCGCTGGAACTCGCGCTGGCGATTCTTGGCGAGATCGCGCGGCATGCGGGAAGGGTTGGGGTTTGAGACGGTTCCGCCGCCCGAAGTCACCCCATTGTGAGTGGCATTGAAATGTCTCGCTGAACTGTTCGCGCGGAGCATAATTATCCCGTGACGCCGAAGCGCGCATTTTGGGAGACATTTGCGACCGTCTGTCTGCCCAGTTTGGCCTTTTGGACCGGTATTGCCTTCTTCCTCCGTGCAAAATTCAATCTTCCCATCGGTGAAGCGCTTCCGCTTTATCTGGTCTTTGCTATTTTGCCAATGCCACTTGTTTTTCCTGTCTATCGTCGCTATCGGAGCGGTACTCCCCGCAATACGAAGCTGTTATCGCGAAGAGCCAGCATCACTATGGCAGTCTTGTTTGCGGCTGTTGGGACGATGCACGCGTGGGAGATTCGACACGAGAAGGATGTGTGGGAGGTCGCATTTCATGCAGCGCAAGCTTCCGTCTGGCTGATCCTGAGCATCGTGTACGCTCACCGCGGTATGGCCACCCACCATCCCGAAATCTAACCTCGCGGTTCCATGTGCGCATCAGCCGGCGCGGCGCAAGGGCTCGGCACCACTCACATCGCGAAGCGGCGCGGCTGGGACAATGACTTCAACGAGTCCGGTGGCTACGTCGTAGACGAGGCCCGAGATCAGCCACTGGCTGGGCAATGCGGGGATTCCCCGGAGCAGAGCAACGTCGGCGGCGACCGCTGCCCTTGGATCGGGAACAGACTTCGCCTTCAATTCCTGTTCCGGTATTTGAAAATAGTGCGCCAGCATAGCGGGATCCCCGGTCAGGCGCGTGATGCCACAATCGGTGTGGTGGAGAACGACGATGTGAAACTCGCCGCCGCCTCCGGGATTTTTTCCAGCAACCTGGCCGATGCGTCCGAGCATCGCCAGCTCTTCCAGCAATCCCGGAGTAACTCGGCCGCCGATGTTACGGATCACGACGGCCTCGCCCGGTTTCGTTCCGAACAGGTGAGCCGGATCCACGCGCATGTCGGCGCAGCCGATGATGATTGACTTTACCTCTGGCATTGCGCGCGGCAGCGAGGGCGGGAGAGTGCCGGCAGCCGATTGTTGAGCGGCGAATGACTTGTTACGTTCCAGCATACTGTCGAGGGTATTCATGCTGTCCTCCGTGGGAGAGATGACGCGGGCGCTTAATCGGGTAGATGCTGAGAGATTGGAATCGATGCAACCGCCGATCGTCCCCGGCTTCGCAAGACTGAGCTACTGCCCGCCGCACTGATCGACGGAGGTGCATCCGCCTGGGCCGGTGGTGCGCATGCTGCGAATGCCATTCTTGATGTGGATGACGGTTAGAGCCGCTGGGGGAGCCCACCAGAGTTTGCGGATCACTTTGTCGCCGGGGAGCCAGTCGTGAGGCTTCTTGAGTTCGTAGGCCACCAGTAACTCGCCTGTGAAAATGCTGCCGTACTTTCCGAACATGTGAGGGCCTGAAGGGACGCTGGTTACCCAAGGCGCGCCGGCGGAGTATTCATTATCGAGAACCATTTTGTGCGTGGTGAGGCGGAAGGTTTCCGCGCCCCCGAGCGCCGACATGACCGCGATGAATTTCCTGTCCATGACTCTTCTCATCGAGGGTGCCTCAGGAAGGGGGCGCTTCGAAGTGGCTGGCGAGGGTTCGACGGGTGCAGGTTCGATCGGAGAAGGCGCGACAGGCGAAGGATTCATTTCGCCGACCACGGTGCGGACTTCGCGCGGAGGATTATTTTCCGCCGACGCCGAAGCTGGAACGGCGATCACACAGGCCAGCAGAGCAGAGACGAGGAGGCGCAGGCTCGGCAAGTGAAGTCTCCTTTGTGCTCGGCTCGATCTTCACGGACTTAAACGGCTAGAATCGTAAAGGCAGGCCGGAAACAAAAAGCGAGCGAGAACCTTCCCAAGCGGCAGAGCCCCACACTTCTCAGGCTGAGCGAGTTGTCCCCCTCAATTTGAGCAACGAGAATTTAATGCAGGGGTAAGTGAGGGTCAAGGCAAACTTTGTAAAAAGATTGTCATTAACATTCTTAACCTTGACGCGGCTTGCTGGGCGGGCAAGAATGCTTGCGCTCAGGTGTGTTTCGACACACCAGCGAAGGCGGTCGGCAGGCCAGTCCAAGAAACCCCCACCCTGTAACTGGACGACCTTCACATTCTTGTCACAACGAGGGGAAGATAATGAATCTCAAGAAGTCGTGTCTCTCTGCCCTGGCTTGCGCGACCGTCATTGTGCTTGCGGTTGGTTCTGCGTCCGCAGCTACTTGCACGAACGCCAGCCTCAAAGGCCCGTGGGGAGTGCTTGACGCCGGGTTGAATGGAACACAACCGGAAGCCACCGTGACTCAGGTTACATTCGATGGCGCTGGAAACCTTACCGGCACTCTCACTAACAGTACCAACGGAACCATCTCGACTAGTACATTTACCGGATTTTATTCGGTCTCCAAAAATTGTTCGGGTTACTTCACGTTGAACTTGCCGGGCGGCAGCGTCATCCGCCACACCTTCGCCATTGACGACGCTAAGAAGGGCATGCAGACGATCCGCACCGATAACGGGATCACCAAGGCCGGCTTTGCCCTCGCACAAGGAGCAGCCACCTGCGGCACCATCGGAAAGAAAGCCACCTTCGCGGGAAATCTGGCTGGAACCATGTCAACGTTCGGCCCGATCGCGGGCGCGGGACAGGTGATTTTCGACGGCAAAGGCAATATTTCGGGCTCGGTAACTTTCGACGTGGGCGGCGGGTTTGACACGGTTTCGATTGCAGGAACCTACACCGAAAATGCCAACTGCACCGGCACCGCAGAGTTCACACCGCAGGGATTTACGACGGCGAATTTCAATCTGGTGGTGGTTAACGCCGGGAAAGAAGTTCTGCTCGTCGAAACCGATTCGGGATCGACTGTCTCGGGGACGCTGCAACAGTAATACGGGAAGGTTGGGAAGCCGGACGCCGCGGCGGCTTCCCTTGCCCTCCTGGTTCCTGAATTACTTACCTACATACGTTTTGGGTGAGCCGATGCCGGCGCAGATGTCCCAGCCCACGGTGCACTGCGAAGCGCCCTGTGTGATGTCGTTGAAGTAGGCGGCATATTCGCTCGGATTGGCGTACTCGTTGTACATCATGGTGAGCTCATCCACCGATGATTGTTGCTGGCTGCCGGCAGCGTTCACGATGCCGGCGAAAGTTGGCGTGCCCCAACTGGTGCCCCCCACGTCGTACCAGCCGCCATCCAGGACGATTGCCGCACAGCAGTAGTCCGAGGCGACGTCGGGAAATCCGCGGTGAGCGCCGACAATCGAGGCGATGCCATTTTGATAGGCGGGACGCGGTTCGTAAGGGCTGATCGTGCCGCCTCCGCCGCCGTAGACTTCGTTGATGAATTTTCCGTTCTGATCGCGGTTGAAGTATGTGCCCCCGACGGACACTACATTGGGTGAGGCGGTGGGGTAGAAGCTGACACCGAGCCCGTCATCTCCGCTGGCGGAAAAATAAACGACGCCCTGCTGGGTGAAATACTTGTCGAAGTTCTTTTCTCTCTTCTGTTCGTTGTAATCGCCGAAGCTCATGCTGACCACGCCGCCGCCGTTCTGCGCAACCAGTTGTCCGGCGAGCGTAATCGCTTTCCAGGTCGGATCGGTGGCGCATTCGCCCGAATTGCACAGCGGGGAGACCACCAGGAAAAGCTTGGCCTGAGGCGCCATCGCGTGTGCCCATTCGATATCTAATGCCTCCTCAACTTCCCAATCGCTGTAAACCGGCGGGTGCTTCTTGCCGGTCCACACCTGGTTGACGGTGGTGGCGGGAATGCCGAACTGAGCGTCGAACATGTCGAGGTCGGACTGAGCCGTGGGATAGTAGCCGGCGTCGACGATGGCAATCGCGCCGATGCCACCGCTGGGCACATTAAGACTCGTCGAGATGGGGCAACCCGCGGGTCCCGCGACGAGCTGGTAGACGCAGGCAAGAGAGCCGGGAGTTTCGTCGCCGGGATTCGGTTGAAGGCTGGGTTTGTCGGAGTCGACGAAGAAATAGTTCGTAAAGGGGCGGCCAGGCGTGTGAGCACCGGACCCGGGATAAACAATTTTGTGTCCGTTGAAGACGCCTACGGAACGAGTTTGAGCGGAGGCGATGCAACAGAACACTCCGGGAACGATGGTGACGACAAGCAGCAAAGCGAGAATTCGAAAAGGGCAAAAACGACGGTTCATCTGCTGGCTCCTGGGACCACAAAAATGACCGGATAAATGATGGGGGCGGGAAGCGGGAAAAGCAAGATGCATTTGATTGCATGCGGTGCGAATTGGAGCGAGGAACTTGCCTTTTCGTGCGCTATTACCCAGGTACTCACGCTCCGGCCCGGAAAAATGCGACAATAATGGAAACAGGCATAACTCCCCTCGTTTACGTAAATTTACGAAGCAGCCTACGCAACTTCGGGGGTTGAGCATCGCTCTAAAGATGTAGTGGCGGGCGTAAGCTAATGGCGCGCGCCGGAGCTGCGGTTTGTGCCTGAGTTCGTTGCTGCCTGATGCCAGTCACCCAAATTCCGCCCCGCGGGCCTGCCCCTTCAACCTCCGCTCCCCCTCCGCCTGAGCCCTTGGGATATCGCGAGCTTTCCGAGGCGCAGCACTGGGAAACTGCATACCGGGGATTCAATCCTGACGACGTTCCGCATCTCTTAATTCAGTTGCAGGACGATCTGGCGCGCGCGCGCAAGCGGGAGGCGGCGTGGCTGTCGGTCATTCTGCACTTGCTGGTGGTGATCTTGCTGTGGAACAGTGAGCGGCTGGTGGCATTGTTTCCCCATCGCACGGTTGCCATCGAGTTGCCGGCGAAGATTCAGCAGGACAAGGACGCGACGTTCCTCGAGTTGCCGCCCGATGAGCAGAAGGCGACCCGGCGTCCGGATACGAAAGTTCTTTCCGACAAAGACCGGGTGGCGGCTTCGAAAGCTCCGCAGGTCAACCGCGAAGACTTGAAGAAGATTCTGGAAGCGGCGCGGCGAGGACGGCCGGGGCCGGTGGCTCCGCAGCCGGGAGCGGGCGCGACACCACCACCGCAGCCGCAGGCGGCTCAGAATGAGCCGCAGCAGACGCAACAGCAAAATCCAACGCCGAGCGCGGGGTTTGCGCAGCCATCGCAGAATGATCAAACAGCACGGTTGCAGGCGCCTCCGCAAGGCGGCACAAGAGCGCAGCCGAATTTCAATTTACCGATGACAGCGGGGTCCGCGATCGAGCAGGCAGCGCGGGCGGCGGCGGAAAATCGCGGACGCTATGGCGGCGGCGGCGAGGCCGGCGATTACGGCGCGGGATTGAATCGCGGAGGGTTTAAAGCGCTGGCTCCGGCGGAAATTCTGACCGACACGATGGGCGTGGATTTTGGTCCTTACCTCACGCGCGTCGTGCAGGTGGTGAAGGCGAACTGGTACAACATCATGCCGCCGTCGGTGTATCCGCCGATCCGCAAGCAGGGCAAGCTGGCGATTGAGTTCGCAATCTTGAAGAATGGGACCGTTAGCGGGATGACTTTGCGGACGCCATCAGGAGACGTGGCGCTGGACCGCGCCGCATGGGGAAGCATCACGGCCTCGAATCCGTTTCCGCCGCTGCCCCGGGAGTTTGTGCAGCAGTGCTCGCAGCCGGGACGCGAAGACAGGTGCGTGCTTGGGCTGCGGTTTTATTACTTTTACAACCTCGACGTAGATAAAGACCTGCAGTAGATCCCCTTTTTCTCCATTCAAAACCAGCGTTAGACACTGCAATCTGCGAGTTACTCATATTTGCATACGCGGTCTGCATTCCCGTCTTGGGCTTGGCCCTTTCTCGGTGTCAATATCTTCTTGACTCGGCCGAAAACAGAGCGAACATAGAACTAAGCGCACAGAGCGCCGGAGGGGATTCGCTCTTTGGAAACTCAAGGCTGACGGGACACCACAGAGGAAATATCGCCAGAACTTGGCGATGTAAGTCCTTTGTCCGGAATATTTTACGTTTAAGTCTTTATCTTTGAATATTTTGGCGGGCAAAAAATGGGGAAAATGGCCAAAACCTCGCTTAACTCAATAGCAGCAAATGACTTCTGACAAGTAAGTCTAAGTCTATATTTTGGAATATTTTGGGAGTGTACTTACTCTAAGTGTCTGATTCTGAGAGATCGGCATAGCATGCGAGGGGGAGGGGTGGTACCCCCCCCCTGCATACCGGCCTGCAAGCCCTGGTAGATACGCGCGTCATTTCACGTATTTCGGTTCTCTCCCTTGCGACCACGGATCGTAGGTCGCTATGAAGTGGACTCGCTCGGGCCTGGTTGGATGATCGAAGAACCATGCTTTCGTGAACCAGTTGGGGCTGGGGTCGATGAGGTTCTTCTCGCCGCTCTCTTCGAAGTAATGTGCTGCGACCTGGCTGGCATTGGGCACGATCCCGTGAATGACCTCGATGCCGTAGCGGTCAGCTTCGTGCTCGAAATGGCGGCTTACGGCGTTGAAGGCGGGCGTTGCGAGAAATGCCAGTAGCGAGAGCACGAAGATCAGCACCGGCAACGAGGCCCAGTCGGCCAGATCGCGAATGGCCCACTGATATCCGAAACGGGCGAGCATCCAGCTCGCCAGACGATAGCCCAGGTAAAAGATCACGAGGAGTAGGGCCGCGGAGATAGCGATCTGTTTGGGAATGTGCAGGAGGACGTAGTGGCCCATCTCGTGTCCGAAGACGAAGAGAGTGCCTTGCACGCCGGCTTTGTTGATGGTGTTGTCCCAAATGACAACGCGCTTGGCGGAGCCGAAGGCGGTGACATAGGCATTGAGTTGCGTTGTCTTCGAACTGGCGTTCATCAGAAACATGCGTTCGGGAGCGATGTCAATGCCGCCGTGATGCATGACCTTTTGTATTTCTGAAACGAGAACGGGCTGCGTCTCGCCGAGCGGTGTGAATTTGTAGAAGAGCGGGTCGATGACGAGCGGCTGAAGGAAGAAAAGAGCGAGAAGGACGGGAATCGAGGCCATCCAGAAATAAAACCACCAGCGGCGCGGGCTGCGACGGAGGACAAAGTAGAGAATTCCGACAAGGATGGTGCCGACGATCAGCGTGACAAGAAGGTTGGTGATCCAGTCGGAGAGCCACGCCGGCCACTTTTCGACGGAGATGCCGAAAGCGAGGTCGAGTCTTTGATCGTTGATCGCGGTGGCAAGTTGCGGGATAGTGATGGCCAGAAGCGTGAGCGGTGTGAAAATGATGAGCTGAATGAATCCGTTCTTGGAGACACGTTCGGCCAGATTGCGGAAGGCAGGAGCCACTCGCCAGCGCAAGAGTACGAGCAGAACCAGGAACCCGAAGAAGGCATTGAAGAAGAAGTGCCGATATTGGGCGTAGGAATATTCCTTGGCGAGGGCGTATTCGGCCGGCGGCGGAGAGTACTCGAGGATAGGCTGCTGAGTCGTGTCCGTTGCGGCGGGTTGGCCCGAGGGGTGCGCCCCGGGCGTATTTGCCGGCGGTTGGGCTTGACCTTGCGAAAGCGATAGGGCTACGAGGCAGATAACAAAGAGCAGCGCGGATTTCATGGCGATTTGTTTCCGCGCGAATTATTGCAGAAGGAGAGGCTGCGGGAAAGGGCTGGCCCGCGGATGAGAGTCCGGCTACCACGGAGGTACGGAGGTACTCGGAGTGCCAAGACTGCGAGCGCGACTTATCCAACTTCGCTCTGACAGACTGGTGTTAGGAGTGAGATTAGATTCCCATGCACTTGCGCAACATGATCAGCTGGCCCAGGTGATATGCATTATGGTCGGCAAGTAGCAGCGCTTCGCGCAGGAGGGTTTGGCCGTCGCCCCACGAGAATTTTTCCTGGAGGTTGCTTTTGGGATTGGCTACCAACTTCTCCATCGATTTCAAGTCTTGTTTGAAATTGGCAATCGATCGTTCCCATTCCTTTTCGGTTGCGGGAGCTCCGGATTCGGGCCAGTAGCCTTCCGGCCATTTGGGAGATTCGTGGCGGGGATTGCGGCTGAATTCGAGGATGTCCCACTGCGCGATTCGCATGTGCTCCAGCAGCATCCAGGGGGTATGTGGGAAGTTCGCGACTTTAGCACCGGCAAGTTGAACGGGCCAGTCGCCGATGGCGGAGTTAAAGTCGGCGTGGGCTTCGCTGCCGCTGAGGAGTTTCAGCAATTGGTCGCGGAGGGATTTGTCGCTGGCTGCGGACGGTTGATTTTTGGCTTTGGCTGCGACGATGGCCTTCTTTGCGGGCTGGCGTTTCTTGCTGGTCTTGCGTCTTTTAGTGGCCATGCTTCCTCTGCTCTTCGCCGGTCTAATTCGCGATCCTGTTCCTTCCCAAATTGTACAGCGGCCAAACACCATGGGCGCCGCTTCATCGAACCGGTCGAATCGGACGGCGCCCAAGGAACCTTTTTGAAGTTTGTTGGAGAACTCTTACGATCGTTTGCTATTGACGCGCGTTGACTAAAACCACGCCGTCGACCTGCTGGTGCAACGATGCGGAGGCTGCGGCTTCCATCATTTGCTGGCCGCGCTCCCATTCGGGGCGAAGCAGCATTTGTTTTACACGGAAGCGCGATTCATGTTTTGCGTCGTCGACGCGGATGAGGAGTTCGTTATGTTGCATGTGAAAGAACGTTGTTTCCGCGAGCGGGACCAGTTGATCCGATCCCTTGCCGACGATTACGTAGACAACCGAATCGGTCACGAGAACGTACTCGGGGCAAACCTCACCACTGACGATACCTTTACTGCCGGAGAGCGCGTCCATCAAAGGATGTTGCGTGCCAATGCAGTCGGTCATGCGCATGCGGGTGATGGTGCCTTCCTGGCGGGAACGGTTTTGAGAGAAAGCGAGTGAAGCCATGCACAGCAATATGACGAGCAGGAGAGAGCGCTTCATTTGTCTTTTCAAGTCCTCACTTCTTAATACTGGTTGGGAAAGTAATAGCCGCGCCGGCAATGGAACTGCAGGCCTGGATCATGCGTGGGAAGAATGCGGAGGAGGTGGAACCTCTCCGCGGAGCTTGGCAATTTATAAGCTACGGTATAAGTCGCGTGGAAATCTTCGAGGATAGTATCGAGCACCCGGTCGGCGCCCGATTCGGCGGTGAAGTAGCGGCCGCCGGAAGTCGCAGCCAGGCCCCGCAAAATGGTCGTGCCCTGGCCGTAATGTGGAGCTTTGCTAAAGTCGACGGAATAAATAGCGGCGTCGGCCTGGAGCGTGGAATCGATTGCGTCGTTGAGGGATGCGACGCTGATGGTGTCGACGCCGTCGGAAAAGACGACGAGAATCTTTCGGGTGTGAATGTCGTGCGTTCGGCCCAACATGCGGGCGGCGAAAACTATGCTGTCGTACAGAGGAGTGGTTCCTCCGCCGGCTACCGCGGGGAACTGCGCGCCCAAATCGAGGGCGCGGCAGTTCCCCTGGCACAACACTTTCGGCTTGAGCCCGCGGAAGGAAACGACGGAGAAAGAGTCTTCGGGCACGCCTGTGCTTTGCCCGATCACATGCAGGACATTGGAGATTTCCTGTTTTAGATGTGGCTGAAGCGAATCGCTGGCATCGACCAGAAGAACGATGTCGAGGCGAGTGTAGTCGGAGAGGGTGAAGCTGCGGAAGTCGCGTACGACGTGGTCTTCATCGACGATGGCGAAGTCCGACCGATGAAGGGTGGCGACGACGCGGTCTTGCTTGTCGGTAGTGGAGAAGCTAACGCGGACTTCGTTGACATTGGAACGAATGGTGAGCCCGGTGGGCGTTTCGGCGCTCTGGGCCCGCGCTGGGGAAGTGAGGACGCCGGCAAAGAGAGCCCAGAGCAGGAGGAGGGGGAGGCGAGTTCCGAGATGACTGCCCACACGGCATACATCGGCCATTCGTGCCGAACTTTAGGGGCCTAGCCTTCAGTTGGTCATTACCCCAGTCACATCCCGTGGTCGCTGGCCTTCGCGCCTGGCTGAATTGCCCGACTCGTAATGGAATCTGGACCTGTGGGACGCTACACTGGCGGTCAGTGTTTCCGAGTGCTGTTCTTCGCTCTAATCATGAACTAATGACAGATTGACTCTGGGGAAATTCGGAAATACATTGCTACGCAACTTCCAAAAGCTTCGCCAACAGAGCGAAGGATCCGCTCCTCGGGGCCCTAGAACCCAAGGATTCAACTTAAGTCAGACGGGCAAGACGACGGCAAAAGACCGCCGCCTGCTCAGACGCCATCCGTCTCGCACCCTAAACGGCACGAGCGATTCGTGTGTCTGGCCGACTAAGGAGAGAGAAATGACAAGATGGAACGCACGCAGCATAGGTCTGTTTGTACTCACTTTCACGATCGGCGCCTGGGCGCAGCAGGATCCCGGGCCACGCGCCGGAACCGCAGGTGCCGGTGGCGCTTTTCCTTCACTGAACGCGAACGAGCTTCAGTTCTTCACTCAAGCTACGGACCGATTTGCCGAGATGGATTCGGTGCAAGGAACGATCGAGCCCGGCAAAGGACTGGGCCCGACTTTCAACGGCAACAGCTGCGCCATGTGCCATGCGCAGCCGGCGATGGGCGGAAGCGGCCCCGGTCCAAGCAGCCCGCAAAACCCGATAGCGAATCCTCAGGTCGCACTCGCCACGGCTGACGGAGCGACGAACACCGTGCCGTCCTTCATCACGAGCAGCGGTCCGGTGCGGGAGGCGCGCTTCGTCTTTAACAGCGATGGCTCGCTGGACGGAGGAGTGCACGACCTGTACACAATTGCGGGGCGCAGCGATGCTCAGGGATGCACGCTCGCGCAGCCGAACTTCGCGTCGCAACTTTCCCACCACAACGTTATCTTCCGGATTCCGACGCCACTCTTCGGGCTGGGGCTGGTGGAGAGCACGCCGGACGCAACTTTACAGGCGAATCTGTCGGCAACGGCGAAGGCGAGAGGACACCTCGGCATCGGCGGTGAGTTCAACAGCAGCGGGAATGACGGAACGATCACGCGCTTCGGATGGAAGGCGCAGAACAAGTCGCTGCTTGTCTTTTCCGGTGAAGCCTACAACGTCGAGATGGGTGTCTCGAACGAGGCCTTTCCGAACGAGCGGAGCGCGGTGACGGGATGCGTCTTCAATAACTCGCCAGAGGATGCGAGCAACCTGCTGAATCCAAACCCGAGCAGTCCTAACTACAACACGTCGGTGGGCACGATCTCGGAGATGTCATCGGACGTGGTGAACTTTGCCGCGTTCTCGCGGCTCTCGGCGCCGCCAACGCCCGCCGCGCCCACACAATCGACACAGAATGGGCAGGCCGATTTTGAGAACGTCGGCTGCGCGCTTTGCCATAGCGAAGCGCTCACAACGGGCGCGTCGCCTTACACGGGCATGAGCAACGTGACCTACCATCCGTATTCGGATTTTGCACTGCACCACATGGGTAGCGGATTGGCGGATGGAATTGCGCAGGGAGGCGCGGGATTCGATCAGTTTCGCACCGCGCCCCTTTGGGGCGTTGGGCAGCGACTATTCTTCCTGCACGATGGGCGAACGTCCGACTTGCTACAGGCGATTCTGGATCACAGCGTGAATAACTGCCGGCAGAGAAGCTGCCAGTCGGAGGCGGACGGCGTGATCCACAATTTCAAGACGCTATCGCCGTCGCAGGTGCAGGATCTGCTGAATTTTCTGCGCTCGCTCTAGGGGCGAAGACGCAGAGGGCGGGGACTTTTCTGTAGTCCCCGCCCGTTTCCTTTCCTTGGTTGCCTTCTACTGCGGTAGCGGCTTTGCCTTTGTACCGGGTTTGACGTCGGAGTGTTTTTTGGCCTCGGCGATCATCTGCTCGACTTTGTCTTTGCCTTCGTAGTTCGGATTGGTGGCCAGCAGTTTTTCCCAATCGGCGACGGCACCGTTGATGTCCATCTTGCCTTGCCACTTCACCATGCCGCGGTTGAAAAGTGTGTTCGGTTTGTTGGGTTCATAGGTGAGAGATTTGTTGAACTCCGCGATGGCTTCGTCGGCATTTCCCATATACCAATAGGCGGTTGCCATGTCGGTCCGGACCGCGGCGTCGGCGGGCTTGGCTTTCAGGGCGCGCTTGTAGTAGTCCACCGCGATGGGGAATTGCTGCGCGTCGTAATAGAAGTTGCCGATGCTCGACAGCAGTTCGGGATTGTTCGGATCGGACTTAAGCTTCTCAAGCATGGGAGCCGCTTGCGTGTCGGCCATCTGCTTGAGCTGCTCGGGCGTGGGCTGTGCGTTCGGCGCTGCGCCCATCGCCGAGGGTGCGGGCGCGCTCGCCGCTTGCACCGGCGCTGCCGAAGATTGCGAGCCGCGAATCAGCCATCCACCGGCCATTCCCAGCAGAAGGCAGATCACCGCCAGCGTGTAGGCTTGGACGCCGGTCCAGGTTACGGTCGAAGTATTGCTCTTTGTGTCTGACATTGCCATGCTCCTTATGATTGCGGGCAAATGACCGCCGATGCCGTCTTTAGCTGCCGATCATGACTTGCGGTCTTTTACCTTGCCGTTCAGCTGTCTCACCCCTCGGAGACTTGCCTTTCGATGTCATTACCTTACGTTTGCGGGCGCGCAGCAACAACCGGGGCTGTCACAGGAGAATGTGATGGGGATCACAGGGCGGCTCGCTTGGCCGGCGGTTTAATTCCGGCGGCGAGGAGCGGGCATCTACTAAAGGAAGACGCCTGTTTTGCGGCGAGCGCGGATGCGCCGCTCGCCGTGCGCGGTAGGCTAAAATAGACCGGGCCCAAATGCCAACCGAGAAAATCCTGATCGTGGACGACGAGCGCCTGGTGCGCTGGTCGTTGCGGCAGAAGTGCGAAGAGTGGGGATATCAGGTGGTCGAGGCTGAGGCCGGCGAGCCTGGATTGAAGCTGGCGCAACACGAGTCGCCCGAACTTGTGCTTCTCGACGTGCGTTTGCCGGACATCAACGGCATTCAGGTGCTGGAACAGCTCAAGAAGGCCGAAGGCGCGCCCGCGGTCATAATGATTACGGCCGATCCGCAGCTTGACGATGTGAAGATTGCGATCAAGCTGGGTGCTTACGACTTTATCGGCAAGCCGCTCGATTTCGACGAGCTGCATGTGACGATCAAGAACGCGTTGGAAGCGACGCGTCTGCGCTCGGAAGTGCAATCGCTGCGCGGTGAGATGAAGCGGCGCGCGGGTTATCACGAGATTGTCGCTGACTCTCCGAAGATGACCGAGTTGATGAACTTTGTGCGCAAAGTGGCGGCGAGTGAAGCGACGACGATTCTGATTCAGGGCGAGAGCGGAACGGGCAAGGACCTGATCGCTAAGGCGATTCACTACGAAAGCTCGCGCCAGGAGCGGCCTTTCGTGGCCATCAACTGCTCGGCGATTCCCGAAACGCTGATGGAAGCGGAACTTTTCGGGCACGAGAAGGGCGCGTTCACCGACGCCAAGGCGATGAAGAAGGGCCTGTTCGAGATGGCCGATGGCGGAACGCTCTTCCTCGACGAAATCGGAGAGCTTTCGCCATTGTTACAGGCGAAGCTGCTGCGCGTGCTGGAAGACCAGGTGATTCGCCGCATCGGCGGCGTGCGCGACATGCAGGTGAATGTGCGCGTGATTGCGGCATCGAATCGCGATCTGGAAAAAGAGGTGCGCGAGGGAAATTTCCGGCAGGACCTTTATTACCGGCTGGCGATCATCGCGATTTTCATTCCGCCGCTGCGCGAACATAAAGAAGATATTTTGCCGCTGGTCGAATTTTTCATCGAGCGCTACAACCAGCGCTTCCGCAAATCGATTCGCGGGATCACTGAGGAGACGCGACGCTTGTTGCTGCAAAGCAACTGGCCGGGGAATATCCGCGAGCTGCGCAATTCGATCGAGCGGGCAATGATACTTGAAGACGAAGCATTGCTGCGTCCGGCATATCTGCCGTTTGCGGTGAACCAGTCGGGCGCGGGAATGACCGCCTTCGAACAGAGCGCGGGGCGCGACAACGGCCAGAGCCTGCCGAACGGGCGCTTCCTGCCGAAGCTGTATATTCCGGAGGGCGGGACTTCTCTCGAAGAGGTGGAGCGGGCCATGGTGGAGATTGCGATGAAGCAATCGAGCAACAACCAGACCCATGCGGCGAAGCTGCTTGATATTTCGAGGGACGCGCTGCGGTACAAGCTGAAGAAATTTGGCTTGGGACACGCGGATGATCCGGAGACGGAGCCTTCGCAGAGGGAAGCTTAGGGATTGCAGAGGTCAGGGGTCAGATTGCAGAGGTAAAAACCTCAGACAAGCCTGGATTTTCTTGTGCTGATGTCAGGATGGCGCAGTCCGGCATTGTAGTCACGACGGAATGCGCGGTGGTGTAGAATTTTAGAGTCAGTCGGACCCCACGCTGATCTTTCTTGACAGCGAATCAAGTCGGGACGTAGCGCAGCCTGGTAGCGCACTTGCTTGGGGTGCAAGGGGTCGCGAGTTCAAATCTCGCCGTCCCGACCAATTACCCTCCCCACTTGGGGTCCCTCACTGCCTTCGGCCTTCAGGATAAGATCGTTAAATCGTTAATTAAGAGTCAATCTTTTTACATACTGCCTGTCTCCCTTCGCTTTCCGATTTCGACAATCCTCGTGTAGGTAAATTTCGGGAGCGGTCTTTAGCGCCGCCCTATATGACGAGGTTCATGCATGTCGAAGGTTTTGTCTGTTCTACCCGCGCGGGTGATTGCTCTTCTTGGGCTGATCGCAATCGCCGCCAGCTTGCCTTTGTTTGCGCAACACTTCACACGAACTGACCTTACTGTCGATCTCAGCGGCGTTTCGCCGAGCGCAGCTAATCTTGATGCGCACTTACAGAACTCGTGGGGTTTGACGCGAAGTGCTACCTCGGACTGGTGGGTGGCTGACAATCACACTGGGCTTAGCACGCTGTACGATGCGGCGGGCGTTCCGCAGTCGCTGGTGGTGAACATTCCTACGCTGGATGGAACAGGGATCGCGGCTCCCACGGGCACGGCTTTCAACTACACGAGCGGCTTCGAGATTGCTCCTGGGAAAAAAGCTGTCTTCTTGTTTGTGACTGAAGACGGGACGATTTCTGGATGGAATCCTGGGGTGCAGGCTACAGCGGCGGTGATTGCTTTTCCGCGGCCGGGTGGGAAGCCGGGCAATGCTATCTACAAAGGTTGCACTCTGGCGACTACGGCTCATGGGACGTTTTTGTATGTGTCGAACTTTGGGGAAGTGCGTGTGGATGTGTTTGACGCGACTTTCCATCGCGTGAATCTGGGAGCGAATGCGTTTCGTGACGCGAACGTTCCCAAGGGGTTTGCGCCGTTCAATGTGCAGAACGTCGGCGGAAATCTGGTGGTGACCTTTGCCAAGAAACAAAAAGGCAGTGACGACGAGGCGCATGGAGCTGGCTTGGGATTTGTTGCTGTCTTCGATCCGCAGGGACGGTTGCTGCTGGACTTGCAGCAGGGGTCTTTTCTGAATGCGCCTTGGGGTATTGCGCAGGCGCCGTCGGACTTTGGCGTATTCAGTCATCGCTTGCTGGTTGGGAATCAGGGCGATGGGACGATCAATGCCTTCAACGCGGTGACGGGAGAGTTTGAGGGCAAGTTGCTGGATGAGAATGGCGCCAACCTGGCAATCGACGGGCTCTGGGCGCTAAATTTCGGAAGCGATAGCCTGGCGGGTCCGGCTACCGAACTGTTTTTTACGGCCGGTCCGAACGACGAGGCGGACGGGTTGTTTGGCCAGATTGCTCCGGTGGCGGCTGAGCAGCGCGGCAGCAACGAATAGTGTTGTGGTCTGCTCCCCTGAGTCGAACGAGTATGGGTTCTTACGATTTCAGGGGAGCAGATTGTGGTGTCGAGTAACCTTGGCGTTCTTCATTTCGCGAGCTACTCTCAAAATTGTCGAGAGCTGGCCAGTCCCCTTTCACTTCGTGTCCTTTGCCAATGGCACGGACGGTGGCATACTTTGACGCTCCTGAATGTCTTCTACAGAACGTACCGTGGAGGTTGCATTTGGTAGACTCCGATTTCACACCCCTCAAAAAGGAGTCTGGCCTTTGCAAGGCGAGAAAAGAGAACGTTGGATGGAACTGTGTGCCCAGGCGGCCACAGAGCAGGACCCCGAAAGACTGATGGAACTGGTGCGCGAGATCAACGCGCTGTTGGAAGAAAAAGAACAGCGGCTAGGGATCATCAAATCCGGCGGCAAGACGTAGTATCACGTAGCCTTCTCCCGGCAAGAGTTCTGCCGGTGTCCTGAGGCGGTCGATTCACTCGCCGGGAGAAGGCACGGTTCGCTTCACACCCTGTTTGTCCCGCCTTACTTGCAGGTTTCGCTGACGTGTTTCAGGCTGGAGACGTTGAGGTCGGCGTGGGCCATCTTGCCCATTTCCTTCTTTTCGCTGGCCTGGCTCTTTTTTTCTTGTGCTTCGGTGCGATGGGCCACTATGCCGGTGACGGTTACAGTGTGTCCAACGTGCTCGGACAGGTTCACGCCGCTGGCCGGATACAGCTCCCAATGCTTGTTGTCGCTAACCAGGAAAAAGCCGCCGCTTTCGGTTCCTTTTTGCAGGCAGCCGGTGATGGTTTGATCGGCTGCTGCCTTGTCATTGCCCATTTGCGGTGCGCCATACATTAACGCGCTGCTGAGGCCCAGGAACAAAACCATGCCTACGAGTCTTTGAATCATGATTTGCGTCCTCCTTGACGTTTGGCCGCTATGATGGGTCTACCCTGGCCATCGACTACTGGCGGTAGTAGTACCTCGAGACCATTCTACCGAAAATCGTCGGGTGATAGGATTTTTGCTGTCCCGTTTTCCCTATCTCATGAAGCGGCATGTGCTCATCTTCGGCATGGTTGGCGGAATCTTGATTGCCGTGTTGGAGTGGACCGAGTACCGGTTCCTTGTGCTCGAGCATTCGGTCGAGATTTATGGCGGGCTGATCGCGGCGACCTTTGCCGGAGTGGGGATATGGCTGGGGAACAGGGTGACTCGGCGAAAAGAGCGGGTGGTTGTGCGGGAAGTGCCGGTGGAGGTCGCGGTTATTAAGGAAGTGCTGGTGCGGGTTCCGGCAGAGGCCCCTCCGACTCTCGCTCAGGGCAGCTCCGCGCTACACGAGCCGTTTATTCCCGACGAACGAAAGCGGGAGGAGCTTGGGGTCACCCGGCGGGAGTTGGATATTCTTGAGCTGATTGCAAGGGGGTTTAGCAATCGTGAGATCGCCGGGAAGCTTTTTGTCAGCGAGAACACGGTGAAGACGCATTCCAGCCGGGTGTTTGACAAGTTAGGCGCTAAGCGGCGGACGCAGGCGGTGCAGTTGGGGAAGGAGTTCGGGCTGCTGCCCTGATCGGGTCGTCTGGAAGTGTGATTTTTCGTTCTTGCCACCAAAATCACACGAAAGAATGACGACAGAAATAGGGCTTGGACGCTATGGTGCGGCTTATTCGCGGCGGCGCCGCCCATTCGATAGACGGGAGAGAGAGATATGAGAAGGACGATTGTGACTTTTGGATTGATTTCGGGCGTGATTTCGTCGGTCCTGATGGTGGTGACGATGCTGAACTCCGACCGCATCGGGATGGACCGGGGCTATGTTATCGGCTACACGACTATTGTGCTGTCGTTTCTGCTGGTGTACTTCGGGATCCGATCGTACCGCGACAACGTCGCGGGCGGGATGATCTCGTTTGGGAAGGGATTTGCGGTGGGGATTTCGATCACGCTGATCTCGTGCGTGTTTTATGTTTTGACGTGGCAGGTGCTTTACTTCAAGTTCATGCCGGACTTTATGGACAAATGGACGGCACATGCGGTCGAGAAACTGCGGACTTCCGGGGCGAGCGATGCCGCGATTCTGGCGAAGACGCAGGAGATGAAACATTACAAAGAGATGTATGACAATCCGTTGACGAACGCCGCGATGACGTTTATCGAGCCGTTTCCGGTAGGGCTACTAATTACGCTGCTCTCGGCGGCGGTGCTGCGCAAGAAGGGTGCGGGGGAGCGGACAGCGGCCGCGGCGTGAAATCGGTATCTCTCCTTGTACAATCACACGAAAGGAAAACAACGATGAGCGAAAAAGGCCGAATCCTGGGCATTGGCGGGATCTTTTTTAAATCCCCGAATCAGAAAGAAATGAAGGAGTGGTACGGAAAACACCTCGGGCTCACGGATAGCGGGCAGGGTGTCATGCTGCCGTGGCGTGAAAAGGACAATCCTGAAAAAGAGCAGATGACGATCTGGAGCATTTTCCCCGCTACCACGAAGTACATCGAGCCCAGCCAGGCTTCGTTCATGGTGAACTATATCGTCGACGACCTTGATGCGCTGCTCGAGCGTTTGGGGAAAGAAGGGGTGCACATCGATCCTAAGCGGCAAGATGAAAGCTATGGGCGGTTTGCCTGGATCTTCGATCCTGACGGGAACAAGATCGAACTCTGGCAGCCGCTCTGAGCCGTCAAGCGGGATCGGCTGGCGCGTCATTCTCTCGAGCGAGTGACTCCCGCCCTTGCATTTGTGGCGGCTTTGGAGCTACGGTTTTGGTGGCGAAAGGAGTGCCCATGATCTACCTGCTCGTCCATCATGAAGTTGCCGATTATCCCGCCTGGAAGGCGGCCTTCGATTCTGCGCTTGACTGGCGCACCAAGAACGGCGAGAGAAATTGCCGCATCTTCCGTGGGGTGCAGAACCCGAACGAACTCACGCTGATGTTCGAGTGGGAGAGCTTCGAGAAGGCGCATGCGTTTATTGGCTCGGACGAGCTGAAGACCCGGATGGCGAATGCCGGGGTGAAATCGACTCCGCGGGTGGAGTACTTGACGGAGATGTTCAGCATTCGGCGGAGCGCCGCGGACTGAGACGGCAACACTGCGCTTACTCGGAAGAAAGCTGGCAAAAGCTTAAACCACAGGGTGCACGGGGTTTCACAGCTTGGCGCTCCGTCGGCAAAGAGCTTTTAAACGCAGAGATAGCGGAGAGAGGCCGCAGAGATCGCGGAGAAATCCCTAGGCCTTTACATTCACATAGCTCTCTGCCTCGATAATTCCCTCCTTTTTCGTCTCTTTGCAATCCTTTTGCGGTGTCCTGCATCCAAAGCTGACATCGGTAGCGGCCATGGCGGCGGCTTGCTTAATCCGGCCCCGACTTATTTCCTACCGGCTGCCGTAGTTTGTGGGGTATCAAAATCCAGTCCCTGTAGAGGAGAAGATCATGGCTAAAAAGAATTCGAACAACTCGTCCAACAATGCCGCCGGCAATTCCGGCAGAGTTTCGGCGCAGCCTCGTTTTCATCAGAGTGCGCGCGAGATCCAGGCATTCGGTACTGTGACCAGCATGCAGCCGTTACAGCTGGAAGAGCCCGTGCGGCTGGAGATGACCGAGCAACTTAATAATCTTTTGGCTGACACGATGACGCTGCGCGATCTCTACAAGAAGTCGCATTGGCAGGTCGCGGGGCCAACGTTCTACCAGCTCCATCTTTTGTTCGACAAGCACTATGAAGAGCAGAGCGAGCTGGTGGATACGATTGCGGAGAGAATTCAGCTGCTTGGCGGAATCGCCATTGCGATGGCGGCCGACGTGGCGGAGACTACGCGCATTCCGCGGCCGCCGAAGGGGCGCGAGGAAGTTCCGGTGCAACTCTCGCGGCTGCTGGATGGGCATCAGACGATCATCGAGCATTGCCGCGAGCTGGCCGAGCGGGCCGATGATCTGGGCGATGCTGGGACGAACGATGTGGTCGTGAGCGATGTTCTGCGCACGAATGAATTACAGGCTTGGTTTGTGAGCGAGCATCTGGTTAACGAACCGCTGGTCGAGGCTGAGGGCGAGCAGGAGGGGGCTCGGAAATCGGCGTAATCTTGGCCCGCCGGTCGCCGGTCAATGAGGCTTGGAGTCCGAGGGTGCGTCGGGCGGTTTTGCCTCGGACTTTTGTCCTCCGATTGGCTCCGGCTTCAATTCCTGGTTAAGAATGCGCAGCTTCTGTTCAGATCCGTTCGCAAGCGGGATGAAGAACGTATCTTTCTCAATCCGGAAGTGAATGACGTCACCAATTTGAAGCTTCGTGTCTCCACCGCACTCAGGTCCGTTGCTGTGGAACATCGCCGTCTTGCCACAGTCAATTTCGAAGATCTTCGTGTCTGTTTCGATTTTGTAGGTGTGGCTGTAAGCGGAGTATGTACCCCCACCATGCGAGTCCCCATTCGGACCACTCCAGGCATGACGCGATTTGGTGTGCTCGTTGAGACCAGAGGCGACGACTTTGCCGGATTCCGGATACGTTTTTGGGCCGCGGCCCGCGAACGCCAATTGCGAGATGAAGAGTACGAGCATCGAGGAAAAGACGACTGCTTTGACGAATTTTTTATGCGGCGCCTGCTGCATGATCACCCTCAAAGACCATTTAAGCTTGCGTGGGCAAAGTCGAAAATCGGCCAAGCCCAACGCCGACATTGTCAATAAAGGCATCGGGAAACGCAAGGACATTGGCCGAGTTTAGCCGCCGCAAGCGAATAGCGTTTCAGATTAACGAGAGTGCACGGCTTTGCCTCCGACTGCGCGCTCGCAAAATTCATGGCGAAGGCCCACGTGGGCAGGACTGCCCGCGCTGCATGGTCAATGCCGGGCTTGGAGGATATGGAGGATCTGCTGAAGTTCGTTGCGGAGATAGGCTACGTTTGTTGTGGTTGGCGTCGGGAACGGTAGCGCCGATTGGTTGCGTTCGGGCCTGGATTCTTCGCGTAACTGTGCCCGAGCGCCTGCGATGGTGAAGCCATCTTCATAGAGAAGCTTCTTGATGTGCACTACCGACTCCACGTCGCGGCGGCGATACATGCGCTGGCCGGTGCTGCTTTTGACCGGTTTCAGTTGGGGGAATTCTGTCTCCCAGAAACGCAGGACATAGGCGGGGAGGCGGCAGAGTTCGGCGACCTCGCCGATGCGGAAATAGAGTTTGTCGGGGATGATAACTTCAGCGTTGCGCGCCGATTTTCCCTTCTTGCGAATCGCCATGCGGTAGTCTTCCGAGTTACTCCGTATATGCCGTTTCTAGCACGGTCTGGGCCGGGCGACAATCCCCAAAAGTACGCAGGGACCTCAAAGTGCATCGTTGGCACCAGTCAATTGGAGTCATTCTTCTGTGGCCACACTTTTGGACAGCCCCAGAAGACTGATGGCGAGGCCGGCCAGCATGACTGTGCCCATCATTGCCAGCGTCGGGCGGGAGATGCCGGCCTTGGCGAGAAAGACGAACCAGCGGTCCCATCCGAGGCCGAGGCGCGCCGGCTCGGAGCTGTTGAGATATTTCAAAAAGAGGCGAATCGGGCCGCTCAGGGAGTAGTCAAGGCGGTAGGTCCAGTTGGCCCCATAGTAGTGCCCGCGCGGGACCTGGTCTTCCATGAAGCTGGTGGCGAGGGAGAGCGCCTGCACCGCAAATCCGACTGCGAACAATACAAGAGCGAGTGCTTTAAGACGAGCGTTCTTATGGTCGAGGACTGGCCCGAGTCCGAGGCAAAGGAAGATCAGTGCCGGAACGAGATAGCGAGGGCCAACGCAGTAGCCGCCTTCCCACTGCGAATACTTGCCGAAGAAAAACAGGCCTGCCATCGGAAAAAGGATGGCAAGCGCGGCGAGTCCGCGGCTGCGTTTCCAAAGCGCGGCAAGCCCGGCGAGCGCGAGAATTATTGGTGGCGCGAAAATGAAAACCGACTTACCGGGAGAGAGCAGGAATCCGAATAGGCCGGTGAGCAGCGGAGTATCGAAGCGGTTGAGCTGCTTGGCGCCTTCGGCGGCGGCGGGATAGCCGAAGGCGAGCGGGCTCCCGAAGAGAAGGGCATTGTGCGCGAGGAGAATGACGATGCCGATGGCGGAGGCGGCGCATAGGGCGAACGTGGGCCGAACCGCGGCCTTTCCTGCCTGCGCAATTAGGGCGAGAACGAAGATGGCGATTGCCAGCATGTTTGTCGGGCGCACGAGCGTCGTGAGGCCGAGGAGGAGGCCGGCGAATGCTGCGCTGCGAGTCGTGGCCGGCGGGGTGAAAATCACGCAGGCTGAGCCGGTGAAGATCGCCGCCGATAGTGGCTCGGAAAATAGATAGCCCGAATAGGCGAAGATCGGCGTGGCCATGCCCACGATGAACGTGGCTAGCAATGATGGACGCAGCGCGATGCCGATTCGGCTGAGAATCAGAAAGAAAAATGTCACGGTGAGCGCGGCGAACGTGGCGCTGCTTAGGCAGGCAGCGAAAGCCACGATGAGATCGGTATCGTCGGCTGGGACGCCGGGCAAGCGAGCCAGCACATACTGGCCAAACGCATACCAGGGAGCGCTCGCAAGGGCTTGTCCGGGCGGATAGGCGGCGCGTGGCAGGCCGTGGACGTCGAAGCGGCCGTAGAAATTGTGGAGAGCGACGGCTTGCGGGACTGCCGTTGTGCCGTGAAGGACGATGCTTTCGGTGGTGTAAAGAGTGTTGTATTCGTCGGCGGTGCGGACGCGGCCGGTGGACGTCAGCAGAAACAGGAATTGAAAGGTTGCGAAGACCCACAGGGCGGTGTGGCGCAAGGCGGCGCGTGACGGCATGGTCGCGGGGTTGTTCGGGAGTGGCAAGGTGACTTCATGGTATCAAGCGGAAGAAACGCGTTGGATGCGACATGAGGTTGAGAATCCGCGTGGTCACGGTGCCTCGCGAGTGGATGGCCCTACCTTTAGACCGGCGAGTTAGATTGTATGGATAAGTGGCGCCGGGGCATCGGCGCTGCGATCAACCAGCGGGTTCTGCGGCTGGCATTTGCGGCGTTGTTATGCGTGGTGGATAGTGCTTCCACGCTGACAGGTCGCGATTCATCAATACCTCTAATTCTTCTACTTCGGGACGGAAGACCTCTGCGATCTGGCCTGATGTTTCTGTTGAAAGTTCGGCGAAGGGCGAGCCTCCGCCGAGAACGAAGCGGCATAGGCGGGACTTCTTGAACTTGGCCACGACACTTCCGAGGCGGCGAGCTTTGAACCAGTCGGCGGCGATGCTGGCGCGGCGGGTGCGCTCGTAGTTGCGCGGGTGGGTCATGTGCTCGGAGCCATTTACGAATCCACGCTGCGACGAACTGAGTTCGAAGCGCGGGATGCCGAGAAAATCGAGCAGGCGGTCGAGATAGGCCTGAGGATGGTCGCGCAGGTCGTCATAGAGCGTGGCCATGACTTGCTCTTCACCGAAGGCGCGGCGCCAGGCTTTCAGGTTGGTCGCGTAGCGTCCCGACTCGATGAGTTCGGGATCGCGCACAATGGCTTGATCGAAGTTCCACGGAATCATGCCGTAGGCGATTTTCAGACGATAGAGAGAGAGAAGGCGTTCAACCGGATTGCGGAAGATGCAGACGATCTTGGCCTCCGGAAGGAGCTTGGCAATACGATCGCGGCTGGCCGGCGAAACGAAATATGTCGGCGCGATTTCGCCGATTGGCTGACCAGAAGATGCGGCGTGAAACTGCGCGCGATACCAGTCCATGCCGTAATGAAAATTGAAATCGAAGAAACGAGTTTCCTTGATGGCAGGCAGTGTGACGCTATCTTTCAGAACCTCGTGAAGCCAGGTCGTCCCCGTGCGCGGTGGACCAATTACGAAAAATGAAGGCAGCACTTTCACCATCCCGCGCACAGTAGTCCCACGACGCGCGCCCCGAGCGATTTTAGGGATCCGGCGTACCGGTCTTTCCAGTTCGGCGTTTGGATGGAGGGTTTACGGGAGGGGTTGTTCGGGCCGCGACACAAAACGGAAAAGCCTCTCGCGAGGTGCTTCTCGCGAGAGACTTTGGGGAATTTCTGGAAGCGTCCGCTTAGTGTTTCTTTTTCTTCGCGGCTTTCTTCTTGGTTGCCATGAAGTTTCCCTCCGTTGAATTCGTATTTATTCTCCCAAGGTTCGACCGGGCACCTTGATGCCCATGCCACTCAACTTCTAGTATGAGCAGCTGTCCTGATACAAGATATTGCCACTGCTTTGTAAATTGTCAATATAAAAGTTGAGGAGTGGAAGGGTGGGTGCTGGGGCGAATCGCGTCTTGAGATCGAGTGCCATCGCCTTCGACGATCACTTCCATATTTCTTGCTCGCACGGTTGAGGCGCACGTGCCTCCATGAATCGCGGGGCGCTGTGCGATAATCTGAAAAACTATGGCTGAACACACTGTTTTCTGCGTGAAATTCAAACGGCACATGCCTGGGCTACCCGAGCCGCCGTTCGATAGCGAACTTGGTCAGAAGATCTACGAGAATGTCTCGCAAGAGGCGTGGGGGCAATGGACGGAGCACTGCAAGATGCTGCTCAATGAGTATCGTCTGAATCCCGCGCGCAAGCAGGATCAGGAAGTGATCGTGCATCAGATGGAGCAGTTCTTCTTCGGCGAGGGAGCGGAGAAGCCGAAAGAGTATGTGCCGCCGTCGCACTGACCTCCGAATCGATCTGCTGAGATTCCCACTCAGGCCAGAAGAGGGCTTGAGTGTGGCACCTTCTCTCCGTCCTCGGCAACTCCCGGCTAGGCTATACCGTCAAAGCTAATTACTTCGCGGTTACCCCTGCCGCGACGCTAGTTCCCAATTCATCACCTCGTAACAATCCACAGGGAAAATGAGTACCGTGGCGATACCCGTCGGTTCGCGCGTGTATGACACGCTGATTCTGTCGGACCTGCATCTGGGCGCGGACATGAGCCGCGCGCGCGAGGCGCTCCGCGTATTGCGCGAAACCAGCTACCGGCGGCTGATTCTGCTAGGCGATATTTTTGCCGACCTCAATTTCGGACGGCTCAAAAAAGAGCATTGGAAGTTCCTCGGCTTCATTCGCAAGCTTTCCAATCCCAAGCGGCAGGTCGAAGTGGTCTGGGTCGAGGGCAATCACGACCTTGGACTGGCCGAGATCATGTCGCACCTGGTGGGCGTGGAGGTTTACCAGGAATATCAGTGGGATTATCGGGGCATTCGGCACGTCGCGGTGCACGGGCATCAGTTTGATCGCTTTGTGGTCAAGAATGTCCGGCTAAATTACTGGTTTGGAACGCTGCTCTATTTGCAACTGCAGAAACTGGATTCGAAAAACAAGGTGCTGACGCGTTTTCTTGACAGGCTCGGGACGCGGTGGCAGCGGCTTTCAGAGAAGGTGGCCGACGGTGCGTTGTCGCATGCCGCTCGGGTGGGCGCTACGCGGATTTTCTGCGGGCATACTCATGCTGCCTTGTGCCGGCAGCGCGATGGATGCGAGTACTACAACTCCGGGGCGTGGATCGACGAAAAGCTGACATACATCACCGTCGGAGATGACGGTGTACAGATTCACGAGTACCTACAGCCACCTGATGTTGGTCATGAAGGGCAGGACGCGGAACGCGAGGCGCACGAGATTGCGCCCGCATGGGTCGACGAACATGAGGATGGGGCAGTGGTGGGGTCTGACGACTTCGACGACAGCAACTTTGTGAATCGGGAATTGGTCGAGGACGGCGAATATCAGAAGGTCGGCGACTGACGGAGCCTGGTGACTCTTTGCGCAAACTGACGATTGCCTTTCACCATGCCGGCGGCGGGCACAAGAATGCCGCGGAAGCGGTTCGCAGCACGCTGATATCGCAGCGCGAGCCTTGGGATGTCACCCTGCTCGATACGCAGGAGTTGCTCGATCCGCTGGATGTGTTGCGGCGGATTACCGGGATTCAAATCCAGGAGACGTATAACCAGATATTGCGGCGCGGATGGACGCGTTTTACCCCGCAGATGCTGCGCCTTCTACAGGCGACGATTTGGCTTTATCACCGCCCTCTCACCAGAGCGTTCGCGGCGTATTGGGCTACGCATCCAGCTGATGTTGTTCTCTCCGTTATTCCACACTTCAATCGCGAGATTGCGGAGAGTCTGAACGCGGCGCCGAAGAGGCCGACATTTGTCACCTTGATTACCGACCTTGCCGATTATCCGCCACGCTTCTGGGTGGAGCGCGAGTCGGAATATGTAATCGCTGGAACGACGCGGGCTCGAGAGCAGGCGCTCGCGCTTGGCATCGCGGAAGATCACATTTTTGAAACTTCGGGCATGGTTTTGAAGCCGAAATTCTATGAAGAGGATTGCCTATCGATGTCGCGTGAAGAACGCGATGCCGAGAGGCGGCGGCTTGGGCTTGCCGCGAATTGCACGACTGGCATTGTGTTGTTTGGCGGGCACGGATCGAGCGTGATGAGCGACATTGTGAAGCGGCTCGACGCGAGCGCCGTGGACGTGCAACTCATTCTGATTTGCGGGCACAACCAGAAGCTCGAAGCCGAGATCAGGGCTTTGCCGACGAGCAAGAAGAACGTGGTGCTGGGGTTCACGAAGAATGTCGAGCATTATATGGCGCTCTCCGACTTCTTCATCGGCAAGCCCGGGCCCGGGTCGATCAGCGAGGCCCTGCAGTTTCATCTGCCAGTTATCATTGAATGCAATAACAAAACTCTGCCGCAGGAGCGATATAACGCGGAGTGGGTGGCGGAAAAAGGTTACGGGCTTGTTGTACCGAGTTTTCGTGAGATTGCTCCGGCCGTGAAGCGGTTGGTTGAGCAGGCTACGTTTCAGAAATTTCAGCGTAATACCGCCAAATACAACAACCGGGCGCTGGCGGAAGTCGCGGAAATACTCGAGCGATGCTACCAGGCTTCTCACGCGAAAGAACCGGCCGCAATAGCTGGATAATTCGCTTGCCCGCGATAACTTGCCTTATCAAATCGCAATCCTCTTCAGACGTGTTTGGGCGTGACTGGATCGGGTTCGTCGACGGGCGCGCTTGGACGGTTGGGATCTTCGTCCGGCGGCTCTTTCACCGGTGCCGGCAGAGGATCGGGATTTGGAACTGGCGGAGTTTGTGGGTCAGTGGGGGAGTTTGTTTCGGGTTGAGGGCGCATTCGACTCCGATGCTATTTGTTTAACTATCAAGGCCACGAAGGAATTCTGGCTTCTTCCGGGCTAACGTCAGAAGTGAAAAGCGATGCCTGTCGAGAAGCGAACGCCGTTCTGTGTATTGCCGTAGAAGCGGGTTTCGATCCAGTCCAATTGCGCACGCAGCGAGATAGGTCCTGCTACGCGATAGTCGAGGCCTCCGCCGACGGCGTTGGCAAAAGATGTATCGGAATCGGAGATGCCGTTGCTGCGGCTGACGTGCGCGGCGCCGATCATCACCTCTGCGAAAGGCCGAACCGCTCCAACTTGAAACGAAACGCGCGGGCCGAGAAGAACGTTGTGCTCAGCCACGTCCGCGCTAAAGGGGCAGCCGACGCCCGGGCAATCATAGGTGCGCGAACCGTAGTGGCCGTCGACGTCGACTACCAGCCCGAGGAACGGAAGAACCTTGCCCTCGAGCGATGCGTTCCAGCCGTTTAGGTTGCCGCCGTCGCTCGTAGAAATTGCGGTGTTCTCATACGAATATCCGAAGAAAACGTTGCCCTTTGGAACCTGGGCCAATGCTGAACCACACAGTGCCATCAATGCGAGAACTACTATCCACACTCGTTGCATTTCATGCTCCTGAAAGTAGTCACGAATAGATGCGCGGGAGTTGGCGCGCTTTGCCCGGGAGTTTGCGATTACAAGTGAAAATGTTTTGTCTTCCTGGCAATTTAAAGCAAAGTTTTGACAGTTTCTTGACAACTGAAACCCGGCGGCCGGTTTAAAGTTTTCGGCGTGCTCGGGGATCTTTCCCGGCGCGCGGAATGGCGAGAGAAAGCTGTTCTCCCGCCGAAAGGTTTTCAACGAGCGCTGTGCGCCCTGCGACGCGAAAGGTCGTGGGGGACTACACGGGACTTACGTCGGCGAAGGGCGCATCGCAATCGTGAAACAAACAGGGACCGGTCCCACACCCGGTCCCTGTATTGGTTTTGGGGTTGTGTAGCGCGGGCGTCCTCGCCTGCGCAGCGACGGGAACACCTGTAGATTTAGGAACGAGACAGACCACGGCTTACTTACACCTTTAAGGCTGACAATGGATGTCGGCTTTTCGCGGGCGCGGGCGCCCGCGCTACACATGTACAACCGCTAGCCGCGACGGCGATAGTAAATATTGAATTCGAAACCGGGATTGGGCGGGAAGATTTCTGCGATTTTGCGAAGGCGCTCGGCCATGGGAGCCGGCGCGAGGAGCGGGTAGTCGCGCTCGCGCAGGTCGTGATAGTCGACATCTAGGTAGATCGCCAGTAGGTAGATCGAGATGGCGTCGGCGAAACTGGCTGCCAGGTATTCGTTCTTGTATTTTTCCGCATCCGCGCCGTTGGCGGTCGCCAGCTTTCTTGCTTCCCAGGCATCTAGGGAAGTCTCGCCTCGGACGCCTGCTTCTACCTGTTGCCATGCTAGATCCGCGAATGCCGCGGAAACTCCTGCGCGTTCCACTAGTGCATGGCCCACGTTGATATAGAACTCGAAGGCGATCGAAAACGTGTCGTCCATCAGGCGCGTGGAGATGAAGACGCATTGCGCGTCGCCGATGTTGAGGTTGCGATGGCAGACGGCGTTATCGCTGAGCGCGACGTCGTAGCGGTCGGCGATTACGGTGTCGTCGTCCTGATTTACGGTGAGCGGAACGAAGTAGTAGGCCTTGCGAGCGAGCGCAGCTGCGATGGATGTAGGGACAGCAGCGACGAGGCGATCGAGGTCGCGGTCGGAGATGTTGACCTCGCCCGAGTGGGCGTAGCAGATGCCATTGGGGCTCTGCGAAACCGGACTGGATTGAACGACCTCCGCGGGACTGCGGGTGATCGCGGATGCGGCTTGCGACATGAACCGTATTGTAGCGTACGGCAGGGTCAAAGATTAGAGCGAGGTCGGTGGTCAGAGGTAAGTGGTGAGAGGTTAAGAGGGGTCGGCGCGCTGCCCTATGCTTGGGCACGTGTTTTTGAGTGGCATTTGACCTTCGGTGCATCTAACATAGTGATTGACGTGGGGTTCGGGCGATTGCCGGGCCACTGGTCAGGTTAGGTAAATCATGGCCTATCGCTCGAATGCTGCTGAGGCTTGGTATCCGGCGCCGTCCCCTTACGCTGACTCGCTTCCGCTTGATCTCTCTCCACCTGCCAGTCTGACCCAGCCGCTTTGGCGATCGTTGATCGGAAATCTCCGCGACACGCTTGCGCCCGAGAAATTGCCTGCGCCGCATCTTACCTCGCGACCGGTCAACGTTGGCTTGTTGCTTGGCGACCGTATCAGCATGCCTTGGTTTCGGACTGTATTCACTAATCTCGGCGATGTGATCTCTCCGGAGACCTTGCCTCCTCTGGAACTCGAATCGCAGCCGGTGGATGTCGGCGAATTGATTACCGACCATCTCAGTCATCTTTGGATGGGTTCGCTGCTGCGGAGCTTGGCGGACAGGATTTCACCGGAGTCGCAGCCTGCGTTGCAACTGACTGCTAAGCCGATCCTCGACATCGTTCCCAAATCGCGGATGCTGCTGCCAATGTGGTCCGAGGTGATTGACGGGCCGAAGATCTTCTATCCGGATAAGCCGAAGGCAGCCGAGACGCCCCGCCCGATTAGCGTGAAGCCGGAGCCAACTCCGGAGCAGGTGCAGATTCTGAAGGTTGAAGAGCAGACGGCTAGCGATCTGATGCGCGATATTCGCAAGTCACGCGTTCGGCAACGCATCTGGCTTGCGGTGGCGGCGGTGCAAGTGGCGTATCTTGTTGCGGCTGCGATCTGGCTACACTGAGACAGTTCTCAGTTAAAAATCCTTAGCCGCTGCGTGGGCCGGCACAGAACCTGTTCATCCTGATGCGGCATGCGTTGAACTGAGAACCGACGACCGGGAACTGGGTCTACTGCCGCAGACCGATCCAGCCTTCTGAGATCACCATTGAATTGCCGGGATTGCGCGAATCGTACTTCACTGAAGTTGGCAAGCCTAGTCGGCATGAATGCAGATTGATCCACTGGCGCAGGTACGTTACATCCTGCGACGCTTCGTAGGACACGCCTGCGACGTCATATTGATAGATCAACATGGTGGCGGCGGGCTTGCCATCGGACTCGAGTTCTTGCACATCGATGACGGTGCCGTCGGTGATGCGACCAACCGTGTTGAGCCAGGTGCGGCGCTCACGTTCGAACTCGTCGGCACTTTTGGGCTTGCGGCGCAGTAATGCGTAGCCTGCGAACGCGACACCGACTCCCGCAACAATGGCTGTATAAAGGCGAAGAGAAATCATTCTTGCAAAACTTTCTTATGAAACCTGGGCTCGGATCTTTTTGCGGAGTCAAGCCTGGCCGCGACTGATCGAAATCACAGAATAAGCTGAATTGCGATCCGTGCCAATGGTACTACGTGAGCTGCGAGCAAACCTTCTCCACCACAGGGTTCACAGGGTTACACCGAAACCCCTTTACCACCGAGGACACAGAGAGGCACGGAGATTCTGCGGTCCGGACGCGGTGAGGATTTATTTGCCGGCCAGTTTGCGGGCGATTTCTTCGACGATCTTTGGGCGGAGGTCGGCCATTACTTTGTCGACGATGCTGGCGATCTCGGTTTCGTCGGTTACATGCGTGCTGTTGCCAGCTGGCGCTACGGCGGCCATCGCTTTGGCGGCTGCTTCGCCGTTGCCTTCGCCGGCGGAGATTTCGGCGGCGATCCTGTTCTCGACTGCCGCTTGAATTGCGGCGAGCGGATCTTCGGCCGCAGCAGGCTCCGATTTTTCCGCATTGCTCGCGAAGGAGCGGAACATCTCGGCTTCGAGAGATAGCGCCGATTCTTCTGGCGTGAGTTGTATCGCTTCTGCTACCCAGCGTGGACGGGCGGGAAGCTCCATCGTGTCTTCAGTCGACCAGTCAGGGGCGGCCGCGACCGGCATGGGCGCGTTTTCCTCCGCGTGCGGCGTGGAAGGCGTTAACAGACGCAGCGCCTCAGCCAACTCGGCGTCGGTTGGCATGGGAGCTTCGGGTTCGATCGATTCCTCGGCCGAGGTTGCCGCTGCCATCGCAGGGATCGAAATCGGCTCGGATACGGGCGCTTCGACGGCGCAGAACTCATCGGCGCTGGATTCTGAAGTAAATTCGCCGAAGGCCGGTTGAGCGAACGAGGAATCGATTGAGGAGGATTCTTCCTGCTTTGCCTCTTCCGCTTTGATTTCTTCTGAAATTGTCGGCGGTTCCTCGACGCTTGTCGCGCTAACGCGCGACTCCGTCACCTCTTCGGTGTGAACTGAGGCGAACATCGGCTCGTCTTCCTGGTCGATGGGCGCGGCGTTCTCCGCGAAGGAGGCCACGCTGACCGGTTCGGGGAACGGCACTTCGGATTCTTTTGGAGTCTCGACAGTCTCAGCTTCCGGCAGAGAAGGTTCGACGGGAGCCGTGCTTGCGACTTCGAATGACGGCTCGGTCTGAGCAACCGGAATTTGGACTTCGGTATTAAGCGCGACGGGAGATTCAACCGGCTCGGCGTACTGAGCAGGAGACTCGAATGTTAGGCTCGATTCGGCCGCTGGCTCGGGTGCGAACGCGGGGACGGAATCTTCCGCAACCGCGGCAACCGGAGCTGCCTCGACTGCAGCTTCTGAAGGTGCCACTTCGACCGACCCTTCAGCTACTGGAGTCCCGATCGAAGCCGGCTCGGGTGCTTCGGGCGCTACCGCGGTCGCCGGCGCGGGAGCGGCTTCATTCAACTTGGCTGCCACTTCGCTCAACGCGCTCAACTCTTCTGGCGTGATGTCGCGTGGCAAGTCGGGTCGCGGAGTGGGCTTCTGTGTAGTTTCTACGGTACTCGCTTCCGATTCATCGCCGGCTGCGGACTTTGCTTTTTTGCGGAAATCACGGAATGCTGCAGCCTGGCTCGAGATGTGGCCGTCGTCGGCCTGCGCTGCCTCTTTCTCTCTACGCCGCAACCCAGACGACTTGGCGCCACGGCCGAGAATTCTGCTCTCGCTATAGGAATCGTCCGACGCGCCCGAACTGGCGAAGCGATGGCTACCTTTTTGCTGCGGCACCATCTGGTCTTCGAGGCGGGCGATGGCGGTCAGAAGCTGGCTGGCTTCGAAGGGCTTGACGATGTGGGCATCGGCGCGCACCCGGCGCGCTTCCTGCGGTTTGAACGGTTCGAGCTTGCCCACGGAAAGGAGGATAGGAATGTTTGCCGTCTCTTCGGCTTCCTTGAGGCGCTGGCACACTTCCAGGCCGCTGTAGCCCGGCATGTAAACGTCGAGAATGATCAGATCGGGAGCCGACTCGGCGATGCGCTTGAGCGCCGCCGATCCGTTGTTTACTGTGACGACGTCGTAACCGGCGTCAGCCAGGATCTTTCGCCCCATATTCTGGGCAGTCACACTATCATCGGCCAGCAGTATTTTCCGCGCCAAGCGTAGTCCTTCGACACAAAAAGGAAGATAACCCGAAGCTAACTTGTCCTAATGGACAAGTCAATAATTCGTAAGCCCATGTCCGACTAGGGGAAGAGGAACACGAAAGTGCATTGAACGGAAGAGTGCGGATTCCGCAGAATCGCCGGCGAAGCGATTAGATTGTTTAAATAACGCGGGTGAGGCGCCCGTGCTACACGACCTGCGCTAGAACGGTTTCAGCCTGGAGAGACCCTTCTTCTTTTTCTTCTTGCTCGAAGAGATGTCGCCATACTCCTCTTTCGTCGAGTTGGATGACGACGAGGCGGCCGATTTGTCCGCGCCCGCCGCTATGCCGTTGGCTAGTTCGTTGGTCTGTTGCAACGGAGGCAATGAGTTTGCGTCCTGCTCGACGTTGGGCGTCAGTTCGTTTGCGGCGGGGACGTTGGGAGTGAGTTCGTTGGCGGCGGGAGCCGTGCCAGCCGTGGTTGCGGGAGGCGTTTGCACCGAATTTGCTGTGTCGCCTGTGGCCGTGTCCGAGCGAGGCGGCTCCTGGTTGGGAGCGACATCGCCATTCACCACCGTCGCGCCCAATTTGCCCTCGCTTTTTCCGCCTGCGGCGCTTGCGATGGCGGAAACCACACTGGTTGCGGTTGCCGGTTCAGGATCCACCAGCGTCGGATCGCCTACGTGCGAGGCGTGGCTCACGTCCGGCCCCTTCGTGAAGGTGCCCAGGCTCTTTGCCAGCAGGCTGGATTCCTGGCGGCTGGCTTCTTCGCGCTTGTTCTGCTCCAGCATTTTCTTCGTCGGGCGCGGAACCGGCTGCTTGAGCGCCTCAAGCCGCGCTTTGGCGTCGACGGCCCGGTCCATCGCCGGGTAGCGCGTGATAACTCGCGCGTATGCATCGGCCGCCTGCTTGGTCAATTCCTCGATGATGCGCGTCTTGGCAACTTCGTTCCCGCGCGGGTTCTTGCGCACCAACTCGATCTCGCCCTCGTAGCTCCTTCCGAGCATGAAAAGTGCCTGGTCGGCCCCACTGTAGAGCGGGTAGCGGTCGACCAGCGTTTTCAAGCGCGCGATGGCCGCCGGGTACGCCAATCGCAGAAAGTAAAACTGTCCAATATTGAACTCGCGCTGGGCGAGAACTTCCTGCACTTCGCGCAGGCGTTGCTTCGCTTTTGGAACCAGTTTGCTATCGGGATATTCCTGGATCAGGGCCCGGTACTCTTCCTCGGCTCGCTCGGCATGAGTGAAGTCGCGGTCTGGCTTCTCCATCTCCTGATAGTGGATATCGGCGACCTTCAGCTGTGCTTCGGCAGCTTCGGGCATGTTCGGGAAGAAGGTCTTGAAGTCCTTGTACTCGATCTCAGCCTGTTGCAGGGCCGTTGTGCCGCCCTCCGCGTACCAAGAGTCGGCGACCGCCAGTTTGGCGCGCGCGATGTACTCGGAGTCCGGATAGGTGTTGATCAGCGTCTGCAGCGTCATGCGCGCGACATCGAAGTGGTTGTGCTTCATCGCGTCCATAGAGCGGTCGAAGAGAACTTTATCCGGCTGCTTGGAACCGACGTTCTGCAGCGGGTTGGTCGACTTCTTGTTCGTGCAGCCCAGCGCGAATGCCAGCGCCATCAGGAGCAGAGAGAGAATGAGATTACGACGCATGAACAAACCTCAAATCGTTTTCACCACGGAGACACGGAGTCACGGAGGAAATATTTAAGGCGTTCTCTCCGTGTCTCTATCCCTCTGCGGTGGACTTGCTTTACACCTTCTGCAAACTTGCACTCCTGGCTGCTTCGAGGAGCGCCGACGCGTTCTGCGTCGGATCTCCCTTCCCGAAGACCGCACTGCCGGCGACCAGAATCTCGGCGCCCGCCCGCACAATCTCGCCGACCGTGTCCATCGCCACCCCGCCGTCGATTTCGATCCGGTAAGTATAGCCGTGACGAGCACGCAGATCGGCCAGCTTTCTAACCTTATTTAACGTTCCGGGAATGAATCTTTGCGCTCCGAATCCCGGGTTCACGCTCATCACCAAGACATAGTCGATAATATCGAACACTTCACTCAAGGTTTCGACCGGCGTCGCCGGATTGATCACCACTCCGGCGCGGCAATCGTGATTCTTGATCAGGTGCAGTGAGCGGTTCAGGTGGGGGCAGGCCTCCTGGTGGACGGAAATCCAGTCCGCTCCCGCGTCCGCAAAGTCAGGAATGTATTGGTCCGGGTTCTCTATCATCAGATGGCAGTCGAGGGGCAGCCGGGTTGCTTTGCGCAGCGATTTGACCACCACCGGGCCAATTGTCATGTTGGGGACAAAGTGGCCGTCCATGATGTCGACGTGGATCACCGCCGCGCCGCCGGCCGTCGCGCGGTCCACCTGATCCGCCAAATGGGCGAAATCGGCGGAGAGAATCGAGGGTGCAAGTTCGATCAAGATAAATCCAGCAAAACTCGCGAGATGCTTGTGGAAATTCTAGCACGTACCGTGGGACGCTCCCTTCCGTTTCGCGCCGTTGGCCGCCCGAACATCCTCCTGTGATTCAGGTCATAACGCCGCGTGCCCTCTTTGCCGATAATCCCTAATGAGTCTCCCCGCACGCACTGGCTAGCCTGTGAATGTCGGGCAGGAACCAATCCTATGAATTCCACCGCCGATCGCCAGCTCAATCCATCGGTCACATCCGTGGAGCGCCGCACCTACCCGCGATTCACCGTGCAGGTGCAAATCGAGCTGTGCGAGGACGGTAACGATATCCCGCTGCGCACCGAGACCTCGGACCTGAGCCTCGGCGGCTGCTATGTGCATTTGAACACCACGCTCAAGCTCGGGAAATACATCAATGGGCGCTTGTGGCTCAACGACGAACCCGTTGTTTTCCGCGGCCGCGTCGTCACCTGCCACCCCCAATTCGGCAACGGGATCATGTTCCTGCACTTCGACGGCAACGGGGATCAGGCCCTGGCGAGATATCTAGAGGTGGTTACGGCTTGATTGAGCCAAGCTCCAAGCTCCAAGAAAATCACAATCAGCTTGTTGGTTGCCCGGAACAAGATTTTGTCTGAGGCTGCGATTGCTTTCCTGGTTTCTTGCTTGGAGCTCGAGCCGTGAGCTTGGAGCTTACTTTCAGCTCGACGTCGTGGCCGACTTAGCCTGCGGCTGTACGCGCAGCACCTCACGCACTTTCTTCGCCAGGTTTTGCAGCGTGAAGGGCTTCTGCAGAAATGCCGTGCCCGGCCCCAGCGCGCCCTGCGTCACGATAGTGTCCTCGGTGTAGCCGGAGAGATAGAGAACCTTTGTCATTGGCCGCCTGGCGAGGACCTTCTTCGCCAGTTCGCGCCCGCCGATTCCGGGCATGACGACGTCGGTGACCAGTATGTCGATTGTCCCCCTGGTTTCGTCGGCGAGCCGCAGCCCGGTCTCGCCGTTTTCCGCCTCGATTACCTTGTAACCTCGCGACGTTAGCGTAAAGCGAACCAGTTCGCGAACCGATTCCTCGTCTTCCACCAGCAGCACCGTTTCGCCGCCGCCCTTTTCGCTCTCCGGTGCGCTCACCGGCCCAATCTCGGTGGCGCATTCCTCGACCCGCGGCAGGTAGACATAAAATGTCGTGCCCTGTCCGATCTGGCTTTCCGCAAAGACATATCCGTTGCTCTGCTTGACGATGCCATAGACCGTCGAGAGGCCGAGCCCGGTCCCTTTCCCTTTTTCCTTCGTGGTGAAAAACGGCTCGAAAATGCGCGACTGCGTTTCGCGGTCCATGCCGTGTCCCGTATCGGCAACCGCAATTACCGAATACCGCCCGGGGTGGATAAACCGGTGTTCGCCGGCGTTGTGGCGTACTTCGACATTCATGCTGCGCACGGTGATGCGGCCGCCGTTGGGCATCGAGTCCTTCGCATTTACCACGAGGTTCATGATGACTTGCTCGAGTTGGCCGGCGTCGGCGCGGGTTCGTCCGGCATCCGAGGCAAGCCGCGTGAGGAGCTCGATATTTTCGCCGATCAGCGGTCGCAGGAGCCGTTCCATGTCCGTTATCACCGCATTGACGTCGATGACCTTCAGTTCGAGGACCTGTTTGCGGCTGAAGGCGAGCAACTGCCGCGTCAGTGTCGCCGCCCGGTCTGCGGCCTGCTGGATCGATTGCACCTTGGAGTGAACGTCGCTCGCCGGATCGAGCTGGTCGAGCAGCACCTCGGTATATCCATTGATCACCATCAGCAGGTTGTTGAAGTCGTGTGCCACCCCGCCGGCCAGCCGGCCCACCGCTTCCATCTTCTGCGACTGGCGAAATTGTTCTTCCAGTTGCCGCCGTTCCGTGATGTCTTCCGCAATCAGCTCGAGAACCTCTTCCGACTCGTCGGCCAAGCTGGCGGCGCGCCCGCTCAGCCGCACCGTGATGTTGTGCCCGTCTTTGTGTTTCCATTGCACCTCCGCGCCATTTAGGCTCCGGGTGCGTTGGAATTCCTCGGTGAGGCGGTCGATTTCCAGAGGATTGACATAGACCTGGCCGCGCACATCGAGCGCGAGAACCTCCTCGACGGAGTTGTAGCCGAGCATGTTGATGAGCGCGGGATTGACGTCGAGGAAGCGGCCGCCAAGCGTGCAGCGATAGATGCCGAACACCGCGCTGAGAATCAAAGAGCGGTAGCGCGCTTCCGAACGCCGCAGCGCTTCTTCATAACGTTTGTGCTCGATCGCCGTGGCAAGTTGCTGTGAGACGAACTTGAGAATTTCCCGGTCGCGCTCACCGAAGCGGATGTTCGGCGTATAACTTTGCACGACTAGTGCGCCGATGCACGTCGTTCCGCTCTTGAGCGGCACTCCGAGCCAGTCAAGCGACGGCGCGCCGATCAGCTCCACTTCCCCGCGCTCCACCAGTTCGTCGAAGACCTGCGGGGTTGCGAGCAGCGGCTCTCCCGTGCGCAACACGAACTCCGTCAGCCCCCGGCCCAGCCGCTTGGGGTCGGGCGTTGTATCGACCTCATCGACAAAATAAGGAAAGCTCAGCAGCTGCGATTGGGCATCGTAAATCGCGATATAGAAATTGCGCGCATACATCATTTGTCCGACGATGTTGTGGATCGATGCGTAGAATTGCTGCAGGTCCTCCGCGGTCTGGCTGCGCGCGGCGATCGCGTAAAGTGCGGCATTCAGTTCCTCGGTGCGCTTCTGCGCGGAGATGTCGCGATAAGAAGCGTAGGCTCCAATGCTCTTTCCATTCAGCTTGACGGGAGCCGTCGAAAGCAGCACCTCAATCAGCGATCCATCTTTCCGCTGTCTCCGGGTTTCCAGCGAGAGGTTCGTGCCCGACCTCAGGTTCTGCGCGATCCATGCCGTTTCGGCATAGCGATCCGGCGGCACAATCAGCTTATCGAGCGGTTTCCCCGCTGCCTCCGCGGTCGTAAACCCAAAAAGACGGGTGAACTCGCGGTTGATGTGCAGCACGCACAGGTCATCGTCGACAATGCTCACCGCCTCCGGCGCGTTCTCGATGATCTGCTCCAGGTGCGCTTTTTCCACCGGAAGCGAGGGCGAGAGATCGACGGACGAAATCGCGGGCGGAGAAGATGGAGCAGAGCGGGGTCCGGCAGACGAGATCGTGTGATCGGCCCCCGAAGGCGATGCTTCTGGCTGCGGAGACCCGCTTGGTTCTTTCGATGAGGCGGTCTTGTCCCTCATTCTTTCCTGCCAAATGTGCGATGGAGCTACATTTTGAATGGTATGCGGACCCGGCCAACCGCAGGTAATTACGGGGGTAATGGCGGGTCGAATGGACGAGCTCTAACCTCGCCGCCGGTCACTATTTGCACGGCGTCGGCCAGGCTGCTCTAATGAAAGAATGATATCGGATGCGAATCGAATACCCCCGCGCTGGACTGGTCCGCTTGCGAGGATCCTCGCGCTGACCTTCCTGTCGGCTCTGATCTCATTCGCTGTCGCGCTCCTGCTTAGCATCCTGGGTACCGTCCTCCACGCGCGCCTGCAACATGTCTCACCCGACCTAATGTTCGCTTACAAGCGAATCGCTTTTCCGATTGCGGTGTCAGCCGGGGCCGTCGTTCTGTTCGCGATGACTGCAATTGAAATCCGAAACTACCGGCAGTCTAGAGTTCTCGACGGAATCGCACAGGCCGCCCTCAAAGATTGAGGGGGCATCGCAAGAAGTGAATCGGGCCATGACAGAATTCGCCATTAAGACTTCGGCAGTGCCGCGTATAGCCATTCCCATGCCTCACTCGGGAGATCGCGCCTACGCCGAGCACGCAGTAAAGCAATATGAAGAGGCCGTGCGACTGGCGGGCGGCGAGCCGGTGAGGATCGAACTGGCGCAGTCCGAGGACACCATCGCGAAGCAGGCGGAGGCCTGTGTCGCGGTGCTGTTGCCGGGCAGCCGCGCCGATGTCGATCCACGGAAGTTTCAGGAAGAGCGCCATCCCAAAACCAGCGAGATCGACTCCACGCGCGAGTCGGTCGACCATTTGTTGCTGGATGACGCCTACCGCGCCCGCAAGCCGGTGCTCGGCATCTGTTATGGCTTGCAATCGCTGAACGTCTACCGTTCGGGCTCGCTCGTCCAGCATATCGAGTCTGGCATCGACCACGCCGCCGGCCGCGCAGTGCCCCACGCGCACGATGTGACCATCGACAGCAACTCACGCCTCGCCGAAATCGTCGGGTCGCGGGCCGGCCATCCCATCGCCGTTAATTCCTCGCATCATCAGTCTGCGAAGACTCCAGGGGATGGTTTGCGGGTCGTGGCCACCTCGCCAACCGATGCCGTCGTCGAGGCACTGGAAGGGATTTCGGCCGGCCATTTCGTATTGGCGGTGCAGTGGCACCCGGAACGCTCGATCCATGATGGTCCGAAGCTTGCAGAGTCGGCGCAGAGGATCTTCGGCGCGTTTATTGACGCGGCGCGAAAACGCTAGTGTCGTTTGGGCAGGCCCGAACCAGCGGCGACGGAGCGGTCGGAACTATATTCAGGGTTCATTGAGCCGCGTTATGCACGTTGCAGCAGCACGGTGACGTGCGCAATCGCAGCATTGTCAGTGCCTGTGCCTTCGGGCGTCTTTGCTTTAAGTCCAACACAATCTGCTGAAATCCCGCAGAGATTGGCGACGCTTTGGCGAATTGCCGCCGCGTGCGGACCAATCTTCGGCGCTGCAAGAATGAGCGTGGAGTCGAGATTCGCCATCGCATAACCGGCTGCCGCGACCCGCCGCAGAGCCTCGCGGAGAAACACTGCGGAATCCGCGCCTTTCCACTGCGGGTCTGAAGGAGGGAAGAGATATCCGATATCGGGACCAGCGATCCCGCCGAGCAGTGCGTCCGTGATGGCGTGAAGCAGAACGTCGCCGTCAGAATGTCCGCCGAGACCTTTGTCGTGGTTGAGTTTGACCCCGCCGATCATGAGCGGAACCCCCGCCTGGAACTCGTGCGAGTCGTAACCTTGGCCGATGCGGAATTGCTGGATCATCATTTGGAATTACGCAGCCGATGGTTCAAAGCTGACCGCCGACCGGGAACAGCGAATTCTTCTAGGCTTGATGCAAATAGAACTCCGCCAGTTCCATATCCGCTGGCGTGGTGATCTTGATATTCTTTGGCGAGCCCATCACGACCGCTACGGGAATGCCCGCCCGCTCGATCAGCGAAGCTTCGTCCGTTCCCAGAAATCCGTCCGCGGCTGCGTCGTCGAACGCTTTCTTCAGTAAGTCGAAGCGGAACCCCTGCGGGGTCTGCGCCATGACGACGCTCGCGCGCGGAATCGTTGCCTTGATGTTCGCGCCATCGGCGGTACGTTCGACCTGCTTGATGGTGTCGACTGCGGGCCAGCCCGCAATCGCCGCGTGATGTTTTTCGACGGCCTCAATCACATGGCCGATAATCTCGCTTGTAATAAAGGGTCGGACTGCGTCGTGGACTAGCACGATGTCGTCCGCATTCGCGGAAAGCGCTTTCAAGGCGTTTGCGACCGAGTCTTGCCGATGTTCGCCGCCTTCGACGATCTGCAACGGCTTCTTCAAGATCTCGGGATAATGCTGCTCAAGCTGTGTACGGAAGCCGGCGATCTCGTCCTTACGCAGGGCAACGACGATTTCATGCACTCTGTCGCTCGCGGCAAAGACGCGCAGCGTATGCACGAGGATCGGTGTGCCGCCGAGTTCCTTGAACTGTTTGGTGGGGGCGGAGTGCGATGGCGGAGCCATGCGCGTGCCGAGTCCGGCCGCCGGAATGATGACAAATACCTTCATCGGGACGATCAGTATACGCCTAGCCGATTTTCTAGTCGGCGGCTCGATCGATGGGCAGCGGCTTCTTGGGCGCTTCAGAGATGCCGCTTGGGCTGCTCGCAGACGGCACAGCAACGGGCGAAGTGGTCGAGGTCTTCGAGTCATGACGGCTCACTGTGCGCTCATCCCACTTGCCGAAGATCATCTTGCCAGCTGTCGTTTGGAGGACCGAGGTGACCGAAACATCGATGGTTTTGCCAATCATCTTGCGCGCATTGTCGACGACGACCATGGTTCCATCATCGAGGTAGGCAACGCCCTGGTTGTATTCCTTGCCTTCCTTGAGGATGAAGACGCGCATGATCTCGCCGGGGAGCACGATCGGCTTGAGCGAGTTGGCGAGCTCGTTGATGTTAAGGACTGCCACGCCTTGCAGCTGCGCGACCTTATTAAGGTTGAAGTCGTTGGTGATGATCTTGCCTTCGTAGAGCTTGGCGAGTTCGATCAGCTTGAGGTCGACTTCGCGCACCGCAGGGAAGTCATCTTCGACGATCTGGATTTGTGGGGAGGCGGTTTTCTGAAGACGCTGGAGAACATCGAGGCCGCGGCGTCCTCGATTGCGCTTGAGGGAGTCGGCCGAGTCGGCGACGAGTTGGAGTTCGCGCAGGACGAACTGCGGGATGACCATCAGGCCGTCGAGGAACCCGGTCTCGGCGATATCGGCGATGCGCCCATCGATGATGACACTGGTGTCGAGGATCTTGTAACTCTTCTTGCCCGTCTTTTCGCCCCCGAAAATTCCACCGAGCGCAGCCAGGTTGAGCAGGTCGCCTTTGTTCGCGCCGACGGCCAAGCCGACGTAGGCCATGATCAGCATGACCATGATCTGGAGAAAGCTCTGCGTCGGGCTGGGCGGAATGCTGTTGCGGATGACGATGGCGAAGAGATAAGCGCCGAAGATCCCGAGCACGCTGCCGATGGCTGAGCCGATCAGGCGCTTGAGGCTCATGACGCGCAAACGCCACTCGAAGACGACAATGGCGCAGCCGATTACAAGTCCGACCGCAGCGTCATAGTTGGAGGGCAGGTTAAACGGGCGAATAACGACGCAGATAATACCAACAATGATGACAAATACAAGGCGAATAAGGATGACATCCACAGCTATACCTCCATCCGAGAAGGCTGAGTGCCTCCTGCCCGGTGCCAGCATTGAGACGCAAAGAAATTAACGCGTCGCCCACCGGCGTTCTATACGGAGCGGTATTAAAAATTGATGATGCTCCGCCCTGCTGAGCCCTGACTACGGCAAATAGTACGCAGGCAGTATATACCGGCAAAGGGGGGTGAACCAGTACTTACAGACGTACGATGACCCTTGATGCTTGCTGGTGTATCTGCGTTACATGCCGTCGTAATTCGGACCGCCGCCGCCCTCGGGTGGGACCCATGTGATGATCTGGTAGGGGTCTTGAATGTCGCATGTCTTACAGTGCACGCAGTTGGATGGGTTGAGGCTGATGCGCTTGCCGTTGGGGGCGGATGAGTCGTCGAGCATTTCGTAGACGTTGGCCGGGCAGAAGTTCTGGCAGGGGCTGCCGAACTCTTTCACGCAGCGCTCATTGCAGATGCTGGTGTCGTGAATGACGAGGTGGGCGGGCTGGTCTTCTTCGTGCTTTGTGCCGGAGTGGTAGAGGTCGGTGAGCTTGTCAAAGGTCAACTTGCCATCGCCTTTGGCGGGGCCGATTAGGTTGGCTTCGTTGCCGCCGTCGGCGGGCAGGGTGGCGACTGGCTTTAGGTTTTCATATCCAGCGTGCGAGGCGACACGGGTGAATGGGCCGCCTTTGAGCAGGGTTTGCAGGCCACCGTTGATCATCCCGCCGATCAGGCCGTTTTTGAATCCCTGATGGAAATTGCGCACCTGCCAGAGTTCGTCTTTGATCCAGCTGGATTCGACCCGGGTTTGAAACTGGCTGAGAGTCGATTTGGACGAGTCATCTTTGGTGAGGGCTTCAAAGGCCGTTTCGGCCGCGAGCATTCCGCTCTTGATTGCAAGATGGATGCCTTTGAGGCGGGCAGAGTTTAGGAATCCGGCGGAATCGCCGGTGAGCAGCCAGCCGTCTCCGGCGAGTGGCGGGAGCGACCACCAGCCGCCGTAGGGCAGAGACTTCGCGCCGTAGCGGACCATCTTTCCTCCGGAGAGTAGCTTGGCGACGAACGGATGCTGCTTGAAGGTTTGGAGTACGTGTTGCGGATCGAGGCGCGGATCGTAATAGTCGAGCCCGGTGACGAAGCCTAGCGAGACTACGTTGTCGCTTGAGCCGTAAATCCACGCGCCGCCATACTCCTTTGTGGTGAGCGGGTAGCCCATCGTGTAGATGACTTCCCCCTTCTCGATGCGGCCTGCGGGGAGTTCCCAGAGTTCCTTTACGCCGATGCCGTAGGTTTGCGGATTGCGGTCTTTCATCAGATCGAACTTCTGAACTAGCTGCTTGGTGAGCGATCCGCGGGTGCCTTCGGCGAGAATGGTGACTTTGGCTTTGACGTCGTAGCCAGGCTCGAAGTTCGATTTCTGCTGGTTCTGCTTATCGACGCCTTTATCGTCGGTGCGGACGCCGGCGACGCGGTTGCCGTCTGGGTTTCCGTCAAAGAGGAGTTCGGAGCCGGCGAATCCGGTGAAGACTGTGATGCCGGCTTCTTCGACCTTGCTGGCCAGCCACTTCACGAACTTGTTGATCGAGATGACGTAGTTGCCGTGGTCGCGGAGAGGCGGCGGCGTGATTGGGAGCTTAAATTGGCCGGTGCGGGTGAGGAAGTAGACGCCTTCCTTGTGAACCTCGGCGTCGAGAGGAGCTTCTTTTTCGAAGCCGGGAAGAAGTTCGCGCATGGAGCGCGGGTCGAGAAGGGCGCCGGAGAGACAGTGCTGGCCGGCTTCTCGCGACTTCTCAAGGACGTAGATGTTTTCTTTGGAAAGCTGCGCGTCGGGATTCTTGGCATTGTGCGCATCGATGAGTTGGGAGAGGCGCAGAGCGCAGGCCATGCCAGCCGGGCCACCGCCGACGATGACGACGTCGGCGGGCAGTTCGGGGTGGTCGATGTTGGGGATGGGTTTGCGGAAAATTAGCATTGGGCTCAGCCTTTGGTTGTCAGCTTTCGAAGTCGCAGGCCCGCACGATCAAGCGTAAACTTCAGGCGAGAGACTGATTATGATAGCGGAAACGGAAGGGTCCGGTGCTGCTCACGCGAGCATTTGAGAATCGTTTTTTCTCTAAATTCTTCCGGTTGCAGGCCTATAACCCTTGTGGTACCTTAAATAATTGTCCCGGACAATCAGGAAGGGATCAGGGAAGTATTGTGCCTGAAAGGACTTGCTTCCACCGCTGGCGTAGCTCAGTCGGTAGAGCATCTGATTTGTAATCAGAG
>Ga0335069_10000734_pt1 | contig 53218 bp, 47 predicted proteins | sample Lox_Sample_11_FD_206714 | JGI IMG/M metagenome (GOLD analysis project Ga0335069, IMG submission 206714) | Soil microbial communities from Loxahatchee National Wildlife Refuge, Florida, United States - Lox_Sample_1.1 | ecosystem: Environmental > Terrestrial > Soil > Wetlands | place: USA... | reverse complement strand
GTAGTCTCGGATCCTACCCGTGCAATGAACTCGCCTAGTGCCTTGGCGCTTCTCCAAGTGCAAGACACCCTCACCGCATTGCACAAACTCGCAACGAACTACCGCCGGCTCATGCCCCCAACCACCCGTCTCGTCGCCGTCACCGGCTCGAGCGGGAAGACGACGACCAAGCAGCTTGTCGCCGCCGTATTGGGCGAACGCTTCAACGTCGTGGAATCGGCCGGCAACAACAACAACCAAATTGGCGTGCCGTTGAATCTGTTGCGGATGGACCGTGCGCATGATTATGGCGTGTTCGAGTTGGGGACCAATCGGCCGGGCGAGATCGCGACGCTGGCGAACATGGTCAAACCCGATATCGGCGTCATCACCAACATCGGGCTGGGGCACGTCGAAGCGCTCGGGGACGAGGCCGGCGTGGCCCGGGAGAAGGGCGCGCTGTTTGCGGTGTTGCCGCGCAACGGCGACGGGCTGGCGGTCATCAACGCCGATGACAAGTGGTGCCACGAGTTGCGGACGCGGACCAACTCCACGGTGGTCACGATCGGGATCGATAATTTCGCGGATATCCGCGCCAGCGAGATCAAGATCAACGGCGACGTGAAATTCCGGTTGAATATCGCCCGCAAGCGGGAGGATGTGATTGTCCGACTCAAGGCGCTGGGGCGGCATCAGATTTACAACGCGCTGCAGGCGGCGGCTGTCGGCTATTTCGCGGGGCTGGACCTCGATGAGATTCGTGTCGGCCTGGAAAACGCCACGTTCCCGCAGATGCGGATGGAGCCCGTGATGATCGACGGGGTGCGGTTTGTCAACGATTGCTACAACGCGAACATGGTGTCGATGAAGGCGGCGTTGCAGATGATTCGCGAGACACCCTGTCCGCGGCGGAAGATCGCCGTGCTGGGCGACATGCTGGAGCTCGGCGAATGGACCGAATCGGCGCACGGGGACGTGGGGGCGATGGCGGCAAATTGCGGGCTGGCGTTGCTCGTCACGGTGGGCCAGTCGGCGCGGCTGATCGCGCAGGCGGCGCTCGAAGCCGGGATGGAGACGCACCGGGTGATGCCGCTGGGGACGGCCGAGGAAGCGGGGGAGGCCATCCAGACGCTGGTTCATGAAGGGGACATGGTGTTGCTGAAAGGTTCGAGACGGTTGCAGTTGGAACGAATCGTGGAGGAATATCGAAGCCACATGGTCGCGCCTCTGTGAGGCGGAAAACGTTGTGTGTGGGGAACGCGCCCGCGCGGCGCGGAATTGCGGTGTGAGGAGTGAAGGACCGAGGAGGAGATGTTTTACTATTTGAGCGAGTATACGCAGTGGTTCTCACCGTTGCGGGTGTTTCAATACGTGACGTTCCGCGCGGTCTTTGCCGCTCTCACGGCGCTGCTGCTGTGCGTGCTCGTCGGCCCGTGGCTCATCCGCCGTCTGGTCGAGATGAAGTTCCAGCAGCCGATTCGCGGCGAGGACGATTTGCGGGAGCTGGCCCAGACCCACGGCAAGAAGGCGTGTCCGACCATGGGCGGCATCCTGATCATCTGGGCGGTGATCGACGCGACGTTGCTTTGGGCCCGGCCCACCAACCAACTCGTCTTGATTTGTCTCGTGACGCTGATCTGGCTGGGGGGCGTCGGCTTCCTCGACGACTGGGCGAAGGTGCAGGAGAAGAAGTCGACCGGAATCCGCGCGAAAACGAAATTTCTCTTTCAGATCGGGTTGGGGTTGTTTGTGGGGGCCTTGCTCCTGACCGATCCGATGCTGGGCGTGACCGCGAAGAAACTGATGGTGCCCTTTTTCAAGGGGCCGGTAATTGCGAACATGGGATGGTGGGCGCTGCTGCCGGTGGTGCTGGTGATCGTCGGCGCGTCCAACGCAGTGAACCTGACGGACGGCCTGGACGGCCTGGCGACGGGCTGCGCGCTGACGGTCGCGCTGGCCTACGCCGTGATGTGCTACGTGGCCGGCAACTTCCGATTCGCCAACTACTTGCAGGTGCCGTTCGTGTCCGGGGCCAGCGAGCTGACGGTGGTGTGCGCGGGATTGATCGGCGCGAGCCTGGGATTTCTCTGGTTCAACTGCCATCCGGCGCAGGTGTTCATGGGCGATACCGGGTCGCTGGCGATCGGCGGGCTGATTGGTGCGATTGCCGTGATGATCAAGCAGGAACTGGCGCTGGTCATCGTCGGGGGGATTTTCGTGATGGAAGCGGCCTCGGTGATTTTACAGGTCGCGAGCTTCAAGCTCCGCGGCAAACGGATTTTCGCCATGGCGCCGCTGCATCATCATTTCGAGTTGCGCGGCTGGTCGGAGACCAAGGTCACGACGCGATTTTGGGTGTTGTCCGTCATCTTTGCGTTGCTGGGTTTGGCAACGTTGAAAATGAGGTAAGACGTGGAACTGAGCGCTAAAGAAAAGCAGATGCTCAGCGAGTGCGAGACGGCAATGCGCTCGTGGAAGGGTTGGGCCATGCTGTTCGATGTGATGGGGTGGGTAATGTTGAGCATGGCGATTATTGGCCAGGTGGGCTTGGCGTACTTCGGAACACCAGAAGTTCCGCCTGAGCCCGCAAGGGGTTCCTTCGTTGTCGCGGCGCTTGGCTTCTATTTTTTGTATTCCGGGGCGCGTGAACGGCGGGACAGAAGATTTGCGAAGTTCGTGCTGAAACTACGGCAGGAATCTTTGGGTAACCGATACATGCAGACATTGGAATTGAAGGGGTAAGTCGTGGAACTGAGCGCTAAAGAAAAGCAGATGCTCAGCGAGTGCGAGACGGCAATGCGCTCATGGGGCGGTTGGACGTGGCTTCTTCGCGGTGTCGGCGTGGCCAGTTTGCTCGTCGCCGTGGTTGTTCTGGCGAGTCTGACCAAGTGCACGAAGCCGCGGGTCCAGTGCGAAGTGGGGACAGCAGTGTTGTTGTTCCTGGCGCTGGGCATCTACATGCTGGACGCCGGTGCTAATGAGCGGCGCGAGAGAAAACTTTCGGAGTTGGTTTTGAAACTGAATCAGGGACGTGCTGAGGACTGAGGTAATCGAGAAATGCAGACATTGGAATTGAAAGGGAAGGACGTGGTGGTGCTGGGGTTGGGGCGGAGCGGGATGGCCGCCGCGTCATTGTTGCAGCGGGACGGGGCTCGCGTGGTCGTGCGCGACGAAAAAGCGGGAGACCAACTGCAGGAGCGCGCCATGCGGCTGCGTCGGCTGGGCGTGCGGGTGGAACTGGGCAACCAGTTCGATCACACGACGCGGTTCGATCTCGCGGTGGTTAGCCCGGGCATTGCGTCCGAGCGGCCGATCGTGCGGGAGATGCTGACGCAGAACACGCCGCTGCTGAGCGAACTGGAACTGGCCTATCGGTTTTGCCTGTGCCCGATCATCGCGATCACGGGCACGAACGGGAAGACGACGACGACGGAATTGATCGCCCAGATGCTGACCGGTTGCGGGAAACGGACCGTGGCGGCGGGCAACATCGGCAACGCGTTTTCCGACGCGGTGGAAGCCAGCGCGGGCCTGGACGCGGTGGTGCTGGAGGTCAGCTCGTTCCAACTGGAGAAGATCGAGAGATTTCGCGCGAGCGTGGCGGTGCTGCTGAATATCACGCCGGATCACTTGGATCGATATGAGTCCATGGAAGCGTATGCGGCGGCCAAGTCATTCATTTTCATGAACCAGCACGCAGAAGACACGGCGGTGATCAGTGTGGAAGCCTTGCAGGCGTTGCGGCGGATGGGCATCGCCATCAAGGCGCGCCCGATTACCTTCAGCGCCTACAGCCGCGAGGCGGACATCTGGCTGGACTGGTTCGATGGTGAAACCGTCTGGTGCCGGCTGCCGGAATGCCGCGGGATCGTCCTGAAGATGAGCGAGACGAACCTGCGCGGCGTGCACAACGCCGAGAACGTGCTGGCGACGCTGGCGACCGGGCTGGCCATGGGGCTGCCCGTCTCGCAGATGCGCGAGGCGATTTGCTCGTACTGTCCGCAGCCGCATCGGTGTGAATTTGTAGCGGAGGTTGATGGCGTGACGTACATCAACGATTCGAAAGCGACCAACGTCGATGCCGTGGAGAAGGCGTTGCGTTCCCTGCCGGGGCGCGTCGTGCTGATCGCCGGCGGTCGGGACAAGGGGCTGGATTTCACGTCTCTGAAGGAGGTGGTGGCCGACAAAGTCAAGCTGGTGGTGCTGATTGGCGAGGCGCAGGGGAAGATGTGGCGGGCCTGGTCCAGGGCGACGGCCTGCGTGCGGGCGCAGTCGCTGGAGGAGGCGGTGCGCCTGGCAGCCAGTCATGCCTGCCGCGGCGACACGGTGTTGCTGTCGCCGGCGTGCGCCAGCTTCGACATGTTTGAGAATTATGAGCATCGCGGTGAAGAGTTCAAGCGGCACGTCTTCAATTTGCAGTGAGGAAACGTAAAGGAAATTTGCAGAACAACAATCGGATAAACCAAAGAATACGGAACGAAAGGAACCAATGAAAGTCTCGAAAGTCGTACTCATCGTCGTCGCACTACACGTCCTCGTGATCGGGGGTATCGTTGTCTTTGAAGGCTGCTCCCGGGTCAAGAGTAACACGCCACCCATCGCGGATAACGAAAGTCCGGCCGGACAGACGGCGGACACGAACCAGGTGGCCTCGGTCCCGAATCCACAAGGTCCGGGCGCGGCGAACTCACTCGTGCCTCCGGCGTCCATGGCGGGCAACGAAGCGCCCGCGCCGGCTCCGGCGCCCGCGCAAGTCGCCACTGCGCAACCTGCGCCGGTTCCGGCGAGCACGCACGTCTATGTTGTGAAGAAGGGTGATTCCCTGTGGAAGATCGCCAAGGCGGAGAATGTGACCGTCGGGGAGCTCAGCCGCGCCAACAACATGACCAAAACCAGCATCCTGAAGGTGGGCCAGAAGTTGACCGTGCCGGCGAAGACGGACAAGACCAGCGTCGCGACCGCCTCGGTGGTGCCGACCTCGACGGACGCCGGCAGCCCGGCGACCGCCTCCGCGGCCCCGACGTCCGCGACTGACGACGGCGGGAACGCATACGTTGTCAAATCCGGGGATTCCCTGTGGAAGATCGCGCGGCACCAGAATGTCACCGTCGCGGCACTCAAGCAGGCGAACAATCTGAGCGGTGATTCGCTCAAGGTCGGCCAGAAGCTCCACATCCCGGCAGCGACAGCCAAGGCCACGACGGACGCGGCGGGCAATACGACCAGCGCCGGCATTGCGGCCACCACGTCGGCGGGATGGCAGGCGCCCGGCACCTATACGGAGAACGGCCAGACGATCCATGTGGTCGACGTCAACGAAACACTGTCGATGATTGCCAAGAAGTACGGCGTCAAGACAGATGACCTGATGAAGGCGAACAACATCACCGACGCCAAGAAGCTTGGGTACGGCCAGCGCTTGGTGATTCCGTCGCAGCAACCGGCCGCGGCGGCGTCAGCCCCAACAGCTCCGGCGACGATGGCGGCGGCCAGCACGACGTCCCCGGCCAACCCGGTCCCGGCGGCAGTGAACACGATGACAACGGGGGCGACGGCGCCGGCGACACCGGCGTTGGCGGCACCGGTCGTATCGGCCTCGCGGACGACGGCCCAATAACGAGCGAACCACAATCGAGTCGTTTCACCGGAGGAATGGAGGCCTGTGAACAAGGCTGCCATCACATTGTTGACGATCATGCTGGTGTTATTGACCATTGGTGTGGTCATGCTCTTCAGCACGAGCGCGGCGTACGCCAAGGATCGGTACGGCGACCCGCGGTATCTGCTGAAGCGGCAACTGGCGTGGATGCTCGTCGGAGCGGTTGGGTGCGTGATGGCCGCCAGCGTTCCCTATCCGAAGCTGCGTGGCGTGTGCACGGGCGTGCTGGTGGCCGCGGGCATCCTGCTGGCGCTGGTACTCGTTCCCCACATCGGATTGAGGGTGGGCGGGGCACGGCGCTGGCTGGGCTTCGGTTTCATGAGGTTCCAGCCCTCGGAATTGGGCAAGCTGGCGTTGGTGGTGTGGTTGGCGCACTGGCTGGCGAAAGAGAAACGGCGACTCGACCGATTTAGTCGCGGGTTTGCCATTCCGGTGGGTGTGGTCGGGGTGACGTTGCTCCTGATCCTGGCCGAGCCGGACTTTGGATCCACGGCGCTGATGGCGTCGGTGAGTTTCGCGATGATGTACGTGGCCGGGGTGCGGCTGCGGTATCTCGGGCCGACGATTCTCAGCGGCGTGGCCGGATTTGCGGCGCTGGTAATCCACAATCCGACGCGCGCGGCCCGGCTGATGGCGTTCATGGATCTGGAAAAGTACAAGCAAGGGGCCGGCTATCAGGTCTGGCAGGCGATCCTGGCATTCGGGTCGGGCGGGTTCAACGGCGTCGGCTTGGGCAACAGCCTGCAGAAAATGTTCTACCTGCCCGAAGCGCACACCGATTTCATCTTTCCGATCATCGGCGAAGAACTGGGGTTGGTGGGGACACTGGCGATCCTCTTGGCGTTCGCGGCGTTGATGGTCTGCGCGGTGATCATCAGCCTGCGCGCGGCGGATCTGTTCGGACAGTACCTGGGAACGGGGATCGCGGTGCTGCTGGCGATGCAGGCGCTGATCAACATTGGCGTGGTCACGGCGTGGCTGCCGACAAAAGGGCTGCCGCTGCCGTTTATCAGTTTTGGCGGATCGAATCTGGTGCTGAACATGGTCGCCGTCGGGTTGCTGTTGAACATATACCGGCATAGCTCGGCGGAGGCAGAGAGTGAAGAGCAAGAATTTTTCGCACGGCGCTCGTCGTTGACCTAGGAGGCGCGCCTGCGGCTGCATGAATGAAAGTCATGATCGCATGCGGGGGGACGGGAGGCCATTTGTTCCCGGGGGTGGCGGTCGCGGAGGCGCTCCAGGCACGCCACCACGAAGTCCGGTTGTTGGTCTCCGAAAAGGCGATCGATCGAGCGGCCTTGGGAGCGTCGACCATTTGCTGCAGCCATTCGGACGGTATCGGAGTGGAAGCGCTCCCAGCGGTGGGATACGAAGGGGCGGGGCGGTTAATACCGTTTTGCCTGCGGTTGGCAAGGGCGACCCGCGGATGCGTCGCGACGTATGACGAATTTGGTCCGGACGTCGTCTTGGGGATGGGGGGATTCACATCCGCGCCCGCGATGTTGGGGGCGCGATGGTTTCGCAAGCGCGGGACGGCGGCGTTGATTCACGAATCCAATGCCGTGCCCGGCAAGGCCAACCGCTGGGCGGCCCGGGTGGCGGACCACGTGGCGGTGGGCCTGGCGGATTGCGCCCGGTATTTCGGGCACAAGCCGGTGACCGTGACAGGCACGCCGGTTCGCGCGGCGTTGCGCCGCGGTAAAGTGGCCGACGCGCCTGAGCGGCTCGGGCTTACGACCGGGCGGATGACGGTGTTGATCGTGGGCGGCAGCCAGGGAGCTCACGGGATCAACGAGAGTGTCGCGGCGGCGTTGCCGTGGCTGAGGACGCGGACGGACACACTACAGTTTGTGCATTTGACGGGGTCAAAGGACGAACGAATTATACGGGAGGCGTACCGAGAGAATGGAGTTCAGGCAACGGTGATGAGTTTTTGCAGTCAGATGGAATTGGCCTACAGCGTGGCGGACATGGTCGTGGCGCGCTCGGGTGCGTCGACGCTGACCGAGATCGCGGCGTTCGGCCTGCCGTCGATCCTGGTTCCCTATCCGCACGCGGCGGGCAATCACCAGTGGTACAACGCGCGCGTGTTCGAGCGGGCCGGGGCGGCGCGGCTGATCGAAGAACCGCAGCCAGGCGAAGGCCTTCGCGGGGAATCGCTCGCAAACGGAGTAGGCCCGGAGCGAGGCCGGCAATTCGCCAAGGTCATTGGCGATTTGGTCGACGATGACACGGGCCGCAGCCAGATGTCCCGCGCGGCGCGTTCGCTGGCGGTGGACGATGCGGCGGACCGGATCGCGACCCTTTTGGAGCAATATGGGAGATAAACAGCAGCTCATCGAGTTTCTCGGCAGCCGGCCACGGACGGTGCATTTCGTCGGCATCAGCGGATGCGGGATGAGCGGGTTGGCGCGTCTGTTGTTGCAGCAGGGGCATCGCGTGACCGGCTCGGACATGGCGCCCAACGGCGGTATGAAGGAGCTGCAGAAGCTCGGCGCGCGGATCCACAGCGGCCATGCCGCCCACAATCTCGGCGAGGGGACGGAATTGGTGGTGTACACCTCGGCGGTGGGCAACGAGAACGTCGAACTTCAGGCGGCGGCGGGACTGAATATCCCGCGGGTGCGCCGCGGGTTGTTGTTGAGTGCGCTGATGAATCACCCCAACAACATCGCGGTGGCCGGGACCCACGGCAAGACGACGACGACGGCGATGATTGCCTACGTCCTGACACGGAGCGACAGCGCGCCGAGTTACTGCGTCGGGGCGCACGTGCCCGTGCTCGGCGCGAACGCGCAGATTGGCGGCGGCAAGTACTTCGTGGCGGAAGCGGACGAGAGCGACGGCACTCTGGTCGGATTCAGTCCCGAGTATTCGGTGTGCCTGAACATCGAGCCGGAACATCTCGATCATTACGGCTCGATGGAAAAGCTGCGCGAAACCTTCGAAACGTTCTTCACGAGCACGCATCGGACGGTGTTTCTGTGCGCCGATTGCGTGAACTGCCTGGCGTTGGCCCCGAAATGCCGGCGCGCGATCACGTTCGGGCTGTCGGCAAACGCGGACTACCGGGCGTTGAACGTCGAACAGACGAAGTGCGGCTCGCGGTTTACCGTCTCCTGTCGCGACCAGCAGATCGGGGTGATCGAGCTGACCATCCCCGGAATGCAGAACGTCAGCAACGCGCTGGCGGCGGTCGCGGTGGCGGATGAGCTGGGCGTGCCGTTCGAGAAGATCGCGGCCGCGCTCCATCATTTCAGCGGTGCCACGCGACGGTTCGATCGCCGCTACGACGAAGAGGGAATCCTGGTGGTGGACGACTACGCGCATCACCCGACGGAAATTCGCGCGACGATTGCCGCGGCCCGCACGATGCTGGCGAAGGACAATGGAGCCGGCTATCGCCGGCTGATCGTGGCGTTTCAACCTCATCGGTACACACGAACGCGGGCGTTACTGGAGGAATTCGGCTCGGCGTTTGCCGGAGCGGACAAGTTGTTTCTGACGGACATTTACGCGGCGAGCGAGAAGCCGATCGAAGGTATCAACGGCCGCATCCTGCACCAAACGGTGGTGTCGGCGGGGCAATCGGGCGCGATGTTTGAGCCGGATCTGGAGATGCTGGTGGTGCGGCTGTTTGCGGAAGCGCGACCCGGCGATATGATCCTGACGATGGGCGCGGGAGACATGTACAAGGCGGCGGAAGCGCTGGCGCGAAAACTCCGGAGTCGCGGACCGCAAATTCACAATCCGGAAAAACAGTCGCACCGGATACAGGAGGACTGGGAGATTCTGCTCTCGGACAAGTCGAAGATCCGGCGCAACGAACCGATGGCGCGGCATACGTCGATGCGCGTGGGCGGTCCGGCGGAGTTTTGGGTTGAGCCGGCGGACGTCCGGGACCTGGCGCGGCTGCTGCATTACTGCCACGTGCGCGAGATTCCGGTGACGGTGATCGGGCGGGGAACGAACCTGCTGGTGTTGGACGGGGGCATCGCCGGCGTGGTCATCAGCCTGGCCAGCGACGAATTCACGAAGGTCGAGGCCGACGGAGAACAAATCACCGCCAGCGCGGGCGCGAGACTGAAGACGATCGTGACGATGGCGGCGCGGCACCAAATCGGCGGATTGGAATTCTTGGAAGGGATTCCCGGATCGCTGGGCGGCGCGCTGCGTATGAACGCCGGCGCGATGGGCAAGCAGATGTTCGACGTCGTCGAGTGGGTTCGCTATATCAGCTGCGCGGGCGACATGTACGACGCGGAGGCGAAGAGCATCCCGGTTAGCTATCGGAGCTGCCCCGTATTCGAGAACCACATTGCGTTGTCGGCGATTCTTCGCGGCACGAAGACCGAGCGCAAGGCCATCGACGGGCGGTTGAAGGCCTTTGCCCAGCGGCGATGGGCTTCGCAGCCGAGCAAACCGAGCGCGGGCTGCATTTTCAAAAACCCGAAGACAATTCCCGCGGGCAAACTGATTGAGGAACTGGGGCTGAAGGGGATGTCGGTTGGCGGGGCGCGGGTGTCGGAGATGCACGGGAATTTCATCGTGAACGAGGGGAAGGCGAAGGCCAGCGACGTGATGGAGTTGATCGCCGCCATCCGTCAACGGGCGCGTGAGGAGCGCGGGATCGACCTCGAGCCCGAGGTGAAGATTTTGGGAACGGAGAAGCAGTAGGGAGCAGCGCATATGAAGCAATTGAAGATCGCGGTGTTGATGGGCGGTCCGTCGGCGGAACGGGAAGTGTCATTGCGGTCCGGCACGGCGGTGGCGAACGCGCTCGCGGCGGGCGGCGCGCGGGTCGTGCCCATGGATATTCGCGATGCGACATTTACAATCCCGGCGGATGTGGACGTGGCGTTTCTTGCGCTGCATGGGACGTTTGGGGAGGATGGCTCTCTCCAGCGAATTCTCGACGACCGCGGGATCGTGTACACGGGATCGGGTCCCGAGGCGAGCGCCCGCGCGTTCGACAAGATTGCGGCAAAGCAAGCGTTCGTGGCGGCGGGAGTGCCGACGCCGGCCTATGAGGTATTTGAGGTGGGCCAATTGCCCCGGTCGCGTGTGGCGCGGCTCGGCTTCCCACTGGTCGTGAAACCGTCACGGCAAGGCTCGAGCGTGGGGATCAGTATCGTCGAGCAGGGGGATGGTCTGGACGCAGCCTGCGAGTTGGCCGGGCGGTATGATCCGCGGCTGTTGGCGGAGCAATTTGTTTCGGGCCGCGAGCTGACAATTGGGATTTTGGATGGGCGGGCGTTGCCGGTGGTGGAGATTCGCCCGAAAAAGGGATTTTACAACTACCAGGCGAAGTATACGAAAGGTGCGACCGAATATCTCGCGCCGGCAAGCTTGGACCGGAACATCGAATCTCAGGCGAAAGCGATGGCCTTGCGCGCGCACGATTGCCTGGGGTGCCGCGATTATTCCCGAGTGGATCTGATGCTCTCGGCGGTGGGCGAACTGTTCGTGCTCGAAGTAAACACCATACCCGGGTTTACGGAGACGAGCCTGCTGCCGAAGGCGGCTCGCGCGGCAGGGATCGAATTTCCCGAGCTCTGCGCGCGATTGGTGCAACTGGCGCTGGCCCGGAACGGTCACAACGGCGGACGCGGTGGCAATGGCAAGAAGGCGGTGACCATTTCGCGATGAAACTGGGAAACCGAAGAAAGAAGCGGCCCGAATACCTGCTGGACGTGAAAGTCCAGACGCGGGGACGGTCGTTGCGGCGGATGCGGGTGGGAACGATCTTGTTGGTGGGAATGAGTCTGCTCGTGCTGATGGGCTACGGAATCCGCTGGCTGGCGACGACGACGATCCATCGGCTCGTGTACGACAACCCGCGGTTTGCGATTCGCCAGATCGTGGTGGACGACGACGGCGTGATGAACCCGGAGCGGGTGATGCAGTTCGCCGGCGTTCACATCGGGCAGAATCTCTTGTCCATCGACCTGGACCGCGTGCGGGGCAATTTGGAGATGCTGCCGATGGTGCGGGCGGTGGAGGTGCGGCGGATGCAGCCGGATCGGTTGTTCATTCGTGTCTCCGAGCGTACGGCGGTAGCGCGACTGCGCGTCGCGACGCGGGCGCTCGGCGACGAGACATTTTACATCGACCGCGCGGGGTACGTGATGAAAGCCATCCGAATGCCCGACGGAACGGTGTTGCAGCCGCAGACGCCGCGGCCGGTGCCGGTGCTGACGGGCGTGACGCTGGCGGACGCGCGAGTGGGCCGGCAGGTGGAATCGGAGCAGATTTATCGCGCGCTGGAGTTGTTGGACAAGCTCGACCAGGCCGTGGCGGGCTCGATGATCGAAGTCGAGCAGATCGACTTGTCGAAGCCGCGGCAACTGGTGTTGACCACGACGCAGCACACCACGGTGAAAGTGGACGTGGAAGATTTTCCCCAGCAGTTGCGGCGGCTGGGAGCGATTTTGCGATGGGCGCAGCAGCGGCAGAAAACCGTGCAGATGGTCGATTTGACCGTCAACCGCGGCGTGCCCGTGACATTCATGAACTAGAAAGGTTTGGCTGAAGCCATGTTACCGAAGGAAAAGATCATCGTCGGACTGGAAGTGGGCACTTCCAAGGTGTGCGCCGTGGTCGGCGAGGTGCTCGATGATGGCAACATCATGGTCATCGGGGTGGGGCAGGCGAACAGCGAGGGCGTGCGCAAAGGCGAGATCATCCACATCGATGCCGCGGTGGAATCGATCCATGCTGCCGTGGCCGACGCCGAGGAAAGCGCCGGGGTCGAGATCCACAATGTCTACGCCAGCGTCAGCGGCGGGCACATCCGCAGCTTCAACAACCGCGGCACCGTGGCCGTGACGAGCGAGGACCGCGAGATCAGCGAGGAGGATGTGCGCAACGTTCTGCTCAACGCCAAGGCGGTCAATATCCCGATGGACCACGTGGTGGTGCACGCGATTCGCCAGCATTTTTTCGTGGACGGCCACGACGGAATCCAGAATCCCGCCGGCATGATCGGCGCGAAGCTCGAAGCGGATGTACACGTGATTTACGGCGTGCGGACGCGGCTGCAGAACACGATCAAGTGCATCAAGCAGGTGCCGCTGGACGTGGCGAACATCGCGGTGAGCGGATTCGCGTCGGCGCTGGCGGTGCTGACCTCGGAGCACCAGCAATTGGGCGCGGTGGTCATCGACATGGGCGGCGGCACGACCGATTACATTGTCTACAGCGAAGGCACGATCCAGCACAGCGGCGTGCTCGCGGTGGGCGGCGACCATATCACGAACGACGTGGCGATCGGGTTGCGGATTCCGATGAACCGTGCCGAGACGCTGAAGGTGGACCACGGGACGCTGGAAGTTCCGGCTGAGGACGAAATGATTTCGCTCAAGCGTGAGGTGGGCCTTCCCGACCGCCAGGTCTCGAAACAGCAGTTGTGCCGCGCGATGAATCTGCGGGTCGAGGAGACGCTGACGCTCGTGAAGAAGGAATTGGAAAAGCACAAGCTGATGGATTACCTCGGCGCGGGTGTGTTCATCACGGGCGGCTGCGCGCGGTTGAAGGGATTGGAGCCGCTGGCGACGCAGATTTTTGGGTTGCCCGTGCACATCGGGTACAGCCAAACCGTGGGCGGACCGACTTCGGCCATCGAAAGCCCCGAGTACTCGACCGCGATCGGCCTGGTGCGCTACGCCCTCGGCTCGCAACGCGATCAGCATCAGCCGCCGCCGCCGTGGCGCCGCATGAGCCAGGGACTTCATTCGATTCTGCAAAGAGTGCGGGCGTTTCTATAAGGCGGAGAAACGTCGTGATGCTTCCACGCAAAGCCGTTTCCAAATCGGCCGCGGGACCCGCGGCGCAACAGGAATCCAGCGACAACATGGAAAAGAAATCAGGGCCGGTGCAGAAAATTCGGTTGAAAATCTTCGGGGTGGGCGGCGCGGGCGGGCACGTGATCGGCCAGATTGCCGCCGCGCGCGCGCAGGGCGGACATCCGCTGGACGGGGTTGATTTGATCGCGATCAACACCGACCTGCAGGCGCTGAATGAAATTAGCGGTGCGGAGACGTTGCAGATCGGCGGGGCGGTGACGCACGGTCTCGGCGCGGGCGGCGAACCGGAGATTGGCGCGCGGTCGGCAGTGAACGACGCCGAGCGGATTGAAGCGCTGGCGCAGGGCGCGGACGTGGTGTTCCTGACGGCGGGCCTCGGCGGCGGCACGGGCGCGGGCGCAAGCCCGACGATTGCGCGGATCGCGAAAGAGCAGGGCGCGCTGGTGCTGGCGTTTGTCGCGTTGCCATTTTCATTTGAAGGAGAGCGGCGCAAACAACAGGCGTTGTCGGGCCTGGAGCAACTGCGGGCGCAGGCCGACGCGGTGATTTGCATTCCGAACGACAAAATCTTCCGCATCGCCGGCGCCGAGGCCAGCGTGGTGGACGCGTTCAAGCGCGCCGACGAGATCATCATGGTGGGCGTGCAGGCGATCTGGCAGCTCCTGTCGCGCAAGGGATTGATCAATCTCGATTTCGCCGATCTGCGGACGACCCTCGGCTCGAAGCATTGCGACGGGCTGTTCAGTTACGGCGAAGGGCAGGGGAACAACAAAGCGCGGGATGCCGTGAAGGCGCTCCTCGATAATCCGTTGCTGGACAGCGGCGACGTGCTGGCCAAGTCGGAGGGCGTGCTCGTGAGCATTTTGGGCGGACCGGATTTGACGCTGGCCGACGTGCAAAAAACCGTGGAGCCAATCTCGCGGCTGGCGGGTCGGGCGCACGTGATCATGGGCGCAGCGATCGATGAGACCTACCGCGGCAAAGTAATGGTCACGGTGATCGCCGCGGCGAACATTTTGCCGCGCCGCCTCGGCGCGCAATCGACGGCGGCCAAGCCGCCGCTGCCGCATCGCGCCGTCGAATCGACAGTGCCGCACGCCGCGCCGCGATCCGCCGTGGCTCCCGTGCCCGCGCCGGCGGTCGCCATGGCATCCGTCGCGAAAACGGCCGTCGAAGAAGCGCCGAAGCCCGAGCCGGTCGTCGCCCAGAAAGCGCCGGCGAAACCGAAACAGGAGACGTTGCCGCTGGAGGGCGTGAGCCGGGGTCGATTCGACAAGAGCGAGCCGACGTTGTACAACGGCGAAGATTTGGACGTGCCGACGTTTCTGCGGCGGGCAGTGAGCTTGAAGAGATAACGTTGCTCGTGGAGTTGTGCAAACATGCGCGCCGCACGATGGTTGATCCTCGTGGCGCTGGTAGCTTTGGTGGCGCTTGCGGTCGACCTTGCCATTCCGAAGAAGGATAGCGAGAAGACCATCTCGCAACGCGTCGCTCAGTACGGCGCGGTGGTCGATAGCCGCCTGGCACCGGTGTTTGCGGTGCGGAACCTGCCTTATCCGCCAAGACGTCTGGCGCTGCTCGGATTCAAGGACGAACGGGTGCTGGAGGTGTGGGCGACGGATAGGGACGGGCGGTATCAGTTCATCAAGTCCTACCCGATTCTCGGAGCGAGCGGGAAGGCAGGCCCGAAGTTGCGGCAGGGCGACGAGCAGGTGCCTGAGGGCATTTACCGGATTGAATTGTTGAATCCAAACAGCCTGTGCCACCTGTCGCTACGGGTGGGTTATCCAAACGATTTTGACCGGCGGCAGGCGCTACGGGACGGTCGGACGGAGCTGGGTGGCGACATCATGATCCATGGCGGGCGGGAATCGAGCGGTTGCCTGGCGATGGGAGACGCGACCGCCGAAGATTTATTCGTATTGGCCGCAAAGACGGGCGTCGACAACATTGTCGTCATCTTGTGTCCCGTTGACTTTCGCCGCCGCGATCTTCCGCGTCCGGGGGCGGAGCCGGCGTGGGTCGGAGTGCTGTATTCGAACATTCGGGAAGCGTTGAAATCTTTTCCAGAGAGCGAGGTTTCGAAATCATGAAGCCGATCACGCGAAGAGTATTGATCATCGGACTGGCTGGATTGGCCGGGTGTTGCGCGGCCGTGTGGTTTTGCAACGCATGGGTCATCTCCGCGACCAGGGCTCGGGTCTACGAGGACCCGTCCGCTGTTCCCGCGCGAGACGTTGCCCTGGTGTTGGGAGCGCGACGGACGACACCCGACGGCCACTGGGCGAATCCACATTTTGCCAATCGGATCGAAGCGGCTGCGGAATTGTATCGGACGGGGAAAGTGAAACATTTGCTGGTGAGCGGAGACAATCACGTTCGCGGGTACGACGAACCCAGTGATATGAGAGACGCGCTGGTGGCCGCCGGTGTGCCGGCGGAAGCCGTCGTGCTGGACTACGCCGGGTTTCGGACGTTGGACTCGGTGGTGCGCGCGAAGGAAGTGTTCGGACAGACGCGTCTGATGGTGGTCTCCGAGCGGTTCCACAACTACCGCGCGCTGTTCATTTGCCGGCACTACGGGATCGACGCGGTGGCGTACGACGCGCGGCCGGTGTCGTTGCGGGTGTCGACATGGCCGGCGTTTCGGGAATGGCTGGCGCGCGTGAAGGTTGTCCTCGACTTGTACGTGCTGCGGACGCGGCCGAAGTTTCTCGGGACACCTGTGCAGATTTGGACGGACCGAGGATTCTACGGAGTGGGGTGAGTTTCAAGGGGTGAACTATTACTGAGGATTTGCCAGCCGAAGTGTCGCCAAAGATGCAGCGAGGCTTCTGGTGGCGCTTGATGCAGCGAACCTGGCTGGTATCGCTGTCGATGGTGGTCTTGCTCGCCGCATATCCTGTTAACATCAGACTTACCAGAGTCTGTTTGCTCGTCGGCATTTGTGGCACGTGGTTTTGTGTGGGCGTCCGGGTTTGGCGCGTGAAATTGGGACGGATACTGGTTCTGACGATTCCAATTGTCGTCTTGATGTTCTGGATCCTGCCCGGGCGCGATGTCGATCCAGCAGGGATGCGTAGGGATTACGTGAAGGCGCTACGCCGATACGAAGGCACGAGATACATCTGGGGCGGGGAGAATGAGCTGGGGATTGACTGTTCTGGATTGGTCAGAAGGGCGATGATTTGCGCCGACGTTGGTTCCGGCCTGCGGGCGTTCAACCCCAAACTCGTTCGGGAGGGCCTGTACATCTGGTGGAATCGCTGCAATGCCCGGGAGTTGGGGAACGGATATCGAGGTCGGACCAGGCTCGTGTTATCCGCGCGTAGTATCAACGAACTGGATGCAACGCAGCTGCTACCGGGTGACCTGGCGGTCACTTCCGGCGGAGCTCATGTTCTGGCCTATTTGGGCGACGCCGTTTGGATTGAGGCTGACCCAACTGTTGGAAGAGTTATCACGGCAACGTCGCCCTCGCAGAACGGCTGGCTGACATTACCCATAAGCATCGTGCGGTGGCGGCAATTGGAATCATGAGGGCGTCGCCCAAGACTATTGCTTGGGCCGTTGTGACGATAGGGGTGTTCAGGCCGCGCTGGGTGCGCGCGGCTGCAAAGCGGGGACGGGTCGCCGCAGTCCAAGGGGGGAAATGGCGGCCTCGCAAGCAGGGACGCATGCGCCACCGAGACGGAAGGGGGCGACGGGCGCAGAAACGACAGAGATGCTTCGACAGGCTCAGCATGACAGCGTTTGGCGGAACGGCGGCAGGCGGGTCCGCGCTCAGCGCGGTTACAACGGGGCGGCGGTATTACCGGAAGAGCCTATCGCCAAAGGATATATTCTTGTGGACATTATATCGGACATGTGATAGCCTCGACGATGCTCTTTGACATAGGGTTCATGGTTCATGGTTCGCTCCGGGGAGGGGGAAGACGGGCGAGCGTCTCGCAGAGACGCCGCTACACCGGAACGCCTTAATCCCCTCCGGGGAGGGGAACACGGGCGGGACGCCCGCGGCCACCATGACGGCTCGGCGGGAGCCTCGCCAACGGCCCGCGAATGCGATTCGCGGCTACAATTGGGGGGAGAGCCCGGCAGAAAGTAGAGAAATACGAAACGAACCCAGAATTTGAAAGGGGTCATGTTTCGTAATATGCGGAGTGGGAACGGGTTGGGAAAGTTGAGTGTCGGATTTCTTTACACTCGAATGTGAAAAACGAACCCAGAACGAACCCAGAACGAACCCAAAATCAGCCCAGGAAATGGGAAACGAACCGAGGAAATGGGAGGCCGGGGAGAGGAGCCAGAATTCAGGAGACAGAAGACAGCCCCGATGCGGAATCGGGGTAGAGAGACGAAAGGCGGAGGAGGAAGGCGGTCAGCGGTCGGCCGGACCGCAGGGCAGGGCTGGTACGGGAGACCTTCGGTCGAAAGTGGTGCGGGGTCAGGAGATGGCCGCGTCTCGTCTGTATCCATTCATTCACCGCGTCCGCAGCCTTGCCCCGGTCGGCGATGCCGGGTTATCCTCGGTCATGGCCAATCGTCGCTCCGCCACGCAACCGCTCTTCGCCGCTACGTGGTCGTTCGGTCGCACCGCCGTCAATGTGGCGTGGCGTCATTGGACGCGAAATCTCGACAAGGTTTCACCGCCGCAATTGCTCACCGATTCGGTCGAGCGGGGCGTGATCGCCGTCGAGATGGACCGGCGGATTCATTCCGTCGGACGCGGGGGCCGACCCAATGTCGCGGGCGTGGTCGAACTCGATGCCGCGTGGATGGAAGGCGACACACTAAGTGCGGGTGGCGTCGCCGCGCTACGCGATGTGCTGCCCGCCATCTCCGTCGCGCGGTTGGTCATGGAAGAAACGCCCCACATGTTGCTCGTCGGTCAGGGCGCGCAACAGTTCGCCCGCCAGCACGGATTCCGCCGCGAGCGGTTGCTGACCAAAGCATCCGCCCGACTCTGGCGACACTGGCGCAAAGAACAGGCCCGCATCGCGTCCAGGAGGAAATCCGACCACGACACCGTCGGCGTGATCGGCTGGCACGCCGGTCATCTGGTCGCGGCCTGTTCGACCAGCGGCCTCCGCTGGAAATTGCCCGGAAGGGTGGGGGATTCGCCCATCATCGGCTCGGGCCTGTACGCCGACGATCGGGCCGGCGCCGCCGTCGCCACAGGCTACGGCGAGGACATCGCCCGGTTCAATCTCACCAGTCGCGTGGTCGAACTCATTCGGCGCGGCCACAGCGCCCGACAAGCCTGCCGCGAAGCTATCCGGTTCATGCTGCGCCGCAAACCCGACACCCGGGACCGGATGATCGCCGTCATCGCCGTCCGCAACGACGGCTCCTGCGCCGCTGCCAGCACACAGCCCGGCTTCCCCGCTTACATCAGGACGTCAAAGGGCGTTACGCGAATCTAGGGGCGGTCACGCTCCCGCCATCTTCAGCAGCTTCTTCCACCGGTTCTCGCTGACCGGCATCACACTGAGGCGTCCCATCCGCACCAGTTCCCAATCGCGGAATTCACTGAGCGATTTGACCGCGCTCAACGTCACCGGCTTCTTCAGCCGTTCCCGCGGCTTCAGATCCGCCACCACCAACTTCTCGTCCTTCTCTTTCGGGTCGGGATACGCGTCGCTCGTGACCTCGGCAATGCCCACAATCTGTTTCTCGTCGCCGGTGTGATAAATGAACGCGAGATCACCTTTCTTCATTGCTCGCAGATGTTTCAGCGCCAGCGGATTCGACACCCCGTCCCAGACGGCCTTCTTGTCCCGCTCCAAATCCGCGAACGAATACGTGCTCGGCTCCGTTTTCAGCAACCAGTAGTTCGGCATAATTGTCACCTCAAGCGCAAATCTTCCCCAAAGCCTCGCCCCCTTCAAGCGGCGTTTGTCTACCTCCGTTGTAGCCGCGAAACTTTTTCGCGGCCCGCAGGCCGTGACGGGGTATGGATTACCGCGAATAAGATTCGCAGCTACAATTCAGGGTGTGACTCTCCTCTCCCCATTTGACTCCGCCGTGATTCTCCCTGCGGAAGGGCCGAACGCGCGACCGTTCAGGATGGCACACTCGGCTGCGGCCCACGGTTCGAATACAGCCCGCACACCCACTTCACCAGCAGGACGAATCCCACCATGCGGACCGTCATCGCAATGATCTGACAGAGAAGCAGCAGAACGCTCAACGATGCAAAGCCTGATGCTCCCAGCCAATTCACCCAGAAAGACCTGTCCCACGCTATCGTAAGCAGGATAAGCGCGACGCCGAGCCCGATCACGTCACCAATGATCAGCAGCACCCAAAGCGTCAGCCTCGTACGGACGAAGGCGTACGCCCACAGCGCCAGCCGGACCCAACAGAAAACAACCTCCGCTGCATACAGTAACAGCCTTGCCAATTGAAGGTCGGGGCTCATAATCTGTCACACTGGATCGCAACAAGAAGGATACCAAATACCGTCCGGCGGGCAAATCTAATTGCAGCTCGGCAGGGCGCCCGCTGGGGGCGGCGGGTCTACAGCGCGCCGCGCCCCATTTGACACCGCCGGATTTTCCGCTACTGTACTGCCGGGTCGCTTATGCCAAAGCTGCACATCGTGTCGCCAGAGTCCGTCGCCTGCTCGTTCGAGCTGACGGAGAAGCTCATCACCATCGGCCGCAACGAGGACAACGGCATTTGCATCCTCGATGCCAACATCTCCTCGCAGCACGGAGTCCTGGTGCGCGACGGCGACGATTATCAGTTGCACGACCTCAATTCGACCAATGGCACGTTTGTGAATGGCCAGAAAATCATGGCCGTAAAACTGAAAGACGGCGCCGCCATCCGCCTTGGCCCCGTCGAGCTTCGCTACGAATCCGCCGTTGCCAAGGCCGCTCCGCTCGGTGGCGACCAGGAAACGCTGCACCGGGCTCCTCAGCATGCCAGCAGCAAAGACCGCGGCATGGCCAAACGAATGAAACCCGAATACAGCGGCGGGTTGCTGCAGTCAGGCCCCGTCACCCTCCAGCCGGGTTTCACCACCGCCAAACCAGTCCCTCCGGCAGTTCCCGAAACCTCCGAGTAGAACACCCGCTATTGCGGAACGATCCCCATCCGGTCTGAGGGCCAGTAAATCTTCGTCACCCGCCCAACAATGCTGCGCTTCGGCACCGGTCCCCAAAAACGACTGTCTAGGCTTCGCGGCGAATTGTCCCCAAGCACAAAATACTCGTCGGCCCCCAGCTGAACCGAATCCGATTCCGAACCGAGATACCGAGCCTGCGGAATCAGGGCGAAGCCGGAATACCCGTTGTCCCTCTGCGCGACCGTCTGGAAGATCGGCGGATCGGTTACTCGCTGCCCGTTGATATAGAGATACGGCGGACGAATGCTCACACGCTCACCGGGCAATCCAACGATCCGCTTGGCGTAATACTCTCCTCTGGACGATTTCGCCAGGTCCGGAATCTCATCGGTCCGAAAGACCACAATATCGCCCCGTCGCGGCGGCCCCAGCCTGTACGCCAGTTTGTCTACAAATAGATGATCGCCCAACAACCTGTTCTCCGCACCAACTTTGCCATCCCCGTGTAGCGTGGGCTCCATCGCGCCGGTCGGGATTCGAAACGGTTGGAAAAGAAAGGTTCGGTTGCCGACGATTACGAGTGCCACGAGGACCCCGTGAGCCAACCACGCCCAGACAAGCAATCGAACGCCATTAGACTGAACGTGTTCTCTCCGGCTGCGGCTCCGAAACGCCTGGATTATCGACCCCAGCTCGATCAAGTACAGAACGACCGCTTGGACTGGTTTGGGCAAGAGCGTGGTGCCGACCACCAAACCAAGGAATGCAATCCCGAGGAAGAACTCGTGGTTATAGAACTGTCCCAGTCCTGGAATCAGACACGAAAGAAAGGCGGCCAGCCACGGCTTGCCCGGAGCTTGGTCTTCACTCGTTCCGGCCGACCGATAGGTGTGAATCAACATGCAGATCCACGCTGCCGGAATCAATCCTGCGGCGCAGAGTATGGGAGAGACTCCGGGAAACCGCCGCGAGGCAGCCAGCCACACCGCAACCTCGCTTATGGCGCCGCAGGCAATAAACCAAATTACGCCGGCAACGACTCGACCAGATAGCGCCTGCCCAAGACCTGGAACAAGGTCGGAGATCGCTACGGCTCCCCACCGGGGCAACCGAGACTCCCTGGGAATCGACTCACCCACGCTCGAAGCTTAACTCGCCGGCCCGCTTTTTGTCCACCACGGCCTTGATCTTGTCGCCTTCCTTGAAATTCCCCGACAGAATCTCGAGTGACAGCGCATCGAGAATTTTCTTCTGAATCACCCGCTTCAGCGGTCGCGCCCCGAACACCGGATCGTACCCCTCGCGCGCGATCACGTCTTTCGCCGCGTCGGTGATCGTCAGCACAATGTTCTGGTCCGCCAGCCGTTTCTGGACGCGCGCCAACTGAATGTCCACGATCTTCTTGATGTCGTCCCGCGTCAACCCGTGGAATAGCACAATCTCATCCACGCGGTTCAGGAATTCCGGGCGGAAATGCGCCCGCAAATCCTCCATCACATGCTGTCGCGTCGCTTCATCGTCCGCCCGCCCTTCCGCGAAATGTTGCGAGCCGATGTTGCTGGTCATGATCAACACCGTGTTCTTGAAATCCACGACGCGCCCCTGGCCATCCGTCAGCCGCCCGTCATCGAGCACCTGCAGCATCACGTTAAACACGTCATGATGCGCCTTCTCAATCTCATCGAGCAGCACCACCGAGTACGGCCGACGCCGCACTGCCTCGGTCAACTGCCCGCCCTCCTCGTACCCGACGTACCCCGGCGGCGCGCCGATCAGCCGTGCCACGGTGTGTTTCTCCATGTACTCGCTCATGTCGATTCGCACCATCGCGTTCTCGTCGTCGAACAAGAACTCCGCCAGCGCCCGCGCCAGCTCCGTCTTGCCCACGCCGGTCGGCCCGAGAAAAATGAATGACCCAATCGGCCGGTTCGGGTCCTGCAGCCCGCTCCGCGCCCGGCGCACCGCATTCGACACCGCCGCGACCGCGTCATCCTGGCCGATCACGCGCTGCCGCAGCCGCTCTTCCATTTGCACGAGCTTGTCCCGCTCACCCTCCAGCAGCCGCGACACGGGAATCCCCGTCCACGCCGCGACCACCTCGGCAATGTCGTTCTCCGTGACCTCCTCGGTCAGCATCTTCGCGCTCTTCTGGAGCTTCGCCAGCCTGGCATCGGCCGCTTCGAGTTTCTTCTCCAGTTCCGGCAGCCGCCCGTACTGAATCTCGCTGGCCTTGGTAAGATTGCCCTCGCGCTTCGCTGACTCGATCTGCTCCTTCGACATCTCAATGGCCGATTTCAGGTGACGAATCTCATCGACCGCGCCTTTTTCATTTTGCCATTGCGCCTTGAGCTTCTTGCTATTCTCCTGCAAATCAGCGAGTTCCTTCTCGAGCTTCTGCAACCGCTCCTTACTCGCCTTGTCGCTTTCCTTCTTCAACGCCGTCCGCTCGATCTCCAGTTGCATCACCCGCCGATCCAACTGGTCCAGCTCGGTCGGCATCGAATCCAATTCGATCCGCAGCCGCGACGCCGCTTCGTCCACCAGATCAATCGCCTTGTCTGGCAAAAACCGGTCCGCGATGTACCGATGCGACAGCACCGCCGCGCTCACCAGCGCGCTGTCCTGAATCCGCACGCCATGGTGCACCTCGTAGCGCTCCTTGAGTCCGCGCAAAATCGCGATCGTGTCCTCGACCGACGGCTCGCCCACGTACACCGGCTGGAACCGCCGCTCCAGTGCCGGGTCTTTCTCGACGTACTTGCGATACTCATCCAGCGTCGTCGCGCCAATGGTGTGCAATTCCCCGCGCGCCAGCGACGGCTTGAGCATGTTCGCCGCGTCCACGTGCGCGCCCTCGGCCTTGCCCGCGCCCACCACCGTGTGCAATTCGTCGATGAACACGATGATGTTTCCTTCGCTGGAAATGACTTCCTTGAGGAACGCCTTCAGCCGATCTTCAAATTCGCCGCGGAATTTCGCGCCCGCCAGCATCGCCCCAATGTCCATCGCAATCAGCCGTTTCCCCTTGAGCCCCTCGGGCACGTCGCCGCTGACAATCCGCCGCGCCAATCCCTCCGCGATGGCCGTCTTGCCAACGCCGGGATCACCAATGAGAACGGGATTGTTCTTGGTGCGCCGCGACAACACCTGGATGACCCGCCGAATCTCGGCGTCGCGGCCAATGACCGGATCGAGCTTGCCGCGCCGCGCTTCCTCGGTCAGGTCGCGCCCGTATTTTGTCAACGCCTGGTATTTGTCCTCGGGATTCTGGTCCGTCACCTGGGCATTGCCGCGCACCTCGCGAAGCGCCTTGAGGATTGTCATGAGCGTCACACCATGCGGCTTGAGAAGATTCGTCGTCTCTGCGATTCCCAACAGCATGTGCTCCGTGCCGACGAATTGATCCTTGAGCTTGTCGGCCTGCGTAAACGCCGCCTCCAGCGCCGCCCGCAGCGCCCGGCTCATCGTCGCCTGGCTCGCATCGGCCCCATGAACCTGGGACCGACGATTCAAATCGTCGTCCAGCGACCGCAGAATTCCGTCCGGGTTCGCCCCGAGCTTCTCGAGCAACGGACGCACCAGGCCGTCCGGCTGTTGAATGAGCGCCGACAACAAATGCTCGGCGTCAACCTCCGGGTGGTTGAGCTTCTGGGCAATCTCCTGCGCCGACTGCAGCGCCTCCTGGCCTTTGATCGTAAATTTGTCGGGTCGAATCATCGGGCGATCCACTTTAGCACACGCGGTGCCATCGCGCGAATTGCCTCGCCGGCTTGGGTTTTCACAAAATGAATCGGCGCAATCTGTCCCAACTGCCCTGCCGTGTCACAGTCCCCAATGCCAGTCTGGCACACTACGAGGTCGTGACCAAGCGCGCGCGCATCTCGGCGAGTTGCTGCTCCAACTCGTGAAGTTTGCCGACCGTTTCCGGTAGCCGCTGAATCGCGGCATTGACCCGCTTGAATTCTTTGTGCGGCACGGCCGGCGCGCCCAACATGATCGACCCCGCCGGAACGTCCTTCGTCACCCCGGCTTGGGCCATGATGACGCTCTTGTCGCCAATGGTCAGATGCCCGGCGATGCCGACCTGCCCGGCAATCGTAACGTGACTGCCGATGATCGTGCTGCCGGCAACGCCGACCAGCCCGCAGATGATGCAGTGCTCCCCCACCACGCAGTTGTGGCCGATCTGCACGAGATTGTCGATCTTCGTGCCCTTGCCGATCCGCGTCCGTCCGAACCGCCCGCGGTCGATCGCCGAGTTCGCGCCGATCTCCACATCGTCTCCGATCTCGACGGTGCCCACCTGCGGAATCTTCTTGTGCGCGCCATCGACCTGTTCGAAGCCAAATCCGTCCGCCCCCAGCACGACGCCCGAGTGCAGAATGACCCGGTCCCCGATCATCGTTCGCTCCCGCAGGCTGACATTCGCGTAGATCCGGCAATCGGATCCCACGCGGCTCTCGTGCCCGATGTAACTGCCTGCTCCGATAACCGTGCGGTCGCCGATTACCACCCGATCTTCAATCACCGCGTGCGGTTGGATGGACACGTCCTTCCCCAATCGGGCGTTGGACGCCACGACCGCCGTCGGATGGACGCCGGGCGCAAACGTCACCGGCGGAGGCGCGACCTGCTTGACCAGTTCCGCAAACGCTTCCGATGGATTGTCGACGCGCACCAGCGCTCCGGTAAAGTCCACCGCGAGGTCCTTGGCGACAATCAGCACGCTGGCGTGCGTGGTCCTGACCGCCGCCTGGTACTTCGGGCTGGCCAGGAAACTCACGTCGCTGGGCGTGGCCTCGCGCAAGCCGGCCAGCCCGCTCACCACTTGGTCGGGGTTGCCGGACAGTTCCCCGCGGACCATCCGCGCAATATCGCGCGCCGTTAGCTGCACATTACTTCTGGCCGCCCGTGTTACCGGCCGGCGTGGGCGTGGTAGACGGCAGCGGCTGGTTCTTGTTCAAAATCTTGATGATGTCGGTGGTGATCTCCATTGTATCCTGGCTGTACACAATCGCGGGCACGCCATTCAGCGTGTTGCCGGATTTATCGAGGACCATCAGATACCCGGCGTCACGGGATTCCTTATCGATCGCATCCTGGATTTCCTTGAGGATCGTCTGGCGCATCCGCTGGGTCTGCTCTTCGAGGATCTTCCGATGGCTCACGCGGTACTCATCAATGTCGCGCTGCATCTTCTGCGTCTCGGTCAGCTTGTCGGCCACCGCCTTGCGCTTCTGCTCGCGAACCTCCGGCGTGTACTCCGGCTTGTCCTGATCGTCGCGCAGCTTGTTGAGATCGTCGATCTCCTTCTTGTAATTCGCCATCATCTCGTCGTGCTCTTTGTTGAAGGCATCCGCCGTCTCCTTGAGCTTGGCCGACGCGATCGGCGTCTTGTAATATTCGTTAAACACCTTGTTCAGATCGACCGTCACGATGCGGCTGGCCGGCATCTGCGCGGACGCAGTCAATCCCAGCCCGAATGCAGCGGATGCGACGATGGCAGCTATGGTATTCTTCATTGTAGTCCTACAACCTTTCTGTCGTTCCTTTCCGTTGATGGCCCTGCCAGTATATCAGAACTGGTAGCCAACGCTAAACTGAAATTTTCCCGCACGCCCCGTCACCTTGTCGCTCGTGATCGGATACCCGTAGTCCAGCCGCAACGGCCCAATCGGCAGGTTCAGCCGCAACCCGAGGCCCGCGTCCGTTTTCAGATCACCGATCGAAACCTCATAGGCGTTGGGAGAAACGTTGCCCGCATCGAAGAACACCGCGCCCCGCACGCGCTCAATGATCGGGTATGTGTATTCGATCGTCCCGTTGATCGACGTATTGCCGCCGATGGGCTCTCCGCCGATGTCCTTTGGGCCGACCTGACGGAACGCAAACCCACGCAACGTATTCGCCCCGCCCAGAAAATAGCGGTCAAAGATCGGCACCGGATCCACCGGGCGCTTCACCGAGCGCGTCCCGACCGGACCCTTTCCGTTCACCAGCGTCTCAATGACGTTCGTGCCGTTCGCCGCCGTCGAGCCAAACGCGTCCACCACTCGCGCCGCTCCCAGCACCTCGATCACCTGCTGATTCGGCAGTGGGAAAAACACCGAGCTTTGCAGGTTCAGCTTGTAGATGTTGACGTCGCCCCCCAGTCCGCCGTCGGCCCCGGCCACCTCGGCGTTGACCTCGGTGCGCGCTCCGTGCGTCGTCAGAAACACGCTGTCGCGTGTGTCGTAGGTGACCGTGCCGCCAATCGAACTGCGCACGTGTGAACCGGCCTGCGACTGCAACTCCGGGGAGGCCGATCGGTCCACGCTGAGCCCAATTTCCTGGATACTGTACTGGATCTGTCCCCGCAAAAACTCGGTAAACGCTTTCTCCAACGACACTGTCCCGCCCGTGGACTGTTCGTTGTATTCCGTGCTCAGGTAATTCGCGGCATGGTGGAACACATCGAACCCCAGCGACAGCTTCTTGTCGAGGAACCACGGCTCGACAAATGACAGGATTTCGTCCTGCCGCTTCAACCCGAGCTGCAACCGTAACCGCAGCTTCTGGCCGCCGCCTGTAAACGTGGGCCAGTTGAACAGATCGAAGTTCCCCTGGGTCATTTCCACAAACCCGATCAGGCTGTCGATCGAACTGAACCCGGCGCCGAAATTGACCGAGCCCGTCCGTTGTTCCTCGAGATTGAGCACCAGGCTCTTGTGGTTCGGCACGTCTGTCGGCTCCGGGTCCGCCTCCACCTTCGAGAAGTAACCCAGATTCTTCAGGCGTTCCACGCTGCGATCGACGCGGACCGTGTCGTAGATTTCCCCGGGGTGCACCGCCAACTCGCGGCGGATCACCTTGTCCTTCGTTTTCGAGTTGCCGCGAATCTCGACCTTCTCAATGTAGGTCAGTTCCCCTTCATGGATCAAATACGTCATGTCGATCCGCCCCGTATCGACGTTCGGCGATCGCTCGGGACGCACGTCCGTATCCAAATAGCCCCGCGCGCCGTAGTAATCCACCAGCGCCTTCTGGTCGGCTGTCATCGCCGTCGGCGTAAACGTCTTCCCCGTCGTCATCTTGAGGTGCTTCTCAAGTTCCGTCGTCGGAAACAACCGGTTCCCCTGGATCGCCACCGAGCCGACCTTGTATTGCGCCCCCTCGAACAGATCGATGTACACCACCATCCAATGGGGATTGACGCGCTGGATCCGTGTCCCGCGAATGTCCATGTCGATATACCCGTTTGAGTGATAAAAATCGCGGATCTTGTCGAGGTCCTCCTTGAAATCGTCCTCCTTCATCACGCCGTTCCCCGCCAGCCAGGAACCCCACCAATGGCGCCGCGTCTTCAGCAGCTTGCACAGCCGGTCCGTGGTGTACGCCTTGTTGCCGGTGAACTTGATCGCCTGGAGCAACACCCGCGCTCCCTCCTGGACCTTGAACTTCAGCACCGCCTTGCCCGTGTCCTTGTCCAGCTCCACTTCGTAGGTCACCTGGGCGTCCGGGTACCCGGCTTTCTCATACAAATCCTGCATCTTCTGCGCGTCGTCGTGCGCCTTGCGCTCATCCAGGGTGTCGCCCACCTTCAGGCTGGATTCCCGCTTCAGCCGCACCTCGGGAAACTGTTTCTCCCCTTCGAACACAATCTCCTTGATCGTCGCCTTGCCCTGCACCTGGAACACCACCCGCACGCCGTTGACCACGGGCTCTTCCAACACGCGCACGTCGAAGAAATAGCCGGTATTGATCAGATTGCGGACGTCCTGCTCGATGATGTCGCGCGACCGCGGTTTGCCCACCGCCGTCTGGATGTTGGCCATGACCACCGAACGATTTACCGTCTCCGGACCGACGAACCGCACATCGATCTCGCGGACGATCTCTTCCTCGACGGCCTCCTGCGCCCAAACACACGAACTGGAAACTACCAAGGCAAGCAACATGAGGAGCGACTGCCTCAGCCGCCTCATTCCTCGCCCCCTTCAAAGCTCGGTATATCTCCCTCATCAACCCGGGCCCGATCCTCGAACCGCGTGTACTCGCCGACGAATGTCAATTCCACGTCGCCGGTCGGGCCGTTCCGTTGCTTGGCAATCACCAGGCTCGCCTTGCCCTTCAGGTCCCGCCGTTTGTCCTCGTCGTCCTCGTAGACTTCCGGTCGTACCAATAGACCCACCACGTCCGCATCCTGCTCAATCGCGCCCGATTCCCGCAGGTCCGCCAGCCGCGGCTTGCCCTCGTCCCGCGATTCCGGCTGCCGGTTCAACTGGCTCAGCACGACGATGGGAACATTCAGCTCCTTGGCCAGCGCCTTGATCCCGGCCGATATGTCCGCCACCTCCGCCTGCCGGCTGCTCTCCGCCCGCCGCGACGGAGCCCGCATCAACTGCATGTAGTCGATCACCACCAGCTCAATCTTGTACTGCTGCTTCATCCGCCGCGCGCGCGCCCGCACCTGGTTGACCGTCAGACCCGCCGAGTCATCGATATACAGCGGCGCTTTCATCAACTTGCTGGCCACCGCCGTCAACTGGTGGTGGTCTTTCTCCGACGGAAAGCCGCTCTGGAGTGACCGCAGGTTCACCCGTGCCCGCGAACACAGCATGCGGGTCACCAGTTCCTGCCCGGACATTTCCAGGCTGAACACACCCACGGGGATATTGCGATCGACGGCCAGGTTCTCCACGATGTTCATCGCCAACGCCGTTTTTCCCATCGACGGCCGACCGGCAATGATGAACAGGTTCCCGTTGTGCAGCCCCGACGTCAGCTTGTCCAGATCGCGGAACCCGGTCGCCAGGCCCATCACCTCGCCGCGCTTCTCGTACATCTTCTCGATGCTCGACATGGCGTCCATGACGAGCGGTTTCGCCGGCTTGATGATGTCCGCGGTCTTTTCCGCGGTGATATTGAAGATTCGCTGCTCGGCCTCGTCGATCCACCCTTTGACGTCGTCCTGCTGCTCGAACGACCGCGAAATCACCTCGTGGGCCGCGCCAATGAGCTGGCGCAACTGGTGTTTCTCCCAGACGATGTCGACGTAGTGGCCGATGTTGGCCGTCGTCGGCACTCGCGTGATCAAATCGCTCAGATAGGCCGGGCCGCCGATCTCCTCCAGTTGGTTCTTGTCCCGCAGCCGCTGCGTCAGTGTGATCAGATCGACCGCCTGCAGCCCGTCCTGCAATGCCGCAATCTCGCGGAAAATCGCCTGATGCGCGGAATAGTAGAAGTGACCTTCGCTGAGCCGGTCACGGATTTCCGAGCCCGCTTCGGTCGGGCTCAACAACATCGCCCCGAGCACCGCCATCTCGGCGTCGAGGCTGTTCGGCAACACGCGATCCAACGCGAGGATCGGCGCCGACTTGCCCCGGCCGAACGCCGCCGCCCGCCCCCCTCCGCGACCGGATGCCAGACCGGCGTCTCCCGTCTGGGAACCGGTTTCAGATGCGAGAGGGTTGGTCGAAGACATATAGCCGCCCCACGGAACTCGTTCGGCTATTTCTTCTTATCAGTCTTCTGTGTCTTCTTGCCAGCTTTTTCGTCCGGAACGGATGGCTTCTCTGCCGGCGCGCCTTCGCCTTCGGGTCCCACCACCCAGATCTTGACCTTCGTCGACACCTCGGGATGCAGTTTCACGTCGACGTCAAACACGCCCAGCTCGTGGATCGGATGCTCGAGGATGATCTTCCGCCGGTCCACCTCGATGCCTTCCTTCTTCAACGCCTCGGAAATGTCCGAGGCCGTGACCGATCCGTAGAGCTTGCCATCCTCGCCCGCTGCCGCCGTGATTGTGTACGATTGCTTGACCAACTGCGCCACCGTCGTCTTGGCGCCTTCCAACTGCGCCGCCAGCGAGGCCTCGCGCTTCTTGCGCAGCGACTCCACCCGGCGCAAATTCGCCGCCGTGGCCGGCATCGCCAGCCCCTTCGGAATCAGATAGTTCCTCGCGTACCCGTCGGCGACCGTGACCGTGTCGCCTTCGGCCCCCAGATTGTCAACGAGGGCGGTTAAAATGATCTGCTTGCTCATGGGTGTGGTGACTCCGTCCTAGCGCACGAGTAACATGATCCGCGCGCGTTTGATCGCGTTGGCCAGTTGCCGCTGGTGCTTGGCGCAATTGCCCGAAATCCGCCGCGGCAAAATCTTGCCCCGTTCCGTCATGAATTTCTTCAACAAATCCGCCTGTTTGTAATCGATGTCGATCTGGTCCATGCACAACTTGCAGTCGCGCTTGATAATGATATCCCGCTTCGCCCGCTTGCCTTCACGGCCCTCCCGACTCTCCCGACCTTCAAAATTTCTTTCCATCATCGCTTCGCTTTCCTAACTGAATTGATTCCATGTTCTCCCGCCTGCCTCAGAACGGGATGTTGTCGTCATCGCCCGTGGGCGTGGCCTCCTCGCTCGGCTCCCGTGCCGGCGGCGCGGACGGACGTCCGCCCCGGCTCGCCGGCCGCGCGGCGCCTTCATCCGACGGCGCCTCGTCCTTGAATTCCTGCCGTCCGCCGCCTGCTGCTCCAATGAACTGGAAGCGCTCGCAGACAACTTTCAGCTTGGACTTCTTCTGTCCTGTTTCCTTGTCGTCCCAACTGTCCAATTTGAGCCGCCCTTCCACGAAAATCGGCTTCCCCTTCGACATGTATTGACCCACGGTCTCGGCCTGCCGGCCCCACACTTCGATATCCACGAAGGTGACTTCCTCTTTCTGCTCCCCCGTTTCCGTCGTCCAGCGGCGATTCACCGCGATGCCGACATTGGCGATGGCCGTGCCCTTCGGCGTGTAGCGCACCTCGGGATCGCGCGTGAGGTTTCCCATCAACAATACTTTGTTGTACGAGGCCATGATGACTACTTCTCGACCACGCCCGTGGTCGGAATCTTCCGCGGCTTGCGCGGCGGCGGCTCGGGCGGCATCTCCGTGAACTGCCAGCGGAACACTTCCGTTTCCAAATGCAGCTTGGCGTCCAATTCCGCCACCGCCTTCGACGGCGCATCGAAAATGAAATTCACATAATAGCCCGACGTGCGCTTGCGCGTGTCGCGGGCAAACGGCCGGGCGCCCATCCGCTGCACCTTGTCCACGCGCCCGCCGGCGTGCTCGATGCTCTTCTGGAGTTTGTCCACCAACTCCTTCGACACCTCGTCCTTCCCGCCGGTGTCCAGAATAAACAATCCTTCGTATGTCTTCAACCTCTAGTCTCCTTCTTCCCCGCTCTCACGGGGCTTTTTCCGATTAAACTGATTCATCGCCTCCGCCCATCCCTCGCGCAACGCGCAGTCCATCGCGTCCACCGCCGCCGCCACGGCCTCGTCCGCTGCCGTTCGTTCCGCCGCCGTAAACCGGCCCAGCACGTGGTTCGTGATGTCCGTTCCCAACGGAGCCGTTCGCCCAATGCCAACTCGCAGCCGGGCGAATCCTTCCTCTCCGCCGAGCGCCTCGATGATCGACCGCAAACCGTTGTGCCCGCCGCTTCCTCCCGACGAGCGCAGCCGGATCTGGCCCAAGGGCAAATCCGCATCGTCCACGACCACCACCAATTGCGCCGGCTCGATCTTGAGCCAGGCGAGCAGCGCCTGCACGGCAGCACCACTGTGGTTCATGAACGTCCGCGGCTTGGCCAGTGTGACTTTGCCGGTCTCACCCGCTCCCGCTTCGGCGACTTGCGCCGCGAAGCGCAACCTGTTTCGAAAAGAACATCCCAACTTCCCGGCAAGCCCGTCCAGCACCGCAAATCCGACGTTGTGCCGCGTACCGTCGTACTCCGGGCCCGGATTGCCCAGCCCCACTACCAGCCTCGGCTTGGCCGACACCGTCGTGGCGCCTCGCTGGCTTTACTTCTTGGCTTCGGGTTTGCCGCCGGCTTTGGCGTCGCCTTTTCCAGCCGCAGCCGCCGGGGCTTTGCCGGCCGCACCCGCTGCAGGCGTCTTGCCGGCCACACCGGCTGCGGGGGCCTTGGCTGCGGCGCCAGCCGCCGGGGCTTTGCCCGCTGCTCCAGCCGCCGGAGCTTTGCCCTCGGCCTTGCCGGCTTCCGGCTTCGCTTCGCCTTCGGCACCCTCGGCGCCTTCCTCGCCCTCTTCCTTCTTCGCCGTAATGACTTCGGGCTCGGCGGATGGCGCCGCGGCCGCTTCCGTCATCGCCGCCAATTCCTCCTCCGTGATCGGCGCGGCCACGAGGAACACCGTCTGCCCCTTGTCGTCGAGGAACGTCACTCCGGCCGGCGGTGTAATATCGCCGACGTGAATGCTCTGGCTGATCTCCAGTTTCTCAACGTTGACCTCGATCATGTCGGGCAGGTCCTGCGGCAAGCATTCCACCCGCAGTTCGCGCATGACGTATTCGAGAATGCCGCCGCCGGTCTTCACGCCCGCCGGCTCGCCGATGGGTCGCACGGGTACGCGCGCATGCAGTTTCTCCGTCGCGGACACCTCATGAAAATCAATATGGAGGATCAGGTCCTCGTACGGATGGTGTTGCACCTCTTGGATCAGCGCGAGGCGGTTCTTTGTGGTTCCGCCCTCGTCCACCTGCAGGTCCACGAGGACGTTCTCGCCCGTGGCCTCGTGCAGCACGTCCTCCAGTTCCTTCGCCGCCACGGACACGCTGAGCGGCTTGGTCTTCGCGCCGTAAATCACGGCGGGAACAACACCCGTCGACCGCAACCGCCTCGCGGGGCCTCGTCCGCTGCCGTCCCGTGCTTTCGCTTTCAATTGTAATCGCTTTGCCATACCAGTCTCTCCTTCAATACTCCTAACCGCAAAATTCGCTCATCTCACTTCCATCGCCCGCACCGCCGCCTCGGCGTTGAGGTCCGACGAGGTTTCCCCGTTGATCTCGAACAGCGACGACACGGACTCGGAATTGTGAATCCGCTTGATCGCCTCGCCCAGCAGCCGTGACACGGTCAAGGGTGTCAGCTTGAATCCGCTGACCTTCGGGTGCGGCACTGTGTCGGTCGTGACCAATTCGTCCAACTCCGACTTCTTGAGCCGCTCCAGCGCCTCGGGGTTCAACACCGCATGGCTGACGGACGCGTACACCTTCTTCGCCCCATGCTTCTTCAGAATCTCCGCCGCCCGCGTGATCGTTCCCGCGGTCTCCGTCAAATCATCCACAAGCAGCACGTTCTTGCCATCCACGTCGCCGATGACGTTGAGCATCTCGACTTCCGTGGGGGAAGTGCGCCGTTTGTTCACAATCGCCAGCGGCGCGCCGAACAGACTCGCGTACGCATGCACCATCTTCACCCCGCCGATGTCGGGCGAGACCACCACCAGATCCTTCAACTTCTTCTCATTAAAGTGCCGGTACATCAACGGTGCCGCGTAGAGATGATCGACCGGGATGTCGAAAAACCCCATGATCTGCTGCGCGTGCAGATCCAGCGTCAACACCCGGTTGGCCCCCGCCGCGGTAATCAGGTTGGCCACGAGTTTGGCCGTGATCGGCACCCGCGGCTGGTCCTTGCGGTCCTGCCGCGCATAGCCAAAGAACGGGATCACTGCCGTGATGCGCTGGGCGCTCGCCCGCCGGCACGCATCGATCATGATCAGCAACTCCATCAAATGCTGGTTCGCCGGCGGACACGTCGGCTGCACGATGAATACGTCGCGCCCGCGGACGTTCTCGTTGATCTTCACGAACGTCTCTTCGTCGGGAAACGCCGTCACCGACGCATCGCCCAACGGAATGCCGATGTACTTGGCCATCCGCTGCGCGAGGGGTCGATTAGCGTTACCAGAAAAAATCTTCAATTGGGTTGACGACTCCACGACTGACAACCGTTCCTTCGCCTGCTGCTGTTTTCCCCAAAAATCAAGGCCACAACCCGCAACCTGTGGCCTTTAAAGCGACGTTTCTTCTACTGGATAACCCCCCGCTTTGCAACCCGAATCTTTTCAGCCCCCACCAACACGCCGCCACAGCCCGATGATGCCAAGGCGCAACGGCTTCCGAAAGGAGGAAGTGAGCATGACGGGTTGGTGCCCAACCAAAGTGACATTAGGATTTCGCCGACAGGTTACATCGGCCAGGCGGATGACGCCGCGTTCAGCGCCAGCAGGAATGCCTCCACTAAACAACAGTTGACTGCGACTTTACGGCAGGTTCGAATTCACCGCCGACACCGTCGCGTTCACTCCCTTGCCCACGCCGCGCAACGTCACCATGGCAAATACCGCAACCGCAGCGACGATCAGCGCGTATTCGACGAGACTCTGGCCCCGTCGTGATTTGAGTGAGCGGTACAACTTGCGTATGGTCATCTTCATTTCCCTGTGTCCCACCTTCGGGAACTGCAGATGGTATGCCACCGACCCCCTCTCCACCCGACCCTCCCCAGTTCCTCCGCTTTTCGCCCCGATTCGAACTGGAGACGCTTCCCAAAATGAGACATCCGCCGCCCAGGATGAAAACCTATCTCACCCCTGAGTGAGGCTGTAAGACTGTAATAGCAATAACGCGCGCGATTGATATGGCTACTACAGCCAGCCTCACCGCTCCCATATGGCCCCAACCAACCTTGCTTTCTCCGCCAACTTCGGTTCTCCTCCACAGACATGAAACTCCGCCCCCACCGTCACGCCGTTCTCGCAGCCCTGCTCCTGGTCGACAGCCTGCTCGCCCCTCATCTCATCGCCACCGCCGCCACTCCGGAATCCGATTCCGCCCCGGGCGAACCGTCATCCACCGGCTCCACGCCGACCCCGACCGCTTCCAATCCCGTCGAAAACTCGGTCGTGAAAGTCTTCTCCACCGTGCGCTATCCCGACCTGTTCAAGCCCTGGACCAAACAAGCCCCGGCAGAGATCACGGGTAGCGGCGTCGTCATCGACGGCAAACGCATCCTTACCTGCGCCCACGTCGTCCTGTACGCCAGCCAGGTCCAGATCCAGGCGAACCAGGCCGGCGACAAAATCTCCGCGACCGTCGAGGCCGTCGCCCCCGGCATCGACCTCGCCGTGCTCAAGCTCGATGACGAGAAGTTCTTTGACTCACATCCCGCCTTGCCCCGCGCCAACACGCTTCCCGAGATCAAAGACGCCGTCATGGCCTATGGCTACCCAACGGGAGGCACCAGCCTCTCGATCACCAAGGGCATCGTCTCCCGCATCGAGTTTGCGGCCTACAGGTCCTCCGTCTCCGGCCTGCGAATTCAAATCGATGCCGCCGTCAATCCCGGCAACAGCGGTGGTCCCGCCGTCGCGGGAGATAAGATGATCGGCCTCGTCTTCAGTCATCTCGGCGCTGCGGAAAACATCAGCTACATCATCCCCTGCGAGGAGATCGACTTTGCCCTCCACAGTTTTTCGGGGAGCCATTACAACGGCAAACCGGCCATGTTCGACGAGCTCCAAACCCTCGAGAACCCCGCCCTGCGTTCGTTTCTCAAGCTCGATGAATCGGTCAGGGGCCTGCTCGTCCACAAGCCGGACAGTTCCGATCCCGCCTATCCCTTGAAGAAATGGGACGTGATTACCAAAATTGGCGATACCCCCATCGATGACCAGGGCATGATCAAGCTGGGCACCAACCTCCGGGTGCGCTTCAACTACCTGATCGAGAAAACCGTCAGCAACGGCAAGGTGCCCCTGACCATCGTGCGCGGTGGCAAGAAGATTCAGATCGAGCTCCCGGTATCGCCGGAACGCCCGACAATTTTTCCCTTCCTGGATGGTGCCTACCCATCCTATTTTGTTTATGGGCCGCTCGTGTTTTCCGCCGCCACCGCCGACTTTGTCACCGACCCGATGAAAGGGGGGACGGGCGCGAGAGCCTTGGCCGCCAGTGCTTGGGCAACCGCCCTGATCGGGACCGCCAGCCCGCTCGTGACGCGATTGACTGATAAACCGTCCTTCGAGGGCGAAGGCCTGGTCGTCGTCTCGTCGCCATTCTTTCCTCACAAATTGTCCAAGGGATACTCGAATCCAATTTCCAGGGTGGTGCAATCGGTCAACGGGATTCACATCAAGAACCTGGCTCATTTGGTGGAGGTCTTGCGCGACTCCAAGGACGAATTCATTACCATCGAATTCTACAATTGGGGCGCCGAAGCGATCATTCTGCCGCGCGCCGAAGCGCTCGCGGCAACCGACGATATCCTAGCGGATAATGGTGTTCGCAGCCAGGGCTCGCCGGACACGCTGGCCATCTGGAATGCCAAGCCGGCGAAGTGACCGGGTAGTCCCTCATGGTTTATCGGGAGGGCGAGCCGAACTCGTTGTGCGAGGGTCTCCCGACCCCGCACAATTTTCGACCGAAGGTCTCCCAGCTTACCGCGGTCTCACGGCGCGAGGAATCCGGTCGCTCACGCTGAATTGGCGCAGTGCCGCCCGCGTCTTCGCCGCATCCCAACGTCCCGCAATCGCGGTAAAACACTTCGGACACTTCCCGTCATCCGTCAAATAATACCCCCGCACCAAAAACCCCTCCCGCTCGATCAGCAGCTCGCCGCATTCTGGACAGCGCGTGTTCTCCCAGTCGCCCGCCCGCCCCGGCAGATTGCCCGCGTACACATGCCGCAGACCCGCTTCCTTCCCGATCTCGCACGCCCGCACCAGCGTCTGCGCCCGTGTATAATCCCGATCCGTCATCTTGTGGTCGGGATGAAACGCCGTGCAATGCCACGGAATATCCCGCGACACGCCCGCCAAAAACTTCGCGATCCCCCGCATCTCGCCCTCGCCGTCATTAAACCCGGGCACAAACAAGGTCACGATCTCCACCCAAAACCCCATCGCCCACAGACGCTCGATCGTCCGCAGCACGTTCTCGAGTTTCCCGCCGAGCTGACGATACGCCTTGTCCTCAAATCCCTTCAAATCCACCTTGTAGAAATCCACCCACGGCTTGATGTACTCGAGCACTTCCTCCGTCCCGTTCCCATTCGACACATACGACGTGTGCAACCCGCGCTTCCGCGCCTCCTTGAACACCTCCACGCCCCACTCGCTCGTGATCAGCGGCTCGTTGTACGTGCTCGTCACCGTGCCCGCCCCGTTGTCCACCGCCAGCCGCACGAACCGCTCCGCCGTCATCGGCATCGGCTGTGAAAAGCTCGCCGGGTCCCGCAACGCCTGCGACGTGACCCAGTTCTGGCAATACCCGCAATGCAGATCGCACCCCAGCATCCCGAAACTCATCGCCAGCGTCCCCGGCAGCGCATGGAAAAATGGTTTCTTCTCGATCGGATCGCACTGCACCGCCGCGAAATAATTCCACGGCACGGACAGTTTTCCGCCCTGATTGAATCGCACCCGGCAAATCCCGTCCTGCCCGTCCAGGATCAGGCACCGATGCCCGCACGCGTAACACCGCACCTTGCCCTCGGGTAATTTCTCGTAGAGTTCACCTTCCCGCGTCAGTCGCGCGAGCGTCTCCCCCAACGTCCCCGCCGCCCGCGTCCCGCTCGACCCGCGGCTCTCTCTCAGCGATGGATCCGACTTCGCCATGGCGTCGCCTCCACTCCATCCTACCACCATCCCCACGCCCTTTCCATCTCGCTGTAGCCGCGCTTCTATGAAGCGCGTGTCCTTCCGCCTTGTAGCCGCGCGCGCAGAGCGCAGCTCCGCCCTTGTAGCCGCGAATCTCATTCGCGGACGCCGTCCCCTCCTCGGAGGGGACAAAAGGGGTGGGTCCTCCGCCTCCATGCCCAAAAGATAGTTGCCCGCGCCCGCGAGCCGGGATACTATCGTGTCGTGCGCCAGCGATTGAGCATCCCGCTCCGCAGCGTGAGACTGTCATGAATGCACCCTTGACCTCGACTCGCGCTCACCGAACAACGATCAAACCGCTCATGCTGTTCGCCGCCATATGCACGAGCGCGCTGCTGAGTAGCTGCGGCAGAGATCCGCTGGTCGGGGATTATGAAATCCCGCTGGTCGGAGGCTATCGTGTACTCCGAACCAACGCCGACGACGTGGAAGTCGTGTCTATGGATAAGAAGTTCCATAGCTGCATTCCTCCGAAAGTCGTCGGCATCGCCTGGGATAACAAATTCATCGTCGCCAGGCAGCAGCAACTGAAGGCTCGCGGCAATTTTCCGGGCGACACACTGCCGGTGCCGGTACCCGGGCAGTTCTCATACTGGATAGTTGATACGACGGCCACAAATTGTCTCGGACCCATGACCGAGCCTGACTATCTGGTCAAATCGCGGTCGCTTGAGCTGGAGCACTTGCAGATGCAAGACGTTTCAAGCCTGAAACACATCGAATAGCGCGTCTTTCAATATTATTGACAACCGCGAGCTTTTCTGCTTTAAGTACCCCCCCTGTGAGGCAGTGTTTCGCTGGAGCGCGAGCGGTAGGTGACGCCATTCAGCCCCCCCGACACGACTGAATCCGTATACTCTTCGTCCAAAGGGAGATCGACAACATAAAGGGAGTTGCGATGCACAATTTGAGAACCCTCAAGCATTTTCGTTGCAGCTTGCCCGCCCTCTTTCTGGCGGGTGCCCTTGGCGTGCTTGCGCTGGCAGTCACTTCGCAGGCCTTTGCCACAGGTTACAGCGTTCAGATCCCATCGAATGAATACGGCAATCTGAATCAGCACGATATGCCTGTGCTACCGACGATGAGCTGCGGACCGGCTTCCGTCGCCAACGCCCTGCTCTATCTTCAAAACGCCGCACCCAACACCTATGACTCGAAGCTCGTGCCATCGGCTGGCTATGGCGGGTTGATTTCGCTGGCCGATACCTTGGCCGGCCCGGGTTACATGAATACTGATTCCGTCAACGGCACGTGGCACGACAATCTGATCATGGCCACAAAAAATTACATTGAGAGCGAGGTGCCCGGGCAGACTTCCTACAGTGCTCAAGATCATTGGAGTTGGAGCCATCAAACGCATCCCGCCTGGGCCCAGTCGGTTACTCCCACCTGGCAGTTCATTTACCAGGCTCTGACGCTCCGCGATGCGGTCGATATTCTGCTCACCTATAACTCTGGCGGCGGCCACTTCGTTACGGTGAACGGTTTCTCTTGGAACGATTCCAATGGCAATAACATCGTCGACAGCGGAGAGAACGCCGAGATCTACTTCATGAATCCGTGGACAGGTGCGGAGGCGAGTAACCATATCTGGCAAACCAGCTTGAACGGGGCTATCGAGACCGACTACTCTAGCAGTTGGATCAGTTCGGCGTTTACCATCTCCGTGCCGGAGCCTTCCGCCTTCGCGCTGCTGTTTGTCGGCGCGGTGGGTTTCAGTGTTTGCGCTCGGGGCAGACGCCGTTAGCGTCAATGAGGAATTGGGGTCACATCTCAACATTAATACATTTGTAGAAACCGCGGAAGCGGATCGACCGGAGCAGAGTCATTGCTTCGTCTGATCGTAGGTCACGAGATGTGATTCGTCCGCGAGGAACCGTTTCACGTCCTCATCGCTCAGATGCGGATCGTTCTTTGCCATGACCTTCGCCAGGGACTCGAAGCCCGAAAACCAGTCCGGGCTCATGTTGCGCTTCCGCACGTCGTCGACGTACGGCTTGCAGGCGATCCACCAGCGATCCACGTAAAAGCCCAGTTGCCCGCCAACCAGGTCGCGGTCGATCAGGTCACGGCTGAAGAGAGCGCCGATGTCATCGAAGGTGTCCAACAACGTGGTGTCGATTTCGTCAAATTTATTTGGGTCGTACCGAGGGGTTAGTTGTTTCGCCAACATCCGCCGGGCCCGCTTCATTTCATCCGAATCAAATCGCTGTTGAATCTCCAGCCACGTCTGCACGCCGAGTTGGGTGGCGCTCGCCTCCTTCGAGTCCAGGGCCATCTGATGGGTCTCGACAACCATGTTGTGCGTCTCCGCCGCCATCCGGTGGTTCTCCAGCGCCAGCCAGATCGTCGCGGCGGCAAGGATGATGGTGGCGATTTCGAGAGTGTACTCGAAGATCCACGCAGAACGGCGTTGCTCCATGGAGGGAAGTCTACTGAACGGCTTCTACGTTGGCAAGACACCGCCCACACTTCGCCGGCTGTTTGGCGACGAGTCCTGTCCGCCACCCAAGCGCCGTGGCGACCATCCGAGTCCATCCTTGCGCACTTGTCGGCCTCAGGCGAATCTGTGGCCCTTTCCGCCTTCGTGCTTTCCTCCCATGGCATCTCTTATGCTCCTTGTGATCGCTTAGACCTTTTTTCGGGAATGACTGCGATGAAACGATTGGTGATTCTGGTTGTGGCGTTGTTGGCCGTCCATGCGTCCGCTCAAGATGAAAGCCCCACCGAACGCGCGGCGAAGCAAATCAACTTCACGGAAACCGACACCACCGGCCAGGCCATTCGCTTCCCCAACGATTATCGCGGCCGGCTCGTGATGATTGATTTCTGGGCCACGTGGTGCGGTCCCTGCCGCGCCGAGATCCCCAACCTCGCCAGCGTCTACAGCGAGTTCCATCACCGCGGGTTCGACGTGATCGGCGTCAGCCTCGACAGCACGCCATTCAAATCCAAACTCGCCGCGTTCACCGCCGAGAACCACATGTCCTGGCCCCAAATCTGCGATGGCCAGGGATGGAACGCCAAGCTCGTCCAACAATACGCCGTCCACGGCATCCCGTCCGCGTGGCTGTTCGACGCCGTCTCCGGCACCATCGTCGCCCAGGGAAATGAACTCCGCGGCACCCGACTCCGCGACACGATCGAACGCTGCCTCGCCGACCTCGGCAAAACGCCCGGCACACATTCTCTCGGCGGCGGCAGCCAACGCTCTGCCAAGAGTCAAACCCGCTCCGACTCCGCCGGCTCGCCCGGCCCCAAAATCATCAATATGTCCGCCGACGGTCAGTCTCCTTCCGACCCGACTCACGGCCCGCAAATCATCTATTCCTCCGGCGACCTCAGAGCTCCGAATCAAACCGTCCCGTCCCGCATCGTTCCCGAAGACCCGCTCGTCACCAAGGCCCGCGCCCTCGCCCGGGCGGGCAAGCTCATCGGACCCGACACATTCGACTCGTTGCTTCACCACCCGCGTCCCGCGCCGATCCCCGTTGCCATCATCGACAACACGCTGAGCTCGCCCACCCCCGCCGCGATCGCGGGTTTGGATTCCGATGGCCTCGTCATTGCTGACAAGGGGCTGAAGTCGCTGCGCCCCCTGACCGCCGCGGGCGAATCCGCTTCCGCCGCCGCCACCGCCCAGCCGTTGCGCGGACGCCAGATCGCCGACCGCGCCGCCAGGGCTTACGTTCGCGCCGGCTGGATTTACCATTGCTCGAAATGCAACCAGTGGCATGTCCGACTCGCCGGCGGTTATGCCATCGCCAGCAATACCGTTGTCACCGCCTATCACGTGATGGCCACGCCGCCCACGATCAAGGACGGCGAAGGTTATGCCGTCGTCATCCGCGGCAACAGCGAGTTCCTGCTCGTCACCAGCGTCCTCGCCGCTGACGATCGGATCGACACCGCCATCCTCCGCGTCGCCGCGACCGATCTCGCGCCGCTCGCGCTCTCCGCCAGCGCCCAGATCGGCGACGCCGCCTACTGCTACAGCGATCCGCGCGGCGTCCGCGGCTATTTCAGCGGCGGGATCATCAATCGCTTTTACACGCGCCCCGGCGGATTCGCCAACAATCCCGACGACGAGCGCGTCAACGTCAGCACCGATTGGGCCCCCGGCAGCAGCGGCTCGGCCATCGTCGATGACAGCGCCAATGTCATCGGCCACGTCACCCGCATCAAACCCCTGTTCGGCCCCGGGGTAACTGACGACTCCGGCGATCATGTCCAGACCCTCGCGACCACGGCGATGAACCTCCACGAAGGCGTCCCCGCCAGTTGCATCGTCAGGCTCGTCGAGAAAACCAATCGCCTCGCGGGATCACCGGGAAAAATCGCCGCCGCAACCGCGCTCCCCATTACTCCCGCACTCCACTCTTCCACCAACGCAGTCGTGCCCGCCGCTCCGACCCTCCAGTTGCAGGGAATCCTCAGCGACGGCAAATCCTGCGAAGCGATGATCAACGGCGTCTCCGTCAAGGAAGGCGATGATGTCGACGGCGCCCGCGTCGTCTCGATCAGCAAGAAACTGGTCACGCTCCAGTACCAGGGCCGCCAAATCGTCCTCCAATCCCAGTAGCCGCCATCTCCCGCATCAAACGGCAGGTTGCTGCTGCGTCAGGCAATGGAAGGAGCCGAGGCCCCAGATGAGATTGGTGCTGTCGATGCCGACGACGCGGCGGTCGGGGAAGAGGTTTTGCAAAATGCCGGTGGCGGTGTTGTCGGTGGCCGGGTTGCGATAGGTGGGCAGCAGGACCACACGGTTGGCAATGTAGAAATTGGCGTAACTGGCGGGCAGCCGCTTGCCGTCGTACTCGACGACGCCCGGCATGGGCAGCTCGACGACGCGGAGCGGTTGACCATCCTGATCGCGCATCGAGCGCAGGCGGTTCAGGTTTTCCTGCAGCGCCGGGTAATTCACATCGTGAGGATCGCGTTCGACGATGGTCACGACCGTGGTCGGGTTGACGAAGCGGGTGAGGTCGTCGACGTGGCCATCGGTATCATCGCCGGCAATTCCTTCCGCGAGCCAGAGCACATTTGTCACCCCGAGATAATCGCGCAGATACTGCTCGATCTGCTGCTGGTTCAGTTGCGGGTTGCGATTCGGATTGAGCAGGACCGAGGTAGTAGTCAGGACCGTGCCCGCGCCATTGACGTCGATCGAGCCGCCTTCCAGCACGATGCCAGGGTTAAAGAGCGGCAGCTTCAGCAACTCAGCGATGCGTTGCGGGACCGCATCGTCATCCTCGTACAGGCGATACTTGTTGCCGTAGGCGTTGTAGCGCCAGTCCACCACGGCGAGTTCACTCGCCGGGGAATTTCGGATTTCGGATTTCGGATTTCGCGCTTTTGTCACAAAGGTCGGCCCATGATCCCGGCACCAGGGTTCGTAGGTCGGGATGCGATGATAGAAGACGTTCTCCACGCGTTCGCCGACCGTGCGCCGGGCGATGGATTCGACCTCGTCGTTGCGGACATTGATATGGACAGGCTCATGCGGGGCGAGGGCGCGGACGATCTCGCCGAACGTGGGAAGAACCTCGTCGTGGCGATCCGGGAAGCTAAGTCCGTCCGGCCGCGGCCAACTGAGCCACGTGGCCGCGTGGGGTTCCCATTCGGCGGGCATGCGGTAGCCGAGTTCGCGTGGAGTTTGTGATGGCATTAGTCGAGCAGACGTTGGGTGATGCCGCTGTAGGCGTCGATGCGGCGGTCGCGCAGGAACGGCCAGTATTGGCGTGTCTTGTCGACCTTGCGAAGATCGCATTTGGCGATCAGGATCTCTTCATCGTCGTGGCCGGCTTGGGTGATGATTTCACCAAACGGATCGCAGACGAACGAGCCGCCCCAGAATTGGACAGTGCTTTCCAGCCCGATGCGATTCGGCGCGGCGACGAACACGCCATTGGCGATGGCGTGGGACCGCTGAACGGTGACCCAGGCGTCGTACTGCTTCGCGCCGAGCCGTTTCTTTTCGTGGAGATGCCAACCGATGGCCGTCGGATAGAAAATGATCTGCGCGCCCTTCAAGGCCGTGAGGCGCGCCGCCTCCGGGTACCATTGGTCCCAGCAAATCAGCGTGCCGATCGCGGCGCGCGGCGTGGCGAAAGATTGGAAACCGAGATCGCCGGGCGTGAAATAGAACTTCTCGTAGTAGAGCGGATCGTCGGGGATGTGCATCTTGCGATAACGACCGACCAATTTCCCGCGTGGATCGATAACGACAGCGGTGTTGTGATAGACGCCGGCGGAACGCTTCTCGAAGATCGAGCCGACGATCGTGATGCGGTGTTTGCGGGCCGCCCGCGCGAGCGCGGCAGAGGTCGGGCCCGGGATCGGTTCGGCGAGAGCGAACTGGGAATGGTCTTCGGCCTGGCAGAAATAGAGAGATCGGAAGAGTTCCGGCAGACAAACGATCTGCGCGCCGCGTCTGGCAGCTTTCCCGACGAGAGCAAGGCCGCGTTTGAGGTTCGCGGCGGGCGGCGCGGTACAGCGCATCTGGATGAGGCCGACGGTGACCGCGTGATGTTTGGTGCTCATGGAGAAAAAACGCGGGAAAACCATGATGAATTTCTTGCATTGCTGCAAGAAATTTGTTTTCTTCGCGACGGGAGCACGAAAACGCCCACATGCATTTTGTTCCATCGAAGATTTTCCTGACCAAGGGGGTCGGCACCCACAAGCACGAGCTGCGGAGTTTCGAGCTGGCGTTGCGCGACGCGGGCATCGAGAAATGCAACCTGGTCACGGTATCAAGCATCCTGCCGCCGCGATGCAAGATCATCTCGCGGAAGCAGGGGGAACCGCAACTACAGCCGGGGCAGATCACGTTTGCGGTGATCGCGCGGTTGTCGACGAATGAGCCGCACCGGCTGATCGCGGCGTCGATTGGCGTGGCCCAGCCGTCGGACGAGGACGCGTACGGATACCTGAGCGAGCTGCACGCGTACGGGATGAACGACACGACGGCGGGGAATTTTTCCGAAGACTGGGCGGCGGCGATGCTGGCGACGACGCTCGGGGTGGATTTCAACGAGGACGCGAGTTGGGACGAAAAAGAGCAGGTCTTCCGCATGAGCGGAAAGATCGTGCGCACAAGCAATTGCACGCAGACAGCCGTGGGGCATCCGCAGGGGTTGTACACAACGGTGATCACGGCGGCGATATGCCTGTTTTGAGATGAGAACGCCTGGTTTGCGTTTGCGGACAAAGGCACTTATTATACCGCCGTGAAGAATGACGTTGTTGAAGTGCAGGTCAAAGGAGTCCTGCCGACCACGACCGGTTGCGCGGTGTTCGTCGGCAATGACGAAAAGACCTTCGTGATCTACGTGGACCACAGCGTGGGCGCGGCGATCACGATGTTCCTGCGCAACACCCCGAAGGAGCGGCCGCTCACGCACGATCTGATCGGCCACATTTTCACGGGGCTGGGTGTGAAGGTCGAGCGGGTGGTCATCAACGACCTGAAGAACAGCACCTACTACGCGCGGCTCGTGTTGCGATCCGAGAACGAGCTGGGCAAGAAGATTTTGGAGATTGATTCGCGGCCGAGCGATTGCATTGCGCTGGCCGTGCAACAGAAGAGCCCGATCTACGTTGCCAACAAGGTGTTCCACGTGGTCGAGGACATGTCCGAGGTCCTCAAGCGGATGAAGCAGGAGGGCGGGGACGAGTTTACCGGCCAGGAGGAAGGCCAGACGGAGTGAAGGCGTGGCCGGTGTTTCTCACCGCCACCATACCTGATCGACCCAGTAGACGTAGATCGAGAAGCCGATCACGGCGGCCGGCTCGCGATCGAGCAACGGCATATAGAACCCCCGCCACTGGTCAGGCAAATACAAGCCGCGCAGGTTGGTGGCGCTGACGGCGACGTACCCCGGCAGGATGGGTCTGCCGAGTTGCGGGTCATCGAAAAACGGCCCGCCGAGCAGGTAGGTGCAGTCCATTTTGTAATAGGCCGGGTCGGCGGTTCCGAAGTACGCCAGATTGATGTGATGGACGTCATGATGATCCATCCACTCCTTCAAGCCTTTCAGGTCTTGTCCCCAATCGAGATTGGAGTCGACGAGGTATTCCTGTCCGTGGCGCGGGCCGCCGACGAATCCGTTGAAGAACGCGAGATAATGCGGACAGACAAGGACGAATTCAGCGACGGCCAAGAGGCCGAGAGCAACGAGCGCGAAACGGCGGGGCGTGGATCGCGCGGCGCTGAGTTTGGCGATGGCATAACCGGCCAGCAGCAAGGCGAACGGGTAGACCGGCAGGACGTGCCGCAGTCCGATGTTGAGTTTCGCCGCCATGGCGGCAACGAGGAATGTCCCCGGCGGCAATAGGATGTAGATGACGTCATCGACGAGGCGTCGCCAGCGGCTGACGGCGACGAGGGCACCAGCGGCGAACAGCGCGATCACGGCAATCGGCGTCTTGATCAGAAACGCGAACGGGAAAAACCACCACCAGCCGTCGGTTCGGTAGCTGCCCGCGAGAAACGCGCTGCGCTTTTGGGCTTTGACCTGCCCGAGCAGAAAGCCCTCATTGTAGGCGTTCGGGAGCAAATGATGTTCGTCCACCCAGGTGACGGCCTGTGTGAGCGCGGGCATGCGCTGGAGGAAGACCGGGTCCTTCTGAAATTCCATGCGCCACCCCGGCGTATCGGAGGGCAGGAACCGAAAGTCGTACGCGGCCCATATTCCCACCCACGCCGTAAATACCATCGCCGCAAAAACGGACCCCGCGACGGCGGATCTCACTCGTCGGGTCGTCAGTTGCCTCGTCTGGCCAATGGCCAGCGGCCAGGGGGATTTGCACAAGGCGCGCGCCGCAAGCAGGACCAGCACGATGGGGCCAAGGAGCACCGCGGAGAATTTGCCGGCTTGCGCGAGCGCGAAAAAGGCGATCAGGCTGAGAAGGTTGCCCGCGCTCAGGCGGCGCGTCGTTCTCCACAGGAAGTAGGCGGTGCCAAACGTGAAACAGGCCACGCCAAAATCCGTCGTCACGAGCCGGCAATGCGCCAGGAGGTTCGGCTCGATGGTGTAGAAGCCGAGCACGATCGCGGCCGGCCAGAACCCGAACAATTCACGCGCCCAACAAAACACCAGCACGCCCAGCAGCACACCGAGCAGCACGATCATGAATCGCGCGGCGTACAGGAGATGGTCGGCGTCGTTCGCGAGATACAACGTGTCGTGACAGAAGAAGAACTGTCGGTTCATCACCCAGGTTGTCGAAGACAGGGGATCGATCTTCTGGAGATCGATCTTGATTCCGTCCATGCCGAGCAACGGCAGCGCCGCCCACATGCGGATCAACGGTGGATGCTCCGGGTCGGTGCGGTAGTCGTGGAACTTGAGGGCGCAGTAGCCGGCGACCAGATGCTGCGGCTCATCCCAGGTCGCGGACTCCCGGACGTAGCTCCCGACGGTGATCGCCCCGAACACAACGGCGAACACGAGCAACAGAACCATGCACCGGAGCGGTTCGGGGACTTTCATGGGCGCGCAGTATACCACCAATTCGTTTCCACCCAGTAGACTTGAATGGAATGACCGATCACGGCCACCGGTTTGCGTTCCAGGAGCGGGACGTAAAATGCGGGCGCGTCGTGGAGCGCACCATGAAGATTTTGCACGCTGACGGCGGCATAGCCGGGGAAGCGCAATCGCGGGAGCGTCGGCTCACAATTCTCAATGACTGCCGGCAGGCGCGCCCATTGGATTCCGTAATACGCGGGATCCGCGGTGCCGAAGTAGCCGAGGTTGATCTCGTGGACGTGGCGCGCATCCATCCATTTCTTGAGGGGTTTGAGATCCTGGCCCCAGTCGATGTTCGAATCCGAAAGGATCCACGGGCCGTTGCTCGGTCCCCCGACCATCTGGTTGAAGAACGCCAGACAATCCGGATAAACCGTGGCCAGCTCGATCACCGCCAGGACGACGGGGACGAGCACCAGCCATGCCCGCCATCTGGTACGGATTTCGTTCAGCGTGACTCCCGCGATGAGGAGCGCGGGCGGATAGATCGGCAGGATATGGCGCAAGCCGATGTTGAGGTGGGCCAGCATCGCCGTGCCGAAGAAGATGGCGGGCGGTAGCACGAGGAAGGCGGCGTCGACTCTTGTTCGCGCACGGCGCTCGCCGAGCAGCGCTAACCCGCAAATCAGCAACATCAGAATCGTCACGGGCGTCTTGACCACCAACGCGGCCGGGAAATAATACCACCACCCGGTGCGGCTGAATCGACCTGCCAGATACGCCGTGCGATGTTGCGCCTTCACCTGGCTGAGGATCAGACTTTGCGCGTACGCATCCGGCACCACACCGTGTTTGCCCAGCCAGCCGGCAACGCGGGTGGACACGGGCGCCGCCTCCAGAAACCGTGGATTGTCACGCAGGAGCAGCAGATCGGGATTGGGCGTGATCGGTTTGTCCCGGAATCCATACGCGGCCCAGATCGCCACGAGGGATGCGAGGGCGAGGACTGCCAGAATCGCGAGGGAGGCCAGTATTTTTGATCGCCGTGAGCGAAGTTCGCCCGCGGCTGGAAACCCGCAGGACCAGGCGGCCGCGCGCAGCGCGTGCACAGCCAGCAACACGATCACGATCGGACCGAGTATCAGCGCGGAGAATTTGGAAATCTGCGCAAGACTGAAAAACACAACCGTCCCGATGATATTGCCGACGGTCAACCTTCGCGTCGCCCGCCAGAGAAAGTACGCGGCGCCGAACGCGAAGCACGCCAGGCCGAAGTCCGTGGTGACCAGGCTCGCGTGCGCCAGGATGTTGGGTTCGACACAGTACAGCGCGAGGACCGCCGTCGCCGTCCAAAACCCGAAGAGCTCGCGCGCCCAACTGAAGACCAGCACGCCGAGCAGCACACCGAGCAGCACCGTCATGAATCGCGCGCGATACAGCAATCGGTCCGCGTCATTGGTCTCGTAGAGAAAGCGATGGCTGAATGTCCACTCGTTGGCCGAGGCCCAGGCAGCAGAATTTGTGTCGATCTGGACGTCGCGCATCGCCAACAGCGGCAGGGCCGCCCACATCCGCAAAAATGGCGGATGTTCCGGGTCGATCCGGTAATCATGGAACCGCAGCGCCGTATAGCCCGCCGTCAGGTGTTGCGGTTCATCCACCGTCGCCGATTTCCGTGTGTAGCTGCCAACGGTCAGCGCCATGAACGTCGCGGCGAACGCGCCGAGCACGCACGTCGTTGGGACCCAGCTTCTGCCCTCCATGGCGGCGCATACTACCGAGTCGGGCCGATTACGACCACAAAAACCTCGCCGGCTACCACCACGGTTGGTCAACCCAATAAACATAAATGCAATGGCCAACCACGGCGACCGGCCGGCGGTTCCGCAGGCCGGCATAGAAGTCGTCGACGGAGTCACCCGGGTATACGCGGTGCAGGTTGGTGGCGCTCACCGCAACGTAGCCGGGCAATTGCGGCCGGCCGATGCGATCACGGTCGAACGCAGGCGAACCCGGCAGCGGCTGATAGTCGATGTGATAATAGGCCGGGTCGGCATAGCCGAAGTGGCTCAAATTGATGCGGGCCACGTGGTTCTCCGTCATCCACTGTTTCAACAGCTTCAGGCCCTGGCCCCAATCGAGGTTGGAATCGACCAGATACTCCGCGCCGTGCGACGGACCACCGACACCGACGTTGAAAAACGCGAGGCAGTCCGGGTAGACGACGGCGAATTCCGCGACCTGGGCCAGGCACAGGCCGGCGAGCGCGATGCCCCGCCAACGGTCCCTCGCGCCTTGCATTGGGGAAGGCGCAAGCGCGGCGACGGTCCGTCCGGCCAGCAGCAGCGCAAATGGATACACGATCAGGATGTGACGCACGCCGATATTCAAATGCCCGGCCATCGCCGCGGCAAAATAAACTGCGGGTGGTCCCACGACGAACAGGCCGTCCAGCCAACGGTCGCGCCCTTCGGTAATCCAGAGCGCCAGCCCGACAAACGACATCACCAACAAGGCGACGGGCGTTTTGATCAGAAACGCCACGGGAAAATAGTACCACCAGCCCCGGTCGCTGACCTTGCCGAGCAGATAGGCCGGCCGCAGTTGGGCCTCGGCGGCGCTGGCCAGGAATCCCTGGACGCAGGCGTTGGGCAGCAAGTGATGCTCATCGATCCATCCGACGATCTGTGTGAGCCGCGGCAGACGGCGCACCGCCTCGGCTTCGGGGCCGAAACGACCCTGCCCGATTCCCGCGGGTGTCGGCGCGTAACGAAACGAGTAGGTCGCCCACACTCCGGCGTAGACCGGGATCGCGAGGCTGCCGACGACCGTCAGCGCCAGCAGGACTTTCCGCGCGGGCGACGACAGCGGCGCGCCGCCGGGAAATTGCCCGGGCCACGGCGTCCGTCCGCCCGCCCGCGCCAGAAATAGCGCCAGAAGAATCGGCACGAGCAGCAGCGCGGAGTACTTGCACAGTACCGCGAGCGTGAAACACGCGGCCAGCCCGAAGGCGTTGACGAAAGTGAAGTTGCGGGCGCCGCGCCACGCGAAGTAAACGGTCCCGAAAATAAAGCACGTTGCCCCCAGATCGGTGGTGACCAGCCCGGAGTGGGCCACCAGGTTCGGTTCCGCGCAAAACAATCCCAGCACGATTGCCGCGGGCAGAAACCCGAACAACTCCCGCACCCAACAGAAAACGAATATGCCGAGCAACACACCGAACAGCGTCGTCATGAAACGCGCGCGATTCAACAACCGGTCCGCGTCGTTGTCCTGATACAGAAATTGATGGCAGAAGTTCCACTCGTCGCACTGCAGCCAATACGGGCTGTCCGTGTCGAGCTTGACGCCGTGCACGGCCAGCAGCGGCAACGCTGCCCACATCCGGGTCAGTGGCGGATGGTACGGGTCGAGGCGATAATCCCCCCGCGTCAACATCGCATAGCCCGCCGTCAGGTGCTCCGGTTCGTCGACGGTCGCTGACAAGCGGCGATAACCATGGATGGTCAACACTTCAAACACGGCCGCGAATAGAATCAGAACAGCCCCGGTTCGGATCCAATTCGCTCGGTTCACAAGCTGATAGTGTAACGGGCCGTCACGGTCGCGACCATCAAAACCGCGCGGCTCTTCTCCCTGACCCCGGGCGTCCGCCTACAATCCGAGATTGTTGCCGAGGTTCGGTTTGACGTCCTTCTCGATGATGATTTCGTTGACCGTCTTGCCGGCGGGAATCATCGGCAGCACGTGCTCGGTGTACGGCACGATCACATCCAGCACGTACGGCTCCTTCGATTCGAGCATCCGCTGCAGCGCCGCCCGCAATTCGCTCTTGCGCGTCACGCGCTCCGCGGGCACGTTGAACCCCTTGGCGACCGCCACGTAGTCGGGATAAATCTTGTGCGGATTCTGCGGATCACCGAGATACGTGTGGCCGCGGTTCGAATCGTAGAACTTGTCTTCCCATTGCACGACCATCCCGAGATGCTGGTTGTTCAGCACCAGCGCCTTCGCGGCGATCCGCTCGATGTGTGCCGTCGCCAGTTCCTGGATGTTCATCAGGAACGAACCATCCCCATCAATATCCACGACCTCCTTGTCGGGATGCGCCACCTTCGCGCCCATCGCCGCCGGATATCCGTAGCCCATCGCCCCCAGCCCCGCCGATGTGAGGAACGTGCGCGGATACTTGAACTTGTAATACTGGCCCGCCCACATCTGGTGTTGGCCAACGCCCGTGGTGATGATCGCTTCGCCCTTGGTCAGCTCATCGAGCAACTCGATGGCGTACTGCGGCATGATGATCTCGTTGACATCGCCCTGGAGAAATTCACGGACGTATTGCGACTTGAGCACTTCCTCGGTCACCCGATAGCGGAATGGATACTGTTTCTTCCACGCGTCGATCTGCGCGTGCCACTCGGTGAACTTCTTGCCCTTGACCGCCTTGTTGAGCTGCTCGAGCGCGTACTTGATGTCGCTGACCACCGGCAAATGCGCGACCTTGTTCTTGTTGATCTCGCTCGGGTCGACATCGATGTGCACGATCGTGCCGTGCTTGGCAAATTCGCTGACCTTGCCCGTCACCCGATCGTCAAATCGCACGCCCATCGCCAGCAGCAGATCCGATTTGGCAACCGCATAATTCGCGTACACGCTGCCGTGCATCCCCAGCCACCGCATCGACAACGGATGCTCGGCCGGGATCGCCCCGATCCCCATCAACGTCGTCGCCACGGGGATGCCCGTCTTCTCCACAAATTCGACGAACTCTTTTCCGGCGTTGGATGAAATGATGCCGCCCCCCGCGTAAATGACCGGCCGCTCGCTCTTCTCGATCAGTCCCGCAATCTCGTTGACCGCAATGTCGCTGATCCGTTTGTCGGGATTGTACCCGCGCAGCGCGACCTTCTCCGGGAACACCGGCTTGCAGTTGCTCTGCTGGATGTCCTTGGGAATATCAATCCACACCGGCCCGGGTCGGCCCGTGTTGGCGATGTAAAACGCTTCCTTGAACACGCGTGGAATGTCCTCCACGCTCATGATGAGGTAGCTGTGCTTGACGATCGGCAGCGCCAGACCGAACACGTCGGTCTCCTGAAATGCGCCCTTGCCGATCATCGCCCGCGGCACCTGGCCCGTGATCACCACCAGCGGAATCGAATCCATGTACGCGTCGGCCACGCCCGTCACCAGGTTCGTCGCTCCCGGGCCGCTGGTCGCAATCGCCACGCCCGTCTTGCCGCACGACCGCGCATACCCGTCCGCCGCAAACGCGCCGCCCTGTTCGTGCCGGGGCAAAATCGTGCGAATCTTCTTCGACCGCGTCAGCGCCTGGTGCAATTCCATGCTCGCGCCGCCGGGGTAGGCGAATACCGTGTCCACGCCCTCGCGCTCCAGGCATCTGACCACAATGTCGCACCCCCGCATCGATGCGCTGTGTTCCGCGCCAAGCTCGACAACCGGCGCTCCCGTCTTCGCCCGGCCTTTGGCCGTGGTACGTTCTTGCTGTTTGCTCATAGGAATTTTGACCCTTCCAGGGACACCGTTTCCCTAGCAGACAGCCCTTCAATACCCCAAAAACCCCGTTCCGGCAACGCAATTCCAGTCCGACGGTGGGAACCGGTGGGTACATCATGACCCCCCTGCGGTGAAGTTGAAGGTGGTGAGCACTACTAGGTTGAATGAGCTGCGGGGATACCTCCGGAGGTATCCCCGCAGTGGATTGAGGAGTACAACG
>Ga0335069_10000732_pt1 | contig 53364 bp, 51 predicted proteins | sample Lox_Sample_11_FD_206714 | JGI IMG/M metagenome (GOLD analysis project Ga0335069, IMG submission 206714) | Soil microbial communities from Loxahatchee National Wildlife Refuge, Florida, United States - Lox_Sample_1.1 | ecosystem: Environmental > Terrestrial > Soil > Wetlands | place: USA... | reverse complement strand
GGAAAGTGTACAACAGCCAGACCAGGACCGGTGCGACCAGACTTTTCATCACAACAAAAACAACACAGCCGCTGGAGAGCAAAACACGTGCCCGGTAATAAAGTGTGAATGCCACGGGTTGCGACTCGAATTGTGCCATCTGCACGGGAACGAGGAACGGGAAATCAGACACACGGGCCAAAGTCCGAGGTTCAGCTCATCCGGTCCGTTGGGAATGCCGAACCCCGATTCGGCATGCTCTGCTTCAACCCGGAAAACCGCCGAGCCGGTGCGCGGCGCTTCACCTGTCCGTGGCACACGTTATCCATTGCCCGACACTACGGAGCACTCGCCACCAGCCGGACGGAATTCGACCGGATAAGAATCCAGCTTCCCCCTGGCGGTTTGTCGGGCCCCGGGCTCGCTACGGCTGTTGCAAGCGGTAGTAGCACGATTGGCTGCCCGAGCAAGGCAGATGGATGGACCATTGGTTGGGCAACACGGACGGTTGATTGGTGACGGGAATCCAGGCTGCAGGATCGGCCAGGTTGGTCGTTGCGAATAGCTGGTAATACATGGCATCCGGCGAAGCGGTTAAGGAGACAGTACCGCCCGCCGCGCTGGATGCTGCCAGCGCGGGGGCGGAATCCAAGCCGGCCGTCCAAGGCAGGCAGCCAGTTTCATAGGCGCCCAAGTCGGGTGCGCTACCCTCATAGCCATCGGTGAAGCCGGGAATCACCAGCCCGACGTCGATTGCGGCAGCACCGGTTTTGAGCTGAAAATTCCGGTTGGTCCAGTTCACAAGCTGCGTCTGGGGCGAGGCGGCAAGGAAAAGATTGTTCGAGGCGGAATACTGGTAAATGTCGTTCGTCCAGAACGCCGGATTCGGATTGGGGCTGGGCCATTGATCGTAAGGGTGCGTGCCCACGTTGTCGCAATAGAACAGCGTGTTGTTGTAGATCAGGTGATTGAGTGAAGGGCCGTTCACCTGGATGCCGGTAAACGTCGGGCAATTCCAGACGACGTTGTGGTCCACGATGAAATTAGCGCACCAATTGTCGAGGTAAATGCCCATTCGGAGCGGATCGTTCGTCGAACTGTTGTCGTGAACCCAGTTGTAGGCGATGCGGCTCCGGACACCACCCGCATCCTGGCCGTTGATGCCCCAGCAATAGGTGACGCCAAGGTCTTTGCAGAGGCAGCCCGGGTCCGACAGATAGTTGAACCGGATATCCGACCCGGCGCCCTCAGGCCGAACGATGTCCCGCCCGGAAGTCCGCGCGGTATTGAACGTGACGACTTCGCGGTCGCCGTGCAAGGCGATGGCGCAGGCGTAGGTCCCTGAATAATCGGTGTTGTAAATCAGATTGCGGCTGATGACGTTGCTGGCACCGGCGCTGTACACGCCGGATCCGGCGGTATTGAAGAGCGTGCAACCGCTCACGGTGTTGTTCGTGCCGTTGAGCAAGACCCCGCTGCCCGGATCGGTGCCGCCGTTTTCAAAGTATCCCTGACTGATCAGCATGAAATGGCTGAGGTATTGCGCCTGGCAGTTCAGCAACCGGTTGTGATTGCCCTGAAACCGGACCGCGCCGGCCTGCAAATTCAGATCGCTGATGATGATGTTATTCCGGCCGTTGACGTCCACGCACCAGTTGCGCCGCTTCATTTCGACCGAGTGCGCTGAGGGATCGGCGCCGCCAGAAATCCGCAGGTAAAGGGTATTGCCGCCGGCATTGGTCTGCAAATACCACTCGTTGTCGGCGTCCAGCAGATTCAGTTTGCCAAACAGAAAGCCAACGCCATTGCCGGTGAACCACCAGTTGGGTGTCACCGTCGCCAGGTCCACCGTGAGGGTGGCACCCGTGGAACTCAGCACCCGCGCGCTCTGCCACGCCCAGGAATATCCCACCCCGCCGACAAACCACGCGCCCGCCCAATAATTGTCGGGCTTGCCGCTCCAGGCGGCGCTGGTCACGCGGTTCGTATTGGTGCTGTCCACCGCCACGTTCACCAGGACCGGATGCATCACGTCGCCGCCGCCATGGTCGGGAAATTGCGCCTCATGCGCCATCACGCCATCCACCAACACCTGGTTGCAGCCTTCACCGAGGTCCCAGTTGACGGACGCCTGATAAATCCCGTTGGAAAGCGGGGTCCAACCGGTGACGGCATCCGCGCCGTCAATGGTGACGACTTCGTTCGAGCAGGCGGTGAAGGTGATCGGGGTGTTGGCGTGGCCACTGTGCGCCGGTGCAAGCGTTTCGTGATACACGCCGGAGCGAATGAAGCAGGTGTCCAGACCCACCATCACCGTGGCCGCCGCCTGGATGGTTTGATACGGGGCGGCGGGGTTGGTGCCCGGGTTGGCATCCGAGCCGTTGGTGGCGACGAAATAACTGGCCGCCCCGCCCGGCGACGTGGCTGCAAAGAACGCGAGCCCCAGGGGAAACAGACCGAGGATTTCACGGGCGAGAGCAGGGAAGCGCATGACGGCCACAACTTAACCCGACCCTTTCTCGCAATCAACCCAGTCGTAAAAAGCAGATTCCCGTATTTGCACCTGACCGCGGCGCATTTTGGCCGCGACGGCTGATGCCTTCATTCTTGACGCAATATAACCGTTGACAGGCGGACGGGTTTATGATTCAGTTTCGCTTGTGAGGGGGATTCTTCAATCTTATTGTCTCAAAGTCGGCGTTGCAGGTTTTTTTCTCGGATGGCAACACGTTACCGCCGCACCTCTTGCTTGGTTTCCGGGACCGTACGTTGATCCACCTTTCAGCGGCGCGGCGGCCACCGTGTTTTCCGGTTTGGGCAACGTCCTGATTGGGGGTGATGGTTTTGCCTACTATTATTACCCTCTCACTTTTCCGGAGAATTTGACGGTCACCAACCTCTATTGGAATTATCTGCCGGCGATTTACAGCCTCAACCTCGCGCCCGGGGCGGTGACCCGCGGCGGCATGATCATCCTCTATGGCGGCACCGACGGCACGAGCTCCACCAGCGCCGTGATCGGATACAGTCCTTCCGGCGACGCGCCGCTCACGCTGGCTTCCATGAGTGTGCCCCGTTCCTATTTGGGTTATGCGCCCGACCGCAATGGCAATGCCTACGCCATTGGCGGGCTGGACGACACCGGCCAGCCGCTTGCGTCCGCTGAACGGTACAATCCGGACGCGGACACCTGGACCGCCATCGCCCCGCTGCCGGCGGCGCGATACAATTTTCCCGCGGTCTTTAACGGCACCAATCAGATTTACATTTTTGGCGGACGCACCAACGCAACGGCCGGGGCTGAAATCGCGACGGTCCTCCGTTACTCGGTCAATGCCAACACCTGGACCGCGGTTGCGCCAATGCCGGTGGCCACCGCGGGCAGCGCGGCGGCGCTGGGGGTTGACGGGAAATTCTACGTCGTCGGCGGAGTTTCCGGCGGAGTCGCGACCAGCGTGGTTCAGGTCTACAATCCCACTGCCAATACCTGGGAATTTTCCACGCCTCTGCCCGAAGCTTTGAGCGCCTCCGCCATGGGCGTGGATAGCCTGGGTCGGCTGATCGTGATGGGCGGCATGGACATCAATGGCAATGACGTTGGCGACGTCTGGCGCAGCCAGCAACTGGGCGTTCCCGACAGCGCCCCGGTGTTCACGCAATATCCCGGCACGAACGGCATCTACTTGACCGCTTATGCGTCTTCCATTATCGCCACCGGCAGTCCGCCGCCGACCTACCTGCTCTGGAGCGGCCCGACGGGAATGCAGGTGGATCCCTTCAGCGGTGCCATTACCTGGACGCCGCAGGGGCTCGCTCAAATTGGGACCATCCCGGCAACCATCCGAGCCACCAATTATGCCGGTTATGCCGATTGGAGCTTCATCATCAACGTTCCCAATCCGCCACCCGCGCTCGTCACCAATTTGACCGTGGTCGGCGTGACAGAAAATTCGGTGACCTTGTCCTGGGCGCCTGAGGACCCGGTGGCCGGTTCGGTCACCTACAGCGTTTGGCTCCGACACATTCTCCACTCCCCGAAAGGCAGTGGCGTGACCATTTGGTACACCCAGATCGGAAGCAGCACCACCGTGCCCACGATCACCATCACCGGGCTGACGCCGGGTTTGTCGCAAACTTATTATGTTGTTGCCAGTGGTCCGGGCGGCACCTCAGGTTACGCGGGGATTAGTGCCACCACCTTGAGCGTACAGCCCCCGATCAATATCCGGGTGACCGGACTTACTTCCACCAGCATCACTCTGGCGTGGGATTCACCTCCTGGACCCGTGCCGGCCGCCAGTTACCAGGTCTGGGGCTGGATCAATAATGGAGTCACTTCCGCGATTTACGGGTCAGGCATCACCCAAACGACACTGACCATCACCGGCTTGGTTCCCGCCTCAATCCACGAATGGGGAGTGCGCGCTTATGATGCGGAGGGATTCCCCTCCGCTTTCGACTATGGTCCGACCGTCATGAACCCTTTGCCAGTGGCGGTGAAGGCCAGTGGCGCAACCGGGTTGCCGGGCGGGAATTTTCAGTTCACTGCCTATGGCGCGTCCGGCCAAACGGCCGTGGTGGAAACCACCACCAATCCGGCGGATCCGACCAGCTGGATCCTCTTGACCTCCTTCCTGCCCCCATCCAGCAGCTTCGTCATCATCGACACCAACCCGCCAACCGCGATGCGTTTTTATCGGGTTAGCCAACCTTGATCGGGAAGCGCGGCGGGAACGCGGCAGTGGAAGAAAAGTGGCAAACGGCGGGATTTCTGCTGGGCAGGTTCGGCAATGGGACGCCGAGGCGGTCAAATAAAAGATGGAAGACGGCACGGGCTCGAAGTGGTCTGTGATTCGCCGACCGGCCGTCCTCCAGCTTCGTAGAATTTGGTCTGGCTCCCACCTCCTTTCGTGCTGCGCGGGAATTGGACCCGGGCGGTTAATGTCTCAGCCGGAAGAACAGCGCATTGCCTGACTTGGGGAAGGTCACGCTGTTGATCCCGTTGGTGGTGTCCACCGGGCCGAGGTAATCTCCCCAATTGGTCGTCGCCAAGTCTGTGTTGGTTTGCAACACAAATCCATCAGCGGCTGCCGGCCACGATACGAAAGCATTGTCCAAAGCGGGGTTGGCCGGCGGGTCAACCAGCGCGATGGATAACAACGGCGGATTTGGCGGATTGACCCAAGCCGGATTGAAGGTCACCGAATTGCTGCCCGCCACTCCGCTTATCACGTAAGTGCCGCTGAAAGAGAAAGTTTCGGTGCCCACCTGTTCGGCACAGACCAGTATGTTGCTTTGCTGGACGGCGATGCTGTCGGCGGCGGTGCCGTCCGGCCACCAGGCATTGCCCGAACCGCAGGTGACAATCTCGTTGACCAATTGGGTTGCCGGGCCATTGGTGACATAGGTGTTCTGGCCGTTCGGACCGTAAATGATTCCCAGGTAAACCGGATTCGCACTGCCGGTGTTCAAACCCGAATAGGAGTACGGGACGGGTGAGTACGACCAATCCAACGTGTTGCCTGGGTCGGTCGAAGCCATGATGAACGACAACTGCGAGACGGAGATGAGGTTTGTCCCGCCCTTGATGTCCATGCCAAACGTCAGGCGATTGCCCAGTTCATTCGCGAAATTCGGGCCAAACACCGTTCCCGGATCGGCCATCCCCAACCACGACGGGAAGCTGGTCACCAGGTTGTTGGTCACCGGCACCGCGTTGGTCACCTGCTGATAATAACTCGGCCGCGCGGGGTCGCCGTACGAAGAATAGCCGTTCAGGATGGCGGTCACGGCATTGGACGCCCAGGCATTCCAACTGGGCGAACCCCACCGGTTCGGCGCCAGCGCCGGGTAAACCGCGATGGTGATGCCGCCTTCCAACACCGGTCCGGAATTCGTCACCACCGGATTGAACGTGACGGAATTGGAGCCCGAGACGCCGGCCATCGTGTAGGTGCCGGTGAAATTGAACGGTTGAGTGCCAAATGACGAAATCAGCAAGTCAATGTTGCTTTGCTGGCTGGCAACATCGCCGGATGCGTCATAAACTGCCCACGCGTTGCCGGAGCCGCGTCCGACGATTTCATTGACCAGTTGGGTCGAGGGGCCGCCGGTGATGTAGGTATTGGTGCCGCCGGGACCGTAAATGACGCCGACATACGACGCGCTGTAGTTGTACGAACCCTGGGTAAAGGCAAAGTCCAAAGAATTGCTGGCATCCGAGGAATGCGCGCTGAAGGACAATTGCGAAATGGAGATCAGGTTCGTCCCGCCTTTGATGTCGATGCCGAACTGAATCCGGTTGCCCAGCTCCGCGGAAAAACTCGCGCCGTAAACCGCCCCGGGGTTGGCCATGCTGTTCCACGATGGGAAGCCGGTCACGATATCATTCGTCACGGAAATCACCGCCGGCGCCCGTTGATAATAGCTCGGCGACGACGGGTCGCCGTACGAAGTGTAGCCGTTGAAGATAGCGGTGGTGGCATTGGAAACCCAGGCGTTCCAGTTAGGCGAACCGTAAACATTCGGTGCCAACGCGGGGATGACGGTTATGGTAATGCCTTGGGCCTGCGCGTTTACGCCGGCCGCAAAAAAAGCCGCCGCCAGCGGAAGAAAAGCTCGCCTGTTCATGAGCTATTCTTGCCTTAAAACAGCAAAAAACCCTTGAAAAAAGGGACAATTCGCCGGATTCGGGGGGTGAATTGCACCGTTGGAGGGACGAATTTCCGGTGGAAAACCGGCGTTACACCCGAAGCCTGGGCTAGTGAATCACCAACTCGCCGCCAGGCGCACCCCGAGCGACGCGGTCTCATCGCACCATGGAGATCCGGTCAGCACCCAGCGCCATGTCCAGACGGTGTGGCTCGACGGACAGAATCTTCACGGAGTTGTTGCCGGCCACGGGAACGGAATTGCTTTTGATGTCGGTCACCACCAAGTAACCGCGGTCGAGATGCCATTTGGCTGTGTAGGTGATGTTCGGTCTTCCGGGAAAGACAGAGACATAAGTGCCATCCGGAGCCAAGGTGAGCGTGTGCGGGCCTTGGGTCCATGTTCCCACCACCTGCTGCCTCAAATCGGCGGCCTGACGCTTGCAAGCCGTCATCAGCAAACCGGGTATCCCCAAGGTCAGCAGGATTCTCACGACGAAATGGCGCATATTAGAGGCCTAGGCTGGGCCAAAGCCGCCGCAATATCAAGCCTGGACCCAAAACAGGCTGACGGAGTTGAAATCGGGTCAACGCGGCGGCGCGTGATGGCGCGGATTTTAAGTCCGGACTGGTCCGGCCGTTAGGCAATCTCCCGTCCACCGTTTGCCGTTGACGGACCGTGGCGCCGGGCTTAGCTTTGGCTGAGCGATCACGTCGCGCGCCGGCCATTCATCATTGGCATGATTATGATTCCAATGAGTGAACAACAAAGGACAGTGCTGCGGGACGATCTCTTGCGTCTGACCGAGCAATGTCCCGTGGAAGGGGGAAATCCTGTCGACTGCCCCCTGTTCGACGTCCGGCAACTGGCCCCGGCCAAGCGCCGGCACTGGGTGGAGGCCTTGACCCAGGATGAACTGGCATACCTGAACGCTTACCACTGCGTTTGTGCCCAACTAAAGATCGAACCGCCTCTGCCCCACGTCTGACTTTTGACCTTTCATTCAGGGATTTTTGCCGGCCCCGGCCGTGCGCCGCAACTTGCCGTCTCGGGCGGTGTTGATAGTACCATGTCCCGGTTAACCAGATCAAAATTATGAAAAAATACCCCTTGATGCTTATCGCGCTGCTGACGACTCTGGCCGGTTACTCCCAGCCCGGGGCGATGCCGCCCCGGCCGTTGCCGCCTCCGCCGGGCACGGCTCCGGCCGATAACCGGGATGCCTCCAATTACCTGATTCGCGTGGAATGGAAGGAGCCGAAAAGCGAAACGAAATTTCTGGAAGTGCTGACCACCGAAGGCCGGTTCAACCTCGACACCATCCAGAAGACTTCGGTGAAGATCAACAACAATGAAATCCCCGTCACGCTGCGATTCAGCGGCACGCTCACCGCCTTGAATGATGACAAGGGCCGGCTCCAATTGTTCCTGGGCCGCACCGTGCCGTATGTGACCGGTTCCGCCGGCAGTGGGCCAAATGCCATGTCCACCTACCAGCAGATGAGCGTCGGCCTGGAATCCACGTTCGTCGTCAAGTTCGGCAAGCCTGTCGTTATTCAGAACGATGAGAACGGGGAGATTTCGGTGCTCGTCATCCGCCTCACGAATTAAACGGGAATTGGCCAACTGAGGCCGCCGACATCGGCCATCGCTGGGCCGGGACCTGGTTCCGGGGTTTGCCCCGGCCTGTCCATCCCGCAGGCGGCTTTACAATTCTGGCGAGCCGGCTTTAACGATGCCCGCGGCCGGGGATGGATCGCGGGGCTTGTCGGCAGGCCGGAACATCGGCTGCTCGTCGTCATGGCGTTGGCTTTCGCCCTCGCGTGGCGGGAATGGTGCAGCCCACTCTGGCGGCGTTACCGACGGCTGGTCCTGGGATCGGCTGCCTTTCTCATCAAAGCGGCCGCGCTTCTCTTTGTGCCGGCGCTGTTCACTTATGCCCTGATGGCAGCATTCCACCAAATGCTATCCCGTCGGGCCGTGCGACGTCCGTCATCCACAAACCGCCCGACTTCGATCCTCAGCGCCACCCGCGCGAATTAGCGGCCAACCGCCGTAATTTTCGAAGCATTCCGCACGGTTATAATTGCATCCTCGTTTGCCTTTCGGATTGACCGGCGGCCGGGCCTCTGCGATTCTCCATTCCATCAGAAAATGGTTCCCGGTGTGTTCAAACCTTGTTCCCCGGGAGCCCGCCAGCGCCGGCTGTTGCCGGAGCCGGATAAACCCAAAGACGAACTTGTTTATGAAAGCTGTCCTGCAGAAAGCAGCCGTGTGCGCGGCTTGCCTTGTCCTGTCCCACTCGGTGTTCGCTTTGAATATCGTCGGATATATCAACCTCAACCTGCAACCGGGAGTGAACCTGATTGCCGATCAGCTCCTGCAAACGCCGGACAATTCGCTCAACACCATTCTCACCGGGAGCGGGCTGGCGGACGGCACTTCCTTCACCATGTGGAGCAATGGCGCTTTTCTCCCCATGTCCTATTACGATTCGGGCTCCGGCACCTGGAGCATTAACTATCAGCTCAACCTCGGGACGGGCGGTTACCTGACTTCGCCGGTCCAGACCACCGTCACGTTTGTCGGCCAGGTCGGACCGTATTTCAATGATTTCGGCAACAATATCGGGTGGAACCCGAATTATCCGAACGGCCCCCAATTGATTTCGAATCCCATTCCCATCGCGGGCGACCTGAACTATGAGTTTTACAACGTCACCGGCCGCAACCCCGTCGCCGGCGAAGGCGTCGCCACCTGGAATCCTCTGACCCAAACCTACACCGAAAGCTTTTTCAACGGTACCCAGTGGCTCGACCAGACGCTCAGTCAACCGAGCACAGCCACCATCCAGGTCGGTCAGTCGGCCTGGTTCGCCTTGGGCGCGAACTATTCCATGACCATTCCCAGCCCGGTCCCCGAGCCGGGCGCACTGGCTCTGGTTGGCCTTGGCGCCGGGCTCCTGCTCCTGCGCCGCAAGCCATCCCGGACGGTCCGGTAAACGTGTTGGGAGATACAAATTCACGGACCGGCACAGGCGAAACACCCGTGCCCATCCGTGGTGACCTTTGTCAAAAGCATCCCCATTCCATGCGGAAGCAGCGGGCATGCTCCGCTGTCGCCCTCCGCCTCGCAGGATGCGGAGGATTCACCTGCCCGTTCAAATCTTATTCTTCCCTTTGCTTTTGGGCACCGTCACCGTGACCGTCTTCGGGGCGGACAGATTGCCGGCGGCATCCTGCGCCTGGAGGGTGATGGTGTAAACCCGGCCCGTGCCCGTGCCGGCCCGTTCGGCGCGCAACAACAGCCTGTGGTCGCCGACGATCTGCCAATCCGGCGCCGTGTCGCCATCGCCCAAGCCGTTTACCGGCTCATTGCTTTGCACGCCGATGATCTTCCAACAGACCACCTCACAATTATCCGTAGCCACCACGCTCACGTTAATCGGCTCCATAAAGTGATTGGGCGGCCACAAGGAATTTGGCGAGGCGCTGGCGCTCACAATTCCCGGTGGCGTCGTGTCCAACACCGTGACCGTGGTGGAACAGGACGACGCGGCCTCGGCGGAGTCCGTTACCACCACTTCAATCACGTTCGTACCCGCCGGGAAATCGCCGGTGAAGGCAACCTTCGCCGCTGCCGGTGGATGACTCGCCGGCACCTGGTTGGTCTGCACCGCCAGGCCGTCCACCGACCACACCACCGTCAGGGCATTGCCCGCCGCGCTGTACACGGTTACCGAGATGCTCGCGGACGAACCGCACTCCACCGTCACGGGTTTCGGACAGTCGATGATTGGCACCAGCGGCACCAATTGCCCGCGGATTTCACCGCTGGCGTTTGTGGCCGTGGCGATGTTGATATAATTGGAACCGGCCAGCAGGTCCGGCACGGCATTGCTGGCGAAGACCAGGCTGCCAAAAATGACGCCGCCCTGGGCCGGATTGGCCGCCGGGAAACTAAACGCCGACAGGTCAAACAGCAGGGCAGCATTCTGGTTTGTCCTGGCCGGACCGTTCAGGCTCATGGCCGTCGCCGGCCCCGTCAAATCGGTAAACCCGGCCGCCGCCCCGTATCCGACGGTCAACACCAACGTGCGCGTGTCCGAGTCGAACAGCAGGCCACCGGAGATGGGACCGCCGGAGCCGGCGCTGTTGACGACGGGCGGGACCTCATTGGACGGACTCAGGCCAGTGGCCGCATCCGTGCCCGCCGGGGAAAGGCCGAGGGGGATGAGCGCCGCCGGAGACACCGTGGCCATGGCAAGGAGTAGGGCAAATATGCGTTTCATTATGTTTACCTTTCTGTTTCGTTATGCTCGACTTCTGGTTGCGAAGGAACCGCAAAACTAGATTCCTTCAGCGTCGCCACAATACACAACGGCTTGAAAAAGGCAAGTTCGGAAAGGGCGGTAGTCCTTGCTGGCGGGGCCAAAACGCCTGACCTTCCCCGGCCCAAACCGCCCCGGCGCCAAGGAACCAGCCGCCGATGCTCCCGGGAATTTTCGCAGATCCTTTGATCTGCGTTTCAACTTTGCCGATTTGCGCCCGGAAGACCTCTCCTGACCTTCTCCGCGCCCGGGCGGTTTCATCCTCGACCCGGCTTCATTTTCCTCTGGACACGGGCCTGCGAGCGGAGCAATGTCACCGGCATGAAAGCGAAAAATCTCCTTGTCGTTGTGTTGTTTATGACCATGACGGTTCTATTCTCCGGCTGCGGCAAGACGGATACCAAGCTGCAAGCGGAGAATGCCGACTTGAAAGCCCGCCTGCAAAAGCTCGAGCAGCAACTGCAGGCCTCCAAGAGCCAGACGGCGTCACAAGCGTCATCCACGGCCTCGCAAGCTTCCCTCCAGGACCTGAAGAGCCAGTTGGATGAAGCCCAGAAAAAGGCGGATGACGCCGCCACCGAAACGAAGTCGTTGACCGCCCAGGTCGAAGCTCAAAAGGCGAAAATCGATCAATTGACGCGGGACCTCGCCGCGGCGCAAGCGGCCCGGCAAAAAGCCGAGCAGGCGTTGCAGCTCTACCGCGATAATGCGGCCTCGGCGCTCAAGCAATTCCAGGCGCTGCGCAGCACCTTGGGCGGCGAGACGCCCAAGCTCGACGACTACCACCAAAATTATGTGGCCACGCAAACCGCCGTGACCAAACTGCTGGCCGCGATGCCCCAATCCAAAGTCCGGCGCCAGATCGTGGCTGCGCTGGCCGTATTCACGCAGATGAACGACACCTGGGTTACGGCCGACCTGCAAATCCAGCAACGCGCCAAACAAGCCCAGGCCGATTATGACAAATTCGTGGACTTCGGCGGCCTCGGCCCCAACGACTATGTCGTCAACCTGGGGAAAACCCGGATTCTGGCTCCCGCCGAACAGGAGAATGCCGAGACCGCGGCCCGACGGGACAAAATCATCGCCTCCTCCGTCAAGGACGCGGACGCAGCCATCAAGAGCCTGCAGACGATTCTGAACGCATAACTCACCCGGACCGCGCGCCCCGCGCAACCCGCTACCATTCGCCGCCTGACCTCGGCGCCGCCGGTGTGGTGTCGAGCCTCCGGCTCAATTCGAGGAAAGGACATGGAAGCGATTCGAACTTACTTCCACGTCCAAACCGGCATAGATGCTTTCGCTGGATATCACCTCGATGGGATGGGTCTTTAAGTATTCAAGTTGGGTCTGCAAGGCCGATGGGTTGTAGAACTTTCGTTGCATCACCAGCCGTTCGGCCACGTCCCGATGCAACCGATTTTCCAGGAAGGCATAGTCGATGTTGGCCTGAATTCGATTGGACTCGGTCGAGGCGATTTGACGCGCGAGGTCGGCCATCTGGTTGGTCAAAGCCATGACGCGCCGGTCCAGGGTCTCACTGAGGGTCTGATTTTCCGATCCCAGCTCCGCGATGCGCCGGTTCAGGTTGGTGATTTGCTCCAGATTGAGGGCGACGGTGGATTCGGCTTCCAACAGATGGTTGGAAAACGTCATGGACGCCGACCGGCTTTCGTCGAGGCGGTTGGACAAGGCGAGAAGGGCTGCCGTACCCGTGGCGACCTCTGCCTGTGCCGAGGCCAAACGGTTCGAGAAATCGGCAATCGCGCCGGCGTCGGCTTGGTGCTGCGCGTTATCACCCCGTTTCACGACGACCAGGGACAGGACCAGCAGGACACAGACGAGGGTGAGGGCAGTGGATAAATAGTGCTTCATACGGCGGGCAGCATCATTCCATGAGATCCGCGTTCATGCATCGGCAAGAACTTCGCAAAGGCGAAACCGTCTGGACAAGAATGGTATTGTTACGATTCAGTTACGTCGGCTGGCTTAGTCGGCGGTTGCCTTAAGTGATTGAATCCCCTGGATCGCCTTCGCTTGACTCCGCCGCGGCAAGGCAAACGCTGATGGACTTGAGCGACTACAGCCCGCCGCCCGGGACGGATGGCGTTTGTCTTGACCCTGAACTCTCAACTTTCAACCTTCAGCGGTTCCGCGTCCGTCAATCGTGAGAGGCCACAAGCTGGTGCGCTCGTCTTTTAGCCGTTCGCCGGCGTTTGGGCCGCAACAGGTGTTTTATCGCCTCCAGCAACTCCTCGGGCAAAAAGGGTTTTTGCAGCACCTCCGCCGCCCCGAGCCGCTGGGCAATCGACAACAGCGGCAGGGCGCAGGAATCGCCGGACATCGCGATAATCGGAAAATCGGGGGCCTGTTGCCTGAGTTCTTTGATCGTCTCCAGCCCTTCCCGGTTGGGCATGAACAGATCCACCAGCGCCAGGTCAACCGGCGTGGAATGGTACTGGCGCATGCCTTCCGACCCGTCGGCGGCCAAAACCACTTCATGACCGGCTGATTTGAGGATGTCTTCGATGAGCATCCGCGCATCCGCCTCGTCGTCCATTACCAATACACAGGACATGTTCAGTTAATATACACCCGCTTCGCTACTAATGCGAACAGGGATATAACAGAGTATCTGTTAATATGATTTAAAAATACTACTGAATTCTCGGCCTCCTCATGGGCGGCCATGCCGTCGCGGCGGGCTTCCGGCTCAAAATCCGCCGACTGGCTTGCCAATCAAGGACGACGGCGGTGGGGTCGACCCCACGTGGAATCATCGGGTAATGGACATTGCGGCATGCTGGGTTAGAATCGGGTTGAACTATGAAATCCGACCGACCCCCCAATACCGAGGATGATTTGTTTGATGTCCCCGAAACGTCCATTGGACACCCGGCGCCGCCGCCGCTGGAGTTTATCGGCGATTGGGTGATACTGGCAGCGATTGTGACCTTGCTGGGCTACGTTGATTATTTGACCGGGTTTGAGTTCGCCTTCTTTGCCTTCTATTTTATCCCCATCATCATCGGAACCTGGCGGCTGGGGTTGCTCTCGGGTATCCTGTTGTCCATCGTCTCGGCTGTGGCCTGGAGCATTGCCGACCGTTGCAGCGGTCATCTCTACAGCAATCAATGGTACGCCGTGTGGAACACGCTCATGCGGCTGGGATCCTTCCTGACGGTCACCTGGTTGACGGCGCATTACATCCTGTTGCGCACCCGTTACCGGGCGCTGGACGACCAGCGCCGCCAATTGGCAGCCACCGTCAAGCTGCTCGAGGGATTGTTGCCCATCTGTACCTCCTGCAAGAAGATTTGCGACCATAACGGGACGTGGCAAACCCTGGAACGTTACATCGCCACCCAGCCAGAGGCCAAATTCTCGCACGGGATGTGCCCGGAATGTCGCAAGCTATGGTCGGCGGCAGCGGGATTAAGTGACCAGGCACGATGATTGGGAAACGACCCGGTTCTCTACCGTGATTCCCGTTTGAGGACAAAGTGCCGGACACCCGGCGCATCGAAAGCTGAGGGCACGCTGGAATTCCCCGGCTCATATCCCGCGATCGTAAGCGTGTCTCCCTGCAGTCGGTAGATGGCGCAGACGGTCTTGTCAATGTACTCCGCCTGGCGACATTCGGTAATGGTGCCAACCAGTCGTCGCGGATCCGTATCCTCCCGAAGAGTGAAAGTTCCCTTGCACCAATCGTCCGGATTGGCTCCCCGGAACTCTAGCGTGCTGCCGGAAATAATCAGGCAACGTGAACCTTCCGTATTGCCGCCTATTTCCTGACCCTTCCACGTCCCCTGGATTCTGGCTGAATCTGCCGGGCGCAACGTGGAGCAGCCTGCCGCCCAAAGCAGCGCTCCAATGGAAAGGCTGACGAGGAGATTTTCCGTTTTGCTCATGTTCGTTCTTTCGTTTATTATCAGACAAACTCAAGCACCAATCCTCACGCTTTGATTGGAGCCCTGATGAGACCGGAATCGGCCGCCGGTTGCCCCCCTGAATTTTCAATTACGCGAAATTGAGCTTGCCCGGTTCGCCTGGTTAATGGTAGGCAATTGACTCAACCGGAGGTGAGATGACGTCAACTTTCGACCGCACCATGCCAGCTGCCGACGCGCACACGAGTGGGGGCAGCGGCGGCGGACGCACAAGGCCGGGCAGTATTCCTTTCATCTTCAAATCCGTTCTGGCTTTGTTGTTATGGTAGGTGCCGGGGCAGTGGCCGCGACGACGGTTACGAACCTTTCCCCCGGAGCCACCCACAGCCTGTTTGTTGAATCCGATGGCAGCCTGTGGGCAATGGGAGCGAACAACTACGGCCAACTCGGCGACGGCACCTTCGCGTCCACCAACCGGCCGGAGCCGGTTATCTCGAACGGAGTGATGGCCCTTGTCGCTGGACAAGACTTCAGCCTCTTCGTGAGGTCGGATGGAAGCCTATGGGCGATGGGTTACAACAGCCTGGGCCAGCTGGGGGACGGGACTCTGCACAGCACGAATGCGCCGGAACAGATTGTGCCCAGCGGCGTCGTGTCGGTTGCAGCCGGTTATCAGCACAGCCTCTTTTTGAAGTCGAACGGCAGCCTGTGGGCGATGGGCTCCAGCCAGTACGGCCAGTTGGGCGCCGGGCCGATCAGCGGCACGAACCAGCCCGCGCAAATTGTGTTGAGTGGGGTGACGGCCATTTCCACACGCCAGATTCACAGTCTGTTTCTTAAAAGCGACGGCAGTTTGTGGGGGATGGGTTACAATGGGTTTGGGCAACTGGGCGACGGCACCTTCAAGAATACGAACGCGCCGGAACAGATTGTGTCCAGCGGCGTAACGGCGATTGCCGCCGGCGGCAGCCACAGCCTGTTTCTGAAGGCGGACGGCAGCCTGTGGGCCATGGGTGAAAACAATTACGGTCAACTCGGTGACGGTACGTTTGCGGACACGAACCGGCCGGAGCAGGTCGTATCCGGTGGGGTGACGGCAATTGCCGCCGGCAGCAGCCACAGCCTGTTTCTGAAGGCGGACGGCAGCCTGTGGGCCATGGGCTACAACGGGTACGGCCAGTTGGGCGACGGCACGCTCAACAACACAAACCGGCCAGAGCAGATTGTATCCAGCGGTGTGGTAGCGATCGCGTGCGGCCTTTCCTGGAGCCTGTTCCTGAAGTCGGATGGCAGTCTGTGGGGGATGGGCGACAACGGAAACGGCCAGTTGGGCGATGGCTTCGGGACGGGAACAGTCCGCCTCCCCGAGCAAATTGTGCCACGGCCACAGCCCGTGCTGAGGCTCGGTGTTTCTGCGGTGACAAATCTGCAGATTAAAGCGACCTGCCAGTTTGCCGGGACATTCTATCTGCTGGCCACTACAAATCTGACGGCGCCTTTGGGCCAATGGACGAAAGTGCGGACGAATCTGGTCAGCGTCGCCGGCACGAATAATTTCAGCGCCACGATCAGCAACGGAGTGAATGCCGGCGCCGGGCGGCAGTTCTACATTCTCGAGTCGCCATGAAGAAAACAGCGGGATTGACGCGCGCCTTCCCGAAGCCGGCCGCCGCATCGGGCAGACGGTCGGCGCACGTCTCTGGGGCCGGGCTGTTGGAGGTGTGACGCAAATTGGCCATCGATGCGTTTGGCCTGAAAGCCAAAGCCGCTTTGAATGGCTAGGGCGTTTTCCCATGCGAAGATTTTGGCGAGATCGTGTTCAACCTGATTGAGGCCGGCCTGATGGCGAAACAGGACACCGATACCAAGGCTGACCTTCAAGGCGGCTATGACTTCGGCACCGCCTTCCCGTCAAAATCATAGTCAAACGGGGTCGTAGTGCCATGGTCAGACCGGGAAGCTATTCGCTTCTTGAAATGCGGACCGCGATCATATCCGCCGGCAGCGAAGCCGTTGCCTTCCCCACAAAATCATGAGCGCCGCGCCGGCCATCCCGCCGAACGAGGGTTCCGGTACGGATTCGATCATGGCAACGTCAATCCGGCCGTACAGGGTGGGCGTTACTGCACCCGGCTCGGAATCCTGCAGATCGCTGGGATTGAAGTCCGCCGGAGCGGCCGCCTGTTCAGACACGTAGAGATAGCCGTCGGCGTTCAAGGTCAGCGTGCCATTGATGAATCCGGCGCTGGTGCCGTAGGGATCCAGAAACTGAATGGTTCCGGTGCCGGCGTTCCCCAGGTTGATGGCGTCCAGCGTCACCTCGTGTCCGCCCTGGCTGGTCCACACATTGCCGTTAAACACGCCCCACTCGAGGGTAAGCTCCACGGCGAAATTCGAGTTCAACGCATTCGCCAGATACGCGGCCGTGGGGATGGTGTTCAGCGCGATGTTCATGCCGGGGTTGAAGGCGCCCCGCAACCACCCAGCCGGAGTGGCCCCACCCACTACGCCGGAGATGGACACCGTGGGCGAAGGATTGGCCCCGCCCGCACCGAGATAACTTTGCAGGCCGTTGAACATCCAGGTCGTTGGCGTGCCGCCGATGTTGGATCGGGTGGCAAAGCTGACAGCCCCCAGCGCCGCCGCCGCCGCGTCGTTACGAACATTCACCGACGTGTAAACCAGATTATTCCCGGCATCGTAGTACTGGTAGTAGGTGTTGTTGTAAGTGCCCATCGCGGTCGCCAGATTGTTCACCGAGGCGTAGGTAGGGGTGAAACTCAACGGATCGGGCTGGCCGATCGACAACTGGTAGTTTTCCAGAAAAGCCAGTCCATTGGCGACAGCCGTCGGGACACAGGCATTGGGTTGGATGTTCAGCGCGTTTGCCACCGTCACCCCGGCATTGAGCTGGCCCAAGGTGCTGAAAAGACCGGTATTTTCGGAGCCGCTCTGGGCCCGGGCCACCGAAGCGATGACGAGGCCCAGGGCAACCAGACCGGCTTGCCGGCGGGCCAGCGCAGGCCGGCGGACAAGGGCACCAGTCAGGCATCGGGCCAAGGGGGATGATCGCCAGTGGCTGGCTTTGCCGAAAATAGCAAGAACGGCGTGAAAATCTTTCATAGTTTCAAGGGTTGAACGGATTTCTGATTCCTTCGCTTCTGATTAAGCAGACCCTAGGACAGAACCGGCAGGCCCGTCAATGTAAACTTATTCACAATATAAGAACAACCACCTCCGACCGCGCCAGGAACCCGGCCTTGGGCTTGGCGGGGCGTTGGCCCTTTCCGGGGAACGCGATTTCAGTATTGAACTTCCCGCCAGGCGATTCCACCTCGGACCGTTTGAGCTTCGGGCGGCGACAACCTGACCGGAGAAATATTGCAGGGAATGTGCTAGGTTGGGCCATGAGGAGATCCCAATTATGAAACGCGTATTCACTTCCGCTGACAGCGCCGAGGTAGGGCTGCTCAAAAACGTGCTGCACAAGGCAGGCATTCCTTGCGTGGAAAAAAACGAAGACGTGGCGCAAGTCTTCCCTTCGGCTCCGTTTCAGGCCGAATTGTGGGTGGAGAACGAGGCGGACTACCCGGCGGCGGTCGCCTTGTTGGAAGCGTGGCAGCATCCTGCCGCCGCAACCGGCGGCGAATGGACGTGCGCCCGGTGTGGTGAAAAGCTGGAAAGCCAGTTCATTAAATGTTGGAAGTGTGGCACCCGCCGGGACGCCTCGTCTTGAAGCCGACCCATGAAAGCCGGCCGCCGGCGGTGGGGAGGGCGACGGTCAGTTCAATCGGAACGAAGTCCTGGCCCGACCGCTCCCCACCACGCACCGTCTCCGGCATTTTGCGTCGCAGCGTTGCCCACCGGTTACGCGGGTCCAGCCGCAACCCTCTGTAATCGTGGACGCACTTGTTTTCCGAAGATAAGTGGTTTGGCCGGCTACGAACGAGAACCGCACCGTCCAACCACCAGGGCAACGATCGCTGCAGCCAGGACGAGGAAGGAGGGTTCGGGGACAACGATCGAGGTGATCTGGAGATTGTCGAAATCAAGATTACCATTGTTTCCGACTGCTCCGCTGAAGGTGTCGCGAAAGGTGATGATGTCACCATCGTGCAGGATTATTCCGTTGAGCGGGGAGCTCTGCGTCTGCCAGATATTGCCGGTGGCAGTGGTGGTCGCAAAATCGAGGTACGCGCCGCCGTTGATGGAATAGGCCCACGTGCTTGTGAGTGAGTTGGCGGTCATGCTCCACTTGATGTCATAGGACAAAACGATTCCCGTCAGCCATTCGCCGGTCGGCAGCCCGGAAACAGTCGTGGTCAACGTCAGGCTGGAACCATTCAAATAATCGGCATGATTGCCATTGTAGGAAAACTCAAGCGCGGTCGTTGTGCCCGGATTCGGAACGAATGAAACATTCAAACGGCTGTTAGCCTCGAACCAGCCGAGGTTGGCATTCGTTGAGTAATAGCTTAGATCGGCGCCGAGGGGCTGGCTGGGGGCGGGCGTGGTGCTGGTGGGAAATGCCCAAAAAGCGTTGGTCACTGCCGCCTGGATCTGGGCGACCGTCAACGCGTAACCAATTGTAAAAACAACGAGATATGACCGGCATCTCATCGCATCGCCTCGTGTGCCTTTATGGTAGCAATCCGGATACCAGAAAGCAGAAGAGCCGGTTTAGGGTGTTTCCCGCGAACGGCGAGGAGCGCGGTGACACCCCGTTTGCCGCCGAAGCCAAGCCCAAGGCGGGACGATGGGTGACGCGATGAGCGGCGCGGCAACGCCCCCGGCCGACCATCATTATTTATCAAAATTCCACCCCTTATTGAGACTAATCCACCCCGGAAATCTATCAGATGGCCCCTTTTTTATTCGCATTCCTAAGATTTTGGATTAATAACCCGCATGTTCGGGCCGGTTCATGATGTCAATGGCCGGAGATGATATCCCGATCAATGGAGAGCAAAGATGAGCAAAATGCTTTGGATAAAGTATCGGGTTGCGGCATTTCAATGTCCGTCCATCCGGGCCGTCAACATCCGCGCCGGTCAAGATGGTGTCCCGCAGCGGCGGCACTATCCCGGCGCTAACCTGAACTGCCAAATCCACTAATATGAATCTAGCTGTTGATCCAATCGTCGATTCAGTTTCGCAGCCCGCCACCCCATCGGCGGAGCGTGAGTCGTCCTGGCCTGCTCCGCACGAAATCGGTCCGCCTCCGGTGGTGCTTCAGCCAACCCCGCCGCACCGTTCGCTACACGTGTTGTGTATTGATGACGACGAACAAATTCTGGAAAGTTTGAAGGACTGTCTCGCGCATTTCGGGCATCGCGTAAAGGTAGCCTCCGGCGGAAAGTACGGAATCGAAATGTTCTGCACCGCCGTCCTGAAAAGCGAGCCCTACGATATGGTCATCACCGACCTGAGCATGCCGGATGTCAATGGCTACGAAGTCACCCGGCAGATCAAGGCCGAATCCCCCGACACCCCCCTCGTTTTGATGACCGGCGCCGGCACCACAAAAGAGGAAGCCAGATTGATGTCTGCGCCCGTGGACGCCGTGGTGGGCAAACCGCCGCGCATGCGGGAATTGAACGCCCTGCTCCTCGCTTTGGCCCGGCCAGTTTAGCGTCGAAACCGGAGAATTTCCCGCGCCAATTGATCGGCAATGGCGATGGCGGGGCACCCGCCCCGTCTGTCTTCCACAATCGGATTCAGCCGCGACCGCCCCACCCGGGGCGATTTCCGCCCACGCGAAGTGAACCGGCGGCTTTTCGGCCCGCTGCATGATGAGTATGGACATCCGGCTTTCTCTTCGGCGCCGGCCGCTATTGCCTGACAGGCGGAGCAACGATTAAGTCGGAAACAATTCTTCCAGTTGTTGGCGGATCGTCTCCTTGATTTTGTCTTCGCCGACGAGCGATGCGGCCCATCCAGGCACGTCGAGGTCCAGCATCACCGCATCGTCGCTGACGCGCAGCACCCCGGTAATCCTCGCTCCGAAAACGCCCTTCCTGACCCGGGAGGAAAAATTCAGGATATTGGCCGACCAGGTCCGGGAAACCTCCTGAACCGTTACGCCACCCGGGAAGGGTCCGGCCAACACGCGATCAAGCAGGGTGTTAATTCGCCCGATGGCTTCGGTTGCGCCGATTTGGTGTTGGTGCTCGATATGCATGCTGGCTTGACGGCGCGGTTGCGGTTAACGCGGCACGACGGGCCGGTGCGCAATGATACATCGGGAGACGAAACCGAAGAAACTTTCTTTGGTTGAGGGGCCGGTTGCTTACGGTCTGAACGCAACGGCCGTCAACCGGAAGGATGACCGGGCAAGTTCAGATGGCAGCAGCAGTTGGTCTGATGGGCCGGTCTAAAGTGACGGCAACATTTTTTTGGGGATATAGCGGTTCTCCCCCTGATCCAGCTCATCCGCTTGCATATAGAGGCCGCGGCTGATCAGCAATCGAGCCACTTTAGCCACCACGGAATCCTGCACAACCGAGCGGGATATTTTCCGGGCTGCCGCCGGATCAGCCGAAGCCCCCCCAGCCACCGGGACCGGCGGCGGGGGCGCCAGCGGACGTGGTTGGGGGTCAACGCATTCTCCCAGTGGTGGAGACGCGGCCATCCCGGGAGTTGCGCCAGACACAGGGGTCAAGATGGCAATTGGCTTCATCGTTATTTCGGATTTCAGATTCATTCAACCCCGGAAATCGGCCCAGCCGCTACCGGAGGGTACATGATATTTAGCATAAACCAGCGGAGGCAAAAATGATTTAGGGACACAATGCGGATTTTAGGGGTGAATTGCACCTGAAGCGAGGTGGGGAGAAGAAGCTGGTGCCCGAGCCGAGGGGGGATTGGCGTGAGATTTCGTTTACGGAACAGATGATCCGAGGCACTGGTCTCTGCGGCTAGCGGCCCCGGACGGTCAACAGCCGACCCACGACCGGGTACGGCATCCATAGGAAATGGGCCTCAGTATCGAGGCGGTTGGACGCGGTTCCGGCGTTGCCTGCGCTGCAGCAGCAACAGGGTAAGTGCACCGGTAGAAATGGCGCCGCTCAGGTTCAAGGCCGCTGGCAGGTATTGATTCGGAATCGGCGGGTTGGCCCCTGCTAGGGCGCGGGCGACACCGCTTCCGCCACCGGGGTAATCTGCCGCAACCGACCGACGGAGATTAACGTTGAACAAGCGGGTTGTGGGCCCGAAATACACAAGCAGGATATTGGTTTTCGCAAAAGCGGCGCGGGCTGGTACCAAGACCAGCCCGACGCCGAGTACTAGCAACGTCAACACTTTTTGCATGATACCTTCGGTCAACCTATCGGACGGCGCGCCCGGAGGCCAAGTGGGCCTTTGAGGGGAGCGCCTAGCCTTCTTAACATGAATAAGTCGATTAGGAAGAATTTGGGGACACAACGGATGGATCAGGGGGCGAATTGGGTTCCCCATGGGGTGAAATCAGGCAGCCGACCTTGAGGGGTTTGCCCCGGTTGGCACGGGCAGCTTGCTTCAATACACCCAAAATCAAGAGCGCCGTCCCGGCCTGGTCACTGCCAAAATCAGGGCCACCCAGAGCAACAGGGCCAGGGTCAGCCCGGGGATAATCCAGAACGGCAACAACCTCGACATTTCCGCGCGGTCAACGCCGGCGAGGACAGGGATCCATGCTTGGAGTCGGCAGTTCAATATCAAAAGAATCACTGCCCAAATGCCGGCCAGATGCGCCGCGACGGTTCGCATGGCGGCCACCCCGGTCTTGCCGCGGACCTGGCAGAAATGCCAGACCCCGAGCGCGCTCATGGTAACGACGATGAGGACCGTGGAAACCAAATCGTTGGCCCGCCACGCGAGGTCAATCAGCCACCAAAAACAGGCGGCGTACAAGCCGGCAATCACGACAAACCGTCGGCTCAAGGTCAATGGCTTCCAAGTCGGCAAAGGGGCTTCAGCCCCGGTCTCCTGCAATTGGCGGATGGCGAAAAGGCGCCGGAACATCACAATGCACAACGTGGCAATCACCATGGCGTACAACCACCAAAAAGCCGCCAACATGACGAACAACGCGTGGTCGCTCCAGGCCAGATGCCGGCTCAAAGCCCGCAGCCCGAGTTGGCCGCCAATACACCAGGCCAGCACGAAAACCCAAAGACTGACGAACGTGATCTTTTTGACCCGGCGCTCCGCAGCGGTAGGGGCGGCCCGGTAAATCATCCAATGGGCCAGCATACCGCCCACGAGGCTGATCAGCGGGGCCAGCCAGGCACTCAGCACGCCCGATTTGGCCATGGCCGTCCCCTTGCCAGCCAGCCCGGCGCCCGCGGCCGCCGCCGGCGCTGCCGGCAACGCCGCCAGCACCGCACCCGCAAAGGCCTGCCCCGGCGCCGTCCGGCTCAACGTGTTCTCCACGAAGGCCTGGACCTCCTCCTGGAGCAGCCTGCGCCCCCTTGCCAGCCGCTGCTTGACGGCGTCTTCGGATAATTCCAATTCCGCAGCGACGCACTCGATGGATTGATGATGGCGATAAAACAGGATCAGCGGTTCGCGGTAGGTTTCCGGGATCTTTTCGAGTGAACGCCAAAGGATGGCTTCCTCTTCGCGACCGATGGTCTGCTCGGAGGGAAGCGCCTCAGCGGCCGGTGTTTCCTGGGCCGCTTCCAACGACTCGGCATCATGCACCGGTTCGCGCCCTTCCCGCCGGAGATTCCGGTGAATGCAGTTGCGAACAATGCCGCAGAGCCAGGCGCGCAGTTTGGCCGGTTCGCGCAAGAGCCGGAGATGTTTCCAGGCGACAATAAACGTCTCCTGCGCCACGTCTTCGCTCAGGCCCAGGTTGCCGATCCGGCTGTAGGCCAGGGAGCAAATCAACACCTGGTAACGCGATACAATCCGGCTGAACGCATCACGATCACCTGCCAGGCTGCGCGAAACCAGCTCTGCATCCGTACAATGTTCCATCGTCAAATTCCGGTGTGTTATCATAGTACTGAATACGTGCCCGGAACAACCAAACCGGTGACAAAAAATGGACGGGGATTTTTGGCCCGGTGGAAATTGACCCCGGCAGCTTGAGATCGTGCGGGCAGTATTCTGCCGGCAAATCGCGCTTGCGAGGCAGGAGCGGATTGCAGTCGCCAACCGCCGCGCAACGGGCTACGGACCCGGGCTTTTCTTCCGGAGTGACGCCATCACCTTTTGCCGCACTGGTTCGTCCTTCGGAGCGGCTGGCCGCTGATGCAGACCCTGCTTGATGAGAAATTTTGCCACCTTGGTCACCACCGATCCGGACTTGAGAGGCGGCGTTGCTTTGGCAGGCGGAGACCGCCGGTTGGCCGCTGACGGCGGGGCGGAGTCTGCCGGCGTCTCGCCGGTCGGGTGTGGGCCCGGTCGTGAGGCGGCTGGCGCTCCGGTGATCGGCTTGGCATCACCGGGAAGCCGCGGGGCAGGATTTTCAAATTTTCGCATCTTTTCACCCCAAGGAATCGGCCGCCCGCCGGTTCTAAAGTCTGTCTTCCTTTTAGCACAAAAGACCGGCGGAGGAATGAATTGGGGACACACCGCGGAAGTCAGGGGTGAATTGTCCTTGGCGCTGGGTGAAATTGCCGGGCAGTCTCGGGGTCCGGGGCATCACCGGAATCAATACTCGAATCCCCCACACCTTGGCGCGCCCCAGCGTGCAACCCTATTGGCTTCGTTCAGCCATCGTTCGACTGCACTGCCTCCATTACATCAAATTGAGGCATCTTCATGGCAAAGATGCTTGACTAATGCCGCAAAAAGCTGCAAAAGAAGGCAGACCCTAATCAGTCTGGATATTACTATCAGGAGCGAAGTTTATGAGTCGGATCACAGGTCAAGTCTGTGAAGTTTCGGGAGTTTACCGCGCGATCGGCAACTGCGGTCATTCGGTTGAACGTGTCATTCCCCGTGGCCAGGTGTTTCCCCCTTGTGAATACTGCCGGGACAAGGGAACCCGCAAGGACATCGTTTGGGTTCTGGTTTCAGAGACTCAGGCAACATAGTCGCCCACCCAAACCTCCGACCAACCGGCCCAAGGCGTCGGCCGGTCTTCCACAAAACGGTGGTGGCGCTCTGCCATTTTCACCAAGCGATGGGCGTTCATGGCCAGGCAGAGGATCTGGAAGGGTTGTCCCGTTTTTAGGCGCTGGCGAAACATTTGCCATTCAACTCCCAAGGCGAACGCAACCTCCGGGCTGACCCCGCTTAATGAACTTCCGTCCGAATTGAACGGTTCAACCAGCTCGAAATCGTTTTCATCCGTTTCCTTCATTACGACCTGCCAGAGCAAGAACCGTGCTAGGCCGGAAAGAAGCCGGTTTGGGAAGGGACCTGAACGATTTGCCTGACGGTATGAATTCGGGACCTCCGCCGGGACCACGGCTCTGGCTTTGAAAACCATCCCGCTGCGTCTGGATTCGCGGGTAAAGTGGTTGCGGCAGACGGATCGTGGCGGGCGTGGCGGCAGTGTCTTAATTTGGTGTGGCGTTGAGCCTGCGGCCCAACCGTCGAGCCATAAGCAGGACCCAACCGCAGCCAAATTAAGACACTACTGGCGTGGCTGCAAACTTGACGGCCGGGTCGGATAAAACTAGGCTGGTGGTCTGGCTGGTGGTCATAGCTCAGCCCGGTTAGAGCCCCAGATTGTGGATCTGGCTGTCGCGGGTTCAAATCCCGTTGACCACCCCAGCTTCTCCTTAAACGCACTGACAAGAGAGAGAGATTGTGTGAGCGCGCGAGAGGAAATCGAAGACCCTCTGACCCGTCGCCCTTAAATATCAAACGTCGGTTTGTCCTTCGGTTCCTGGATACGGCCGAGCGGAATTTTTTCCCAAACACGCTCGTGCAAAAAATACAGGCCGACCTTCGTGAACAGTTCCACGCCGCTGATGGACAGCGCCCATTTGATCCGGCCAGTGATGAGGAGGGAAATCACCATCGTGTCCACGCTGCCGGTGAGCCGCCAGGAAACGGCTTTGACGAAACTGCGATAACGCTTGTCGGCCATGCCGCAAACAATAAGAACCAGCCCACCCAAGTCAATCTTCTCCAGGCCAGAAGCGGCGCTGATTCAAATGGAATAGTCTTCCGTAAACACCTTCACGTTCCGCAGTTCCACGAAGACCTGTTCGCCGGCTCGGGGCTGCAACGCATGGAATTGCTCCTTGCTCAATTGCACCGTGAAATGTTCGTGGCTGTCGAGCCGCTCCAGCTCGAGGCTGGCCAACGGCCCGGCCGCATTGGTGCGGATGACCCGGGCCGGCAGGGTCGCCTGGCCAATCGGCTCGCGCTCCACCCGGATGTCGTGCGGACGCACAAACGCAACGGTCCCCGGGCTGGCATCACTCACCACCGCCGGCAAGTCGGTTCCGGCATCGCCGATAACCGCCGTGCCGTCGCGCACCCGGCCGCTGAACAGGTTGACGTTGCCCAGAAAATCATAGACGAAGGGCGAGGCCGGATTGTCGTAAATATCCTCCGGCGTGCCGATTTGCTCGATACGCCCATCCCGCAGGATGGCCACGCGGTCCGCCACCTCCAGCGCTTCCTCCTGGTCGTGCGTGACAAAGAGGGTGGTGATGGGGATTTCGTCGTGCAATTTGCGCAGCCAACGGCGCAATTCCTTGCGCACCTTGGCATCCAGCGCGCCGAAGGGTTCGTCGAGCAGCAAAACCTTGGGCTCCACCGCCAGCGCCCGGGCCAGCGAAACCCGCTGGCGCTGGCCGCCCGAAAGCTGCGAGGGAAACCGCCGGGCCAGCGGCTCGAGCTGGATCAACTTCAGCAGCTTGTCAACCCGCGCGCGGATTTCGGCCTCTCCGGGCCGGGTGACCCGGGGACGGACACGCAGCCCGAACGCGATGTTTTCAAAGACATTCAAATGCCGGAAGAGGGCGTAATGCTGAAAGGCAAAGCCGGCCTTGCGCTGGCTCGCGGGAATCATCGTGACATCCTCGCCGTAAAACAGGACCTGCGCTTCGCCGGCATCGGGGAACTCCAGCCCGGCGATAATGCGCAGCAGTGTCGTCTTGCCGGAGCCGGACGGCCCCAGCAGCGCGACCAGTTCGCCGGACTCGACCTTCAGGCTCACGCGCTCGAGGGCGGTGAACTGGCCGAACTTCTTCGTTACATTGCGGACCTCGACACTCATGAATTCGAATCAGACTTCCGTTCCGCGCAAGGCGGCGTTTTTATGTTCCGCCCAGGTCTTCAGCGCCAGGGTGATCAGCGCCAGGAACGTCAGCAGCGACGCCACGGCAAACGCACCGCTGAAATTATACTCATCATACAGGATTTCGACCTGCAATGGAATGGTATTCGTCTGGCCGCGGATGTGGCCGCTGACGACCGAGACCGCCCCGAACTCGCCCATCGCGCGGGCATTGCAGAGGATGACGCCGTAGAGCAGTCCCCATTTGATATTCGGCAGCGTCACGCGCCAGAACGTCTGCCAGCCGCCCGCGCCCAGCACCCGCGCCGCCTCCTCCTCGGTCCGGCCCTGCGCCTGCATCAATGGAATCAGTTCGCGCGCCACAAATGGGAAGGTCACAAAGATCGTCGCCAGTACGATGCCCGGCACGGCGAAAATGATTTTGATGTCGTGCGCCAGCAGCCACGGACCGAGCAATCCCTGCGCGCCAAACAAGAGCACATAAATCAGGCCCGAAACCACCGGCGAAACCGAAAAGGGCAGATCAATCAAGGTGATCAGCACGGTCTTGCCGCGGAAATCGAACTTCGCAATCGCCCAGGCCGCCGCGACCCCGAAAACGCAGTTCAACGGCACCGCAATGGCCGCGGTAATAAAGGTCAACTGGATCGCCGCCAGCGTGTTGGCGTCGTCGAAGGTGTGCAAATAAAAACCGATGCCCTTGGCAAACGCTTCCGCGAAGACCGCCGCCAGCGGCACGAACAGAAACAAGGTAAGGAACAACAGCGCCGCGGCGGTGAGCAGCCAGCGCACGAACGGCGGTTCAGCCGTCGCGCGGGCCCGGGAAGGGGTGCGCGGAGCAGCCAGGGTGGAAGTGGGAACCATAAATTAAACCGGGGTGTGGTGCCGATGGCTCCACCATTGGAGCAGATTGATGGCGAGCAGCAGCCCGAAGGAAGCGACGAGCATCACCACCGCGATGGCGGTCGCGCCCGGGTAATTGAATTCCTCCAGCTTAGTGATGATGAGCAGCGGCGTGATTTCTGTTTTCATCGGCATGTTGCCGGCGATGAAAACCACCGAACCGTATTCGCCGAGTGCGCGGGCGAACGCCAGGGTGAAGCCGGTCAGCAACGCCGGCCGCAACATCGGCAGGATGACCCGCCAGAACGTCTGCCAGCGGGTCGCCCCGAGGCTGGCGGCGGATTCTTCAAATCCCGGATCGAGATCCTCCAACACCGGCTGCACGGTGCGGACGATGAACGGCAGTCCGATGAACGTGAGCGCGACGAGGATGCCCAGCCGCGTGTAGGCCACCTTGATGCCCAAGGGCGCCAGCCACTGGCCGATCCAGCCGTTGGGCGCATAGATGGCGGTCAGCGCGATGCCCGCCACCGCCGTCGGCAGCGCGAACGGCAGATCCACCATCGCGTCCACGAATCGTTTACCCCAGAACTGGTAGCGCACCAGGACCCAGGCCACGAGCAGGCCGAAGAACAGGTTGAGGAGCGCGGCCAGAAACGAAGCGCCGAAGCTCAGCCGGTACGACGCCAGCACGCGCGGCGCGGTGACCGTGTGCCAGAACTGGTCCCACGTCAGCTCGCTGGTTTTCCAAAACGTCGCCGCCAGCGGAATCAGAACGATGAGGCTGAGGTAAAGCAGCGTGTAGCCGAGCGTCAGCCTGAACCCGGGCAAAACGCTGAATTGTTTTTTGGCCATGCTGGTTGTTCTCACGGTATATTGATCGTTAAAACGCGGCGAATCAATTTTAAGGCTGGAAGATCTGGTCGAAGACGCCGCCGTCGGCGAAATGGGTTTTCTGGGCTTTCTGCCAGCCGCCAAACACCTCATCCACGGTGACGAGCTTCACCGGGCTGAACTGGCCGGCGTATTTAGCCGCGGCTTTGGCATCACGCGGACGATAAAAATTCCGGCCGGCAATGTCCTGGCCTTCGTCCGAATAAAGGTATTCCAGGTAGGCCTGCGCCACCTCGGCCGTTCCGTGCTTTTTCGCGATCTTGTCCACCACGGCCACCGGCGGTTCGGCCAGGATGCTCAACGACGGCGTGACAATGTCGAACTTGTCCGCCCCAAACTGTTTGATGGCCAGATACGCTTCGTTTTCCCAGGCGAGCAGCACATCGCCGATGCCGCGCTCGACGAACGTTGTGGTTGAACCGCGGGCGCCGGAATCGAGCACCGGCACGTTTTTGTAGAGCCGCTTGACGAAGTCGCGCGCCTTGCCTTGGTCCTGGCCGTTTTGGGCCAGCGCGTAGGCCCAGGCCGCGAGATAATTCCAGCGGGCCCCGCCGGAGGTCTTGGGATTGGGCGTCACGACGAGGACGCCGGGCTTTACGATATCGTCCCAGTCCTTGATGTGCTTGGGATTGCCTTTGCGCACCAGAAACACAATGGTCGAAGTGTAGGGCGTGCTGTTGTCCGGCAGGCGTTTCTGCCATTCGGCCGGCAGCAACTTTGCCTGTTGCGCGATCGCATCTATGTCATAGGCCAGCGCCAGCGTCACCACGTCCGCTTCAAGGCCATTAATTACGGATTGGGCCTGTTTGCCGGAGCCGCCGTGCGACTGGGCAACGACCACGTCGTTACCGGTCTTGGCCTTCCAGTATTTGACGAACGCCGCATTGTACTCCTGGTACAATTCGCGCGTGGGATCGTAGGAAACGTTCAGGAGTTTGACGTCCTTGGCATCGACTGCCACGGCCAGGGTGAAGGCCAGCGGAACCAGAATTTTTAACAGCATTTTCATGAAATCGGAGATTAGGTTGAGGTTCGTTTAAAAGGCGATCTGCACGCGGGTAAAGAAGACCTCCTCGGCATGGCCGGTGACGCTGCCGGGAGCGGAATTGGCCGCGCTGCCCGTGGCTTTGCCGCCTCCGTCGAAGTCGGTGCGGGCGTAGCTCGCGTTCACACGGATGTTCCGGTTCAGATACCAGTTCAGCCCGACCGACCACGAGCGCGCCTCGGAAGCCGAGGCGGCCGGATTGGCAAAATAGGGGAAAGCTCCGTTGTCGATATTCAACTCCGCATAGCGACCCACTACCTGCACAGCACCCCATTGGCCGTTGTGCGGATTGAAGGGATGCGCCGGCGTCACGCCGTTGAACGAGGCGTCCTCGCCCGTCAAGACCCAGCCGCCGCTGACCTCCCATGCCGTGTTCTGCAAACTCGCCGAGTGGCTGGCGTTGCGGACATCCTGGTGGGAAATCGCATATTCCCCCATCAGGCTGAGCGGGCCATAGTAGTAATAGCCCTGGGGTGAAAGCCGCCAGTGGGTGCTGGCAGCCATCACACCATTGGTGTAGGCAAAAAACTGTTGTTGACCGTCCGTAAAATATCCCGCGGAGGAGGAGACTGCCCCGCCGGTGGAACTGGGCAAACCCAGCGTGTTCGTGACAGAGGCCTGGCCCCAACTGCCGCCGACGCCAAAACCCAGGTTTTGGAGCGGCTTGAGGTCGGTCTGTTTGAACGGCAGCAGGAACAGCCGTCCGTCAAACTCACGGTTGTCTTGAAAGCTGGTATTGCTCGAATTGCGCGCGTCGCCCACGCCGTTGAAGATGCCGGCGGCATAACTCAACACCCCCCCCTCGATGTCGCCGTGCAACTCAAAGCCCAGATCCCGGTTCGGCACCAGATCGGTGACCAGCGAACGTTCGTTGAAAGACGAATTGGCGTCGGCCTGCAACTGCTCCAACCCCACCGGGGCCTTGAATTTGCCGGCCTGGATTTGGAAGGCCGGCGAATAACGGTAATTGACGTAGGCGTCGTAGATGGTCGGTGTATTCGCGGAGCTGTTGGCGCCGGGCGTGCCGTTGCCGAAATCCGGCACAAACAGGAAGTCAAAATCGCGATAAACTGTTCCGGACAGGATCGGCCGCGCCCGCCGCAACAGGATGCTGTCGTTACCTGGCACCTTGTCATCGTTCTGAAACGTCCGGCTGTCCACTTGGATCACCCCATGAATGGCCACCACGAAATTCGAATCGGCTGAACCGAAGCTGAAACCATTGGGGCCGGCCGAGATGTGCGGCTGGGCCTTCGCGAGGGTCGCCGCAGATTCCTGATCCAATTCCCGCTGACGCCCGAGGATGCGCACCTGCTGGTCGAGGTTCTGAATTTGTTCCTGCGTGGCAGCAGTGTTGGTTTGCTGTTCGGATTCGCGTCGGCGCTCCAGAGCCTGAACTTTCTCGTTGAGTTCCTGGATGGCCTGCTTCAAGGCATTGATCTCCGCCGCATCCCCGGAACTGGTGGCGCCGCCAGCGTTGGCAGAGGCGGGATTTTCGACCTGCGCAGCGCCGGTGGAATTGGTGGCCGCGTCATCGGCAGCCCTTGCCGGTGACAGGAACTGCCATCCGGCCAAGGCTACAAGCACTAACTGTTTTAGTTTCATGTTGTGGTTATGAGGGTTGTTGGTTTTGGCCTCCGGCAGCCCGGTAGGCCCTCGTTATGTTCAATCCGCGGCATTCCCGCCGGCCCAATTCGTTTGGGCACGACCCCGGTCCAGTCGCACGCGCTCGGTCTTTTCGATCTGCGTGACTTGTGAATCATGCACGACGATCTGCACCACACCGTAATGGAGCGACCCGACGTGCCGGCGGACAGTTTCCAGCCAAACTGGCCTTTCGTTCGACCCTGTGCTGGGTTTGTCTTGCTCTGCGCTCATATCAATTTCTTGCTTCTAACAACAAACATTGTTCAAATCGATTAATCTCGATATTTATAGTCGTTATTTACCCCAAATAAAAAGCCAAGTTGCGGCAGGACTTTCCGCCAACACCCGGCAAAAAAAGCAGCACCATTGGTTTGCTCGCCCCTATTAACGACTAATTCTATCGATATTGTCCACATGGTTGTAGAGTTTGTCAACAGCTTTTTTTATAGTTCTAAGTCCTTCTCTGTCAATGCAATGGATGGTCAGTTCTGCCTGCACATTATTCAAAGTTGCAGGTTCCTGGAAAAAAATCGTTCGGCTTTGCGCAACTTCACTCTCGTTTAAAAGTATGCATCTTCACTGATTCCCCCGGCTATCAAGGGCCCGCGGCGCTGGTTTCGGTAGCCAGGCCGACGCGGGTGATGTCGAGTTGCTGGAGCACGTCCAGCACGTTGATCATGTGCTGGTAATCCACCTCGTCCGCCCCTTTGACCACCACCTTCAGTTCCGGGTCTTGGGCCTTGAGTTGCTGCAAGTCCGCTTTCAACCCCGGGATCGTGACTGGCGCGTCGTTCAGGAACGTCTGGCCTTGGGCATCCACCACGATGCGGTTCAACTTGGGTTTCTGGTCCGTCTTGGGCGGCGGTTTACCCGACGGCAGCGTCATCTCCAGGTTGTTCATCATCTGCGGCGTCGTGATGATGAAAATCACCAGCAGCACAAACACCAGGTCCAACAGCGGCGTGATGTTCAGTTCGCTGAGCGAACTGTGATGACTTTGCGACGTCTTCTTCATTGGCTGATCGGCTCGGTTTCGGCCTGCACATCGAACCGCACCACCACCCGGGGCGGAAAATTCGTCGGCGGCGGACGATCCAGGCTTTTCACCGCTGCCAGCACCTGCCGCACCGAATCGTCCCACCGGCTGTCGCCCGAACTCTTTTCCCAGACCGGGTCGCTGATCCGCCCTTTGCGATCCACCGACACCTCCACTTCCGCCACATAGTTGTCATCAGCCATGTTGTCGGGCCGCTGCCATTTCGAGCGCAGCGCGTATTCCACGTAGCCTTTGTAGAGCTGCGCCGGGTCGGAACTGGTTTCCACCGCCTTGCCGCCCTCGAATTCAAATGCCGGCAGCTCGGCGGCCGGCGGCGCCACCGCCGGCGGGGCGAGGCTGACCGGCGGGGGCGGGGCGGCTTTGGCTTCCTCCACCACCTTCGGTCTTTCCACCACTTTGGGCGCCTCCACCTTGGGCGGTTCCTCCTGGGGTTTCTCGGGCTCCTTGGGCTTCTCGGGCGGCTTCTCCTTGACCATCTCGACGGCGATTTTTTTCAACTGTTTGCCCAGCAACCCCTGCCGGGCGGCGAAGTAGAACATGGTCAACACAATCAACGCGTGAAAGACGAACGAGATCAGCAAGTTCACCTTCGACGAGTTGCGCTTTTTTCGGGCCTGGCTCTGGGGCAGCATGGGTTATTGCGAATTAACCGCCTCGGTGGCCAGATCGACCTTGGGCACGTTGGCGCGCTGGCAGATGTCCAGCACGGCGCGGATTTGTCGGTACTTGGTCTGGCTGTCGCCGCGCACGATGACGTTGAGGTCCGGGTCGTCCAGGCGGGCGTTGATGAGGGATTGGAGGATGTCTTCGGGATTGGCGAACCGGGCCTTGTTCAGGTAAAGAGTGCCGTCGGCCTGGACGGTGATATAGTTGGCCTTGCGGGGCGGGTCTTTGAGCCGTTTGGCAGCGGCGGGCAGTTTCAGGTCCAGGTCATTGACCGGCGGCATGGTGGTGATGATGAAAATCACCAACAGCACGAACGCGAGATCCAGCAGCGGCGTGATGTTCAGCTCCGTCAGCGAATGATGCGCCGATTTCGAACACTTTTTCATCGGTCAGATAGCGGGCGTATTTTCGCCCATTTCGGAACGCGTCAGTGCCATGGTGATTTTGTCTTCCAGGTCACGGTTGTCCACATAGCTATGTTCGATTTGCGTCGCATACCGGCTGGCGTAGCCATCGAGTTCCTGGGTGAGGTGGCGGATGGTGGTGACCATGAAATTGTAGGCGAACATGGCGGGGATGGCGACGAGGAGGCCGGTGACGGTGGCCACCAGGGCGGCGGCGACGCCGGGGGCCATGGCGGTGAGCGTGGCGGCGCGGCTTTCGGCGATACCGGCGAAGGTGGACATGACGCCCCAGACGGTGCCCAGCAGGCCGATGAACGGGCCGCCGGCGACGGCGGTGGACAGTACGATCATGCCTTTCTCCAGCGCCACCGCCTCAGTGCCGGCCGCCTCCTCCAATGCGACTTTCACTGCGTCAAAGGAAGATATGCTGATGCGGCGTTCGCCTTTGACAGTGACGGGGTTGTTCTGCAGGTGAAACTCGAGTTCATCTGCGCCACGGATGTAGAGCTGATAGACGGGAGCTCCCTCGAAGTCGGCACCTCTCCTTTTGATGTCCAGCGGGTCGCGCGTAGCACCGTAAGCGGCCAGAAATTTCTTGCTCGCCTGGCGGGCGATCAGCAACTGGCGGAACTTGGTAATGATGATCGTCCAGCTGAACAGTGACAGGACCAGCAGGGCAATCACGGTGATTTTGCCCTCGGTGGTGGCGTTCTGAATGGCGTACATCGCCGCGTTGGCGGCGAACACGGGTTGAATGAGGGTGGTCATGCGTTATTATATTTTAGGTTCCGGGGTCCGGGGTCCTGGGTTGTTGGCGGGGCGGCAGGAGAACCGTTACCCGACTGGTTTTCTGGGCCAAGGTAATTCCCTTGCCCTTCCGTTTCTTGTCATCATCCAAATCATCGGAGTTGTTTACTCCTGCAGACGTGTCGTTCACCGCCTCAGTATTTTCCTTGGCAATGTTCGATTGCGGTATGCCCAGGCTGGCCCCACTGGTATCACCGTAAGCGGACACAGATTCGGCAATCAACGAAGCCGTTATCGAGTTGCCGCTGACGTCCAGGTTGCCACCGCTGATGACCGTGCCCGAAACCTCGCCCGAGGCGTTGATATTCACGTTACCGCCGCTCACAACGGTCACATCCACATTGTTCTGAGAGTTGATCGCAACGCTTTGCCGACCGACCACGATGCCATTGATGTTGCCGCCGGCTTGCAACTCGATGTTGTAGCCGATGACACCCGACCCCGTGGAGTTGATATCGTGACCGGCGTTCAGGCTGACAAAACTTTGCTGCGTATTTTGGCCGTTGAAAGCCAGTTGAAGAACCCCGCCCAAGCTGGCATCAATGTCCCCATTCGGCGCACGCACGATGATGTTGCCCAACGTGGCATGACTGCCGGGCAAAGTGATAGCCAGAATGCCGCTGCCGGGAACATCCGCCGGGATGCCGGTCAATTCTCCCGTCACTGGATCGAGTTCCAACACGGTCAAGCTGACCGACCCCATACCGCCGGATCCGGCAATGACATCGCCGTTTTGCGAGCTGATGTTGATATCGCCGCCGTTGTAGGTGGCGATGCGCGAGCCATCTACGTTCACCGTGCCGCCGGCGGTCACGGAGATGCCCCCGCCACCCGTGGTGAAAATGCCTTTGGGCACGCCCTGATCACCGGAGACCGAAGATTCTCCGCCCACATCGAGGAGGCCACCGATGTGCAGAGTGATTCCGCCCAGCAGGCTGTAATTGGCGATTTCGGTTGAAGTCATCACCAGATTACCAGTGGTGGTGAGGTTCAGGTTGGCGCCCAAAACGTCGTTGCGGTTGTTGTTGTAGAGTTGGTTAATGGCAGCCAACTGCGTCGCATCGAGGGTCACCGACGTAAGCACGCCTTGTGCATTCAACACGGTGGGGTTCAACAGGAAGGCCAGCTCAGCCGGACTCATTAATCCTACAAAAGTGAGTCTGCCGGTGGCTGCATCATATTGGAGCTTGCTGGCAAGTTCAGGGTTCCCGCTCAAGGTCGGGTCAAACAATGCCGCCGGCAGCGGGTCCGTCAAAGTCACACTGGTGGCGACAACCGTCGGCGATTGGAGCGAAACACCGGCTGAAAAACCCAAGTCAATATTGAGGGCGGTGACATTGAAATTTCCGGGGCCGGTCAGTACCAACCCTTGGCCGCCAAAAGTGGCGCCGGGGGTATAGTCAGGAAAGGCGATATTACCGTCATTGAGAACCTTAATGAAGGTCGTTTGCAACGGCGAGAGATTGAATCCAGTAAATCCGAAATTGTAGGTCCCTAAATGATTCTGGCCGTCGATGACATACGGCGCCGTGCTGTCCACGGTGATTTCCGCAAAGGTCGGCACGTTCAACTGGAAGCTGCCGATGCTGCCGGAGATATCCAGCACGACCGGATTGGGATCGTTCAGGTGCAACGGAATGGTTGCCTGATCATAATTCTGGATGGCTTGATATTCGTATTTCTCGGCGCCGGTGGGCGGTCCGCTACCGGACATTGTGATACCAACCAGTGTGGTTGAACCGGCCGTTACGGCTCCGCTCAGATCACCACCGTTCAGCGTGGTAATGCTTAGCGCTCCCTGGCTCGACGGATACAGGAAGATGGAATTGTCCACCGTAATGCCGCCGGCACCGGCGACCAGGGTAAGAATGGGCGCATAAATGGGCTGCATGTCCGGGTTTCCGTTTCGGGCCAGATTCCCGCCGGTGAGTTCGATGGCATTGCCGGCCCAAAGATGGACGGCAGCGTCTGCCGCGTAATTAAAAAGGTACGAGTCCAGTTTATTGAACGTTCCATTGGGATTGTTCACCTCGTTAAGATAGAGGTTGTTGGCTGCCCAAGCGTTCCAGGAACCGGAAATCAAACCGAGGGTCACCGCTGTAATTGCGCCGCCGGACGAAACCGCACCGATGTTGCCATTAGGATCCTGCGATTGCTGCGCCGCGTTTTCCAGAGCAGCCAAGGTGCTCGCGTAGGCGACGTCCGATGGATTTTGCAAGTGCGCCGCCTGCGCCGCGGAAACCGGCACACCCGCGAGCAGGACGCCCGTGCCGTTGGCGAGCGTGTAATTGCCGGTAATCTGGTTGCCGGCGATAACAGTCACGTTGCCCGAACCGTAGGCGCCGGAGGCGCCAGGCCATTGGTTGGCCGGAACCATCGGGGTGCTGTCAATGTTATTTCCCGCAATCAACGTCACATTGCCGCCGGCCGCTGTGGAAAAGCCGCCGAGCACGGCGTTGGGCACGGAGCCGTAGCTGCGAAACTGGTAATCGCTGGTCTGGGTGGTATAGCTGCTGCCGCCATTCCATGAGCCCGCATTGATGTTTCCCGCCAGGGCATCCACGAAAATACCGCCGCCTGCGGTGGTGAAAACGGAACCGGAACCCACCAGCACATTCTGCCCGGCGATCAGGTTGATCGAACCGCCCGCGGTTTGAATCCAACCGCCGCCGGTGGTGCCGCCGCTGTTGTTGTTCAAAAAAATGTTCCCGACGCCGCTTTCAACCGCGCCGTTCGCGAAGTTGTATCCGGCTGCCAAAGTCACCGACCAGTTGTTCGCATCGATGATTTTTGCGCCATTGCCAAATACGATGTTGCCGCCGGCTTCGAGGATCAGTTGCCCGGTGGTCCGATTGCCGGTGCTCGCGGTCAGATTCCACGTTGTATTTGCCGCCAGACTGATATTGCCGGACGCCTCCAACAAGATCTGGCCGGCGGTGATGTTTTTGAAGGCGGTGCCGACGTTGACGTAGGTGGTGCCGAAACCGTTGATGGCATTGATGGTCCCGTTCGGATCCGGGACAACCCCAGCCGTGCCGCCCAGCACGAGGTTCATCAGGCCAAGATAAAACTGGCCGCCGGCCCAGCCGGTTTGAGCGCTGGCATCAATGGCCGAATTCAATGGCGAGACGGCAGGGGCGCTGATTTCCACATTGCCGCCATTGCCGCCCTGGGTTCCGCCAGCAGTAACAATCACGCTCCCGGCGTTGTCACTGAACGTGTTGCCAGATTTGAGCGTCACGTTGCCGCCGGCACTGCCGGGAGTTGAATCATCGCCCCGCGCCAGAATCTGGGAACTTGCGGCGAGATTCAACTGACTGGAAGCCACCAACTCGATTTCGCCGTTTTGATTTTGGACGGAATCGGCCTGGATGATTCCATTTTGGTTCACCACCTGGGCCTGCAACGCAATGATTCCGGCATCAGCAATGATTTGTCCCAGATTATTCACCGACCCGGCGGGCACCTGGACGCTGGCGCTGAGGCCGCGGCCGTCCGGCCTTTCACTCACGAGGACGGTCTGGCCAGCCGCGAGGCCGATGTTGCCACCGGGCGCGATCAGGCTGCCGTTGTTCTGAATGTTTTCGGCGATGAGAAACAGCGCGCGGCCGTTGCCCGCTTGAATCGAGCCATAGTTGATGATGCTTGCCAGCGGCGGCATGCCCGTAAACGTCCAGCTCGATCCCGCGCCAAAATCCGGCGTAATGGGGGCGGTCGTGGCGATGAAGTCCCCGCCGACTTTGATCATGGAATTCGGGCCGAAATAGAAACCGTTGGCATTGGCGAGGATGACCGTGCCATTGGCGTTGAGGTTGCCGTAAATCTGTGACGGGTTGGCGCCGCCGATTTCATTGAACACAACGGCGTTGGCAGACGGCTGGATGAACGTGGTGGTCTCGCCTGCCTGGATGTTGAAGCTGTTCCAGTTGAGAAAGGCAATCGGGCTGGTGGTGATGTTGAGTTGCGACCCGCTCGTTTGGGCAGTGGCAGCGCCCGCGGCGACGGTCATCCCGGTCGGATTGGCCCTGGAGGACGACGCCAAGGCGCCGACCATCACCAGCGCAACCAGGCTCAGTCGGTGAAAAGTGTGCGGGAAATAATTGGTCTTCATAACAGAAATCAGAATTGAAGGCCGACGCTGAAATAAGCCCGCGCCTCGCCGGCGCGGGTCGCGGGGGTATCGTGCAACGCCCAAGCCACGGTGAGCCGGGCATCAAAGTGTTCGCCGGCTGTCAGATAAAAACCCAGACCGGTGCCCCACTCGCGGTAGGTGACATCTGCGGGAGCCGGGCGGTCAATCACATAAGCTTCGCCGTAATCCATGAAACCCGAGCAACGGAGGTATGCCGGAGTGCCGTTGCCACCGTGGGAATCGGGAAAGGAACCGACCGGGAGCGGTGGGGCATTCAAATCGCACATTACGCGCCAGCCGTCATCGCCATAGACTTCGCCCTCCTGGTAGCCTCGCACCCCGGCCGTGCCGCCGAGGGCAAATTGTTCGTTGTTGATGAGCGGCTCGCTGGCCCATTGGCCGTTGGCCCGCAGAAGCAGCGACCAGTCGGCGAACAATTTCTGCTGCCGGACTAAACCGGCGTTCAACGTGGTGTAATTCCCGCCGGCTTGTGAGGAACCGGCTGCGATCTGAAAATTGGTCCGGGCCGAGGCCAAATCCGCCAGGAATACACTGTCATTAAAATTGAAACTCGTAATGCCCCACGGATCGGGCCGCGTGGCCGACCAGCCAAAGGACAGCGGCGTGTAATTCAGGTCAACGCTGCTGTTATTGGGCAGGGCGAGGCTCAAGTTGGTCCACACCACCCGCTCGCCAACATCGTTCGTCCTCCAAATCGTTACGTAGGTCAGGTTCGTGCTGAAAGTCTGGGAGCTGTACGACTTGAAATCGAACCCCAACGTAAACGATGAGAGCACACCCAGAAATTCCCTGGCTGGCAAAGTAAGCTTGGTTCCGAGATTTTCGTTGTAGGTCAAGTCGTGCTGAGCCGATTGACTGTCAATATCCAATAGGTTGGTGTGGACAATGACCTTGAGCGGGCTGTAGAGGGGTGCCGTATCCGAGACGGAACCCGAGGCATAGACGATCAGTTCCGGCCGACCCGTGGCCGGCGGCAGATCAAACCGGTGGGTGATTTCGTTGTAACCGAAATTAACCGGTAACTGGTCGTAGTCCTCGCGCAGGCCGTGGCCGTAACCCAGCGGCACCCGATAATAACCGCTATAACTGGCCACCATCGGCTGGTTGTAAAACCGGGGCATTTCATCTTCCGTCTTCATGGACTGCGGCGAAAAATTGTAATCGAAGCCGACCTGGTGGTTGAGCTGCCAGAGATTGTTGTATTGAAGCGCTGTATCCAGCCGCAACTCCGGGGTATTCGGCGAGGACTTGTTATTGATTTCAATGTGTCCGTGCAAGGGCAGCCGGTCCTTCACCTGAAGCGTCAAGTCGCTGGTCCCTGGTTCAAGGCCGGGATTGATGACGGGGTAGATCTGGCGATCGGCATTCGCATTGGCCCGGTCCAGTTCAGGCTGGAACCATTTGGTATTGAGCAAAATATTTGTGTCCAGACTGGGCAAGGCGGCCAGCACATTGTTCGAGCTGTAGAAATGGTTTCCCTCGACCCTGATTTTAGCCAGGCGGCCCTCGACGATTTTCACCCGGATGACGCCGTTGGTTATCTTCTGCTGCGGCAGCGTGACCCCAATCGTGGCAAAGCCGAGCTCGCGGTAATGCAATTGCAGCTTTCCCAGGCCTTCGCGGATGCGCGCGAAATCCACCGTACCCGTGTAGTTGGAAAGCATGCCGAAATCTTCCGGCGGCAAAACGGTATTGCCTTCGACGAGATAGGCGCGCACGTCAAATTTAGGCGCTGATGATGGAGGCGTATTCGCGGCCGCAGTTGAGATGTAACCGGCCGTTGCATTCGTGATCAGCAACAGCAAAGTCGCAACTTCACCCGGCGTCCGATTGGCCATCTCAATGCGGATCATCCCGTTGGTCCGGCCCTGTGAAAGGAAAGTGACACTGGCGCTGGAACAATCCGACCCGCGATAGATTGACCGCAGCCAGTCCAGGCTCTCGCGAATGCGGGGCAGGTCCGCCCAACCATCAAAATTGGTTAGCGGGCCCAGTCGGTCTGCTTGCCAGGACCCGTTATCTTCAAGGCGATAAAAGCATGCTTCGGATCCCGGCCAGGACCCGGCTGGCGCGTTGGTTTCCGCCGTCAGGCCATTGGAAATTTTCGCAAGCATAAGCAGGGTGATGAAACCCGTCTGCAGTTTCATTCGTTGTGGTGGTCCTCTCTACGAATTCGCTTGGTTGCAGCAGGCCCGGCTTGCGTCCGGACCTGCTGCAGCTTCTGGCCAAGGTTCACTGGACGCCCACGCGATAAAACTCTGCGTCCCCTGCGACCGTGGTATGGCTGATGGAATTGATATTCCCATCTCCGACCAGAGTGCTTGCGTCCACCGGCCAAGTGGCAGCAGGTCCCCCCAGGCTGTTGGTGTAGGACAGCGCATAGGTATTGCCCACCGTGGTGGTGAATTGAACCGTGCTCACAGTTCCGGACCGTGACAGACCGACGATGGTTGACGGGCGCGGCCCGGCAACAAACGTCAGCACACCTCCGCTAGTGAGGTAGAAGGTTCCGACTAAATGGTCCGGCGGTTTGGGATTGGCGGAACTGGGTTGAATGGACCAAAAATCCAGCAGACCGGGGATGGCCTGTTCAACCGTGAAGGGAGCATTGCCACCCAACAAAGGCAACGCCAGCGTCCCGGATGAAGTCCCGCCTGAAACAATGTAGTCATACGAAGCCAGGGAACTGGATGCCAAAGCATACGCATTGGTTTCCGCCGCCGGCACGCCGTAGAACAGGGGACGTGTCCCGAGTGCGCTAACAATGCCATAAAAGCGCGACCAACCTTGGGCGCTGACCGTGTAGGCCGTGGTATTGGGTTCCGCGCTGCTTAACCAGGCGGTCGGATTGGGATCCGTCTGGCCGCTACTGGCCAGCAACACAACCTTCACGCCGCTCAGGCTTGGAAACGTGGCGTTGACGATATTAGGGTTCCAACCCGTGACGGGGGTCGTGTACCCGTTAGTGTGACCGAGGAAATTGGTGACGCTTCCCAGATCAAATTCCACGTTGTTATGACCGTCGCGGAAAATCAGTAACAGGTCACCATTGGTATATGTCCAGGCGCGCGCCGGCAGTGTTGCCAGCAATGCCAGGGTGCCAAGAACCAGGAGGATGTTTTTTTTCATACAGAGATATGCCCGTTTAAAAGTTGCGTCTGGGGGGTGGAATCAATTGGGAAAAATCTGCCCCCCGTCAAAATTCCGGTACACCTTAAGCGCGCTATTGGGAATGAAGTTGTTGGTGAACACCGGGTTGTTGATGTTCTGGAAACTGGCGTTGGTGACACTTTGATATAAGGCGTTAATCACGGCCAGTTGCGCAGCGGTGGGCGCTCCCGCATAGGAGGTATTGATGTAGTAATAGTTCTCATATCCCCAGAGCGGATAGCTGCCATTCTCCAGATTCGTAACGGAATAGGGGACGCCTTCGTACGCAAGCGGCGCGAGTCCCTTTTTGAGGTTCTGCACCGCTATCGTGCCGATGGAATTGGTCAGCACCAATACTGTATTGGCCAGGGCGCCGGCGAATTGCTGGCCTGGGTCGGCGCTGATGTCCAAAACGGGCTGGCCCAACGCGTTGGTGTAGTAGGTACTGATCGTTTCCGTGTTATAGATGGCCAGATCAATTTCCGTGCGAACGGCGGCCTCTAGGTTTCGACCGACAAAATAGATGGGATTGGTACTGGTGCCGCCATAATACGTCGCCGGCAACGGCGGATAGGTGTTCTCCAGAGACCAGGCCTGACGTTGGGTCAAATTGGTGATGCCAGCCGTGTCCGCCGAATTGGTGTTCTTGATGTAAACCAGCGGAACCACATACGTCGGCAAGGCCTTGAGATGGGCCGCGGTGGCACTGAGGTTGACCGCCTCGGGCGAGGTGGCCGAATCCACCAGGACGGGAATGTAAGAACTGCCCAGAATGTTCGTATCCGTCTGTTGATTCACCAGATTTTGGAGACCGGCCACGGCGCCGTTGAGGTTGAAATCAATGGTAATGGTGCCATATCCCGACAGGGCAGAGTTGGTGCTTTTGCCGACATAGGTGCGCACGGCGGAGTTGTTGGCGCCATAGACCGTAATGGCCGTGTTGGGATCATTTAGAACGTTGGTGGCGCGGTCGAACAGGACGGTGGAGCTGGCGCTGCCGCCCTCGATGAATAATTGAACGGCGGCGGGCAGGTTCGGAGCCGCGATCCAGCTGGCCAGGGCCAGCCCGGCAGCAATGAATTGGCGGAGGTTGGATTTTTTCATAGGTTCACTTTTTCTTTTTGGCTGTGTTTGGTTTTATAGGTGAAGGACAAAATGCTTCGTCTCACGTGGCGGGACAGCGCTGCCGGCACAAGCCGGCGGCGAATTCCGGCGACTTCAGTCGCTGTTCGAAACCGGGCCAATTTCCACCCGCTGTCCTCATTCGCGCTCACAACGTAACGATTCTGTCCTTCGTCGAAGCACCTCCGGTGAACCGGTCAGCCTTCGTCATGGTTTTCAAGTTGCGCCTCGCCCCGACGGCGTCGGCAAATTCATCTTTTGTCTTGGTAGATCTGATCAAAGATCCCACCATCGGCAAAATGCTCGCGTTGGGCCTTCGGCCAGCCGCCCGCCACGTCCTGTACCGTGAACAATTCAAGTGTTTTGAAATGGTCGGCGTGTTTGGCCAAAATAGCCGGATTCCGGGGACGGAAATTATGTCGGGCCGCCAGTTCCTGGCCCGTGTCGCTGAATAAATATTCCAGATAGGCACGCGCGACCGCCTCGGTGCCATGCTTCTTTACAAACTTGTCCACCCAGGCGACGGGGTTTTCGGCCAGGATGCTGGCGGGCGGAACAACGATTTCGAGTTGATCGGTACCAAACTGTTTCTGAATCAAGGCCGCTTCGTTTTCAAATGTCAGCAGCACATCGCCGATCCCGCGTTCGGCAAAAGTGGTGGTCGCGCCGCGTCCGCCGGTGTCGAGCACTGGCACATGGGCGAAAAGCTTCGCCACGAATGCGCGTGCCTGAGCCTCGTCACCGGCGGATTTCCTCAGCGCATATCCCCACCCGGCTAAATAACTATACCGGCCGTTTCCCGAAGTCTTCGGGTTTGGAATAATGACCGAGACGTCCGGCTTGACCAAGTCGTCCCAATTCTGGATGTGCTTGGGATTGCCCTTTCGAACCACAAACAAAATTGTCGAATGGTACGGAACACTGTCGTTCGGCAGACGCGCGGACCAATTCGCGGGGATCAAGCCACCAATCGAATACAGGGCGGCCACGTCCAGCGCCTGATTCATGGTGACCACGTCAGCTTCCAGCCCGTCCAGCACGCTGCGCACTTGCTTGCTGGAACCGCCGTGCGATTGATTGACCGTCAGAACCTCCCCGGTCTTCCCTTTCCAATACGCGGCAAAGACGGGATTGTAATCCTGATAAAACTCGCGCGTGACGTCGTAGGAAACGTTGAGCAGCTTGACTTCAGCCGCCGCGAGCGTGCAGGCGGACCACAACCAAACAACGGCCAGAAGCCGTGTCCGTTTTTGAATCCAGTTCCACATGTCTTTGTTGTGCGTTCATGGGAACTTCCGGTGGTCCGGTCAGTTGTCCGGTTTGTTGTTTTGTGTATTCTGACAGCTTCAGTTGACTGAAGCTTCAAGGCGACTTGGGATGCGATTTATCCAACCGCACCCGCTCGGTCTTTTCAATTTGTGTGACTCGCGAATCGTGCACCACGATCTCCACAACGCCGTAGCGCAGCGAACCCACCTGTTGCCGGACAATCTCCAGCCACTTTGAGTCACCAGAATCATTGGCGACCGGTTTCAAACGCGACTCACTCATTTTAAAGCATTTTGAATTCGACGAATTTGCGACACGTTAAGTCGTTATTCTGGTCAAATAATTTCTCTCTCTGCGCTCAAAGCCGTAAAAACAAATCCTGATCTGGCTCTGATCATACCCAAAGACTGTGCTTGAATCGTAATATACGATAAATATAGTCGTTATTATCCGCGGTTTTTTTGCGTTGTCAACTGGTTTTTGATTTTATTTTAAATCCCTTCCCCGTCAATAAAACCGGGCGAAATCTCCTGTTTGGCCACGGGCGCACCCTTGGAGATTTCGGCGAGGGTCGCACGATCCATCAGTTGGGCGACGTAATTGCGCGCATCGAGAAACACGCGCCGGAATCGGCATACCGGCTCCTGCGAACACCGTTTGTAGCCCGTGACCGAAACACAGTCAATCGGGGCCAAAATACCATCAAAATACCGCACCACCTCGCCCATCGTGATCGTGCCGGGATCCTGGGCGAGCACGTATCCGCCGCGCACACCGGCTACGCTTTCCACCCAACCTTGCGCCTTTAGCTTGAGCATGATTTGCTCGAGAAACCGTTTCGGGACATCGTTGCGCCGGGCCAGTTCGCGAATGGGTATCGGCGCTCCGCCAAAATGCTCCACCAGTGTAAACAGGGCGCGCAACGCATAATCCGTTTCCTTCGAAACCCGCATATAAAAGACGATACGTCAAGTCGGGTTTAAGTCAACGGCGATTTTTCGTCCAGAATCCGACCTCAACCGGATCAACTGATAATCCGACGGCCTTCGTCGAGGAAGATGCCCTTGAAGTTCATTTCCAGCGCCTGCGGGTTGGTGGCCTTGGAGATGGCCTCCTTTTCGGTGACCCGCCCGGACTTGACTAGATTGAACAAGGCTTGATTGAAGGTGAGCATGCCGTCGTCCTGGCTGGTTTCGATGGCCGCCGGCAATTTGTCGAGGCGGTTGTCCTCGATCAGCTTTTTGACCATGGGGGTGTTGATGAGGATTTCCTGGGCCGGGGTGGACCGACCGTCAATCGTAGTGACCATGCGCTGGCAAATCACGGCGTACAGCGAGCCGGCGAGCTGCCGGCGGATCTGCTCGCGCTCCTCGGCTTTGAAGAACTCCAAAATCCGGGTGATGGATTGCGACGCGTTGATCGTGTGCATCGTGGAGAGTACCAGGTGCCCCGTGTCAGCCGCGCTCATGGCCGCGGAAAAACTGATGTCATCGCGCATTTCGCCGATCATGATGATGTCCGGGTCCTGGCGCAGCACATTTCGCAGGGCATGATGAAACGACAGCGTATCCAGGCCGATCTCCCGCTGTTCGATCACAGACTGGTTGTCTTCGAACACATATTCGATCGGGTCTTCCAGCGTGATGACATGCTTTTTAAAATTGCCGTTGATGTGTTCGATCATCGCCGCGAGCGTCGTGGATTTGCCGCAGCCGGTGTGGCCGGCCACCAGCACAATGCCGCGGGGACACTCGGCGATCTTTGGCACCTGCGGCAACAACCCCAGCTCTTCGAAGTTTGGCACGACGGTTTTGACGAAGCGCATGGCCAGACACCATTGGCCGCGTTGTTGATACAGGTTGGTGCGGAAGCGGCCGATCCCCGGGACAAAATATGAAAAATCCACTTCCCGCTCCTCGTCCAGCCGCTTTTTCAAATGGGCCGGCGCGATGGCTTCGACAATCTTGTTCATCCATTCCAGCGTCGGGTGCGGGGCGTCCACAGCGATGAGTTCGTGGTTGATCCGAAAAATGACCGGGGTGCCGATTTTCAGATGCACGTCCGAGGCGCCGCCTTCCACGGCTGTCTTTAGAATGCGCTGGAAGAGTTCCACGCCGCGAGTGTAACAGACCGTTGCGCCAGCGCCAGTGGGGAAATCGCTGGCGGTTTTCGGCCGAATCCTGCTATAAATGCCGCATGTCGAACCATCGCATTGGTATCATCGGCGGTACCGGACTGTACAACATTGACGGTCTCACTCATCAGAAATGGGTGGAGGTCAAGACCCCTTTTGGCGAGCCATCGGATGAATTTCTCACCGGCAAAATGCTGGGGCGCGACCTGGTTTTCCTCCCGCGTCACGGCCGCGGCCATCGTTTCCTGCCCAGCGAGCTGAACCATCGCGCCAACATCTGGGCGATGAAGAAACTGGGCGTTGCCTGGATCATCAGCGTCAGCGCCGTGGGCTCCTTGCAGGAAAAGTGCAAGCCCTGCGACGTGGTGGTGGTGGATCAATTCCTTGACCGCACCAAGCAATCGTCGGCCCACACATTTTTCGGCCGCGGCATTGTGGCGCACGTCTCCTTCGCGCACCCGGTTTGTGAAAAGCTGCGCCAGGTGTTGTTGCGGACGGCCATCGACTGCAAGGCCAGTGCCCATGACGGCGGCACCTACGTCTGCATGGAAGGTCCGGCATTCAGCACCCGGGCCGAATCGCTCACCAATCACCGCGCCGGCTTTGCCGTCATCGGCATGACCAATCTCGGCGAAGCCAAATGCGCGCGCGAAGCGGAAATTTCCTACGCCACTTTGGCCATGGCCACCGACTATGACGCGTGGAAGGAGAGCGACCATGTCACGCTGGAAATGGTCATGACCAACCTCCATCACAACGCGGAGATGGCCAAGCAGATCATCGCCCGCGCCATCCCGCAGATTCCGGCCGCGCCGGAGTGGCCGAGTCAATCCGCCTTGAAGAACGCGATTTTGACCGACAAAAAGCTTTGGCCGAAGAAAACGGTGACGGAACTGAAGCCGATTCTGGACAAGTATCTTTGAGGTTTCGGCGTCAAGCCGGCGGTTCAACAGTCCATCATTGGACCCGGACAAACAAATTGGACAACCTCTGGTGACAAGGTCAGATCAGGATTGTGGCTAAATGATAGGCCATAAAACCCAATTCCTAGTAATTGTTAGGCCACTTCACACCACAGACGACATGCAAACGCTTAAAGAAGCTTTGATTGGGTTCGGTATAATGGTGGGCATTGTTTGGGTTGCTATTTTCGTCGTCGTGCTTCTTGACAGGATTCGCAATCGGCGTGTGCCACGTTTTCTTGGTAGTGGACGTTATCATTTACCACATCTGCCAGAGTTATCGCCGTTGCCGTGGTTGCGCTGTTGGATTCGCTTGCCGCTTTATTGCTCATTCGCTGTCTTTTTCGCGTGGTGCTGTCTCCTGATTCTTCCGCCGATGTTTGTCATTGAGTTGCCAGCGAGACTGAAAGCAAGATTCTCCGGCGGACACAAAAAGCCACACCATGACTAAGTGCTAACTAGAGGACAGGCTGCAAATTTCCTGCCGTTCGATCTTGATTTTCGGCCGAGTTGGATTCTGCCATCCGCTTCCGCGGGCTTTCCTTGACCAAACTAGTCAAAGCCGCTAGACCTTGCGCGCTGAAGACAATCATGGTGTAGCGGCGGTTTGTGACCGCCGCCGTTTGACTGACAATTGACAGAGCAATTCCGGCGGTCGCAGACCGCCGCTACAAAAATGACGACCAAAATCATCATCAAACCGGCGAAATCCCCAGCCGCCGTCGGCCCGTACAACCATGCCGTGCGCGTCGGCGACCTGCTGTTCTGCGCCGGGCAAATTCCGATTGACCCGGCCACCGGCAACCTGGTTACCGGCGATATCAAGGCCCAAACCGAGCGGGTGTTGCAAAATGTGAAGGCGATCCTGGACGACCAGAAGCTCACGTTTGCCAACGTCGTGAAAAGTACGGTGTTTATGGCGAACCTGGCCGACTTTGCGGGCATGAACGAGGTGTACGCGAAATATTTCACGAGCGATTTCGCGGCACGATCCACGGTACAGGTGGCTGCACTGCCCAAGGGCGCGAACGTGGAAATCGAAGTCGTGGCGCATTTTTAGTGAACTGTAGCAGCCGGCGTAAGCCGGCTCTAATATTCATGAACGAATTCAATCAGAGCCGACTTACGTCGGCTGCTACAAAGTTATGAAACCGAAAAAATCCTGGCGCGAAAAACTGGCGGATGACAAAGGCCTGCCCAAGGTGGGCAAGGTCACCGGCCGGATGACCAAACGCTGGGGCACGGGCACGTTCGTCATCCCGGCGCCGCGCGAGGTGGACGCGCTGATGAAACAGGTCCCCAAAGGCCGCGTGACCACCATCAACGAACTCCGCGCCGCGCTCGCCCGAAAACACAAAGCGGATTTCACCTGTCCCATCACCACCGGGATATTTTCCTGGATTGCCGCGCACGCGGCCGCCGAAGCCGAGGCGGAAGGCGCCAGGCGCGTCACCCCTTACTGGCGCACGCTCAAGTCCGGCGGCGAATTGAATCCGAAATATCCCGGTGGCATCGCCGGCATTGCCCGACGCCTGCGGGCCGAGGGACACAGGACCACTTCCAAAGGCAAGCGGACGCTCGTGATTGATTACGAGAAAAAACGTTTCACCAAACTGAAATAATTCATGTCTGACGGAGCTTACATCGGAATCGGGCTCGTTATCGGCGGATTGATTGGCTTGGCCATTGGTTGGTTTCGAAATCGCGGCGGCGGTCCAGCGGTTGACCTCGCTCCCTTTCAAAATCGCCTGGAAACACTAGAAAAAGGCAGTGAACGGACGGAGCGGGCTATCAAAGATGAAATCGCACGTCAGCGGGAAGAAACCGCGACACAGGCTCGGGCGTTGCGCGAAGAATTGGGTGCGTCGTTGAAGGCTGCAGGAGATTCAATCGTCAACAGCCTTGGCGAGATCGGCAAGGCACAGCGCGGACAATTGGAAAGCTTCTCCGGCCAGTTGGCAAAATTGGTCGATACAAACGAACGCAAGCTGGGTGAATTGCGATCGGTTGTTGAGTCCAAGCTCACCCAAATCCAGACGGACAATGCCGCAAAACTGGAAGAAATGCGCAAGACGGTTGACGAGAAATTGCAGGGAACGCTGGAAAAGCGCCTGGGCGAATCCTTCAAACAGGTCAGCGAACGGCTGGAACAGGTGCACAAAGGGTTGGGTGAGATGCAAAACCTCGCGACGGGCGTGGGGGATCTCAAGAAGGTGCTGACCAATGTAAAAACCCGCGGAACGTGGGGCGAAATGCAACTGGGGAACCTGTTGGAACAACTTCTCACGCCCGAGCAATACGCCCAGAACGTCGCCACCAAACCCGGCAGTGCCGACCGGGTTGAATTTGCCATAAAACTGCCTGGTCGCGATGCGCAGGACGGAAAGACCGTCTGGCTGCCGATTGATGCCAAATTCCCCAAGGAAGACTACGAACGACTGGTCGAAGCTTCAGAACAGGCGGACGCGGACGCGGTTGAACAAGCTGCCAAACAACTTGAGCTGCGCGTTAAAGCCGAAGCCGGCGACATCCGGGACAAATATATCGATCCGCCGAACACGACGGACTTTGGAATTCTTTTTCTACCGACGGAGGGCTTGTATGCCGAAATTCTCCGCCGCGCCGGCCTGGCCGAATCGCTGCAACGCGAGTTCCGGGTGGTGGTCGCCGGCCCCACGACGCTGGCCGCCCTGTTGAACAGTCTGCAAATGGGGTTCCGTACGCTGGCCATTGAAAAGCGTTCCAGTGAAGTGTGGACCGTGCTCGGGGCGATAAAAACCGAGTTTGGCAAATTCGGCGGGATCATCGAAAAAGTGCAAAAGAAACTCCAAGAAGCCAGCAACGTGATTGACACCGCCGCAACCCGGACCCGAACCATCGAACGCAAACTGAGGACGGTGGAAGGCTTGCCGGCAAAGGAAGCAACGGCGATGCTGGGCGAACCCGACGCTGCACCGGCCGAAACGGATGAAGCCTCGAATTGACACTGGACGCGACATTGCGTTTGCCGCCGGGATGAATTATGGCATGATGCTTCCATGCACAAGCGTTCCTGTCTCATCTTCGCCCTGATGCTTTCACTCAATGCTTACGCCCGGGAAAGTGTGTTGCTGGACACCGGCTGGCGGTTCAACCTCGGGGATGCCGACGGCGCGCAGAATCTGAAATTTGGCGAACGCAGCGACACGCTCTGGCCGACAGTCTCAGTTCCGCATTGCTGGGGCTGGGAAGATGCACAACAGGGCAGGGAATACTACCGCGGACCCGGCTGGTACCGGCGCCCGCTGAATCTCACTCCGGAGGCCGCCAAACGTTATTTTCTGCGGTTCGAAGCGGCGGGTTCGGTGGCCGACGTTTATTTGAACGGCCGCTGGCTGGGCCAGCATCGCGGGGCCTTCGGCGCGTTTGCCTTTGAAATCACCACCAACCTGTCGGCCAGCGGCACGAACCTGATCGCCGTGCGCGTCAACAACGCGCCGGAACCGGACCTCGCCCCGTTGAGCGGTGACTTTCCCGTCTATGGCGGGCTTTACCGGCCGGTGCATCTGATCGTGACCGGCCCCGAGAATTTTACCGTCACGGACCACGGCTCACCCGGCGTGGCGTGGTTGCAATCGCAGGTGACGGATACGCAAGCGGTGCTGGATGTAGTGGCGCAAATTTCCATCGGCCAGAATCGGAAACAACCGCTTACCTTTGCCACCCGCATGCTTGACGCCGCCGGGAACTGCGTTGCCAGCAACGAAACCAAAGTCACCATTTCCGCCGCCACGAACATGACGTCGCCGTATTGGCTGCGCGTGACCGTGGCGCAGCCGCATTTGTGGAACGGTCGCGCCGACCCGTATCTCTACCGGGTGGTGGCGGAATTACGCTCGACCGATGGCATCGTGGATGTGGTCGAGCAGCCGCTGGGTTTGCGATATTGTTCGGTGGATCCGGACAAAGGCTTTTTCCTGAATGGCAGGCCCTATCACGTGTATGGCGTCTGCCGGCACCAGGATCGGCCGGACAAGGGCTGGGCCATTTCCGAGGCGGACATGGAGGAAGACATCCGGCTCATCAAGGAGCTGGGCGCGACGGCGGTCCGGTGCGCGCATTATCAGCACAGCGATTATTTCTACAGCCTGTGCGACAAGGCGGGCCTGCTGGTCTGGGCGGAAATCCCGCAGGTCAACGCCGTTCACGACACTCCGGAATTTGAAAACGCCTCGCGCGGCCAGTTGCTGGATTTGGTCCGGCAAAATATCAATCATCCTTCGATTTTTGCGTGGAGCTTGTTCAACGAAATCGGGCCAGGCAGCGACGATCCGCATCGCATTTTGCAGGACTTGAAGATTGTGGCCAACGGCGAAGATCCGACCCGCCCGACGATCGCCGCCACGCGCACGGACAAATTCCCCGAGATGAACAAGATTCCTGACTGGTTGGGCTGGAACTTGTACTACGGCTGGTACGTCGGGAAGAAGGATGACTTGGGCAAATGGCTCGACCAGTACCGGGATTCCAGCCGGCACGGTGGATTTTGCATGAGCGAATACGGCGCCGGCGCGAACGTGACGCAGCACGAGGACAATCCGAAGCCGCCCAAGCCCGGCGGCCCGTGGCATCCGGAAGAATGGCAGAACGAAGTTCACGAAGCCAACTGGGCGGCCATCAAGGCGCGGCCGTTCGTCTGGGGCAGTTTTCTGTGGAACATGTTCGATTTCACGAGTTATTTCCGGCGGGAAGGCGGTGTGGAAGGCATCAACGACAAAGGCCTGGTCACCCGCGACCGGAAAATCAGGAAGGACGCCTTCTATTTTTACAAGGCCAACTGGTCGGACGAACCGGTGTTGTACCTTACGAGCCGCCGGTTCACGGAGCGCACGAACGCGGTGACGGACGTGAAGATTTATTCCAACGCGAAAGAGGTGGAGCTGCTGCTCAACGGAAAATCACTGGGCGCGCGCCATGACGGCACGAACGGCGTGTTCATCTGGAAAGACGTCCAACTCAAAACCGGCGAAAACCGCGTGGAAGCCCGCGCCGAACGCAACGGCCAGAAGTTGACAGACAGTTGCGTGTGGACTTTGAAGTAGGTGTAGCGTCGAACCTCCGGCTTGATAGAATCAATCTTGTGCGACGAGACGGCTCCGGCTAGGAAGCAAGTCGTGCGACGAATCATCCTATTGCTGATTCTGGTTCTGGGGTGTTGGCACATCACGGCCTTCAACTTACCGGCCATGGCTGTAACCCGCTCGGGGGCCCATTTTGACTTCATTTCGAGAACCGCGGACTACCTGTTTCCCGGCAAAAACAGCCAGCGTGCATATTACCTCAATCCGAACACTGGGCGGTTTTGGACGATGGATACTGACGTGGGTGACAATGAAGACCCGCTATCCTTGCATAAGTACCTCTATAGCCACGACGATCCTGTTGATAATGACGACCCAACCGGTAACGACATTGAAGGCATGTTGGATGTCATGGAAATGAGCGGAACGCTTGATGGGATTGGTCTTCCGATGGCTCCAATGGCGCAGAATAAGGCAGAACAAGTCGTCGCCGATTGCGTGGATGCCTAAGTCGAACCGGGACGATTCGGCATGAGGACGGCGTCAAACTGCACCCCACTTACTGTCGCGTCGGGCCTGGGGCTCGCCTCCTTTGCACAAACGCAACGATTTTCCGGCCGGAGGCCGGACGCAACAACTGCCCTGGCGGTGGCTGGAATTTGCTTTGCATAAAAAGCAAAAACCCGGAGAAATTCTCCGGGTTTTATGGAAAGACTGGCGGCGACCTACTCTCGCGGAATCTATAAGACCACTACCATCGGCAAGACTGTGTTTGACGGCCGAGTTCGGAATGGGATCGGGTCGGACCACAGCTTTATGGCCACCAAAAAGCGAAGTCAGAAGGCAGAAGTCAGAACCGATTCCGACTTCGTCTGACTAAATGTTAAAGAACAACCGCCGAACTGGTTCGGAGGTTCGTTGAAAACTGCACACAGGGTTACCGCGCATTACAATTCGCGAGTTGAAATCGCTGTCTTTGCGTCCACGAACTCACGTTCGCGGCAACAAAAAAGCGATCAAGCCGCACGACCGATTAGTACTGGTCCGCTTAACACTTTACAATGCTTACACGCCCAGCCTATCAAACGGGTGGTCTGCCCGTGGTCTT
>Ga0335069_10000731_pt1 | contig 53372 bp, 50 predicted proteins | sample Lox_Sample_11_FD_206714 | JGI IMG/M metagenome (GOLD analysis project Ga0335069, IMG submission 206714) | Soil microbial communities from Loxahatchee National Wildlife Refuge, Florida, United States - Lox_Sample_1.1 | ecosystem: Environmental > Terrestrial > Soil > Wetlands | place: USA... | reverse complement strand
TACAACAAGAAGGTTGGGCGGGGTTCACCAACGGGGAGCTGTTGCGGCGCGCCGCTGACGCCGGATTCGAAGTGTTTTTGACTGGCGACCAGAATCTCAGGTTTCAGCAGAATCTCAAAAATGTGCGGTTGGGTATCATCGTTCTAGCTGCAGCGAGTAACCAGATCCAAGACTTGCTTCCTCTCGTCCCACGCATACTGAACGCAATTCCAGGAAGCCAACCCGGCAAAGTGACGCATATTCCGTAAGAACGTTTTTCAACCCGTCAATCCGCCTGCCACGGTGCCGATTGGCGCGAACGCCGCAACCCGACTAAGGTTAGACTTGAGGTTGGGAAGCGGTCATGAACCAATGGAAAATAGGCGGCGTTAAGGTTACCCGAATCGTCGAGAGCGAGGCGCCGTGGAAGGGCGAATGGCTGCTGCCCAATGCGACCTATGAAAACGTCCGAAAGGAGGCCGACTGGCTCCATCCCACCTTCACCGACGAAAAGGGCAAGCTCCGAATGAGCATCCATGCCCTCCTGATCGAATCCGAGGGCAAGCGAATCATCGTCGATACCTGCATCGGCAACGACAAGGTCCGTCCCAATCCGGTGTGGCACAATCTGAAAGGCCCGTTCTTGAACGAGCTGGGCGGGGCCGGGTTTGCGCGCGACAACGTCGATTTCGTCGTCTGCACGCATCTGCATGTGGATCACGTCGGATGGAACACGATGCTCGTGGATGGCAAATGGATGCCGACCTTTCCCAACGCGCGCTACCTGATCGGCGGCGTGGAATGGGATTTCTGGTCGCGTTTCGACGGTAAGGAGCTGCGCGACCCGGTTGAGGATTCGGTCCGCCCGGTGGTCGAGCAGGAGCGCGCCGACCTGATCGATTCGAATCATCGTGTCACAAGTGAAGTCTGGATCGAGCCGACGCCCGGCCACACCCCCGGCCATCACAGCGTGCGGATATCGTCGCGCGGAAGCGAGGCGGTCATCACCGGCGACCTGATGCATCATCCGATTCAATGCCGCTATCCGGAATGGATCGACAACTTCGATTCCGACCGCGCGCAGGCGGCCCGGACCCGCCGCGAGTTTTGCGAAAAGTATGCGAACTCGAATGTGCTGGTGTTCGGAACGCATTTCGCGACGCCGTCGGCCGGTAGGATTGTGCGCAAGGACGATTCGTTCAGGTTCGTGCTGTAGGGTCGGGTTAACCCTTTGTCGAATCGGGATGCTTTGATAGGATTTGCGTCATGAGGGACTCGATATTGGGGCGTTTCTTCAGCCGCCGCGCGATAATCGCGGGCGCGATGGCGTTGGCGATTTTCGCGGCCGGAGCGCCGGCATCCGCATTCGACCTGCTCAACTTCATTACCAACGATCCCGCTCCGCCCGACCAGTTCAAGGTCATCCACGTCAAAGACTTAGCGGCGATGATCGCGGCGAAAAATCCGCCCGTTTACATCTACGATGCCAACCATTGGAGCCTGCGTTCCAGCGTCGGAATGATTCCGGGCGCGCATCTGCTGACCAGCCCCGACCAGTATGACGTGACCGGCACCCTGCCGCCGGACAAGCATGCGGAACTGGTTTTCTATTGCGCGGAGACCCGATGCATGGCGTCGCATGAGGCCGCCCGCCGCGCGACAGACGCGGGATACACGGACGTCAGCGTGATGGCCGACGGCATCATCGGCTGGAAATCCGCCGGCCAGCCGATCGCGACACCCGGAAACCTGACCACCACCTCCAAAGACGACTAATCGTCGGCCGCGGGCGCGTTGGTTTCCTGCGCCGGCACTGCTTCAGATTGATGGACCAATGCCGCCTCTATCGTACCCGTTGCGAAACCGCGCGCGGGTTTCGGGAAGATTACAATTGAGGGCTGCGTTCGATGATCGAACTGAACTAGCGCCCTTGCGCCGAATCCAGGCTAAAGCCTGCTCTACCGCATTCGCATATAGTGGCGGCGTGTCCGCCGATTCCTCGGAAAATATTCCGCCCACGCAATCGACACCGCGCGAGTTCACGGTCCGCGCGGTCGTGCTCGGCGTCGCGCTGGCGCTGATCCTCGGCGCGGCCAACGCCTATCTGGGGATGTATGCGGGGCTGACCGTCTCCGCGAGTATCCCGGCCGCCGTAATTTCGATGGCCATCCTGCGCGTGATGGGCGGCGCGACGATTCTCGAAAATAACGTTGTGCAGACGATCGCCTCGGCCGGGGAGGCGGTTGCCGCAGGCGCGATCTTTACGTTTCCCGCGATTGTGATTATCGGCGGCGGCCGCTCGCTACATTACGCCGAGGTCACCGCATTGAGCGCCGCGGGAGCGACGATGGGCGCGCTCTTGGTGGTATTCCTCCGCCGCGCCTACATCGTTGAGGAGCGATTGCCCTACCCGGAGGGGCTCGCGTGTGCGCAGGTACTGCGCGCGGGAGCGGAGTCGGCGAATATCCGGCCGCTCGCGATAGCGGGTGCCGCATCCGCCGCGCTCAAGGCGCTTCAGGACCTGTTCGGGATTATCCCGGCGGCGATTTCCGGGGCGCGATGGATCGGCTCCGCCGCGTTTGCGGGGTCATTCGATATTTCGGCTGCGCTGGCGGGCGTCGGCTACATAATTGGCGTCAGGATCGCGGCTCTCGTATTCGCAGGCGGCGCATTCGCATGGCTGATCGCAATTCCCGTGCTGACGGCGATGCATCCGGTCGAAGGCATTCCCGATGCCGCAGCGGCCGCAATGCAATTATGGAGGGGACAGGTCCGATATCTGGGCGTCGGCGCGATGCTGACCGGCGGCGTGGTCACCTTGTGGCGGCTGCGCGCACGAATCTCGGCGGCGCTCGCCGACAGCGTGCGGGTCGTCCGCGAACGCCACGTCGAAGCCGGCGCGCGCGAGGATACGGACCTGTCGGCGCGTGCGGTGATAACCGCGGTCGCACTATGTGTGCCGGTTATCTTCATAATCTGTCTGGCGTTGAGCGGTTCGATCGTATTGAGCGCGGCCCTCGCGGCGCTGTTGGTCGTGATCGGGTTTTTTGCTTCAGCGATCGCCGGTTACCTGACCGGAATCGTTGGTGCATCGAACAACCCGGTCTCGGGCGTGACGGTAATCGTGCTGCTGGCGGTGGCATTGTTCCTGAAGCTTGCGGGTGTGCCGGCCAGCGCAGGTCCCCGGCTCGCGATTTTGGCGGGCGCGGTGGTATGCACGGCGGCGGCGATGGCGGGCGATTCAACCCACGATTTGGCGACCGGATGGCATGTCGGTGCAACGCCGCGCACGCTGGAAATCGGCGTGCTGATTGGCGCGCTGGCGTCGTCGTTTCTGATGGCGCCGATTCTGAATCTGCTGATCGCCGGCTACGGCATCGCCGGGACACCCTCCGCGCGCGCGGGAGCGCTCGCAGCGCCGCAGGCATTCCTGATGGCGAAGGTTGCCCAAGGCGTGTTTCAGGGTGGACTTCCCATCGGAACGATTGCCGCGGGGGCATTCCTTGCGGCGCTGCTTGCGCTGATCGACAGCCGCCTCGAACGTATCGGCTCGAAGTGGCGCACACCGATCATGCCGGTTGCGATCGGGTTGTATCTGCCAATGGGACTATCGGCGGTGATATTCGCCGGCGCGCTGATCCGCGCATGGATGGGCGCGGATGAGGCTGACGATAGCGGCCCCGGAATCCTGATCGCGGCGGGGCTAGTCGCGGGCGAGGCGCTGATGGGCGTGGCCAGCGGTGCATTGGTGACGGCCGGGATTCATCTGCCGATCTGATTGTGGATCGTCGCAAGCATTAGAAATCCTTCAGGACGCGCTACGCGGGCGGTTCGATCAGGGTGCGGCGAGACTCGGCGGTCACCATCGCCAGGCTGGCTACAATCAGCACCGCGCCGGCCATCGTTGCCCACGAAATCGTCTCCCCCAGCATCGCTACGCCGAGCGCCGCGCCGAGCAGCGGCTGGATGAACAGGAAGGGCGCCGCAACCGAGGCGTGCACGACGCTGAGTCCGCGAAACCACATCCAGTACGCGGCGACGGTGCCGAACGCCGCCATATATCCCACCGATGCCCATGCGGCGTTTGTCATATGCGGCATCCCGTCGCGTGCGAGCGCAATTGCGGCGGCTGGCAGCCATACAAGCAGGCATCCAGCGACTGAGATCGCAATGATCAGCAGCGGTGGGATGCGTTTGAGCGAGGCTTTTCCGGTCACTGTGTAGCCCGCCTCGAATAACAGCGATAGCACGACCATCAGATCGCCGATGATTCGGCCGGCGCCACCGGGACCGCCGAAATCGGGGACGAGCCCGCGCGCGATGACCAGCCAGGTGCCTGCGGCGCCTGCAATCAACGCCGCGACACCTCCGCCGGTTACCGGCTCGCCAAGGAGGGTCCACGAAAGTATCGCAGTGAAAATTCCCTCGGTTGCGATTAGCAGCGCGACATCGACTGCGGTGGAGAGCGAAAGTCCCGCGTACTCGAAAGCCTTGTTCAGCACGAACCCCAGCAGCACCAATCGCGCAAGGGCGTTCAGCGACGCGCGATTGCGCAGCTCGCCGGCCAAAATTCGCCGCCCCGACCAAAGTACTGGAGCAAGAAGAATCGTCGAAATCGAGAAGCGCAACGCATTCAGTTCGATGAATGAGAGGCACCTAAGCGCCTCCTTGCCGGCGACGTACGATCCGGCCCATAGCGAATTTCCGACCACGAGCAGCAGAATCGCCTGACTGCGCGACGTTCCGACGCCAACGGTGGAGCGGTCGGGAGGGGACTGCGACGGCATCGGCGTATCCTGCGGGTGGAATCGCCGCGATTCAAGCGGACGGTGGTCCGCAAAAGCGGTGGGAGATGATTATTCGCGCATGTTGCGCAATTGGCGATGTGTCAGCATCCAGCGCAGCTCGCCGCCGCCGCGTTCGAAGCGGGGTGGCAGATCGATCGCGATGCATCCGGCGGTCTTGAGCCGGATGCGGACGGCGTCGGGCGAGCCGCTGAGCACGATTGACGCGATCGCCGAGAGCTGCGGCTCGTGGCCGACAATTAGAACTTCTTCATGTTTCGAATAGGCCCGCAGCGCTGCGAGTGCGGCGGCCGGCGCAATTCCGGTCGCGAGAGCCGGCATCACTTGGGGCGTGGGATGGTTGTCGTATTCCGAAGCTACAATTTCGGCGGTCTGCGCGGCCCGTACCAGCGGGCTGGTCAAAATCGCGCCGAACTCAAGGCCCATTGCGCGCATGCCTTCGGCTGCACCGATCATTTTTGCCTTCGATCGTTCGGTAAGTTGCCGCGCGCCATCATCGCCTCCGGCAGTCGCCTCCTCCGCAGTGGCATGGCGCAAAATATAGAGCATCATAGTGTGAACTCCGCGACGCTATGGCCGTTGGATTCCACGGGTGTGGATTGCGAGCGATCGGCTGCATTATCCGGTGTGGCGTTCGGTTGTGCGGCTTTGGCCGATTCGGACGCTTCGACCGCCGCGCCTGCTGCTAGTGCCGCCTTCCCGGACTTCCGGATTTCGGCGAGCGCACCACCAATGAGGTCTGATCGTTCCAGCCGCCGCCACTTTCTAATCGACCGGCGGCGCAATTTCCGTTCCCGGCTGCCCAATGATTGAATTAACGCTCCCGCCGCGAGAATTGTATCGGGCGCGGCGCCGGAGGACGCGGCGTAGGAGCGCAGCCACGCAATCGCGACATCGGCGTCGTTACACAGCCCGAGGGTCTCCTGCAGATCCTCCAGCCGTGAAAGCGTTTTGCGATGGCGCTTTCCTCCCAGATCCGCCACCAGCTCGAGCGCATAGCGCAGACGTTTGATGCGGACGCGCAGTTTGTGAAAGACGCTGGCCGGCGCATCTTGATCTAGTTTCGCGGCCATTCGCGCCGCAGCGCGGGCGATCTGGCCGGCGGCCGGCGCGGCGGTGGCGCCGAGCCTGCGGACGGTCGAGAGCTTGCGAATCGACGGCTGTAAGAGTTTCGCGATCAGATTGCGGTACTTTTTGGACTCGAGCAGTTCGCAGAATTCCCGATGAGCGGCTGCGCGCCGCACCGCGAGTGCGTCAAGCATGGGAGTAACCGCTTTCCCAAGGGCCGGGCCGATTTTGACGGCCCGGGTTTCAATCAGCGCCGCAATCACGTCGCACTCCCGGGCTGCGCCGGCCTGTGCCGATGCCCACGGCAGATCGCGCCGGAAGACCTTCAATTGCGGAGCGTACAGCGCTTCTGAGAACATCTCGATCGACGCGCGGATGCGCCGGGTTGCCACGCGCAGCCGATGCAATCCCTCGATGTCGCCCGCGCGCGCGGCGGCATGATTTCCGGAAAGTGTTTCGGCGCCGAATGCCAGCGCTTTACGCGCGCATTCACCGACCGTGTCAGCCGGCAAGAGGGATAATTTTCGCGCGGGCGCACCGCTGTTGGATGTCCGGTCCATTTTCGTGATTCGCCGGGGCGATCCGGGAGCGTCTAACGCTGCAGGACCACCTGCCGATCCAGCAAGCGCGATAGCAAATCGGTTCGCCGCTCACAGGTCCATAGCTCAAGATCGGCCCGCTCGCGCCTTGAATCGACGCCGACGATCACGCGCCCCGGCGAGTAACTCACCTCGACATTCTTAACCACACCGAAGTGGCTCCGGTCCAGCGCGTCGGCAATCCGAAGAATCGCCGCCAGGCCCCTGACCAGCCGGCGCTTGCCGGGACTGAGCGCCTTTAGTTCGGGTGAATCGAGCTTGGGCGCCTGTTTGCGATGGCCCCGCGCGGCCAGTGCAATCACCTCGATCTCGATCGGATCGAACCCGAACAACTCGGCGTTCTTGATCAAGTAATAGGAATGCCGGTTGTGGCGATCGTGGTCGATTGCGTGGCCGATATCGTGAAGCAACGCGGCGAATTCCAGCAGCTCGCGCGCGGATTTGGGCAGCCCCAACACGGGCGCTGTGGCATCGAACAGCTTGAGCGAAAGCTTTGCCACCTGCCTGCCGTGCTCGTTGTGCCCGGCAAATCGTGCCGCAAGCGCATTGACGGAACGGCGGCGTGCGTCGCTGGCTGAGCGTGCTCCGATCGTACGAGCCAGGCTCAGCAGGACGCCTTCGCGCAGGGCCCAAGTGCATGCGACAAGTTCCGGCGCGCCGGATTTCTTCAATATGTAATTGACGAGAGTGGCCGCCGCCGGCATCAAATCGGCGCGCTTGGCATCGATTCCCGGCAACTCGACGCGCAGCGCCGCATTTGCCTCGACGAGGTCGCGCGTGAGATCGGCGACTTCCTCGGCGGAGGCACTTGCACCATGCAGGCGGCCCAAGTCCTCCATCCGCTCCGATGCCCGCGCCATCGCGACGAGAGTGTTGATGGTTCCCGAGGTGCCGATTGCGCGGACCACGCCGGCGCGCCGCGCCTTGCGCATCAGCGGTCCGATTTGGCGCTCCAAGTGGGCTTGCAATTGTTCCAATTGCCCACGCGAGGGAGGGTCATCGGTCAGGTACTTCTCCGTCAGCCGTGCCGCGCCGAGCTTGACGCTCCGCATCCAGAGCGGACGTCCGTCGCGCACCAGCACCAATTCGACGCTGCCGCCGCCGACATCGATCAGCAGATGCGGGCCGCCATCGAGGCCAAGTGCATGCCGAGCGGCCAGAAAGATCAGTCGCGCTTCGTCGAGCCCGGAGATCACTTCGACCGCGACCCCCGTCTCGCGTTTGATCCTGCGAATAAATTCAGCGCGATTGCGCGCCTCGCGAACTGCGCTGGTCGCCACCGCCCTCATCTTGTCCACGCGGCGCACGCGCGCCAGCCGCTTGAAGGTCGCCATCGTGCGCACCGCCAGATCCATCGCCTGATTCGGCAACCGGCCAGTGGTAAAGGTGCGGCGACCCAGTCGCACCATCTCCTTGACGCGATCGACAACCTCGAACTGGCCCTGACGATCCACCTCCGCAACAATCATGTGCATCGAATTGGAACCGACGTCGATTGCGGCAAGGCGCATGTGAAAAAGGTATCCTGACTCAAGCTAAATGTCATCTGCATCCGCATATGCGGGCGCCGTCCCGATGGAGCAGGCTTCCCGCCACAAATGGCTCATCGCGTTCGCGGTGATGCTCGGGACCGCGCTGGAGGTGCTCGACGTATCGATCGTCAACGTCGCCTTGCCGCATATGCAAGGGACCTTCTCCGCAAGCATCGACGAGATTGCGTGGGTGGTGACCAGCTATCTGGTGGCCAATGGAATCATGATTCCGATGACCGCCTGGATTTCGGGACGCTTCGGCCGCAAGCGTTATTTTCTGACATCGGTTGCCGTATTCGTGGTTGCCTCGGGACTGTGTGGCGCGGCCCGATCGCTTAACCAAATGGTAATATTCCGGCTGATCCAGGGTGCGGCCGGTGCCGCGATGATCCCGTCGTCGCAAGCGATCCTGATGGAAACCTTTCCGCCGGTCGAACAGCAGATGGCGATGGCGATGTGGGGGGTGGGCCTGATGGTCGCGCCAATAATGGGGCCGACGCTGGGCGGGTGGATCACCGACAACTGGAATTGGCGGTGGAATTTCTACATCAATCTGCCGATTGGCGCGGCGGCCTTTCTGATGGTGTCGACATTCGTGCACGATCCGACGCATCTGCGCGAAAGCCGGGCGCGCGGAGGGCGCGTCGATTGGGCGGGAATTATATTGCTGGCCGTCTCGCTTGGCGTGGGCGGCCTGGTCCTCGATCGCGGTCAGCGCGCCGACTGGTTCAGTTCACCGTGGATCGTATGGGGGTCGATTATTTCAATCGTGGCCACGATTGCGCTTATAATCAATGAATTGCGGTTTCCCGAACCGATCCTCGATCTGTCCATTTTCAAAATCCCGGTGTTTTCCATGTCGGTGGTGTTGATGGTCGCGATGAGCTTCGCGCTGTTCGGAACCGGACTGTTAAATCCGATTTTTTTGCAGGAACTGTTGGGCTACTCGGCATGGAAAGCAGGCCTGGTGCTGGCGCCACGCGGTCTGGGCACAATGGCTGCGATGCTGATGATCGGCCAACTGGCGCGCCATCAATTTGACACGCGCCCGCTCGTCGGCATCGGGTTCGTCCTGATGGCGATTGCCTTGTGGTCGATGTCGAATTGGGACCTGCAAGCGAGCATGTGGGTGGTGACCTGGCCCAGCATCGTGATGGGAGTTGGAATGGGGTTGATATTTCCCACCCTGTCAGCGACGACTCTTTCTTGCGTCGAGCATGAGCGAATCGGCCACGCCGCCAGCCTTTACAATATGGTGCGCAACACCGGGGCAGCCATCGGAATTTCCTACATGACGACTACGCTGGTGACCCGGGAACAGACTCATCAGGCGTATTTGTCCAGCCATTTTTCGATCTTCGACGCATGGCGAATCAGCCATGCCGGTACGTCGATTCCCGGACGGCATGGATTCGAGTACATGCCGCAAATTATCAGCGGCCAGCATCAGGGAATTGGGCAGGTCTACGGGATGATTCAGGCGCAGGCGGCGATGCTGTCGTTCAACGATATCTATCGCACGCTTGCGATCGTGATGGTGTTGCTGATCCCGAGTTTCATTTTCCTGCGCCGTGGAGCGCCGGGCGCAACTGCGGATGCACACTACGAATGATGCGCGCTAGCGCTCAATTCTGACTGCCGATTCGACTGCCGGCCCCAAAAATCGCCGTCCCACACGCACGAAGCGATCCGGCGTCTCGGTCACAAAAAAGCTCTGGCTGCCATGACCGCCGCGCCGTGCCAGCCTAAGCTCGTGCAACCGATCGCGCACGGCGGCGGCGGTTGCAGTGGCGGAATCGACGATCTTTACCCCCGGCCCCAGTATCCGCGCGAACATCCCGCGCAACAGCGGATAGTGCGTGCAGCCCAACAGCAGCGTGTCGATTCCGCTCTGTTTCAGGCTTTCCAAGTAGTGGCTGACAGTGCGCTCGGCCACGTCATTGTCGGTCCATCCTTCCTCGGCCAGTGGCACCAAAAGCGGACAGGCGCGGGTGTAAATTTCAGCGGCGGGGCGAATCCGCTGAATCGCGCGAGTATAGGCGCCTGATGCGATCGTCGCCTCGGTTCCAATGACGCCAATCTTGCCGCGCCGTGAGGCTTTTGCAGCCGCACGCGCGCCGGGCTCGATAACGCCGATGACCGGGACCATGGTTCGAGCTGCGATCGCATCGAGCGCAACCGCGCTCGAGGTGTTACATGCGACGACCAGCAGCTTAATTCCCTTCGCAAGCAGAAATTCGGTGTTCTCGGTGGAGTAGCGGACGATTATCTCACTCGATTTCGTTCCGTAGGGAAGCCGCGCGGTATCGCCAAGGTAAATGAAATCTTCGTTCGGTAGCGCGGAAACCAGATCCTTCAGCACTGTGAGTCCGCCGATACCCGAATCAAAGACGCCGATCGGCCGATCGCCTGCGCCGTGTGCGCCGCGTAAATTTCCGTTGGCGGCCGCAATCGCGGATGCTCCGCGCACAGATTTTTTTCGCAATGCCATAAATTGTTCAGGCTTCCGCCAGCCGCTGGCCGATAATAGCCGGTTTTGCCGGGGTATCGCCAAATACACGCTCATGGATGCTGGCCGGCTCCATGCACAGATAGGCGGGAATTTCCGCACCTGCTCTTTTGAATCGCTCCGCCAGCGCGCGATACAGGCGGATTCTTAGCGGCGCAAATGCGCGCAACCGGCCGTCCCGGCCAAGCACCTCTTCACCGCACAGCATCGGATCGCCGGGGAAGCGCCGGCGCGCCGCCGCGCGCAGCCCCGGCGTCATTCGCAGCGTTCCCATACTCACGAACGAGGTTTTTTCCGGCGGGATCGAATCAGTGAGCCGATCGATCAGCTCCAAATAGTCGCGCTCCGCGCCTTCATATGCGATCAACGGATCGAAGTGGAATGCGATTCGGTAACCAGCATCGAGGACTGCACGCGCGGCGGCGATTCGCGAGGCGGGCGGCGCGGTTCGATGCTCACATGCGCGAAAAACGGCGTCAGGCGACAGCGTCCACGATACCATCACGCGGCCGCGCGGGTCGGCGTTGAGAAGATTTTCGATTTCTGAGGTTTTGGTTTTGAGCTCAAGCGTAAGGTTTTCGCGAGCCGAGAAAAATTCGACCAGATCACGGCTCATTGCCGTCATCGAATCGAATGCCAGCGAATCCGCAAGCTCGCCGGTTCCGACGCGAAAGCTCCGCTCGGGCGATCCTGCCGCGAGTTTGTCCAGTTCGCCGAAAGCGTCGGTGTAGTTTGCATAAACCTGAAACGCCGGATTATCGGCGAGGTACTCTTGAAGAAAGCAGTAGCTGCAATCCATCGGACAGTTGGAGGCCAGCGCCAGGACAAGGTAGCCGCAGCATGCGAACTTCGCGGAGCCGGCGGGACAGGCCATCAAGAATGGCGATTTGCGTCGGCAGACGACCATCCGGCGCTTGCCCACGCCGAACGGATCGCTCGCATGACGGGCCGGCAGCACCGCCTCGCGCGCATCATCGATCTCGCGCACGAGAACTCCGGACGGGATCGCGCCGACGATTCGGCGTGCCAGCACCGTCTCAGCGCATCTCCGTTCGATTATCACTTCGTCCAGTTCGAACATTGTCGTCGTCAAGTTTAGCCACGACCACCAAGCAGATCGAATATTCTGGCAAGCCCGCCTATCTTTTCCGTCAGCGCTGCGACCGCACGTTCCAGTTGCGCGGGGTTACCGGCCTGAATTGAAATGGTCAATTCGTCCGAGCCAAGCTCCTTGGGCAATTTCAGCGATACTCCGCGCGGGAGCCTCAACGCCGAAATTTCCGCGCGCAACTCTTCCGTCGCGGCGGCAAGACGCGGGTAGCGGATCGAGCGAAGGGATATGAGAAAGGCGCTCGCTCGCGCGGGCCCCGAGCCGCTTCCTCCGATGATTCGCCGCAATTCTTCACGGCTTAGTATTGCGGCAGGTGGGACACGTTCGCGCACGGCGATCTCATCCAGCAGATCAAGCGCAGTGACGATTTGTCCCGTGCGCAATCGCAAATCCTCCGCTACGGACAGGAGAGCATCGCGCGAGCCCTCGTCCATTGAGAGCCACCGATCTAAGCATGCCTTGGGCAATCGCTTCGATTCCGCCAGTATGCGAATCGATCCTGCGGAATCGGCTTGAGCGCGTGTCATCGCTGGTAAGCCTCGCGCCGAGAGTCCGAATCGGCGACCGCAAGAATCCTCCGGCGCAACTCTTCGATTCCTTCGCCGGATACGGACGAGCACAGGATTGGCTCCGCGTCCATCGGCGCAAAGCGGGCAACCGCCGCGGCACGCTCGGAGCGTTTGAGTTTATCGCATTTGGTCGCGGCCACGATTACTTCAACGCCCCGGCTGGAGGCGCTTGCGGCGAGGTCGAGTTCCTCGCGCTCCGGCCCGCGCCGCGCATCGGTAAGAATAATGATCGCCGACAAATGCGTGCGCCGCTCCAGATAATCGCGCATCATCGCCGAGAGCCTGCGCGCGTCTTCGTGCGCCATTTTCGCATAGCCGTAACCCGGCAAATCGCATAGCGCAGTCGTTTCCCCGATGGTGAAAAAGTTCAGCGCTCGCGTGCGGCCGGGAGTCTTTCCGGTATGCGCAAGCCCCTTGATCCCGACGATCGCGTTGAGCAGCGAGCTTTTGCCGACATTCGATCGGCCGGCGAGCGCGATTTCGATCCGATCCCAATCCGGACATCCCCAAAGCGAAGCCGCCGATACGGCAAACTGCGCCTGCGGGCGGTTCATTGTGAAATATCGGCGGCAGCCGGTCGGGCCGGTTCTATTTGCGGCGGCAATTCTATTGGCTGCGAGGATTCCAGCCGCGCAAGCTGTACCGCCAGCGCAGCTCGGAACTCGCGCAGTTTGATCGCGCGATGGCGATCCGGATATGGCGCAAGAAATTTCAGCGCCGCACGCAAGTGAAGCATCGCGCTTGAGACTTCCCCGTCGGCCAATTTGTGATTTGCCACCGCCGCGCGCAACAGCCCCAGGTAGAAGTCCCAATCGCTGGTGTCGTCTTCGAGCAGGTTCATCGCCTCTTCCATTTCCTCGTGCGCCTCGAAGAACTCGCCGCGATTGAAGAGTTCAACGCCCTGATGAAAATGCGCGTCGATTTCGTCCATCGCGTATGCGCCGCGCCGCCCGCGCGGCCTCCGGTCAATTTGACTGCGGGAAGACAGGTTCTTCGTCGCCGGCATCCGCTTCATCAGTGGAGGCGATATTGAGCGACTTCTTGAGCGACTCGAGCTGGGCAACGAATAGTCCACGGATTACCTGTTTCACGACATTATCCGGCGCGGGAACTTCCGCAAGCATCTTCGCGGTTTCGTGGCACTGAATATTAGTGCCGCCCGGAATTTCGCTAAGGTCATATTCCGCGTGCGTATCGACCATCGGATTATCAACCGTTCGATAGACGATCTTGTGTTCGGCAGGCAGGTACTTGAACTCCAATTGGAGCGTTTGGGTCTGGCCGCCGAATCCTGCGAAATCCATCTGGACCGTCTTGGTGTTTTCGGTTTGCGATACGATGCGCACCGCTTTCAGTCGATCGTTGTGAGTCTTTTCAACATCGCGGATCGCATTGAAAACGGTTTCTTCGGGGGCGGGGATGCTCGCGGTGAAGTCCGCCTTCCAAGTACTGCCGTCGTGGGTGATATCCTCGGAAATCAGGCCGGCATTTTTCGCGCGGCGCATCTGCTGATACTGCCATCCGGCAAATGCGAGGACCGCGACGACGACCACCGCGCCAACTATTTTGAGGAGAGTTTTCATTTTTCAGTTCCCAGTTTCTACCGGCTAAACGTACCGACCAGCTCGGCGCTTGCCACAATATGGCCGGCCGCTGCTGCTTGCACCGCCGCGGCATCCGCTTCGCCATCCAGCTTCAATCGCATATCCAGCGCCAGCAGGCGGAAGTGGTAATGGTGGACCCTTCCCGGCGGCGGGCATGGTCCATCGTATCCGATCCGGCCGAAACTATTTACTCCCTGCATGCCTCCGCCTGCAATCTTGGGCAGCTTTGGAATCCCCGCAGAAAGCGAAGTTACCGAGCCCGGAACTTCGTATGCGACCCAATGAATGAACGTGCCACCGGGAGCATCCGGGTCTTCGACAATCAGGGCGAAGCTGACTGCGTTGGCTGGTGCGTTGTTCCACTCGAGCTTCGGCGAGCGATTTTCACCTGTGCAGGCATTGGCATCGGGAATCGTCGCACCGGCGGAGAAAGCATCGCTTGAAAGCGCGAATTGGGCGCGCGCCTGCGGAGGTGAGACTAGGGTCATGGCAAATAAACCGGCAGCGATTGCTGACCATTGAATTACACGATTCATTGTAACGTTCCCAATCGATTTGAGTCGTATTTCAAAATCATTATGCGCCTTAGATGCATCCGCTGACCATAAATTGCTCGCGGATTTGCAGCGGTAATTACACAGTTTCCGTCGTTGAGGGGCCAACCGGGTAATAAGTCCTGAAAAATTCGCTAAGCATCCCTTGACCGCGAACGCCCGTTTTGAGACATTTATAGACATCATTAGTGGGTGAAGGGAGCGGATAATCGACTCGGAGAGATGCGAAGTAAAGCGCCCAGCATTAGCCGCAAACGGCGGAATGAACCCGCTTTGGCAGGAGAAAACATGGCTAGTGAAAGCAAGTATAACTTACCTCGGGTGATGACCGTTAAGGAACTCTCGGAGTATCTACGTGTTCATCCCTCGACGATTTACAAGTTGTTGCGCCGTGGCGAGTTGCCGGGCTTCCGGATTGGCACTGATTGGCGTTTCAACGCCGAAGTGATCGATCGCTGGTGCTTGGAACGGAACCTGAAGATTTCCGATACCGGGTCGTCCAGCCGCAACTGATTGGCCGCGTCTGAGTCGTTGCCGCGCGATGGTCTATCCCGAGCGGACGATCGCGCGGGTCATCCGGTCACTATAAATCCCGCAATTGCACCGGCCCCTATCAGCCACGCCGAATTGATTCGATAGCGAAACAGGATAGCCGCGCTCATCGCGGCTATCCCAGCCGTTACTGGATCGACGATTGCGGCGCGGCCGAGTTGCCACGTCACAGCGATCATGAGTGCGACCGCGCCGGCATTTACACCGTCAAGGAATGCCCCGGCGACCTTCGAGTTGCGGATGCGCGGAATGAGCGGGCGGCTGGCGGCTACAAACAAAAAACCCGGCAGGAAAATTCCGACCGTCGCGCCAATTGCGCCCGGGATTCCGCCCAGCAAGTAGCCGATGAAAGTTGCGGTTGTGAAGACCGGTCCCGGTGTCACCTGGCCCACCGCGACCGCGTCGAGCAGTTGCGCCTGGGTCAGCCAGTGCAGGCGGGTCACGAGGTCCGCTTGAAGAAACGCCAGCAGAACATATCCGCTGCCGAAGATTACCGCCCCGAACTTCAGGAATACTAAAAATAGCCCCGTAAGGCCGATTGGAACTGATACAGCCGCCAACACGCCGGGCGCCAACATCGATTTGCCAGCTAGAACCGCCGATGCGGTCCGCGAAGCGCCGCGCTCATCAGCGGAGGCCTTGATTGCGGCTGCAATGCCAGCGGCGAGCAAGATCGCCAGCACGTTTGTACCGGTGAGCGCGCCAATCGCCGCCAGCAGGACAATTCCGCCAAGGAATCGATTCTTAATCGCGGTCTTAGCGAGGCCCCACAATGCTTGGAGAACGACCGCTATGATTACGGGTTTCACGCCGTACAGGGTGCCTTGAATCTGAGGAAGCGCGCCGAACGTCACATAGAGCCACGCGCAGGCCGTAACGAGAATCATCGCCGGCAGTATGAAGCAGGCGCCCGCGACGATCAGGCCGCGCCACCCGGCGCGCTGATGGCCGATATGGATCGCCATCTCGGTTGAACTGGGGCCGGGCACGAGGTTGGACGCTCCCAGCATGTCCAAGAATTCCTCGCGCGTGAGCCACTGGCGCCGCCGTACGAACTCCTCGTCCATCATCGCGATGTGTGCGGCAGGTCCCCCAAATGCCGTTAGTCCCAACCGTAGGAACGGCGGGGCAAGCTCGGCGAGCGCGCTGCGCCCGGAATTCATCTTCCGCCTCAGCGGCGGGAGCCAGGGGCCGGGCGCGGGTCCACGATTCGGCGGCCCGATGGGCGAACTTCGATTGAGCAGCCGGCGACCGAGTCGTCGCTTGCGATCCATGCAACGGCGTCGGCGATATCTTCGGGCTTGAGCATCTTGCCGGGTTTCCAACTGCTCAACCCATGCTGTGCATCCTGAGCCAACAGGCCGCTCACCATCGGCGTGTCAGTTACTCCGGGGCAGACACAATTGACGCGAATTTTTCGTTCCGTCGCCCAGTTTGCCAGCGAATGGGTGAAATTGACCACGCCGGCCTTGGCGGCGCCGTAAACCGGATCGAGCGGGTGTGGATACAGGCCGGCCATCGAGGCGGTATTAACGATGACGCCGCCGTTCTTTTTCATCAACGGCGCAGCAAGGCCACACCCAAGGATTACCGCTTGCAGATCGATCTCGACCACTCGATGCCATTTTTCAGGCGGTGCATCGGGAAAGGGGGGCGCTCCCAATCCTATGCCGGCATTGTTGTGCAAAATATCGAGCCGGCCGAATTTCGAGACCGCCGTATCCAGCATCCGGCGCGAATCTTCGAGCTTTGTAACGTCGGTGCGGACGAAGAGCGCGCGCCCGCCGTTACTTTCGATTCGGCGGACGGTTTCCGCACCGCCCGTTTCGTCAAGATCGGCGGCGACGATTGCCGCGCCCTCATGTGCAAGGCGCTCAGCGGTCGCGCGGCCGATTCCGGACCCCCCGCCGGTAATAACGGCAACTTTTCCCTTGATGTCCATGGTCTAACCCCCGAGCGATTTCAGCCGATTCCACCCAGCACGATTCCGACGATCAAGCCCGCCAGGACATATGCGGTGAACGCGACGTACGTGTAGTCGCGCTCGCGGATGAACAGAACGAAACAAAAGGCGACGCGCGCCAGCGGTACCAAGGTCAGCACAAAGAGCCCGACCATAAGAACCGTATGCGGATCGCCAGCCGCCGACCGGGTGACCATCTCGGCGAATTTCTCGCGCCCGATCAAATGCCCCTGCTGGACGGCGTGATAGCGATTGACGTAATAGCCGGGCGTGACGGTTACGGCCAGTACGAGTCCAATCACGATGACGATCATCGCCACGATCAGGATCGTCCGCAGCAATAGCGGCGTCCACAACCGCAAAATTCGATCTTCGTCAGCCTTTCCCATGAGTCAAATTCCCGACAGCGCGCGCCATCCCATCTCGACGGCAATCAACACCAATATCACGACGAAAACCATTCGAAGCGATCGGACCGGCAAATGCGGCAGCATCCGGCTGCCGATAAGCGCTCCTCCGGTCACTCCCAGCGCCACCGGCGCGGCGATCGTGGTCGCGACATCGCCGCGCGAAAGGAACACGAGTGCGCCGGCGCCCGCTGTTACGCCAATCATGAAGTTGCTGGTTGCGCTGGAGACCTTGAGCGGCAAATGCATGATGTAGTCCATCGCGATTACCTTGAGCGCACCCGAGCCGATTCCGAGCAGCCCCGACATGAGGCCCGCGACAACCATCAGTGCGCCGCCCTGTGGCACCTTAATGACTTCATAGTGGATCATGTTCCCGGTGTCGTCCGGAATTTCGCCGCCCAATTCCAGCCGCTCGGCCAGCGGATCGCCCTTGGTGAGAATGTCGTCGCCCCGCTTGCGAATGGTGAAATACGCGGATTGGAGCATCATCGCGGCAAACAGTAATTCAAGAACCGCCGTCGGCACGACTCCGGCCATATAGGCGCCCGCGACCGCGCCGGTGACTGTCGCGCACTCGAGCACCATCGCGACTTTGAGGTTGGTCCATCCGTCGCGCACAAACGCGACACTGGCGCCGGCACTAGTCGCGACCACAGATATCAGGCTTGCGCCGACTGCCACACGCATCGGCATGTGCGCGACGATCACCAGCGCGGGAACAATAAATACACCCCCGCCAAGACCGGAGATCGCGCCCACGAACCCGGCGCCGATCGACAGCGCAAGTAAGCTTCCCAGTATTTCCAGCACGAATCCGTCCAGCTTAGCGGAATTTCGCGCTGAGGGAATGGGTGGCCGCCATGCAGTCCGCCTACTGCATTAGTGCGGCTGCGCTACTATCATAAGCGATGCTTGGGCATGAGCCGAAATCCTCGCAAATGCTACAATTTGTCCATACAGCGGGTCGGCATCGCATTTGCTCCTTCCAAGGACAGGAACTCAGATGCGCGGCGATTGTCAGGGTTCGGTCCAATACGATAGGTCAATTGATGGAACCGATATCCACGCCGCCGGGTGACGAAAGATGTACGCCCTCTTAATCATCGCTGTTATCGTTTACGCCTCGATTCAGTATCGAAAGCACAACCGCGTCCGATGGCTCAAATGGCACGAGGCGCATTGGGATCACAACCATCACTTTGACGCTGCCGCTACCCGGGCGCGGGAATTCGAGGCAAAATTGGCACAAAAATTCGAGCGCAAGGCACAGCGGTTCGAGCGCAAATTGCGCAGCAAATTGGACCGTGAGGCACGAAAATACGGCGGCAGCGGCGTCGATCCCGGCCCCGAAGAGCGGCGCCCGGAGTTTAAAACCGACGCCGAGCGCAAATCCTACGAACGGGCCCGCGCGCGGGCTTCCGCCGAAACGGCATTCTTCGTGCACCTGATGTGGTACGGCATCGTGGTCGGCTTCCTGTTCCTTATCAACCTGATGACCACCTCATATCCATGGTTTTTGTGGCCGGCGTTGTTCTGGGGATTTGGCATCGTAAGTCATTTTTCCGCGGTGTTCGGCTGGCGATGGATTCATCAATTGGTGTTCGAACCAGCCATTAAACGCGAGGTTCAGCGCGAGGTGATGCAGGAAAAGGAACAGTTGCGCACCGAGAAGCAAGCCTCGCTAGATGAATTGACGGCGACCTTCGCCCACGAAATTCGCAATCCAATTGCGGCGGCCAAGAGCCTCGTGCAGCAGATGGGCGAGGATCCTGCCGCGCACGAGAACGTCGAGTATGCAAAGGTCGCCCTCGAAGAACTCGCGCGCGTCGAGCGCAGCGTGTCGCACCTGCTGAAATACGCAAAGGAAGAGGACTACAACTTCGGCAGCGTAAATCTGGCCGCGGTCGTCGATGGCGCGCTCACGCAAATGCGCGCGAAGCTGGATGCGAATTCGGTGGCGGTATCGCGCGGATACCTGAGCGGTCCGTTTGTGCGCGCCGACGGTGACAAATTGCGCCAGGTCTTCACGAACATCATCGACAACGCGATAGATGCGATGGAATCGACCAAGAGTGGCCGGCGGCTGGAGTTTCTTATCCAAAATAACGGCGAGGGGCTGGCCGTCGTACGGATTCGCGACAACGGATGCGGTATCCCGGACGACAAAATTGCCAAGATTTTCAATCCCTTCTATACCTCCAAGGAAAATGGAACCGGGCTTGGACTGGGAGTCGCGAAGAAGGTTATCGACGCCCACGATGGCACGATCGAAGTACACAGCGCCGTCGGAACGGGCACCGAGTTCGTGATTTCTATTCCGCTGCCGGGCGCTCCGCGCGAAGCGGCGATGCCCGAAGGCGATGCCGAAGCGGATCCGCCGATCAATGGCGCTGTCCATGCAAATGGCTCGGCTGCGGCGGCTCCGAATGAACCGATCGCACCGCAGGCCGCGAGGGCGCGCAATTGAAAGGCCGCATTCTCATCGTCGATGACGAGCGCGGCATCGTCGTCGCCCTCAAGGGCCTTTTCACCAAGGAAGGCTACGAAGTCGAAACGGCGGAATCCGGCGAGGAGGCTCTCGAACGCGTCAAGGCGGGGCTGTTCCACGTAATCATCACCGACCTCAGCATGAAGGGAATGAGCGGTCTCGATCTGCTTAAAAAGGTGCGCGAGATCGATCCAGCCTGCGCCGTTCTGATGATCACCGCATACGGCACCCAACGCATCGCGGTTGAGGCGATGAAGGCCGGCGCCGAGGATTACCTGCCCAAGCCGTTTGACAACGACGAGTTGCGGCTCAAGGTCCGCAAGGTGATGGAGACGCAACTGCTCAAGCGAGCGCACAGCCAATTGCTCGAGCAGGTCCGGCTGGACACGGGCTCATTCGAAAATATGGTCGGACGCTCGCGGCCGATGACACGGGTATTCGAGACGATCGAAAAGGTCGCTCCAACCGACGTGACCGTGCTGGTGCGCGGCGAATCCGGCACCGGCAAGGAATTGGTCGCGCGTGCAATCCATTTTCGCAGCCCGCGCGCGCGTCGTCCCTTCATCGCGGTGAATTGCGCCGCATTCTCGCGCGAGCTCGTCGAGAGCGAGCTGTTCGGCCATGAAAAGGGCGCGTTCACGGGTGCCGCCGCGCGCCGCGAAGGCAAGTTCGAGGCCGCCGATGGCGGCACGTTATTTCTTGACGAAATCGGCGACATGGCGCTGGAAACGCAGGCCAAGCTCCTACGCGTCCTGCAGGAAAAACAATTCGAGAGAATCGGCGGAAACCAGGCGCTAACCGTCGACGTCAGGATAATCGCGGCCACCAATCAGGACCTTGAAACGATGATCGCGCAGGGCCGCTTCCGCGAAGACCTTTACTATCGTTTGAAAGTCGTCGAAATCAGGATTCCACCCTTGCGCGAGCGGCGCGAGGACATTCCGCTGATGATTCAGAGATTCATCGCGGAGGCATGCAGCCGCTTCGGAACTCCCGCCAAGCAATTGTCGGCCGATGCGATGCGCGCGTGCGTAGAGGCGCCGTGGAAGGGCAATGCTCGCTCGCTCAAGGCGGCGATCGAGCAGGCCGTGATTCTGTCGGCGGGAAATGAAATCTCGCGTGACGATCTGTTTTCCGGCGCCGAACCTCAGGGCGAGCGGGTGTCACCGCCCTCCGCCCTTGCACCAGCGGCCAATCACGATCCTGTGGTTACGGATGGCGGCGAGCCATCGATGACGTTTCGAGAAGCAAAAGAGAAATTCGTCGGCGATTGGGAGCGCGATTTTTTCATTCGGGCACTGCGCGCCACCGGCGGAAACATTTCACGCGCCGCGGAGCGCACCGGTATGTACCGGCAGAGTTTCCAGCAGAAGATGCGCGAGCTTGGAATCACTGCCGCGGATGCCGGCCAGATTGCGAAGGAAGACGAAAGTTAAGGGGAGCCCCGCACACGTATGGCGACGGATCAATTTCAGACTCAGACTCCGACCGGTGAGGTCGCGGGAATTAAGATTATCCCGCCCTGGCTTGCGCTTGCGCTGCTCGGCGTCACGCTGGTGCTGCACTTCATGCTGCCCGAAAGCCGAAACGTTGGATTGTTCCAGTATGTGGGCGTGATTTTGATTGCCGCAGGATTCGCATGCTCGTTCTTCGGCTCGGGTCTGTTTCACGGCCGCGAAACGACAGTCAACCCGTTCGGCGAGCCGGGTAAAATCGTGACGGAGCTGCCGTTCAGCTTCACGCGCAATCCGATGTATCTCGGATTCACCACCGCGCTGCTCGGCTTCGCGCTGTTTTTCGAGTCCTTCGTGATGCTGCTGGCGCCGGCGATTTTTTTTGCCGTAATCGATAAGACCGTGATCCCGCGTGAAGAGGCGGCAATGGAGCGCATCTTTGGCCAGCAATATCTCGATTACAAGGCCAAAGTGCCGCGCTGGATTTATAAATATTGACGGACGCGGCCGCCCGCATTGTAGATGCAGGCGGCCGAAGGAGGAACGCCATGCTTTTTTCAAGACTGTTCAATCTGATCGGCGGCAAGTTCAGCCGATGGGTGAAATCGCGGGAGGAAAGCGATCCGGAAGCGGTGTACGAAGCCGCGATATCGGATCGCATCCGCCGCTATCATCAGTTGAAAGCCGCCGCCGCTGGAGTCATCTACATGCGCAGCAAGCTCGAACGCGAGTTGCGCGAAAAAGTTGCCGAGTTAAAAGAGGTAGCGGAGGAAGCCGGACAAGCCGCCGATATGAACGAGGACGGCTGCGCACTGGTGTTGATCCAGCGCAAGCACGTTTTGGAGGCCGATAGCGCGCGCCTGCGCGAGGATCTGGCGGAGCTGACGCGCGAGGCCGAGGATGCGAAGAAGAACCTGGTCGCGTTCAAGGGCGAAATCGACCAGCTCAAGGCCGAGAAGGTCAAGATGATGGCGCGGCTGCGCAATGCGCAGGCGCGGGTGCGAATCCAGCGTGCACTCGAACAACTCTCCTATGACGACGATGTGCGCGCGCTAGAAGAGGTGCGCGAATCGATTCAGCGGACGCTCGCTCAGGCCGGAGTCAGCCGCGAAATTGCCGGCTCCGAGCTCGACGACAAGCTCGAGGACATTCGCCGCCGCAATGCTGAAACAAAGGCACAAGTGGAACTGGCAGAACTCAAGCGTTCTCGCCGCCCGCCGCTTGCCCCGATGGACATCTTCACCACGGCGGCGTCCGCCGCCGCGATAGACGGTGAATTCAAGGCAGCGGGCCGATAATTCCGCGGTACCGTGCGATGCGCAGGTTGATGGCAATTGCAACGCTCGTGGCTGTCGCCGCGAGCGGCTGCTATGCCTCTTTCCCAGCCCCCCAGCCGCCTCCGCCTACGACAATGACGACATGGGGACCGATGGGCGGGATGACGATCAGCACCGGAATGTGCGCGGGACAGGTTGCGCTGACCGGCGGCACCGCCGCGCTCAGCGATCCGTGTTTCACCGGCAACGCGAACGTCGTGCTATGTACCGATACGACCGCGCCCAATCCGGTCCGATGCGCCGCATCACCGGGCATCCTTGGCGTTACGGGTACCGGCGGGGACGTAATCGCCTACGCGCGCATGAAGTGAATCTCGTGCATATTCGCTTATCGGCGGAATGAGGCGGATTCCTCTACCGGAAGTCCCAGCACGAAGCGGCGCAGCCAGTCCAGTGCGATTTGAGAGGCGAGCAGTTTGATCCAGTCGCGTGTCCCGCGCAGCGGATAGCGGCGCGCGGCGCTTTTGCCTTCGGCAGATAGTGCAACCCAGACCGTGCCGACGGGTTTATCGGCGGTTCCGCCGTCGGGTCCGGCGATCCCGGAGGTTGCGATCGCAACCGACGCGCCCGTGCGTGACCGTGCGCCCGCGGCCATCTCGCGCACGCATTCCTCGCTCACTGCACCGTGATCTTTCAGGGTGCGCTCGGATACGCCAAGAACGCTCGCCTTGACATCGTTGGAATAAGTCACGAAGTCGCCGAGCAGGAATCGCGACGCGCCGGGAACGTTGGTGATGCGATGGCCGATCAGTCCACCGGTGCACGATTCCGCGACCGCAAGCGTAAGGGTCTTTTCCGTAAACAGCCGGAAAACGACTTCTTCCATCGAAGTCTCACCCTGCGCGAATACATAATCGGAAATCTTCGACAGTACACGGGCTGCCAGTTCGTCGGCTTTGCGCGCAGCCTCGTCCGGCTTTCCCTCAACGCGAATGCGCATCGAAATCTGTGGGAAGCTCGCGCGGAACGATACCTTTGCTTCATGCGGCGAAATCAGCCCGGCGACTTCCTGGTCCAGTGCCGATTCGGAGAGTCCAAACGTCTGAAAAATCCGGGTTACGTATGTGGTGTCGGCGCCGCGGTGGGCGACGATCCACGGCATCACCGTATTTTCGACCATCGGTTTCATCTCGCGCGGCACTCCGGGGAGTACGACCAGAGTCGAGATGTGGCCGTCGAGTGTAACCGGCATCCGGAATCCCGGCGCTGTGCCGAGCGGATTGAGAATTACCGTGGCGCCTTCGGGAAAGAGCGCCTGACGAAGATTATTTTCCGGCATCGGTCGCCCGATCGCTTGAAACAGCCGCGTCATGTAATCGACGGTTGCCTCGTCGCGCCACAGCTTTACCCCGGCGATCCGCGCGATCGTTTCGGTTGTCAAATCGTCGGCGGTCGGCCCAAGCCCGCCGGTGGAGATGACGATATCGCTCATCGCGATCGCCGTTCGCCACGCCCATTCAAGCCGATCGGCTACGTCGCCGACGGTGATCACGGCGACCAAATCGATGCCGATCTCGGCGAGTTTGTCGGCGAGGTAATTGGCGTTGGTATCGACCACCTTGCCGGTGGTGATTTCATCGCCGGTTGATAGGATTACTGCTTTGCCGATCATCGTTGGCTTTCCGCTCGCATTTTTCGCGTTCAGAGGATCCGCCAAAGTACTTGCAGGGCGATATTGGCATAGACAGCTGACGCCAAATCGTCGAGCATTACGCCGGCTCCATTCTGCAATTGGCGATCGAAGAAACTCGCAGGCCACGGCTTGATAACATCGGAAATTCGAAACAGCACAAATCCCACTATCAACCATGCCGCGGTGAGCGGATTTCCGAACATCGTCACCGCCATGCCAAGTACTTCGTCAAGCACGATTTTCGGGCTGTCATGTTCGTCGAATATTTTTTCTGCGCGATCTGCGATCCAACAGGAAATTGCAAATACGATTGCAAAGATCGCAAGGCATTTCGCGGGCGAATGCGTCCACATTGGACCGGTAACGAAGTAAACCAGTACGAGCCCGACAACCGAGCCCGCAGTTCCCGGCGCAACGGGTGAATAGCCGGAGTACAGTCCCGAAGCGAGAAGGATTATCAGTGCGCGCATAGAATTCTCGACGGTTGCGACGATAGCATGGCGCCGCGCCGCGATTAAACGCGAGAGCGGCGCTAGTTGGATTAATGCGACGCCGCTGTTCCGCGCTTGATTGCGTCCATCAATGCGCGCGTCTTGGGGTCGTTCGGTGCCTCTGCAAGCGCGATTGCACATTCGGTGTGCGCCTCATTCTCGCGGCCCTGAATGTGGAGTGTCAACGCAATCAGGTAGTGGAAAGCCGGCGCCTGCGGCCTTAACGATGCTGCGCGGTGCAGAGCCAAAAGCGCCTCGTCGAGACGATGTTCAGCCGCCAGAGCCATTCCGAGGCTGGCAAGTGCCTCGGCATTGTCGGGGTCATGGCGAAGCAATTCATCCAGGAGTTCGCCTGCACCTTTATTGTCACCATGTATCAGCCGGAGTTGCGCGCGAGCCATCATCGCGGTTTCAGCGCCGTCCGGCAGCTCCGCGGTCCGTTTGAGAGCCTCCTCGGCGCCGTTGGTATCCCCGGCGGCATCGGCGACGAGCGCCAACTGCGCATACCCGCTCGCGGGCGGATATGCGATTCGCCGCAGCCCCTCCGCCATCGTGTCCGCCGCCTCTTTTTTCTCGCCGAGCGCCTCGTACACCAGTGCTAGATCATACAGAACGCTGCCGCTCGCATTCGGATTCAATTTAACGGCGGTCTCGAATTCATTGCGCGCTCCGGGCAAATTCCCCTTAGACTTCAGCGCCATTCCCAATCGATTGTGAAACAACTCGACATCGGGAGTTTCGGCCGCGCACCTCGAGAACAAAGTGATATCGTCGTGCCAGTTGTATTGCACAGGGACAAGAAACGCAGCGTAGCAAACCGCGATTGCAACCGCTGCGATTGCGACCGCGCGCGCATTGCGGTCGCCTCGGTGCGCATACCCGGCAGCCAAATCGGCGGCCATCACGCAGAATCCAAATGCTGGAAGGTAGAGATACCGATCGTGGAGAAGCGTTCCTTCGAACAGTGCGCTCAGGTTGAGCGTGGGGGCAAGCGCGATTAGCGTCCACGCGACACAAAATTTGTAAAGACGCCGATGCGGATGCTGTCGGAGCAAAATCCATGCTGCGGCTGACAACGCCGCCAACGCAGCCACCGGCAGAAAAAAATTCGCCGAAGCGAAACTTTCCACTGGGTCGAGGCGATGCTGCGGGCCGGCCATCCACGGCACCACCAGCAGCATCGCGTAGTCGCACAGTGCACGCGGAATCGTCAGGACCGTTTCCATCGCCGTGAGATGGCGATTCGGAAACGGGCGGCTGAGGAACCCCAGCACGACATATCGCACGGTCAGGAAGGCCGCCGTTTCGATCGCATACGGCCACGCGGCGGCAATCGCACCGCTCATGCGATTCGAAGCGCCGTTATCAATTTCGGTCGTATCGCTTTGCAGAGGGAATATCGCGCCATAGATGGCGAACAGAAAGACGTAAATTGGCGCGCCGTCATGACTCATCAAAGCGCCGCCGTACAGCAGCATCGAGAGCACCAGCGACAGCGGTTGCCATCCGGTCTCACGGTTCCGCAAATAGAAGTCAAATGCGGCCAACTGAAGTGCTGCGCTGAGCAAATATGGCGCGGCGGCGATCCATGTTACCGATTCGCCATGCGCAGGCATCAGCGCAAATAGCATTGCGGCAAGCAGCGATGCCCATCCGTCGCGGGTGAGCAGCAATGTGACGCGAAAGGCCAGCCACACCGCGATCAGGTGGAGCACAATCATCGCGGCATGCCAGCCAATCTGATTTAGTCCGAATAACTGAAAATTGATTCCGAACCAGACCGGCTGGAGGGGGCGATAGTACGAGCTTTGCGGCAGGTGACCGGGATCGAGAAACCACCATTCGTCTTTGAACAACGAGCGAGCGATGAACGGCCAATTGCCGACCATCGGATTGCTGACGATCAAGTTGCCGTCGTCATAGACGAAGCCGTTACCAAGGCTGCGCGCAAATACCAATGCGGTTGCTATCAGCAGCGCCGTGAGGCCCGTTCCGACGCGCCAGTCACCGCCACCGGCTCGGGCCAAAATCGGCTCGAACCGGGTTCGAAAGCCTTCTGAATCATCGGCGGCCATAAGTCACTCGCTAATGCGACGCGCCGTTTTGATTGTTGCCATACCGTGACCGCAAATGCTCGCGGGCGGCGAGAGCAGCGCGGCTTGCGCCCGGAAGGGCGGCCGCACGAGCGAACGCATCCTCGGCCTTGGCCGGCTCTCCAAGATGCTCGTATACGACGCCGAGATTGTACAGGACATCAGCGCTGGGGCTTGGCGCAAATGGTTTTCCGGTTTCGAGCGAGTTGGCAGCCTCTAGCTTATCGCGTGCGTTGATATAATCGCCGCGCGCGGCATACTCCGCGCCCAGCCGGCTCAGGCAGCCAACTGCATCGGGAACTTCTTCGACGCAGCGCGACAGCAGGGCGATTTCATCGCGCCAGTAAATCTCGACAGAGCTGAGCGCCACGACATAGATCACTGCCACGGCTGTTGCACCGATCCACACCACCTTCGCTTGGACATCGCCACGCCCCGCAAATGATGTTGCAATGTCTGCAATCATCACGCAAAGCGCAATCGATGGAAAATAGAGATAGCGATCCTGGATGAGGCCCAAGACGAAAAGACCGTTGAGGTTGAGCATCGGAGTGAGCGCGATCGCGAACCAGGCGGCGCAAAACAGATAGACGCGGCGGTGCGAATGGTTCCTTAATGCTGCGAATCCGACCGCACAGAGAGCAATTAGGGCTGCGGCCGGCAAATAGAATTCCGGCCATCCAAAGCCGAATGCGAAGCGCATCGGGTGTGCCGGCCCGGCTTGCCACGGCATCAGGAGCAGCATCAAATCCCGGCCAATGACGCCGGGAATCTGCGGTAGGATCTCGCCCAATGTATACGGGCGGGGGTTGAACGCGTTCGGCCGGCTGATGAATCCGAGCACCTGAAGTCGAACACCAAGGTAAATTATCGCTTCGAGCGCATACGGCCATACCGCGATTATGGCGTCGCGCATGCGGTCGAAAATTGCGGTGCCAGTTCCGTTTGCCGAATATTCGCGATGCTCGCTCTCCTCTCCGGAGAAAATGAACGCATAGGCCGCGATCAGAACCGGGAATGCGATTGCGCTTTCATGGCTCAGCAGCGCACCGGCGTACAAACCGAGCGAGAGAGCCGACAGTCGATGTTGTTTAGGCGACTCCGAATCTTCACGGGTTCGCAGGAAAGCGCTGAGTGCGCCCAACTCGAACGCGGCGTTCAGCAGGTATGCGATCGCGGCGGGCCATACGACCGCCTCGGCATTTAGCGGCATCAACGCGAACAGAGCGGCAGCCAGCACTCCAGTCCACTTATCACGCGCCAGCAACGAGGCGACTTGAAAGACCAGCCACGTAACCAGCAAATGCAGCGCGATCATCGCCAAGTGCCATCCCGCCGGATGCAGTCCGAATAGATGGAAGTTGAACCACAACCACAGGTCGAGCAGCGGCCGGTAATCGGGACTTTGCGGCAGAAAATTCGGGTTGTTGAACCAAGCCGAGTCGTAAATCAGCGACTTCCAAATGTACGACCAGTCGCCGAGATAACGATTGTGAACGATCAGGTCGAGATCGTCATCGACGAACTGATTGCCCAAGCATCGAAGGTATACGGCCGCGGTAACGATCAGAATCGCGGCAACACATCGGTATGGGCCCGATTCGCTGCCAATCCATGAGGACACCCGGGAATCGGCTTCGTGCCCGGGTTGGCTGGAGGTAGGGATTTTTTCCGCCGCCATGGGTGCGACCGCAATCTTATCAGCGGCGATGGATTCCTGCGCGGGGGAGCATTAGGATTGCGCGGTGCGAAACGAATTCGAACGCGAATTGGAGCTGGCCAAAAAGGCTGCGCGCGCGGCCGGCCAAATTCTTCGCCGCCATTATCGCTGCGGCGGCTACCATATCGGGTCCAAGGGGCACGACAACCCGGTTACTTCCGTCGATTTGGAGGCCGATCGCACGCTCAAGAAAATTCTTAGCGAGCCGTTCCCGGACTATGGATGGCTGTCCGAGGAGACCGTGGATCACCCGGCGCGCCTCGGCCGGCACCGCACGTGGATTGTCGATCCGCTGGACGGCACCAAGGAGTTTATCACCGGCATTCCGGAATTTGCGGTGGCGATCGCTCTTATTGAGAACGGTGAGCCGGTGGTTGGAGTGACTTACAATCCAATCAGGCGCGAATTGTTCTGGGGGGCGCGCGGAGCTGGTTGCCATCTGAATACCCGGAGCGTCCGCGTTACCCGCACTCGCACGCTTGCCAAATCAACGGTTCTGGCCAGCCGCAGCGAGACCAAGCGCGGCGAATGGGAAAAATACCGCGGGATGTTCAAGGTTCGCCCCACCGGATCGGTCGCCTACAAGCTGGCGCTGGTGGCAGCAGGGCGCGCCGATGCGACATTTACGTGCTCGCCGAAGAGCGAATGGGACGTCGCTTCAGGGGCGGCATTGGTGATGATTGCGGGCGGCGCGGTGACCGATCTTGCGGGCCGCCCGGTGCGTTTCAATCAGCGCAATGTGAAGCTCAAGGGGCTGGTATCGGACAATCGCCTCCTGCACGCCGCGTTAATCAAGGCTGCCACCGGGAAACGATCCCGCTCATAGCTTGCGCTCGCCGCTTCCCCATGCGATGTACACGATCATACCGGCGCAATAAACTGCGGCGATCATCCGAAACACCGCCGAAAATGATCCGGTCGATTGCGCGATAAAGCCCGCTGCTGCCACACCGATCGTCCCAGCCAGAGTCGCGATCGAATTTGATATGCCCATCAAGATACCGGCGTAGGTCGGGCCCACGTCGAGATGGTTCACGCCGTAGGCTGCCAGGCCGATCCCGTTGGCCGCGGCGGAAATAGTCAGCATCGCAACCGCCGCTCCCGGACTGCTTGCGAGCGGTAGCGCTATGAGCGGCGCCGCGCCCAGAGCGAATGCCGTGCCCTGCATAGCCTTGCGCAAATTGCCAACTCCGGCGCCGTTTGCGCGCATCCAATCGGAGAACCATCCAGCGCAATTCACTGTGGCAAAAGTCGCAATCCATGGGATCAACGCGTACGAGCCTACGTGCTCAAGCGGCACATGGAAGGTGTGATTCAAGTAGGTCGGCATCCAAAGTAGCAGGATGTTGAAGCCGAAATTACTGCAAAAATGCGCTGCAACAATAGCCCAGACCGCTTTCTCGCGCACGATTGCGTTCCATGGCACGGACTCGGCGTGTGGTTGGGCGGCGCGCCTTGCAACGATCATTTCCAGTTCGGCCGCTGAGATTCGGTGCGAATCCTCGGGCCGGCTCGCCGTAGTCATCCACCAAGCGACAACCCACAACGCGCCAATTCCCCCGGAAATGTAGAACAGCGCAGGCCATCCGAACGCCGCGATAATGATCGGGCTTAGCGCCAGCGCGACCGTCGTCCCCAGGGACATCGCACTGAAGTTGAGCGCGAGAACGCGCGCATGCTCGCTGGGCGGCATCCATCGCGCGGTGAGACTATGGACGGCCGGGAAATTGACGCCCTCGCCCAATCCGAGCGCTACTCGCGCGGCCAGCAGCGCGGCAAATGAAGTGGCGGCGGCAGGCGGGGTCATAATCGTAGCGATCGACCATAGCGCGACGCCGGCAGCGAGCACGCGATGTCCGCCAAAACGATCGGCCATCCATCCGCCACCCATCTGCAGCCACACGTATCCCCAGAAAAAAGCGGACAGTACCAGCCCCTGCGCGGCTGAATTGTAGCCGTACTGATGCGCAAGCGGGATTATCGCGACCGAGATGCTGACGCGATCGATGTAGCAAAGCGCGGTGCCGAGGAAGAACATCCCCGCCACCGCGTATCGGCGCGGAAAGCGAGAGCCTGCGGAGCCCGGCAATGTCGCGGATTGCGCGGATTTCACCGCCGGGGCTGCCGCGATTCCGCGGTCAACTTATTGATTGTGAACCAGGCTTAGCGGCCGACCGCGTGACGAACCGTGGTCAGGATGTAGATGAAATCGCGCGGAGAGCGGACCTCACCGAGCATCGCCACACTGCCGAGCATTTCCATCTCCTGGTCGGTGATGTTGTGTGCGCGGCGGAGCTGTTCGCTGGTACGGAATTCTTCCCACGCCGAGTCAGCCTCACTCTCGGAGTCAGTGCGGAGCAGTTCCTTCGCATGCGGATTGGCCAGCAGGAACATCTCACGCTGGTCAAGCGCCAGAACTTCTGCAATGCGGGTCAGCACTTTGTCCGACGGATGGCGCTTGCCGGCTTCGAGATGGCCGACATACGGCGTCGAGGTCTTGATGCGCCGGGCGACTTCTTCCTGGGTTAGGTCGAGCTGGCGGCGCCGGTCGCGTATCACATTACCAAAAGTCCGTTCTTTAAAGCGTGCCATCGAAGCCTCCCAATTTCTAGATTCGCCACGGAAGAAACCTTCCCGCAGCACTAATCGTTTGGACGAAATTCGCGCCTATTTTGTACCAATAATGCGCAGGCAAGGCAACTCAAATTCCGACAAAATGTCGACCGTTCATCAACACGTAATCAAACGCAATTGGCAACGTCTCGTCATTTGTTGCCCTCACATGCTGTCAGTCCCTAATGCAATCTTTAGTGCTCACGAAGTGAATCTGTTCAGCGACCGAACATGCGCGATATCATGTTGGTGGTTCAAACGATGTCTGACCGGCCAAGGACGCATTCGCGGTGTCGAAGCGGAGCGAAGCTCTCAATGCGTAAGGCTGCCGCTATGTGCCTTGCTGTCTTATCCACTTTCGCAGTTGCTGAGGCGCCCGCATTTTCTCAAACGGTCGTGCCGGGTTCGACAAAAAAGGTTTGCCAGTTGAACGGAGAAATCGATCGCGAACGCGGAATTCCCACCGTCAATCAGACCGAAACGAACTATGGCCTGTATGGATCGGGGCTTGGCGCTACCTTCGAGTTCGACGGCGGGATGGAGGTGCTGTTTGGCGATACCGTGCCTGACGCCACGTTCCGTGGCATGGACAATCTGAGCTTCCGCGATCCGAACTACAACGACAGCATCGCATGGACTAGCACTCGCGACCCTAGCGATTGTATCCGCTTGCAGTACATGACCGGACCCACGGGTGCATTCGCAAGCCCGGTAATTCATTCGAACGGAGAACCGGTAACGCTCAGGAATTTCGAGATTCCAGTCGCCGGCATCGAATTGCGCCGCGCGATGTACGTGTTTTTCGCGACCGGCCGCGACGATACGGCTCATTACACAAAGTCGGTTGTGGGGGTATCTCACGATCGGGGCGCGAATTTCGATTATCTCTACACGTTTTCGCCGCAAAAATTCACGAGCCTTCAGATTGCCACCACTGGTTGGAATGGCACACCGGCGGTTGCTGATTCTCCGGTACGCGACAAGGCGCTGTGGGTTTGGGGAACCCCGGGCGGCGCGTTGTACCGGCAGAGCAATCCCTATCTTGCCGTGATGCCGCTTCGGAACCTGCCCGATGGCAAAGGGATTCGCTATTACACGGGAACCGATTCAAAGACCGGAAAACCAATCTTCAGCCGCAGCGAATCCGACGCGGCCGAGTTGTTTCAGGATGACCCGCCATGCATGGGCGAACTCGGCATCGAATGGAATCCGTTCATCGACCGCTGGCTCATGCTCTACAATTGTCATACAGCCGGCGGAGTCCTGATGCGGTCGGCGCCGAATCCATGGGGGCCGTGGTCACCGGCACAGTCGATATTCAATTTGACGACCGACGGAGGCTATTGCCATTTCATCCATCGCGCGTGGACCGCCGATCCGGCAAGCCACTGCGATAATGTCAGCGATCCGGGCCGGGAGGGGACGAATGGCGGAGGATTCTGGCCCGTATTTGTGCGGCCATTTACCCGCGGCAGTCACGGAGAGACGACGATCTATTACGTTTTGTCGACGTGGAATCCCTATTACGTGGTCCTGATGAAGTCGCGGATAGAATCGGACCAGCGATGAACGCCCGGGGCGGCTGAGCTTGCGCGGCACCGCGCGGACGGACTTAATCTCTTCGTGGCTTCGCTGTACAATTTCGCACTGATTTGCCAGGCGCTCAGCCAGACGCAGAGCCGCCTCCAGATCGCGGAGGCGGTCGCCACGTTTCTGGCCAGCCTCGATCCCGCCGAGGCGGCGATCTCTGCGCGCTTCTTGATTGGCCGCGCCACCGAGCAGGGCGACGAAAAGCGGCTTCAAATCAGCGGCCGCGCGGTCTGGAAGATCGTAGCCGAGATCGCGGGAGCGGAGGACCAGGGCGAGGAGATTTTTGCCACCGCGGAGGATTTCGGCGACGCCATCGAGATTGCCCTTAAAAATCGCTCGCCCGATCCGACTCCAAGCCTGACCATCACCGAACTCGACGCGAAGTTTCGAGAAATTGCGGAGATCGAGGGACGCCATGCGCGCGGCCGCAAGCTGGAGGCGCTACGCGAATTGTTTATTCGCGCCAGCGCTATGGAAGCGAAATACATCGCGAAGATTCTAATCGGCGAGATGCGCCACGGGATGAGCGAGGGCGTTCTGATCGAAGCGATCGCAAAGATGGCCTCGCGGCCGGTCGCCGAAGTGCGCCGGCTGCACATGCTCGAGAGCGACGTCGGACGTGTGGTCGCCACCTTACGATCGTCTGGAGCCGACAAAGCGATTGCGAGTGCGCTGTCAGGCGTGGCTCCTGTGGCGGCAGAGCGCGCGCCCAAACCGCTAAAGCCGATGCTCGCGCAGCCGGCTGGGGACGTTGCCGAAGCATTCGCCGTGCTCGGTCCCGACCTTGCGCTGGAGCATAAGCTCGACGGTGCGCGTGTACAGGTTCATTGTGCTGTCGGCGAGTCGGTGCGGATATTCTCGCGCCGCTTGAATGAAATCACACCCAGCCTCCCCGAAGTCGTGGAGCAGATGCGGGCGCTGTCGGGCCGCCGCGCGATCATCGATGGCGAAGTGATCGCAATCGATTCCGCAGGCCGGCCGCAGGCCTTTCAGGAGTTGATGCGCCGGTTCGGCCGCACGCGTGAGGTCGACGATGCGCGCGTCGAGCAGCCGATTCGCTTGTACGCATTCGATTTGTTAGCCCTCGACGGCAAGCTGCTAATCGACCGGCCCTACGCCGAGCGGATCGAGGCGCTGGATTCGCTCACAACGACGGCGGAAATCGCCACAGTGGGGCGCGTAGTCCGGCCGCGCCTGCCGGAGGCGGAGAAGTTCTACTCGGAAGCGGTCGCGGCGGGATTTGAAGGCGTGATGGCCAAGTCGATCGCCAGCAAATATACGCCGGGTGTGCGCGGCCGCGGATGGCTCAAAATCAAATATTCGCGGACGCTCGATCTGGTGATCGTCGCAGCCGAATGGGGTTATGGGCGGCGGAAGGGATGGCTCTCGAATTATCATCTCGCGGCTCGAGGCGAGCGCGCGGACGAGTTCGTTACGATTGGAAAGACCTTCAAGGGTTTTACCGACGATCAGTTCCGCGAGATGACCGAGCGGCTGCTCGCGCTCAAAATCGCCGAAGAGCACGGCGTTGTCACCGTGCGTCCGGCGGTGGTTGCGGAGGTCGCATTCAACGGCATCCAGCGCAGCCCCAGCTACGAAAGCGGCATGGCGTTGCGATTCGCCCGGATTGTGCGTATTCGCGACGACAGGACTGCGGAAGGGGCCGACACGATCGCCACTGTTACGCGAGAATACGAGCGTCAGGCGCTAAAGCCGCTGGCGGAAAAACTGTAGGGGAACTCATCTCATTTTCCAATGCAGGTGAATGTCACCTGCTGCGGCGCGTTGGCCGCATTGTCCTCGATCAGCATCGTGCCCTTAGGAACGGCTCCCTTGCCGGGCGGGATGCACGCTACCATCGCCACGCACGAGTGTTGGTACGCCAATTCGTTCGGCGGCGCGGGGCAGTCGGTCGATATAACCGGATAGTTCGTGGCCGCCTCGATAGCTTCGATCGCCACCGGCAGCTTGTGATGGCGGTTGCTAATGCTCTGCGCCGTGTTCGAAATCATAATCTTGACCGGCTTGCTTTGGATGCCAGCGGGCACCGCCCTGAAGTTGTGGCTCGCGGGTGACACAATTAGTACTTCCGGTACCGGCGTCACGGCCGAAGTCGGCGTGGCGGTCAAAGTCGCCGTCGTAGTTGGGGTTGCGATCTCGCTGGGCGTCGCGGTTTCAGTTTGAGTTGACGTTGCACTGGTGGTGAGAGTCGGGGTCCCGGTATCCGTCAGTGTTGCCGTGACCGTGGTGGTTTCAGTCGCAGTGGCGGTGAGGGTGAGCGTCGGGGTAGCCGTCCCGGTTTCAGTGAAGGTAGGCGTCGTCGTGACAGTTGCAGTCGCAGTCAAACTTGGCGTTGCCGTAGAAGCTGGCGTGCCGCTTTGAGTGGGGGTGGCCGTCGTGGTCAACGTCGCCGCCACCGTGCCGGTGGGCGACGGGGTTATCGTCGGTGTAGGGGTGATGGTGGTGGTCGCGGTCGCCGTCAGGCTTGCTGTTTTAGTTGGGCTGATCGTAGCCGTGCGAGTCGGCGTCATTGTTCTTGTCGGCGATCGCGAGGTGTTGGTTGCCGTCGCGGTCGCGGTCGGCAAGGGACTGCTGCTGCCGGGGCCGATCGCGATACTAACCGGACCGGCAAGCCCCGTATTGGAGCCGCTGATTACGGCGGCGGGCGCCTCGTTGAGGTTGCCAACACGCTCTCCGATTGGGGGATAGACGGTGATCCTGTCGACGCCACCGTAACCAGCGGCGTTGTTCGCCACATAGATGTTCCCGCTGCCATCCACAGCGACGTCCCAAGGGTCAAAGAGTTCAGTATTGGAGCCGATGATGGTGGAGCCGCCTTCATTCACCGTGATGGACCCGGCTTGATTCGCGACGTAGCTTATCCCGCCGGAATCCAACGCTACACCCCGTGGGTAATCGATCCCGGCGTCAAAGGCGAAGCTGCCAAGAGGCGGCACGTTGCCGGTGCTCCCGGCTGCAAAGATAAGAACCTCACCGTAGAATTCGGCGACGCCATTGACTGTCACATAGATGTTTCCGCCCCCATCGACGGCAAGACCGCACTGGAACGCGAGAGTCGTCGGGAGCTCGGTCTGGGAACCGACGATAGTGGCGCTGGGTGTCACAGTGCCATTGCTGCCGGCGGGAAAGACTTCGATGCTATAGCAGTCTGTCGCATAGATGTTCCCGCTGGAATCTACCGCGACGCCTTTAGCAAAATAGGGCGAGCTGATGATGGCACCGGGCGTCACGTTGCCGTTGCTGCCGGCGGGATAGACATTGACGCTGCCACTTAGGGAGTTCGCCACGTAGATGTTCCCGCTGGAATCCAACGCGATGCCTTGGGGATCAGAAAGGCCTGTGTTGCCGCCGCTAATAATCGTAAAGGGCTGCGCGTTGCCGTTAGCGTTGATCGCATAAGCGGTCACAGTGTTGCTGTCGGCATTGCTAACATAAATTGCGGCTTGACCTGACACTGCAGTCGGCGTCGGACTACTTGTGGCCGTAGGAGTATCGGCCAACTGCGCGCGCGGGGCGCGCGGAGCTGTGAGAGTTAAAATCGCTGACGCAACCGCCGCGATCCAAACTTTTCCAAAGAGGTGCCGCATCGATCCACCTTCCCGGAATAAAGTCAGTCAGCCGTCCAGAGCCGATTGAAACAGTGCTAGACTATTTTCCCACCCTAGCTAAATCAAAGATTATCAACTGGGTAAAGAAAGCGAATTAAGGCTTCACGCATTTTGACATCGAAGCCCAGCCGACAGCTCAGTGATGATGGTGCTCGATTTGGTTGCATTCGTGCGCGTCACTGAGGGCCATTGCGATCGCCTCGTTTTCCGACTCGCCGAAATCCTCAAGCAGAAACAGTTCATTTTCAGCTGAGATTTCGTCCCGCTCGTACAGATCGCAGCACCAGCAGTTAGGACCGAGTTGCTTGGTCCTGAGTACGAACACGTTCCCGCAAACGACTTCCACCCGCTCCATGAATGCCACCTCCAATTACCGGAATGGCCATCAGGATGCCACTAGGATTAAAAATCTAGCACAAAATGGCGATCAATACTAATGCCACACCGTGCGGAAATACCCAATAAATCTGGAATTACCTCTATTATGCTGTCAGCCGACGAACCATTGCCTCGCCGATGAGGACGAGCATCGCCAAAATTATCAGGTATGACGCGACAGATTCGCGCCGCTGGACTATCGGCCTGGCTGTGGCGACTTCTGCCACCGGAGGATTCAAGCGCCCGCCGGTAGCAGATGCGAGCTGTTCCAGGAGTTCGTAATTCGGCGCCGGGCGCGGCAGTTCGGCGTTGACGGCTGGGCTTACGGTGTAGGCAAGCGGCGGAAACTTTCGCTCCGGACCAGAGGCCGATCGGACTTCGAAATAGTAATCGCCCGGCGCCGGAGCATCGATTGAGCCCGACAATTCGCCAGGTGCATCCTCGACCAGCGCAGTCTCCGCGCGCCCGCCTCCCGGTCGTGTGACGGTCACTGCCACCGGATGAGCCGACTCGGCGGTCTGAGCCCCATAGTCAGTCAGTTTGATCGTGATTCTGCCGCCGGCGTACCCCAACGCCACATCGATTTTCGGCTCCGCGGCAGTTTCCGGGGTCATCCACGCCAGCAATCGATCCCACAGCGGCTGAAAGACGCCGTTTGTCACCCACGCCCCCGACCATCGCCCGCTTGCGTCGGTGGTGATCGCCATCGCGCGCCCGGAACCGTATTTCCAACTGGCGATTATCGGTTCGCGAGTCCCACCCCGATCGACAAACATGCTCAAGTCGGCGTGCGGTTTCATCGTTGTTGAGACGTAGCCTTTCAGCGGCGGCATCGGCCGTCCGGCGAGATCCTTCAGAATCGGATCGGGGGCGACGGTGTGCGGAATAAACTGCGACTCGACCATCGTAGTTTCGCCGCCATGAGCGCGGAAATCTTCAACGAAAAGTTGGGGCAAATTGCGCGCGCTGTCGGTTTGATAATAAGCGCCGCCGCCATATCGGCTGATCGCCTGCAGCAACTCGACATTGGCCTCCTGCCCGATCGCAATTGTCGAGATTGTCGTGCCCGATCCATGATGCATCCGCGAGACCAGATCGTAGTACATGTCGGCGGTGCCGCCCGTCTCGCCGTCGGTAAGGATGACTACGTGCTGAATTTGCGCGCCGCTTGCGCCAAGTGTGCGTTCAGCCTCGCGCAGCGCAGGCATCAGGTAGGTTGTCCCATGCGCGGTTAACCGGTTAATCATCTGATTGAAATAGGGCCGGCTCTGCGAAAGCGGCTCAAGCGGGACGACCTCGAACGGCTGCGAATCGAAGCCGATAACGCCGACCAGATCGGTATCCTCGAGCGATGCTGTGACGGTTTCGGCTGCAGCCTTCGCGTAAGTAAGTTTATCGTTGCGGCCCATTGAGCCGGATTTGTCGATCACCAGCACCAGTGCGCGCTTGCGCTCCTTATGCTCGGGCGGCTTCATCACCACCGGCATCGCCGCCGCGATCGGACTTGAGGCGTATCCGCCCAGCCCGAAGCTCGAGTCGCCGCCGATCATCGCAAGCGACCCGCCGCCATTGACGTATGCCGCAATGGCGTTTTGCGCGGACGGAGCGATTCGATTGCTGGCAAGGTTGTCGAGCAGCACGGCGGAGTATCCCGCAAGGCTCCCGCTCCATGCACCCGATTCCATCGGAACAACGGACGGCTCCAAACCTATCCGCTGTACAACCGTTCGAAGATATTCGGCGTCTTTGGCGGTATCGGTAAGAATCAGCACCTTGCGCCGCGCGCCGACTCCCACCCATCCCTGAAGCGAATCGTCCTCCAAGTAGGCATCCTGGGTTGGATTATCCGGTTTGAATTCCGCGCGGTAGGAGGCAAGGCCGGGAGATTCGCCGCCGGCCGGAAAGTCAAAACGCTCGGAGCCGGGTGCAATCATGACGTGCCGGGTCTCGACGCTTGCACCGTCGCGATAGACCGTAATCGATCCGGCGACCGGTGCGTCGCTGAAATTCGACATCGAAACGCCGACTGCGAATGGCTGTGCCTTGGCCAGAGCCCTTGGCAATTCCAGGCCGGTCATCGCGACGTTTGAAATCGAATTCGCAGGCGGTGGCGTGAAAATATCGAGGCTGATTTGCGCCGCCAGCACCTGGCTGATCGCATGTTCGGCGCTTCCGCGGGTTTCCCATCCGTCGGTGACCAGCACCGCCGGACCGCCCCGCTCGCCGCCCGCGCGCGCATCCGGGTCGGCGGCAATGCGATCCAGCGCGGCTTCAATATTCGTCGCGCCGCTCTGGCATTGAGGGCATTGCGTTCCCGTTTCGAAAGACTGCTCGATAGCGCCAATCGTCTGCTGAACCGGAACGGTTGCGAAGAGCAATGCTGGGTCCGCCGGCCGCAAATGGAGATCCTCGCGGAGGAGTTTCGCGGCCCAAGCGCGCATCGCCGGTGTGATGCTGGCGCTGGCATCCACAATCGCGGGGCGCGCTGCGCCCTCGAAGCTGGCGACGCGCTCTGGATTCGCCATCGCCAGTACGAACAGCACAATCGCAATAGCGCGCATTATCGGTGCAATCGCGCCAACGCGTTCGCGCGCACAGACGATTCCCCACAACGCTACGATCCCAGCAACTGCAAGCATTGCCAGCGTTCCCGGATGCCCCAGGACGAGATTATGCGGGGTAAGGCCCGGATTCATGACGCAGTCTCAAGCGGGATGCGCCGACGACGGTATACGATGAGTGCTTCCAGTGCGCACAACGCGATTATCGCGGCAATCAGATAATTATCGAGCGCGTGCCGCTCCATCACTGGTTCGGGTATGCCGGAGCCGCCTTCGACCCGCAGCGCGGGGGTATTCTCCAAGTCCGAGACCGCGAGATTCGACAGATTCACGGCGCGCGGCGACGTTTCTCCGTGCGACCCAATCAATTCGTAGACGCCCTGTTGTGATACCTCCGTGAACAGCGTGCCCGGCACCACAGCTATTTTCCTGCCTGAGGGCGGAACGATGGCTTCCACGCCGGCGGGGACCAGCCACGGCTCCCCAGTCCGGAAGCCGGCGCCGCTCATGCCCAACCCGGCGAGATAGCCCATCGCATTGAGCGTGAGAATCGACATCGGCAAATTGCGCCGGCCAAGATAAGGAAATGGGTTGAACCCAACTGCAACGAAGCGATGGCCGCCGCGCTCGCCCTTGAGCATCAGCGCGCCGTCGTCGCCGCCGATCGCCGAGCTCATCCACGAATGCGTGCCAAAGTATTCGCCGGCGCGCAGGTTGAGCAGGCGAAAATTCACCGAGTCGGTCAGTGGATCGGTTTCGCTCCATCCCGCGATCTTGATCATCGGCGCTGCGGTTGCAGCGAAGTCGAAAACCGGATCGCCCGGCGGCGGCATCACCAGCATCGTGTTGGCATTGGGCAGTTCCTTGGGCGCCGCATACTCGAAGATTGCGAGGTCTGCGCCGCCCAAATCGGACGGCGTGAAGTCGCCGGGCGTGCGTGTTTTGATCTCGACGCCGGGGATTGTTTCCAGTCCGGCAGCGTCGGCGGGCGAGGGGCTGACAAACAGAACTGATACGGTTTTGATCGCGCCCGCAGTAGCGTAAGCGATATTGTCCAAAGCAAGCGCATCATCCGGCTTGAGCTCCGCCTTGTACACGTGGGCGGATGCGAGCGCAGGAAATTCCAGGGCAGCGGTCTCGCTGGGGCCGAGCGCTGCAGGAGCGTGCGCAAGCTCGCGGCCGTCTCCGGTGATGGTCACCGTGAAATTTTTTCTCTCCGGACTGAAATTGGCAAGTGTCAGTCGTGCGTGGAGCGCGTCAGCGCCGAATGCTTCGCGCCGAAGCGAGAAGGAGCCAATCGCCGCATTTGCAACGGAGTCGCCCACGGCGATCGCGTGGATTTTGGCGGGCACCGGAGCCGCGATTGCGCTGGCTCCCGCAAAGATTACCTTGGCGAAGCGAGTCTCAGATGCGAGTTCCGACAGAAAACTTGAAATGGTAGCTTGATCGTTCGGCGCGTCCGCGGGCGAAAGCTCTGCAATAGCGCGGCGTGCCGCGCCAAGAGAGGCGTACGGCGGCGCCGCAAGCGACGGATGCGGCGCTGTCAGGTAAATGGAAATTTCGCCACTGGCATCCTCAGCGGCGAGCATTGCATCCAGTTTGGCGCGTGCAGCTTCAAATCGCGTTTGGCCCGTGGGCGTCAGCGCCTGCATCGCGGCCGAATTGTCGATCACAATTGCAATCGGATTCGATTTGCGCCAAGTGAACGGCCCCGCCATCGCAAGCGCGGCAAGCGCGAGAATCGCGGCCTCAATAAAAAATTTCCAGTCCAGCCGTGGCCATCCGCCGAAACGCTCGCGCCGGAAGCCGCGCAGCGCACGGAAGGCTAGCACGCTGGATACCGTCGCACGGGCTGGCCGCTCCCGCGCGAGATAGGCGAGAACCAGCGCCGGAATCAGGGCTAGATACGCAAGCGCACCAGGATGAAGCAGGCCCATTATCGGATTCGCGAAATTCCGCTAATGCGCCAGACCCAAATCGGTCGCGGCGCGGATGAAAAATTGAGCGAAGTCATGATCGGTGGTGTAGCGCGCGTAATGTAGCCCGCGCTTCTGGCAGAACGACTGAATTTCGCGGCCCAGGCGCTCGAGAGTTTCACGATATTGGCGGCGCTCACGGTCTCCGACCGAAACGCGCACGCGCTCACCGGATTCGGAATCGACCACCTCGATGTCGCCGCCCAAGCCCTGCGCATCGAGCTCGCGGCCGCCGACGATTTGTACCGCCGTCACGTCCATTGAAGCGGCCATAAACAGTCCCAGCCCTCGTGTAATCGAATTAAGCAACATCAGGAAGTCCGAAATGATAAACACCTTTCCGGCGCGGCGGATCGCGAGAAGTTCGTGAGCAAGCGCGTTTGCGAAATCGAATTGTCCGCCCGGCTGGAGCGATCCAAGCCGGCGCGCCAACTCGACGATGCGATGACGCCCATGGACAAACGACGGGTCGACGCGGCCGCCGGCTCCGCCGAGTACGCGCAGCATCACGCGATCGCCGCTGGCCAGAGCGACATAGGCCAGCGAGAGTGCGCATGCGACGGCGGACTCGAACTTTCGATCGGCGGCGGGATGAGCCATCGAGGCGCTGGCGTCGATGAAAATATAGGTCAGCAAATCCTCCTCTTCCTTAAACAGCTTAATGTAGAGCTTGTCGCTGCGGCCGTAGAGGCCCCAGTCGATGTACCGGAAATCGTCACCGGCCGAGTAATGACGAAAGTCGTGAAATTCGAGCGAAGATCCGCGCTTGGGCGACAGATGGATACCCTTCCCCATGCCGGCGTACTGCTGGCGAGTCCTGATCCTGAGCTTTTCGAGCTGGGCAAGAAAGCCCGGCGTAAATTCGGCGGGCAGTCCGAACATCGGTCTAGTGCGGCCGCTTGAGCCGCTTTACCACCTGGCCGAGTATCGCCTCGGAACTGACGTTTTCGGCCTCCGCTTGAAAATTGAGCAGCAGACGATGGCGCAAACAGGGGAAGACTGCATCGTCGATATCTTCGTAAGCGACACTGACCCGTCCTGCCAATAAAGCGTTGACCTTGGCGCACATCATTAGCGCTTGAGCGCCGCGTGGGCTCGGCCCAAAGCGCAAATATTGCGAGACCTCCGGAATCGCGCCGGGCCCGCCGGGTGTGCAGGCGCCGACGATCGCGATGATGTACCGCTGCAGCGGTTCGGCCACCAACACCTCGCGCACCAGCACCTTCAAGTTCTCGATCGCTTGGGGCGCCTCGGCGGGCGGAAAGACCGGCTGAATCGCATTGCTCGCGGTTCCAGTCGTGCGCTCGATAATCTCGCGCAATTCATCGGGCTTGGGCGGTCCCATGATGACCTTGAACAGGAACCGGTCCATCTGCGCTTCCGGCAGCGGATAAGTGCCTTCCAATTCAATCGGATTTTGGGTCGCGAGCACGATATAGGGAGGCGCCAGCTTGTAGGTCACGCCGAACACCGTCACCTGATGCTCTTCCATCGCCTCCAGGACGGCAGATTGTGTTTTGGGTGTGGCGCGATTGATCTCGTCGCCAAGCACGATGTGCGCGAAAATCGGGCCGGGCTTGAATTGAAACTCGCGCCGACCGTCCTGCTCGGTTAGCACCTGCGTGCCAATGATGTCCGAGGGCATCAAGTCGGGCGTGAACTGAATTCGCTTGAAGCTTAGCCCAAGTGCCTCGCTGGCGGCCTTGACCATCAGCGTTTTGCCGAGGCCGGGCACACCCTCGATCAGCACATGACCGCCGCTGAACAAAGCCGTCAGCAGCTTTTTGATAACCGGCTGATGGCCGACGATTACGCGCGCGACCTCGTTTTCCGCACGCGAAAATACATTGCGAAATCCAGCGACCCGCTGATCGGGCGAAACTTTGGCAGCCGCTCCCATCCTTTTCCCTTCGTCTGAGATTTCTATTCCAGTGACGGCTCTATTATGCCTTTGCCGGCGTCCGGCGGCTACGCTCCCGGACGGCATTACAGGACCCTTGTCGCGATGTGAATGATGCATTTCTCGGGCGTGATTTCCGCGCATTTCCTGTGGACGATCTCGCATACGAAACACTTTCCAGGTTGACCGTAACACTGCGGCGCACGGTGGTAACCGCAATTTGATCGCCTCGAAAGCGTCGGCTCATCGCACCGTCATTTTGCCGCGATAGGTTCACCTCGATTTGGGCGAAACCCGCCCGCGAATGTTCAAAACGAAAAGAGGAGGGAGTTTTTATGCGAGCAATCAAGTCGCTTGCGAGCGCAACCGGCGCGCTCGCGACAATAGCGCTGGCCGCCGGGATGGCTGTGGCGGGATCGACGCCAAAGACGCCGATTCAACACGTCGTGGTGATCTTCCAGGAAAATGTGTCGTTCGATCATTACTTCGCAACCTATCCAATCGCGAAAAACACCGACGGTACGTCATTTGCCGCGATGCCCGGCACGCCGACCGTCAACAATCTGGCCAGTGCCGGACTGCTGACCAACAATCCCAATGGGTCGAATCCGTTCCGGCTATCCAACTCGCAATCCGCCACCTGCGATCAGGATCACAATTACACCGACGAACAGGGAATGTTCGATCTCGGCCTGATGGACAACTTTCTTGCGTATAACTCGGGATGTTCTCCAAACCAAGGTCATCCCAACGATCTCATCATGGGCTATTTCGACGGTAACACCGTTACCGCGATCTGGAATTATGCTCAGCACTTCGCGATGAATGACAACGAGTACGGCACGACATTTGGACCTTCGGCGCCCGGTGTCATTAATCTCATATCCGGCAACACCAACGGCGCGATCGACATCAGCACCAGCCCCAGCGCCGCAAGCGATGTGGTTGCGGACGGAAACGGTGGATTCTCCGTGATCAACGACGCGCAGCCCGCGGGCGATACATGCACCTCACGCGACAACCTTGCGATGAGCGGAAAAAACATCGGCGATGAACTCAATACCGCTGGTGTCTCTTGGGGATTCTTCCAAGGCGGTTTCGACCTGACCATCACGAATCCCAACGGCACTACCGGATGCCACCGGACGCATACCTCCGCTACTGGCGAGTTCCCGGCCAAGGTTGATTACATTCCGCACCATCAGGGGTTCCAGTACTACTCTTCAACCGCCAACCCGACCCACGTCCGCCCCACCTCGTCATCAACAGTCGGCCAGGCCTCCGACCCGGGCAACCACCAGTACGATATCCACGACTTCTTCGACGCGGTCAAAGCCGGCAACTTCCCCGCAGTTTCGTTCCTCAAAGCGTCGGGGTATCAGGACGGCCATGCCGGCTATTCAAGCCCTCTCGACGAACAGACGTTTCTCGCGGAAACGATTAACTTTCTCATGACTCAGAAGGAATGGGCCAACACGCTCATCATCATCAACTGGGACGACTCGGATGGCTGGTATGACCACCAGATGAGCCCGATTGTCAGTCAATCGAACACGTCCGCCGATGTCGGCACCAAGGGCGTCAACGACGGCAAAGCCCTGTGCGGCTCGACCAACACGAATAACATAGGTGGACGATGCGGCTACGGCCCTCGCATTCCGTATTTGGTGATTTCACCGTACGCAAAGCCGAACTTTGTGGACCACACGATAATCGACCAGTCATCGACGATTCGATTCATCGAGGATAACTGGAGCCTGCCGCGAATTGCCAATTCGTTCGATGCGATCGCGGGATCGATCGACAACATGCTGGACTTTTCGGCAAAGAAGGTGGACGCGAAGAAGCGGGAGCTTTGCGTCGCGCCCGACACCGGTGCCGTGACCAAGTGCACGAAGTCGGAAACACCACCATCGAACTGACTTACTCTGACTAAGACCCCTCGTGCGGCGTCGCGCGCGTCGGCAGCGCGCGGCGCCGCATCCTGCTAGCCGCTCATCTTTGCAAGTGCACGTTCAAACGCGGCAAGCGCGGCCGAGTCGTATAGTACGAACTCGATCCGCTCAAGCGGAGAGGCCGCTCGCAGGTGGTCGCGCAGCTCTTCCAGCATCACTTGCGCGCATCGCTCGATGGGAAATCCGGCGATACCCGTCCCAATTGCCGGGAACGCGATCGACCGAAGCGAGTTTTCCGCCGCCCGTTTGAGTGAATTGCGCGTCGATGCGCGCAAATTCCGCTCCGCCGTCGGCTCACCAAGCCGCATGCTCGCGGCATGGATGACGTGGAGTGCTTTGAGCCTTCCCGCACCGGTGATCGCTGCCTCGCCAAGGGAAATCGGTCCAAGTTTATCGCATTCAAGCTGTATCGATGGTCCGCCCTTGACGCGAATCGCGCCGGCCACGCCGCCGCCCAGCTTCAGATCGTTGTTAGCGGCGTTGACGATCGCATCGACCTCCGCCTCGGTCAGATCGCCTTGCCTCAAAATAATTTTATCGCGCCAATTGCCATTCATCGCATTTCGCCCGCCGCTAACAAGCCCACATTCTGCTAGTATCGCCCAAGAACGATGCGCTGGAAACGAGCCGCACTACCGATTGGCGCGGCGGTTGTAATCGCCGCGATTGCGGCTTGTGGCGGCCCGCATCGCACTCCAGGGACGATCCAGGTCGATATCGAGAATTCGCCAACATCGACTGATCCGCGCTTTGCCACCGACGCCATATCATCGCGCGTGAACGAACTCATTTTCGGCTCATTGGCCCGGACCGACCGTAACGGACAATTATCGCCGGAACTGGCTGACAGCATCGAGCGGCCGGCGCCGACCCAAATCGTTTTTCATCTGCGACACGGCGTCCGCTTCAGCGACGGGCGCGAGGTTACCGCGCGGGATGTGAAGTTCACCTTCGACTCGATGCTGCAAGCCCAAGCCGCATCGCCCAAGCGCGCTAAATTCCAGAAGCTAAGATCGGTTGAGGCACCCGATGATTTTACTGTCATAATGAGCACCGACACCCAGTATGCGCCTGCGGGTGACTTCGCCAGTCAGGAAATCGTGCCAGCCGGAACGCCGGCGCCATCAGGGGAAGTTGGTCCCGCGCCGCCCGGGGCGGGGCCGTACCGGATGGCATCGTTTGCGCGCGACGAGTCGATAGCGCTGGAGCGTAACCCCTACTATCACGCATCGCCCGATTCGCCGGTAGAAATCGTCTTCAAGATCGTGCCCGATCCGACGGTGCAGGCACTGGAACTGGCCGAGGGAGTTTGCGATCTGTCCGAAAATTATGTTTCGCCCGAGGTGCTGGGGTACCTCGCTTCAAACCCGAACCTCAGCGTGCTGAATTCGCCGGGAACTACGTTCCAGTATCTGGCGTTTAATTTCCGCGACACGCGCCTGCGCGATCTGCGCGTGCGCCGCGCGATTGCCTATGCGATCGACCGCAGAGCAATTATCGACTGGATGTTGCGCGACACGGCGCGACCCGCCACCGGGCTGCTCGCGCCAGAAAACTGGGCCTACGATGGAAACGTAGCGACGTATTCGTACGATCCCGATCGCTCGCGGCGGTTGCTCGACGACGCGGGATATCTGGCTGGTATCGGCGGCATGCGACCTCTCCGATTCGTTTACAAGACGACTCCCGAGGGCACGCGGCTGGCGCAGGCAATCCAGGCGATGCTCAAGAAGGTCGGTGTGGAGGTCGATATCCGTGCCAGTGAGTGGGCGACTTTCTACGCCGACATCCAGAACGGAAATTTCGATCTGATGTCGAGCCGATGGATTGGAATTGCCGACCCCGATCAGTTTCAGGTATTTGATTCCAGCAAAATTCCACCGCACGGCGAAAATCGGGGCGCATACTCGAATCCGCAAATGGATCATCTGGTCGAAGCCGGCGCCATCACGCTCGACCAAGTGGAGCGAAAGAAGATATATGCGCAGGTGCAGCAGCTTGCGGCCGACGATCTTCCTTACGTGCCGCTGTGGTGGAACAACACCGTGGTGGTCATGAACCGCGAGTTGTCAGGGTTCACGCCATATCCCAATGGCAGCCTGCGGTCGCTTGCCACGCTCAAGCTGGCGATTTCCGGCCCGGCGGATGCGGCCCAATGATCGCGTACCTGAGTCGGCGCATCGCAGCGCTGGTGCCGGTCGCACTTGGCGTAGCGACATTGACGTTCGCCATCATCCATCTGGTTCCCGGTGATCCTGTAATCGCGATGCTGGGGGAGACGGCCGCGCCCTCTGATGTCGACGGGATGCGTCATCAACTGGGGCTCGACCGTCCAATCCTAACGCAATACGCCGCGTTCCTTTGCGGACTGGCGCGGGGCAATTTGGGAGAATCGATTTCAACTCACAAGCCGGTTGCGAAGCTTATCGCTGAACGGTTCCCGGCCACGCTGGAATTGGCGGCGGCGGGAATGATAGTCGCGATCCTGATCGCATTTCCGTTGGGATTCGTCGCCGGATCGAATCCCGGAGGCGCGGCTGATTTAAGCGCGATGGGATTCGCCATCGTGGGCGTCTCCATTCCACACATCTACCTGGGCCCGCTCCTGATGATCCTGTTCTCGCTCGACTTGAGACTCTTGCCGCTTACTGGTCGCGGTGGCCTGTCGCATCTGGTGCTCCCCGCATTCACTCTGGGAACGGCGATGGCGGCAATTCTGGCGCGGATGCTGCGGCAGAGCCTGATCCGCGTGCGGGACAGCGACTACATGCGAACGGCGATCGCCAAAGGCTTGAGCGGGCGAGCCGCGCTGCTGCATCACGGGCTCAAGAATGCGCTCACGCCGGTGGTAACGGTGATTGGGCTGCAAATGGGCGCGCTGCTGTCGGGCGCGCTTATCACCGAGGTGATCTTCTCGTGGCCCGGCGTCGGCCGCCTGATGATTGGTGCGATCGGCGCGCGCGATTACCCGCTGGTTGAAGGCTGCGTGCTCACATTCGCGATGACTTATGTGATCGTCAATCTCGCGACTGATGTCGCCTACGCGCTTTTCGATCCGCGGGTGAGGATTTCATGATCGCTCAAGGGCGAAACCCATCGTTGGCGATCGGGGTCGTAATCGTGGTCGCGCTCGCATCGGTGGCGATTAGTGGACCCGTGCTGATACATACCGATCCGCTCGCAATTGATCTTCCCAATGCGCTTGCGGGCCCAAGCTTCACGCACCCCCTTGGATGCGATTCATTAGGGCGCGATATGCTCGCGCGCTTGATTTGGGGCGCGCGGCTGTCGCTGTCGGTATCGGCACTGGTAGTGATCGCTTCACTAATCCTCGGTTCACTGGTTGGCGGGATTGCCGGGCTTGCGGGCGGGAAGATCGATCATCTGGTGATGCGTGGAGTCGATATCATCCTGGCCTTTCCGGGAATTCTGCTCGCGATCGCAATTGCCGCGATCTTGGGACCCGGCCTGCCCGACCTGATCGTCGCGCTGGCGGCTATGGGTTGGACCGGCTATGCGCGAATCGTTCGCGGCGAGATGCTGTCGCTCCGCGAGCGCGACTATGTGATCGCCGCTCGTGCGCTGGGTGCGCGCCCTTCCCGCCTGCTATTTCACCATTTGCTGCCGGGGGTTGCCGGACCCGTCGCCGTACAGGCGACGTTTGGCCTTGGCGGAATTATTGGGGCCGAAGCCGCGCTGTCGTTTCTAGGTGTCGGTGTGACGCCGCCCACACCAAGCTGGGGCAACATGCTGGACTCCGGGCGCGCTTTTCTGCTGGTCGCGCCTCATCTGACCACGGCCCCCGGTCTCGCGATTGGAATCTCGATTCTCGGGTTCAATCTGCTCGGCGACGGCATCGCGCAGAAGATCGGCCATCGCGATTGACGGTTGTCGTTTGCGTTGCGCGGCCGAATGGCGCGCATCCGTTTCAGATCGAAATCGTGTTATTCATTTCATTGGATGCGCGGCGAACATGAAACCCGATGAAATTGAGCGGCGGCTGACCGATTTCATTCGTGGGCAAGGTCTCTATGATCGCGTGTCGATCGCGGACTTGCGCAAGATGCCGGGCGGAGCAACGCGCGAGATCTGGTCATTCGATTGCGCGATGGAGAAGGGCGATGTGACCACCCGCCGGGCGATGGTTCTCCGGCGCGATGCTGGGGCGCATCGCATCGCCACCTCGCGCCATGACGAGTTTCTCGTCATTCGCGCCGCCTTTGCGGAGGGAGTGCCGGTGCCGGAAGTTTTCTGGATGTGCGACGATGCGGCTGTGCTCGACGGCCCGTTTTTTCTCATGGCTCGGGTCGAGGGTGAAACGATCCCGCGCCGGCTGCTCCGCGACGAAGAGTACGCGCAGGCTCGCGAGGCAATACCCGAGCAATTGGCGCGAATCCTGGCGAAAATCCATCGGATCGATCCCGTCAAACACGGCCTCAATTTTCTAGCTCCGCCGCGCGGAGATGCGGCATTGGAAGAAGTCGAGCGGTACGAGCAGATATTCCGCCATCTGGCGCTGGAGCCGCATCCGGCCTTCGAACTTGCGTTGCGCTGGCTAAAGTCAAACGCGCCGAATTCCGCCCGCACTACGCTGGTCCACGGCGATTATCGGATTGGAAATGTAATCTACGGTCCCGAAGGGGTGCGCGCGATCATCGATTGGGAGGGTGCTCATCTTGGCGATCCCCTCGAGGATGTTGGATGGATTTGCGTGCGCGCGTGGCGATTTGGCAACGACCGCAAACCCATGGGAGGATTGGCCTCGCGCGAAGAATTCTTCCGGGCCTATGCGGCGGCGGGCGGCCCCGCGATCGATCCGGAGGCGGCGCGATGGTGGGAAATATTCGGAAATCTAAAATGGGGAATAATCACGATCGGGCAGGCGCGGACGCATATCGACGGCGGAGTGAAGAGCGTTGAACTGGCGAGTATTGGGCGTCGGACGGCAGAAACCGAGTTAGAGCTGCTCAATTTAATCGAATTACACGAATAGGATCCCGGCGCGAACCGCTGCGGGTGGTGAAGCAATGCAGGATCGTCCCACTTCAATCGAACTGTTAGAGGCGAGCGCGGATTTCATCGATCGCGAAGTGATTTCCGCACTCAATGGCGGACGGCAATTCCAGGCGCGAGTCGCGGCAAACGTGCTGCGAATCGTCGCGCGTGAAATTCAGTTGGAGGATTCGCACGTCCGTAGCGAAGTGAAGGCGCTCTCCGCGCTATTGGGCCAGGAACCGCCGCACTTGCACAGTCTCGATGACTTGCGCCGGGCAGCGTTCAAGCTAAATGAAGAGTTGAGCGCGGAAATTCGTGCCGGCGGTGCTGATTCAGAGCCGCGCCGCTCGCAGGTGGCCAGTGCGGTGCGGCGAATCGTCGAGGACAAGCTGAGAATCGCGAACCCGCGCTACCTTGAGGCCGATGCCGCCATACGAAAAGGAGAATGAAGATGGGCGAAGTCAAAGTGATGCTGCTGGATCAGGACGACCTGATGCATCCCAACACCGGCGAGTCCAACTACAACGAAAGCGCATACTACAACTTTTTCGATCGCAACGAGCGCATCGGCGGATTCCTGCGGCTCGGCAATCGCCCCAACGAGGGTTACGCCGAAATGACGATTTGCCTCTATCTGCCCGATGGAACCGTCGGCTTCATGTTTCAGCGTCCCGAAATCAAAGACAACCACGCTCATGATTCCGGAGGAATGAAATTCGAAGTAATAAAACCGTTTGAACGTCATCACATCGGATATGCCGGCAAGGTGTGCGTACTCAAAAACCCGTTGGAGATGGCCGAGCCGGCGCAGGCGTTCAAGAGCAATCCCTATGCGGATGCGAAACTCGATCTGGACTATCTCGCGGTTTCGCCCGGCTGGGGCGGTGAGTTGCGGGAGAAAACCGCGCAGGGATGGGTCGCACCGGCGCCCTCGGGCAATCCGGAAGCTCAATTCGCACGGGGGCATCTTGAACAACTGGGTCATGCCGCCGGCAAGCTGGTCCTGAATCAGGCCGGGGCGGTGCGTGAATATCGCATCGACGGCCTTGGCCTGCGCGATCATAGCTGGGGACCCCGTTACTGGCAGGCGCCCAAATACTATCGCTGGCTGACCATGAACTTTGACGAGGAGCTGGGTGGGATGGCAACGATTACGGTGAATCGCGACGGCAGCGAAAGGCCCGGTGGGTTCATCGCGCGCAAAGGCAAGCCAAATCTAAACATAGTCAAAGTCGATATTCAGACTGAATTCTCCGGCGAGCAGCGCTTGCACGACAAGATCAAAGTGGAGTGCGAGACAGAGGAAGGTGGCGCGCCGATCGTTATTACAGGCCGGGTACTGTCAATGATTCCGCTGCGTAACCGGCGCGCGGGGGCCGTTACGCGAATCGCGGAGGGGATGACTGAGTGGAACTGGAACGGAAAAATTGGATTTGGCCTATCGGAGTACCTGGATCACCTGGCGGAGTAAATCTCTCTCCATCAATCTTCAGCGTCCCGCTTTAAGGGCGCGAAGGCTTTTCTCGTACGGCGGATAAGCGATTCCGCGTTCGGTAATAATCGCCGTGACCAACTCGGCAGGGGTTACATCGAATGCCGGATTGAATGTATGCACGCCCTTCGGGGCAATCTGACGTCCGCCAATTTCGGTTAGCTCTCTGCCAGATCGTTCTTCAATTGGAATTGCCGCGCCGTTTGGGCAGTCCAAGTCGATCGATGACAGCGGTGCTGCAACATAGAAAGGCACGCCGTGACGGCGTGCCATCACAGCCAGCGGATAAGTACCGATTTTGTTCGCGACATCGCCATTGGCTGCCGTTCGATCGGTCCCGACCACCACACAATCCGCCTTATGGCGAGAAAGGACGGTCGCCGCCATGTTATCCGCAATGATCGTCACGGGAATGCGATCCTTGTGCAATTCCCACGCGGTCAGCCGCGAGCCCTGCAGGAACGGGCGCGTCTCGTCGGCAAATACCCGGATTTTCTTGCCCGCTTCGCGCGCAGCACGAATAACTCCCAGCGCTGTGCCATAGCCGGCTGTCGCCAGCGCGCCGGCATTGCAATGCGTCAGTACCGTGGCGGAATCGCCAATCAGGCTTGCGCCGAAATGGCCAAGTGCGCGGTTGGCTGCGATGTCTTCGTTGTAAACCGCGATTGCTTCGGCGCGCATACGGCGAAACAGGTCATCGGCGCCGAGCGCCAGATTATCGTCCAGAACTTTGCCCATCCGATCGACCGCCCAAGCGAGATTCACCGCGGTTGGCCGCGCCGCCTTGAGCGTCTTTGCTACAGCCGCGAAGCGTTTGCGCGCTTGTGCGCCTGCGGTTCCGCGAATTCCCAGTGCCACACCCATCGCCGCGGCAACGCCGATTGCAGGAGCGCCCCGAATCACCATCGAGCGGATCGCTTCCGCCACGCCGCGATAGTCGCGATAGGTGCGGATGACCTCGCGCGTGGGCAGGAGACGCTGGTCGATCATGCGCACTGTGCCAGCGCGCCATTCTATCGTCATTACCGCCATACTATCCGTCTCGGTTGTTCAATTGTGCGCAAGTCAGCAAGCAAGAGAAGACGGCGCAATGATTACTCACTGCGCCGCCAATTGCTTAATTCTGCGCAATGCCGAAAACCGGCAGTGCAATGGCTTTACTTAAACCTTTTCGTAAACGCCGCGCGACTTGCGCTTTACCAATCCGGCATCGATCCAGCGCGTGATCGCAGCGAAGATCTCGGAAGGCCGCTTGCCTTTCAGGCCGCGAACGTTACGAACGTCGGACGCATGAAACTGCTTGGGTACCTGCGAAAGGACAGTGCGCCAATTGATTCTACCGCCGGCGGTCCGCCCGCGCGCACCTGCTGCGGCACTGACGCGGCCCATCACCAGGGATACCAGCTTCGCAGCCTGATCCTTATATCGGCTCAATTCCATTTCCTGGATGCGAATATCCTTGCGAAGAGTTGCAAGGATGGCGCGAGCTTGACGCTGGACCTGTGCAAAGGCGGAACCGGAACGCCGGGTGGCTTTTTTACGTGGCATCTGAAAACTCCTTGAACGAAATGAAAAATCAGGAAACGGTCTCACCCTACACAATATAATTCCATGGTACAAGCGGCACGTACCGCTAGTTCACTATTGATAAGCACTTGCGGTTATCCAAGTGCATATTGTTCGCCGACTAGTGAAACGCCAGCGGATTTTGTCAGGCCGAATCGATTCCGTCTAACTGTGAATCGCCTTCTACCCGGCAGCGGTCTTTGCTTCACACCAAAGACAAACAGGTGCGACGCAGAGAATTAGCTT